>TARA_R110002096_G_scaffold329509_1_pt1 | contig 161284 bp, 145 predicted proteins | sample TARA_R110002096 | Tara Oceans TARA_R110002096 (sample SAMEA4397295) | marine metagenome | biome: Polar Biome; feature: [DCM] deep chlorophyll maximum layer (ENVO:01000326); material: water (ENVO:00002006), including particulate matter (ENVO:01000060) such as... | depth 35 m
CAGAGGGTTTTAGCTTTGTGATGATTATTCCGGACAGTTGTGGGCATGCGCCGGAATGACGGGTTTTATTATTGGTATCGGCCGGCATCCGAGTGACGGGTGATTTTACGCCATAGACCTGCACCGATGTGACGTTTTAAACGTCGTCATTCCGGTACGTTTTTAGCAGGAATCCACTCATAGTTTGCTGCCTGCTATCACGCCCACCCAGGGCTCTACTGCGGGTGAACGCAGCGCATAAAAAAACGGCGCAACCTATGATGATCACGCCGTTTTATCTGCCCCACTCAATACCGTTTATTACAGGCTTAAGTCGCGGTTGCTGGCTTTGATAAATTCTTTTTTCAATTCTTCGTAAGTATGTACCGCCGGATATTGCGGGAATTCAGCAATAACATTAGCTGGTGATTTAAATAAAATGCCGGCATCAGCTTCGGCCAGCATGGCGGTATCATTGTATGAGTCACCGGTGGCGATAGTGCGGTAGTACATAGAGTGAAAACCAATCACGGCTTGGCGCTTAGGGTTGGCCTGGCGCAGTTTGTAATCGGTAACCTTGCCATTTTCATCAACTTCTAGCTTATGACATAGCAAGGTGGGATAACCCAACTGCTTCATAAAGGGCATGCCAAATTCATAAAAGGTGTCGGATAAAATCACTACCTGAAAACGCTCACGCAACCAATTTAAAAACTCCAGTGCACCTTCCATCGGTGACAGCTCGCTAATCACCGCCTGTATATCGGGTAAGCCGAAGCCATGTTCATTTAAGATGCGTAAACGTTGCTTCATTAACACATCGTAATCTGGTACATCTCGGGTGGTGGCTTTGAGTTCGTCTATGCCGGTTTTTTCGGCAAAGTTAATCCAAATTTCAGGGATTAATACCCCTTCCAAATCTAAACAGGCTAGTTCCACGTGGACTCCTAATCGCTTGCATGGCGGTAAAAGGCGCTGATTCTACCACCGTCGCAGCTTGGCAGCTATGCCCACAGCTTACAAATAGGCGCTATTAAAAAGCCGCAACTCAGTGCGGCTTTTTAATAGCTGATTAATGACTGAGCTGACCAAGCTTAGTGCTCGGGCAGCTCTGTATTCGCAAACAATTCTTCCAGCTCTTGCTTGGTGTGGCGTTGATAGGCCTCCTCCACCACCGATTTGGTAAGATGAGGGGCAAATAGTTCGATAAACTCGTACATAAAGCCCCGCAAAAATGTACCACGCCTAAAGCCTATGCGAGTAATACTGGGGGCAAACAAGTGGCTGGCATCAATAGCAACCAAGTCGCTATCCAACTCTTCGTTGTAGGCCATTTTGGCCACTATGCCTATGCCCAAGCCTAGACGCACATAGGTTTTGATCACGTCGGCATCGGCCGCAGTAAACACCACTTTCGGGGCCAGGCCCTTAGCGATAAACGCTTCATCGAGTTTAGAGCGTCCGGAAAAACCAAACACATAGGTGACTATGGGATGAGCGGCGACATCTTCTAGGGTGATATTGCTGACTTGCGCCAAGGGATGATCCTTGGGCACGATAATCGCTCTGTTCCATTTGTAACAGGGCATCATAATTAGGTCGCTAAATAGTTCCAGCGCCTCGGTGGCAATGGCAAAATCGACGGTACCATCGGCGGCCAGCTCGGATATTTGCATAGGCGTACCCTGGTGCATATGCAGCGACACATCGGGGTAGCGATTGATAAAATTCTCTATGGTTTTAGGTAGGGCATAGCGGGCCTGGGTGTGGGTGGTAGCAATAGATAAGCTGCCCTTTTGCTCATCGCTAAACTCCTGCGCCACCTGCTTAATGCTTTCTACTTTGCGCAGTATCTCACCGGCGGTTTTTAATATGGCTTCGCCAGCAGGAGTGACACGGGTTAAATGTTTACCGCTGCGGGAAAACACCTCTACCCCCAGCTCGTCCTCTAGCAGGCGTATTTGCTTACTAATGCCCGGCTGTGAGGTATATAAGCTTTGAGCCGTAGCCGACACGTTTAAATCGTGGTGTGCCACTTCCCAGATGTAACGTAACTGTTGTAATTTCATACTACCCTCCGGCTAGATGCTAATAAACACAGACTCAGTGCCTTACTAACTCGCCTTGTTTTATTGCTTATCTTGTTATTACTTATTGTTTTAGTAAACGGATACGGTTACGACTCTTAAAACATAGCCTATATAACCAACTTCGCCTAATAATTGCCTAAAAGTTTCTATTTGTTCTAGGGAGAGCTAGGCAATCACTTCACCGCTAGGGGTTTGCCACCCCGTGGGGCACATGGCCAGTAGCCACATGCTGGCTAGCGGAGTCGCAATGGGCCTGTTGGTCATCAAAAAACACATCGGCACCATAGGCTTTTAAGAAGTCGCCCTTGGCTAAACCGCCCAAAAACAGTGACTCATCTATGCGTATATTCCAGCTGCGCAGCGTGCGTATTACCCGCTCGTGGGCCGGGGCCGACCTAGCGGTGACTAAGGCAGTGCGTATGGGGGAATGTTCAGGGGGAAACTGTGACTGTAGGCCATGCAAGGCTGCTAAAAAGGCCTTGAATGGCCCACCAGTTAAAGGGCTTTTGGCAGCAGCGCGCTCGCTGGCGGCAAAGGCATCCAAACCCTGATGCTTATAGATTCTTTCAGCTTCATCGGAAAACAGCACCGCGTCGCCATCAAAGGCAAATTTTAGCGGGGCGTCGGCATCATATTCACGTAATGGCGAAGGCATTAACGTGGCCGCAGCAACCCCGTTTTCTAAGGCTGAGCGCACATCGCGAGCATCAGTGGATAAAAACAGATGGCAGCCAAATGCTGACATATAGCGATAAGGACTTTGGCCACCGCTAAAGGCAGCACGGGTAATATCAAGGCCATGATGCTCTATAGAGTTAAATACCCGCAGGCCGGTATCAGCACTGTTACGCGACAGTAAGATTACCTCTACCCGCGGCTCGCCTTCTAGCTTGTTATTGATGGCCAGCAACTTACGCACCAGCGGGAAAGCCTCACCCGGCTCTAGGGCGTCGTCTTCATGCTCAATTTGGTATTGCTGATAGGCCGCCAAGCCCTGCTGTTCATATACAAGATGGCTATCATCCAGATTAAACAAAGCTCTGGAGGAGATAGAAACAACCAACTTATCAGTAGCATCCTGTGGCATGGGTATCCTTATGTTTCAGTCTCTAGTTGCTAGTCTCTAGAGTATTGGGCCGCACTCGCGAAAACACAAACACTAGTGGCTATTAACTAGGAACTCGCCATCTAGAGACTAGCGACTACCTACTAGCGACTGTATTTATAACCAAAAACGGCGACTAAAAAAGTCGCCGCTAATACACTCAATCAAACCTAACTTAGATACTTTTCAAAGTACCCTTAGGCAATATGGCGTGTATAGAGTGGCGTTGAAATTTAAGATCAACATTTTCACTCACGTTTAATAGCAGGTAATCGCCATCGATTTTAACAATTTTGCCTAAAATGCCGCTGGTAGTTACCACTTCGTCGCCTTTGCCCAAAGACTTAACCATTTCGCCATGCTCTTTTTGGCGCTTGCGCTGGGGGCGTATGGCGATGAAGTAAAACATCACAAATAAACCTACTAGCATAACGAGTTGAATAATGCCGCCGTCAGCTGAAGCTTCGCCTGCTGCTTGCGCGTGGGCCTGAGATATAAAATTCATACTGTTAACCTTATAAACTGTTTAATGTTTAACCAAATGCTCTGTAGCCTAGCTAAATCGCCGCATACTGTAACGCTTTTGCTAGGCTGCTGGCAAATAGCTTAGTAGTTAATATCGTATTCCATAATAAAAGGCGCATGGTCAGAAAAACGCTCGTCTTTATAGATAGATGCTGACTGTATTTTATCCACCAGCCCCGGGGTAACGACATGGTAATCGATACGCCAACCCACGTTTTTAGCCCACGCCTGACCACGGTTAGACCACCAGGTATATTGCTCCGCCTCTTGGTTGATTTCCCTAAAAGCATCCACATAACCCACTTCGTTATACAGTGTATCTAGCCAGGCCCGCTCATGGGGTAAAAAGCCGGAATTTTTTTGATTGGGCTTCCAGTTTTTAAGGTCTATCTCTTTGTGACAAATATTCCAGTCAGCACAAATGATATATTCGCGGCGCTTGCGACGCAGGGTTTTAAAGTGCGCCATGATATTGTCTAAGAAGCCGTCTTTTTTAATTTGCACCGCCTCACTGCTAGAACCAGAGGGTAAATACATAGAGATGACGCTGACGCCATCAAAATCGGCCTGTATATAACGGCCTTCTGAATCGGCTGGGTCCCAGCCTAGGCCCTTAATCACTTTGTTAGGCTTCTTCTTACAATAGAGCGCTACGCCACTATAACCCTTCTTTTCCGCATCGAAGTAATAGCAATGATAGCCTTCGGGATGAAAGATAGGGTCGCTAAGTTGATCGACCTGCGCCTTAGTCTCTTGTATGCAGACCACATCGGGCTGCTCTTTGGCCAGCCATTCAAAAAAACCTTTGCGGGCCGCCGCCCTAATGCCATTGGTGTTAGCGGTAATAACTTTCATAATCAAGTCCACAATAATTGATCGGCCATGATACAGATAAGCGCGGCTGGGTTAAACATCGGCATAGCTCTAAGCGCGGCTTATCGCTACACTATTGCCCACACTATTTGCTAAAAGCACGCTGACTATGGATTTTATTTGGATATTAATAGCTTTTATTTGCGGCCTCAGCCTTAAGCTAACCGGGCTACCGCCATTAATTGGTTATTTAATCGCCGGCTTTATTCTTAACGCCGTAGGCATAGAGCCCAGCCCCAGCCTTAATACGCTGGCCGACTTGGGCATTACCCTGATGCTGTTCACCATAGGTTTAAAAATTAACCTGCGTGATTTGTTAAGTCGCGAAACTTGGGCGGGCTCACTCTCGCATATGGGCCTGTGGCTAATCGTCGTCAGCAGCATCATTATTTTTATGACGGCACTAACAGTTCCTTATTTTACCGAGCTCAGTCATAGCGCTGCGCTACTATTGGCCTTTGCTTTTAGCTTTAGCAGCACGGTTTGCGTGGTGAAATTATTAGAAGAAAACGGCGAGTTAAAAACCCGCCACGGTAAGCTAGCCGTAGGCGTGTTGATAATGCAGGACATAGTCGCCGTTATCTTTTTAGCGGTGAGCGCAGGCAAAGCCCCTTCTATTTTTGCCTTGGGCTTAGTGGGCCTATTCTTTATACGGCCGTTAATAGACCGCCTACTCAACAACATAGGCCATAGCGAACTGCTACCCCTAACTGGTTTTTGCTTGGCCATAGGCGGTTATCAGCTATTTGAGTTTTTACAATTAAAAGGCGATTTGGGCGCCTTATTGGTAGGTATGTTACTCAGCCACCACGCCGCGGCCTCTGAATTAAATAAATCACTGATGAACTTTAGAGATTTATTTTTAATCGGTTTCTTTTTATCCATAGGTTTTATCGCCCTGCCCACGCCGGGCATGATGGCTATGGCCGGTTTAATCTGCCTGCTACTCAGCCTAAAGTTTTTACTGTTTTTTGCGGTGTTTATACGTTTAAAGCTGCGTGGCCGTACCGCCTACCTCACCGCCTTGGCGCTAAGTAACTTTAGTGAGTTTGGCCTTATTGTGATGGCGCTGGGTGCTGATGCCCAGTGGATAAACCCCGAGTGGTTGGTGATTTTAGCCTTGGCCACCTCGCTTTCGTTTGTGTTAACCACCGTATTATATCGCGGCGCCCACAGCTTTTACCGCAAGCACAACTTGCTGATTAAAAGCTTTCAATCCGCTAAGCGCCTGCCCAGCGATCGCTTTATCCAACCCCACAATGCCGAAGTGCTGGTAATAGGTTTGGGGCGCGTAGGCAAAGGCGCTTACCGCGCGCTACACAATGTACTAGGCAATAAAGTTTGGGGGATGGATGCCGATCGCATGCGGGTGCACGCCCTTAAAAAAGAAGGCTTCCACGCCATATCTGCCGACGGTGAAGATGCCGACTTTTGGGAAAGTATAGACCTCAGCAAGGTAGAGCTCATTTTATTATCGTTACCCACCATAGAGGACAGCGGCAACGTCACTCAACAACTCAAGGCCGTTAACTACCAAGGCCAAATTGCCGCCATAGCCCGCTACGAAGATGAGCAGCAAAAGCTACTCAATCACGGTATAGATAAAGTCTTTAACTTTTTCACCGAGGCCGGTGCCGGCTTTGCCGAAGAGAGCTTGGCCATGCTGAGTAAACAAAATAGCCCAAAACCTACTCGCTAAATTGCCACTGCCGCCGAGGGCGTAATCTGCTATTATTTGCGCCCTAATCCCCCTATCAAAAGATGTAACACCAGAGAGTACCATGAGCCTAGCCGATACTGTATTAGCCGTTAATGACGACCTACCTATACGCACTGATAAACCCGTACACAGCGGTAAAGTGCGTGCTGTGTATTGGCTAACAGCCGCCGACAGCCAAAGGCTCATCGCCGAAAAAGGCTATCAGGTGCCCGCCGACACCCCATTGGCGATTATGGTGATTAGCGACCGTATCTCAGCCTTTGATTGTATTTGGCGCGGCGCAGGCGATCTAAACGGCGTGCCCGGTAAAGGCGCTGCCCTCAACGCTATTTCAAACCACTGGTTTAAACTCTTTAAAGAACAAGGGCTGGCCGACAGCCATATACTGGATATCCCCCATCCCTTTGTGTGGATAGTACAAAAAGCCCAGCCTGTGATGATAGAGGCCATCTGCCGCCAGTACATCACCGGCTCCATGTGGCGAGCTTACAGCAAAGGCGAGCGTGACTTTTGCGGCATCACCCTGCCCGAAGGTTTGCAAAAAGATCAAAAACTCGATGACATCTTAATTACGCCATCCACCAAGGGCATATTAAAAGGCCTACCCGGCGTGCCCGAAGCTGATGACGTTAATATCAGCCGCCAAAATATTGAAGATAACTTCGCTGCCTTTAATTTTAAACGCAGCGACGACATCAGCCACTACGAGCGTTTATTAAAAGAAGGCTTTAACGTTATCAGCGACGCGCTAGCCGCACTGGACCAAATTTTTGTAGACACCAAATTTGAGTTTGGCTACGTACGCGATAACAACGGCAATGACAAATTAATCTACATGGATGAAGTAGGCACACCCGACTCGTCACGCATTTGGGATGGCGCCGCCTACAGCAAGGGCGAAATTATAGAAAACTCCAAAGAAGGTTTTAGACAGTTTTTATTAAATCACTTCCCCGATCCCGATATATTATTAAACAAAGAGCGTATGGATGAGCGCACAGCGCTGGCCAGAGATAATGTATTACCGGAAGCGGCGTTAATGGCTATTTCTAAAACCTATATAGGCATAGCCGAAAAAATTACCGGCCAGAAACTAGTGTTAGCTGCTAATCCTAAGGCTGAAATCATTGCAGTGTTACGTGAGCAGTATGGTTTAATAGGCTAGCTTTTATATAACGCTAGTCATACACAGTAACCACTTCTAGTCCCCGCTCATGCGGGGACTTTTGTTTCTGCACCCCATGCAGATTTTTCTTTAGACTAGTCATGCTGAACTTGATTCAGCATCCACTTTTTTGTAACAACTTAGCCACAACAATTAGCTGCCGTACTTAGATGTGAATAGTTCACAGAAAAACAGCTAGATACCAAGAGTTACACAAGGTTATATTTACCACACTAACCAAGAGATCCTCATCCATGTATGCCGTTATCTTTAAAGCTGAAGTCGCTGAGTTTGATGAAGAGTATTTCGCCACCGCTGCAAAAATGCGCGACACCGCAATAAACCAGTATGGCTGTAGGGATTTTATTGCCTGCAGCGAGGGTAATATGGAAATTGCTATCTCTTATTGGGATAGCGAGGCTCAGATTAAGGCCTGGAAGCAAGACCTTGATCATATCGCTGCCCAGCAATTAGGCAAGGCTAAGTGGTATAAATCTTACACTGTAGAAATTACCGAAATTGTGCGCGCTTATCATTCACAGCAATAGTTACAACAATAGTTACAGTAATAGTTACAGCAAGGGTATTTCTGCGCGACTGCTTGCTACTCTGGCACGAACGCCATTTAAATATTAGCTTCTAAAAAATATCTATTTTAATAGTGCGTCAAATTACGTGCTGTGGTTTATTCGGCTATTTCAGTTTTCGTGGATGCCGGGTCGTAGCCCGGCATGACCAGGGTTGTATTATAACCGGAGTATAGTGAAATCGAACTCAGCACAACAGGTAAAAACTAGATAGCGGTAACGATATGCTTAGAAAGCTTTAACATATAAGTACCCAATTACAGTAGAACCATCACCACTATTACAAACACAAAAAAGCCGGCATTTGCCGGCTTTAAAACAACTTATTTAGTAGGCGTCCTGCGCCCTTTATGCACAGGTTTATTTTTGCGCTCTTGACGTTCAAAGGCTTGTACGTCTTTAGGATTGATAGGCGCGGGCTTGCGTACTTCCTTGCCAGCCATTTTATACAGCGCATCCACTTCTTTACCGGCCATCTCTGTCCACTGCCCCTGCTTGAGCTTGGAGGGCAAGAACACATCACCATAACGCACGCGTTTAAGGCGGTTAACCTGTACCTCTTGCGACTCCCATAGGCGACGCACTTCACGGTTACGGCCTTCCATAATGACCACATAAAACCAGCGGTTAGCGCCGTCACCACCATTGTCGACGATGTCGGTAAAGCGGGCCACGCCATCATCGAGTAAGACACCATCGCTCAAGCGTTTTAGCATGGGCTCATCGACCTCACCCAATACCCGCACCATGTATTCGCGCTCTATCACGGTTGAGGGATGGGTTAGCGCATTAGCTAACTCACCGTCAGTGGTAAATATTAATAAGCCGCTGGTGTTATAGTCTAAACGACCTACTGATATCCAACGGCCGTTAGGAATTTTAGGGAGACGATCAAATACGGTGCGGCGGCCTTCGGGGTCGCTGCGTGAACAAATCTCACCTTCGGGCTTGTTATAAATAAGCACTCTACCGGCATATTTTTCCGCGGGAATGGCATTAATAACTTTGCCATCGACGCTAATTTTATCTTTACCACCGGCACGGTCACCCAGCTTGGCAGTTTGGTCATTCACTTTTACGCGCCCTGCAGCTATGACTTTTTCCAGTTCACGGCGCGAACCCAAACCTGCTTGGGCTAAAAGTTTTTGTAGTTTTTCACCTGTTGGTTCTGTTGACATGTTTTACACTTATTTAAATAGGATTGAGTCTCTAGTCGCTAGATGGTAGTCGCTAGTATTTATCTAGAGACTACTGACTAACAACTAGCGACTTTTGTTCTAGCGACTAGAGACTATCATCTAGCGACTGAATTCTTCTTCAGCTAATAACGCGGCTTCGGCGGCGGCTTCTAAATCGGCTTGCTCGTCGTCTTCATCGTTTTGGGCATTGCTGGGCTGGGGTGCTGTTGCAGTTTGTTGCTGAGTTTCAAGTTCAACTTCGGCTTCAGGCTCAACACTTTGCTCTAGCGCTGCAATTTCCTCTTGCGGCTCTACCTCATCACTAGGTAACTCTGCCTCGGCTATATCAGATTCATCGGCAGGGTCACTTTGTTCAACTTCGCTTACATCTGCGCTTTGTGATGCGTGCTCTGTATCAGCATCAAGCTCGGCAGCTTCAATTTCTGTGCTGTCACCGTCATCGCCTTCAGTGGCATCTTGTTGTGCTTGTTGGTCTATGGGGTCTACGGCCGCCGCATCGTCTTCGCTTTGCTGCGTATCCATATTCGGCGTATCGACGCCTTCCAGAGAAAGCTCGCCATTCATATCATCCAAATCGCGAATTTCAGCTAGCGAAGGTAGATCATCTAGATTTTTTAAATTGAAATAATCTAAAAATGAACGCGTGGTGGCAAATAGTGCCGGCCGGCCGGGTACGTCTTTATGGCCGACTATTCTTACCCATTCGCGCTCTAATAAAGTTTTGATAATATGAGAGCTCACCGCCACGCCGCGTATGTCTTCTATGTCGCCGCGAGTAATGGGCTGACGATAGGCGATTAGCGATAAGGTTTCTAACAAAGCGCGGGAGTATTTTTGCGGTTTCTCATCCCACATGCGCGACACCCAAGGTGCCACCTCTTGAATAACCTGAAAGCGATAACCACTGGCAATTTCTTTTAGTTCAAAGCCACGACCTTTGTGGTCATTCTGTATATCTTCCAATGCTGTTTTAATTTGCTCTTTGCTGGGCAACTGTTCCTGCTCGGCATCAAATAAATCGATGAGGTTTTGCACGTTTAGCGGTTTACCCGCGGCCATTAATGCGCCCTCTACGATGCGCTGTAGTTGTTCGGTTTCTTTGCTCATGAGGCTCTTGCTTTTACATGTATGGGGCCAAAGTCTTCAGTTTGTACTAACTCAAGCAATGACTCTTTTATTAATTCTAGAATCGCTAGAAAGGTAACAACTACCCCTAGGCGACCTTCCTCTATGGTAAATAAAGAGGAAAACGGCATAAATTGTACGCTGGATACCTGCGATAAAACTTGCGCCATGCGCTCGCGGGTAGAAAGCCTTTCTTTAGCCACGTGGTGGCTCTCAAACATATCAGCACGGCGCAACACATCACCCAAGGCCAAGAGTAACTCTTTCATGTCGACTTCGGGCTCGGCGCGCACTTGTTTAAAATCGGGCGGCTGGGCCGAGGCTTGGTGTATCTCTCTACCCATGCGCGGCATGTCGTCTATATCTTCAGCGGCTTTTTTAAAGCGCTCGTATTCTTGCAGGCGACGAATAAGTTCCGCTCTTGGATCGTCTTCCTCGTCTAGCGCCTCTTCCGAACGGGGCAACAACATGCGCGATTTTATTTCAGCGAGCATGGCAGCCATTAGCAGATATTCTGCAGCCAGCTCAAACTGCATAGAGTCCATTAACTCTACATAGCGCATATATTGTTTGGTGATATTGGCGACATTGATCTCTAGGATATCGATGTTTTGGCGCTTAATCAGGTATAGCAATAAATCCAATGGGCCTTCAAAGGCCTCTAAAAACACCTCTAAGGCATCGGGGGGTATGTACAAATCACGGGGGATTTCGGTAAGCGCTTGGCCTGCCACTACCGCAAAAGGCATTTCGCCCTGCTGGCTGCCCATGCTACGCAGGCCCTGCAAAGTCACCTTAGGAGCTGCTAGGGGCAACTCTACAGCGTCTGCCGCAGGCTGGTCGCTGTGCGTATCGGCCTCGTTGCTGGCGGGCGCTTGCTGCTCTATAACTAGCTCGTCTTCCACGGTTTATTGTTGTCTCACTGCGGCTTAATTAATAGGATAAGGCGGAGCTGTGCTGACCCCTTAAATAGTTGGCGATTATACCGACATCTAGCCACTCATCACAGTGCTAATTTTCAGCCTATTAGTGTTGAGTGTAGGCTTATTCCACCTCGAACTGTTCAACATCACCCTGACCACGCCTGAGTATTTGCCACTCTTCCTCGGACATATCAATCACGCTGGTCGCTGCCATGCCACAGTAACCGCCGTCTATCACCAGATCCAGCTCGTGCTCTAGGGTTTGGCGTATATCATAGGGGTCGGTAAGCGGCAGCGTTTCACCGGGTAGTATCATGGTAACGCTCATCATGGGCTGGTTAAGCTCGTTCAACAAAGCCAGCGCTATGGGGTTGGCGGGCACCCGCAGGCCTATCGTTTTACGCTTACTTTGCATTAGCCGCCGCGGCACCTCGGAGGTAGCCTTTAAAATAAAGGTGTAGGGCCCCGGGGTATGATTTTTAACCGCCCTAAAGGCCACGTTATCAACTCGGGCATAAAGGCTGAGCTCGGATAAATCCCGGCACATCAGGGTGAAGTTATGCTTTTCATCTAAACGCCTGATACGGCGTATGCGTTCTAGGGCATTTTTTTGCTCTAGCTGGCAACCTAAGGCATAGCCAGAATCGGTGGGATACACCACCACTCCGCCACTGCGGATAATGTCGGCAGCCTGAGTAATAAGGCGCTTCTGGGGGTTTTCGGGGTGTATTTGAAAAAACTGGCTCATGCCTAATCCTTAATCGTACTTACTTGCTTATTGCCACAACGTTATTGCCACAACTGCCATACCGGCTGGCAATGGCTGGGCAAGGGCGACATTTTACCTATATCGCCCCACTGTGCATCAGGGTGATGAAAATCACTGCCACAGGAGGCGTAAAGGCCAAACTGCTGTGCTAATTGCGCGATGTGTTGCACCTTGTCATTGGGTAGCACGCCGCTGCTAACTTCTATGGCCTGGCCGCCCGCTTCTTGAAAATCGCCTATTAGCGCGCGCAGCTTAGTGGCGGTCATTTTATAGTGCAAGGGGTGGGCTAATACTGCCACCCCGCCACTGGCAGTAATCCACTCTACTACCGTGCCCATATCGGCCCAGGTGGCTTTAACATCGCCTATCTTGCCTGCCCCCAAATAGCGTTTAAAGGCTTGTTGCACAGAATTAACATGGCCTTGGGCCACTAAAAACTGGGCAAAATGCGGCCGGCCCAGCTGGCTATCGCCCGCTATGGCGCTGGCCCCTTCAAAACAACCGCTATAACCTTTTTTTGCTAGGCGCTGGCCTATCATTTCTGCACGTAAAAGACGGGCGGCCTTTTGTTGCGCTACCCCCGCTAATAATTGGGGATGCTGCACATCGAGATTGAGGCCGACTATGTGCACGCCGGTATTACCCCAAGTACTGGAGAACTCTATGCCGGGGATGAGGTCTATGTGAGGCGGCAAGCCTTGTGCTTGTACCGCTAAATAGCCATCTAAAGTGTCGTGATCAGTTATAGCCAATAGCTCTACGCCACGGTCTAGCGCCCGTAACACCAGTTCACTGGCGGGCAGGCCACCATCGGATGCAGTAGTATGGCAATGTAGGTCGGCTAACAAAAAGGCTTACTCCAAAACGACAAACTGGGTATGACAACCCTAGTTTTTGCAGGGCAGGCCGCAAATTCTCACTGGAGCACCACCCATAAAGCCCGTATAGTAACTGATTAATTCACGCAGTACGGCAAAACTTTTATTGTAAAATAGCTAAACACTTAACGCATCAGCGCAGTGTTTGCACAGGGAGAAGTAACAAGGTGGAATCAGTGTCTAATAACAATACCAACAAACAACAAAAGCCTGGCAATATGCTCGCCAATATAGGCTTTAATATTATTATTCCCACATTGATACTTACCAAGCTCAGCAGTGAAGAATACTTGGGGCCTGCTTATTCCATCGTGGTTGCCCTAGCCTTTCCCATAGGTTTTGGAGTGCGCGAGTTTATGAGCACCCATAAGGCCAATTTTTTCTCAATTTTAGGTATATTCAGCGTTATTATGACCGGCGGCATGAGCCTGCTACAGCTAGACCCTGAATACATCGCCATCAAAGAGGCGGCGATACCGGCGCTATTTGGCTTGGCCACACTGTACTCTATGCGCACCCGTTACCCACTGGTGAAAACCTTTTTGTTTAACGACCAGATTTTACAAATTAATAAAGTAAAGCAAGCGCTAGAGAGCTATAACAACAACCATATTTTTGAACAAAAATTAGCCCACGCCTCGTACATGGTAGCGGGCTCTTTCTTCTTATCGTCAGTGTTAAATTATGTGCTGGCCAAAGTGATATTAGTGAGCCAGCCAGGTACGGTTGAATTCACTGAAGAGCTGGGTAAAATGACAGCCCTTAGCTTTCCCGTTATTGCACTGCCCAGCACCTTAGTATTGGTTGCAGCACTGTTTTACCTACTGCATCACATACAAAAATTGACCCACTTAAAAAGTGATGAGATCTTTAACGAAATGTAAGCAGCCTGTAATTTATGTTATTGATGAACGTTAACCCCACAATAATAAAAACCAACCCTAGGAAATGATCGTGAAATTGTTAACCCCTCATTTACTGCCTTTTACTTTAGTCGGCTTAGTAGCCTTTAGCGCTCTATTTGCTAGCAGCCAAGTTTACAGCCAAGAAATGCGCTATATCAGAGACACCTTATTCGTGCCCTTGCGCAGTGGCCAAAGCTACAAGCACCGCATCGTGCATAAAGGCTTAGAAAGCGGCACACCCTTAATCTTATTAGAAGAGTCTGAAGATGAAGCCTATAGCCGTGTTAAAACCAATTCCGGCATAGAGGGCTGGCTACAAACCCAGTACCTATCAGACGAGCCTTCAGCGCGCGCGCAACTAGAGGGCTATAAATTAGAGAATGATAAATTAAAGGCGCAAAGCGCCACACTCAAAAAAGAACTCAACACCATCAGCAAACAATATCAGGATGCCAAAGCCTCCATGGCACAACTGAGTAAAGGCCAGCAAAGCAGCGAACAAGAACTGGCAGAAATTAAATCCATATCGGCCAATGCGATTAGCCTTAACAGCGAAAACAAAGACTTATTGCAATTAAACCAAGTATTGCAAAACAAAGTAGACATGCTGACCACTGACAACCAGCACCTCAATGACAAACTGGATAACGACGCCTTCTTAAATGGCGCATTCGCCGTATTAATAGGCGTATTTATCACCTTATTAGTACCGCGGCTATGGCCTTCAAAATCATCTGAGTGGGCCTAAGCCCACTCGCTAGAAATTATTAACACTATGACGCAACTACGACTAATACTCTGCGCAGTTTTATTGTGCAGTAACCTGAGCTTGGCCCAAGCGCCTGCCAGCGCCGATCCAAAAGTGATATTGCATACCAGCATGGGCGATATCACTATTCAGCTCTACCCGCAAAAAGCCCCAGTCTCTGTGGCCAACTTTTTGGCCTATGCTAAATCCGGCTTTTACAGCAACACCATTTTTCACCGGGTTAAAAAGCGCTTTGTGGTGCAAGGTGGCGGTTTTGCTTACGACGCTGATACCGAAGAGTTTGAGCGCAAGGCGGTTAAAGAGCCTATCATCAACGAATCAGGCAACGGCCTATACAATGACCGCTGGACCGTAGCCATGGCCCGCACTGAAGACCCAGACAGCGCCACTTCGCAGTTTTATATTAACCTGCGCATGAACAGCAGCTTGGACAAACGCGGCAGTAAACTGGGCTATGCGGTATTTGGTGAGGTAATAGCCGGCCAGCATGTAGCACAAAGCATAGGCAAGCAGCCCACCGAAAAAATCCCCGGCTTTGACAACCTACCCGTCAAAGCCATTATTCTCGAATCTGTAGAGATTTTATAACGCATGAGCACCGACCTAAGTATTAATCTCAATAAAATCGCCCTCATCCGTAACTCACGCGATACCGAACACCCCAATGTGTGCGAACACGCATTGCGCTGCATAGCCTATGGTGCCGATGGTATTACCGTACACCCCAGGCCTGACCAGCGTCATATACGCGCCGATGATTGTTTTGATTTGGCTAAAATCTTACAAGTGGAATTTAATATAGAAGGCAACCCCTTAGCACCGCCCATGAAAAGCGATCGCAAAGGCGTGTCTGACTACCCCGGCTTTATGGAGCTGGTGCGCGAAATTAAACCGGCCCAGTGCACTTTGGTGCCCGACAGCGATCAGCAACTCACCTCTGACCACGGTTTTGATTTAACCCAAAGCGGTGATCAAATCGCCCCCATTATTGCCGAGCTGAAAGCCTTGGGTATACGGGTTAGCTTGTTTATGGACCCAGACCCCGAGCAAATTAAACTCGCTAAACAAGTAGGCAGCGACCGCATAGAGCTCTATACCGGCCCCTATGCCGCTGCGGTAGAAACCAATCACAATGTAGAGGCGGTTTTTCAACAGTTTTATCAAGCCGCCGAACTGGCAGCCGACTTAGGCCTAGGCTTAAATGCCGGCCACGACCTCAACCTGCACAACCTGAAAAAGTTTGCCACGGTGCCGCACTTATTGGAGGTCTCTATAGGCCACTTCTTAACCGTAGACGCTATCGATATGGGCTTAGAAAAAGCCATTAAAGCCTACCAAAGCTGTTTAGGAAAATAAGCCTTAAACCGCTGGGCGCTTGCGTCCAGCTACTTAACCGGCGCCTTCGCCATATTGAGCTGTAAGCGCCCCGCTTGCATGTTTTCGCTATCGCAATGGGCCCTATCGTCGCCATACACCTCTTGCTGTACTCGTTGTTGCAACTGCAGCAGCTCAACCTCACTAATCGCCGCCAGTTGCATAGCCGCTTGCATAAAGCCCTCGGCTCTATAATGCTGTGCCGGCGAGACATCCTGCCCTGCTTTTAAGGCAATAAAAATAGCCCTGAGCTGCTCGGCTATCAATACTTTGCAATCAGCGCCAGTAGACACTACTGGCTGGCCTCAACAATGGGCTGCACCAATACCCAAGGTGCTATCACTAACGCCCAGTGCATTTGCTCTTGCTCATACCAGCTTTGCGCCTGCTCTTCGCTCACTTGTGAGATGCTGCTATCGGCCAGCCACTGGCTTACCGCCGCTTTATTATCCTCAGAGATTTGCGCCGCCACATCAATAAGATCCATGCCTGGAGCAACCGCAATCACCGCACCACTGGCATAAAACTTTTGTAGTTCGTGCCAGTTAATTTTAGAGGTTTCACGATTGAGTTTTATTATCAGGCTTTCTTCGGGGGCGGGGGTTTCAAGGATAGGGCTATGCTCGGTCATAAGTCATCTCTTTGCTGCAGCTCACCTTAGCTGCAGCGCAGATCAGGCGTAGATAATAAGCCGCGCATTTTAGCATCCGCAGCCACAGATGCTATAGCCTTATGTTTACCACGCTTATGGGCGCAGCCTAGCTACTAGGGTTTAGCACTAAGGCACTAAACGGCCATGCTATCTTCTTTTACATGGCGCAGATAAAAATTCAGCTGCATCTCAGCCTCATCTAGGCTGCTATACGGCCCCACCTGCAACTGCTCGCGGCTAGAAAAAAACCACTCATTACCAATCTGGTAAAAACGTTTGGCTCGTTCACTGCTGTTGTTGCTTTCGCCTTTACGCTGGTCCATCAATACATCCCCCAATTACTACCGCATAGATCCTAAGTGTAGAAACAGTTAATGATAAATGCCTATATTTGTTTGATCTAATAAACGCATAAAGTGATATTTTTTATTGGTAGTTAGGCTAGCTATTTGCGCCTGCTGGTGGATGTTAGCTGGTAAGGCTCTAAGGGCAATGCAGTTTTGCGTATTACTGAGCGCAATACAAAACTACTGTGCACCCCGGTTACACCTTCTATGCGAGTTAACCGCCCCAGTAGAAATTCCTCGTAATATTCCATATCGGGTACCACCACCTTGAGCATATAGTCGGCAGACTGGCCGGTGACAATATTGCACTCCACCACCTCGGGGAAGCCAGCAATACTGGCTTCAAAATGCTCAAAGCGCTCGGGGGTATGCTTATCCATGCTGATGCTCAATATGGCGGTGAGCTTTAGGCCTAGCGCCTTTTGATTGAGCAAGGTGACGTGGCCATCAATAATCCCCGACTCTTCCAAACGCTTGACCCGTCGCGAGCAAGGGGTGGGCGAAAGCCCCACCTTATCGGCCAATTCCAAGTTACTGATGCGGCCATCGCGCTGCATCAAACTCAGTATATGCTTATCAACAGCATCTAACTTAACCATAAAACACCACCAATGGGTTAATTTAACCCATAAAATACTTATTAATAGTGAATATGTCTAATTATTGATGAAATTAACCACATAATAACAATCATTCCCTAAGCCATCCCCCCTATACTTTCAGCCATCGAATACAGCAACCCGTTGAGCCAGCACCATGACAACTAAACAATCAACTAAACAATCAACTAAACAAGACAGCCATACTAACCCTCAGGTTATTCCCGCCTTTAACCATAGAAAGTATCGCCCCTATGCGCCGGTAGCTATGACGCAGCGGCAGTGGCCCGATAAGCAAATCACGCAAGCGCCGCAGTGGTGCAGTGTCGATTTGCGTGATGGCAACCAGGCCCTTATCGACCCCATGACCCCAGCGCAAAAACACCAGCTTTTCGATTTGCTGGTAGCCATAGGGTTTAAAGAAATAGAAGTAGGCTTTCCCGCCGCCTCACAAACCGATTTTGATTTTGTGCGGGAATTAATAGAGCAAAATAAAATCCCCGACGATGTGCGCATACAAATATTAACACCCGCGCGCGAGGCCTTAATTAAACGCTCTTTTGAAGCCCTACAAGGCTGTAACAAAGCCATAGTACATTTGTATAACTCTACCTCTAAGGTGCAGCGTGAGCAGGTTTTTCAGTTAGATAAGCCAGGCATCATTGCTATAGCGGTAAGTGGCGCGCAGTTAATTAAAGAGCAGGCTAAGCACTACCCAGCCACCGACTGGCAGTTTGAGTATTCGCCCGAAAGCTTTACCAATACCGAATTAGAATACGCGGTAGATATTTGCAATGCGGTAATCGATGTATGGCAGCCTAGCCCTGAAAACAAGGTGATTATTAATTTGCCAGCCACAGTAGAGGTGAGCACACCCAATATCTATGCCGACCAGATCGAGTGGTTTTGCCAGCATATTAACCAGCGCGAAGCTTTGTCCATAAGCCTACACACTCACAACGATAGAGGCTGTGCCGTAGCTGCCGCCGAGCTGGGCGTGTTGGCGGGTGCCGACCGAGTAGAAGGCACCTTAATGGGTAACGGCGAACGCACCGGTAATATGGATGTCATCACCATGGCAATGAACCTTTACAGCCAAGGCATAGATCCAGAATTGGATTTGGCTAATATGGATGAAATTATTCAAACCGTTAAGGCCTGCACCCAATTACCGATACACCCACGCCACCCCTATGCCGGCGAATTAGTGTTTACCGCCTTTTCGGGTAGCCACCAAGATGCGATTAATAAATGCCTAAAACATTACGATGGCAGCCAGCCTTGGCAGGTGGCCTACTTACCCATAGACCCGGCCGATTTGGGCCGCAACTATCAAGAGGTCATACGCATCAACAGCCAATCCGGCAAGGCCGGCATCGCCTATGTGATGGAGCAACAGCAAGGCCTGCAATTGCCGCGCTGGTTGCAAATAGAATTCAGTAGCTTGGTACAAGCTGAAGCCGAACGCCAAAAGCGTGAACTCAGCCCCAGTACTATAGCGGCACTGTTTGATCAGCACTACCTACAACAGGATGCTGCTTATCAGTTACAGAGTTACCAGCTCTGCCGCGAGCATGATACAGAACAGTTACAAGCCGTTCTGACTCATAGGGGCCAAGTACTGAATCTTCAACAACAAGGCAGTGGCGCTATAGAAAGTTTTGCCAAGGCTTTGGCTGGCGAGTTAGGCAAAAGCGTGGTGGTGGTAGAGTATGCCGAGCACGCTATTGCCAGTACACAGCACAGCGGCAGCAGTGCCGAGGCGGTGTGTTATATACAAGCCAACATCGACGGCCAGCGCGTTTGCGGTGTCGCTAAAAGCCAGGATGTATTAGAAGCCTCAATGCGGGCTATGCTTAATGCGGTTAATCGTTACATCGCCCTGCAACAAACCTTAGCGGCATAGGCTATGCCCTATTCCAGCCCTAGTCACTAGGGCTGGAATATCTAAGATTTGAAGTTTTCGTATATGCCACAGCACGGCTAACCCGCACCATGCTAAAGACTAATCACAGGCCCCAATGGGCTCTAACTATATCCCTAGCTTCCTCGGCGCTATCAACGAATTGAAACAAGGCTAAATCCTGCGCCTCTATCATGCCCTCCTCAACCAGCATCTCAAAATTAATCATACGCCGCCAATAATCACTACCCATTAGCAATACGGGCAGTGGTTTAATCTTACGTGTTTGAATTAAGGTAAGCGTTTCAAATAATTCGTCTAAAGTACCAAACCCCCCAGGGCAAGCCAGCAAGGCTCTTGCACGTTTTAAAAAATGCATTTTCCGTATCGCAAAATAATGAAAATGGAAACATAGCTCTGGCGTTACGTAGGGATTGGGGCGCTGCTCAAAGGGCAGCACGATATTTAAGCCTATGCTTTTACCCCCGGCCTCCATGGCCCCGCGGTTAGCCGCCTCCATAATACCGGGGCCGCCGCCGGTAATAATCATCAAATCGCAATCATCATCGCTGGCGCTATCTTCGGTAATAAGACGAGCAAACTTTCTGGCCTCCTCATAATAAAAGCTATTGCGTAGCATTTTTTCAGCGCCAGCAACTTTTTTGCGTAACTCGCTATCATTGGGCTGCAATTCAGCATTGCGCTTAGCTTCCGCTAAACGCTGGCCAGCAGTTTCGGCATCAGGGATACGGGCGCTACCAAACACTACCACCGTAGAATGTATGTTTTGTTCATCTAGCAGTAAGTCTGGCTTTAATAATTCCAGCTGCAAACGCAAAGGCCTAAGCTCATCTCGCAGCAAGAAATCGGTGTCGGTATAAGCTAATTTATACGCTGGCGAACTCGTTTGCGGTGTACTGGGGCTTAATTTTGCCGAGCCGGCATCATCTTCTGCCGTTGGGAAAATGTTGGCCGGTTTATAAGGCTTTTTGATGTCTGTCATATATATGCTTATTAGTCAGTCATTTTAAAAAGAAATGGTTTCGCCTTTAGCAGGAATACTAGCATCCCAAGATTGCTGCTTAAGAAACTCTTGAAAGCTTAACTTGGTTTTCTCTTCACCATGCACTAAAAACAGTCGAGGGCGCGGTTGTGAAAAATGATTAATCCAATCTAATAATTGCGATTGACTCGCATGGGCAGAAAAACCGCCTATGGTGTGCATAGCCGCTTTAACGGCTATTTTTTCACCCGCATGATTAAAAAACTTAGCGCCATCAACCAATGCTCGGCCAGGAGTACCCATAGCCTGAAAACCGACAAATATCACATGGGCATTTCTACGCCATATATTGTGTTTAAAATGATGGCGTATACGGCCACCATTACACATGCCACTGCCGGCAATGATAATGGCGCCTGCTTCTATATTATTAAGAGCCATGGATTCTGCCGTAGAAGAAGAATAACGCAGTACGGGTAAAAAACTATGCAGACTATTCGCTGAACCTTGCTTTAACGCAGCCTTATCTTCGCGGTTGTAGACATCTTGATAGCGATGATAAATTTCTGTGACCGCTATAGCCATGGGGCTATCTAAATAGACCGCCTGCTGCCTAAGCTTACCTTTTTGATACAACTCACCTAATCTAAAAATAATCTCTTGGGTACGGCCAACAGCAAAAGAAGGGATTAAAATATTACCGCCATTGATTGAGGCCTGCTCAACTATATCTTCAAATTCCTCTAGGGTTTCTTGCATAGGCCTATGATTGCGATCGCCATAGGTGGATTCTAGTAGTAATACGTCGGCATGCTCTACCACTTCAGGATCGCGCAATAGCGCCGAACAGCTATTGCCTAAGTCGCCGGAAAAAACCAGTTTTTTCTCGACACCTTGTTCATTGACAAACACTTCAACTATTGATGAGCCCAATATGTGGCCAGCGTCCCGAAAACAAATATCTACACCGTCTGCGATAGTCTTTCTTTGCCCGTAATCGATACCTGCACATAAAGACAAAGTCTTTTCCACATCCTCCAAATCATACATAGGTTCGATGAGTTTTTTACCCCCCCGCCGCAGGCGCTTATTCTCCCACTCCACATCACGTAGCTGTAAAGACACCGCATCCTTTAATAAAATATCTAACAGCTCTGTGGTTGGACGCGTCATATAGATGGATGATTTATAGCCATCAGCGACCAGTTTAGGTAAGCGCCCGGAATGATCTAAGTGAGCGTGCGACAGCACTACCGCATCTAGCTCAGCAACTGAAAAAGGAAAGTCCTCTAAATTGCCCTCCTCCTCTTCGCGCCGGCCTTGAAATAAGCCGCAGTCTAATAATATTTTGGCCTTATCTGTGGCCAACAAATACGCTGAGCCTGTCACACCTTCAATTGCACCATAAAATGTTATTGTAGCCATGTTGATCTCACCTTTTTATACAGAAATGGGAGGTACGCGAATAACGCCTACCTCATCGCGCCTAACTATGCCTTTTAATAATCTGCCTAGAATATCTGAACCACTAATAATTCGCCGCTGATCACCCCAGTACAAAATAATATCGTTATCTATCACATCATCAGCTTGATGCTCCGGGTATACTTTCAGCTCTGACAACACACTACCCAATTGCGCATGTGCATCGGTAACAACTATAGGCTTATGGCAGTAGTCCTGTGCCGATACGGGTAACTTAGCTAGCATACATCTAAGAAAAACATGGGCATTGAGTATAGAATAAGGGCGTTTATGCTCATCAATAATGACTATCCATTTTTTACCTGAACGATGTACAGCCTGTAAAAAAACATCATCTAATTGCGGCGTAAAATCGGGAAACACCGGCAGGCCATTATGTTGTGGTAAATAGATAATACTGCTGGCATCGATTAACTCCCCCATTTTACTGACTGCCACATCATCGATTTTTAAAAAATTGATAGCACCAGTACCTTCTAACAAACTAACATCCGAAGTCCCTGACTCTATATGTTTGGCGATAACCGCGCGTAAATCTTGTTCGCGAAAATAACTTATGCCCTCTTTCCCCAACCATTTATCCAACACCAAAGCACAGGGCTTAGCCACACCAAACTATCTGTTAAAAACATATCCATAAGTGCTCGCGATAACTATACCGCCTCATTATTGCTTGCCTGTGCTTGCTGTGAATCTATGACAGTCGATACACCAGCAGTGTCGCCATTTTCTATGCTATCAACATCAAGCAAAATATTGTTTAGTAAGGTTAAGGCTTTAATTAATTGAATACACATATGACGCTTATCGCTATTAACATCTATGAGTTCAATAACAACATTAATTTTTAGCCTGTTTTCTACGCCCGCCAATAACAACAAAGCTTTTACCTCATCATAGCTTTGCTCTATGTGAAGTAGTTGCTGTTGGCATATGGACAGTGAAAATTGTGGCGATGAAAAATCAGCACACTCTATAAAACGATAGGCCAACAGATTAAACTGCCGCAGCCCTTCTTTAACACTAGTATCGGTTATAGCCGTAACCAACTGATGATGAGTCGCCAACGCTAAGGCTTGATCACTAGCTGCTAATAAATGTTGATCGGCTCGTAATATTTTTGCCAATTGCTGCGCTATTTCTTTACTCAACTCGGCGCGCTCTATTTGGCTTATAAATGACGAGGCTGCCGCCGACAATTGATTAACCACCCGCTCATCGTGACTAACGGTATGCAGATTAATGGGCTGTTCGGCCATTACCTTTAGGCCCATACGTTTAATCACAGTGATAACTCTACTTAACTCCAGCACTAAGGCATTGATAGCTAGTACCGGCGTTACCAATATGGTTTTATCTAAGTGTTGCGGCCTAGACTCCACTTCCTCTTGAGTAACGAAGCGTTTTTCTAAAAAATCTGCCAGGCGATTATTGACGGGCAATATTAACAGCACGCCCACGATATTAAACACGGTATGAAACAACGCTAGTGTAACCGCGGGTATAGACTCCAAACCTAATATATCACTGCTGGACTGCACCAACCAAAATAGCAGCGGCAATATCAATAAGGCCACCACACCAGCACCCACATTAAAAATGATATGTGCACTGGCTACCCGTTTAGCGTTTGCAGTTGCCCCTATCACCGCAATAGCTGCGGTAGAGGTAGTGCCTACATTGGCCCCTATTACCATAGCCGCAGCCGCATATAATCCCAATACTCCGCCAGTTGCCGCCGTTAGCGTAATCGCTATAGCCGCACTGGATGATTGCGTGAGCACCGTAATCAAAAAACCTATGGCCACATACAGCAACACGCCGCTAATACCCTGCACGGTAAGTTGATTAAAATCTATCGTCGACACTAAGCCATCAAAGGCATCTTTTAATACATCTATACCTAGAAAAAACAAACCAAAGCCTACTAGCGCCAACCCCAAAGGGGCGCGTTTGCTTTCACCACCGGTCAATCGCAACAACATGCCTACACCAATAATGGGCAAGGCAAAAGCGTCAATATTGAGTTTAAAACCCACTACCGCCACCAGCCAACCGGTCATAGTGGTGCCTAAGTTAGAGCCGTAAACCACGCCCAAAGCGCGGCGCATAGAAATGATACCGGCATTAACAAAACCTATAGTCGCCACAGTAACCGCACTGGAAGATTGCACTATGGCGGTAATCGCTAAGCCGGTAAAAATGCCGTGCACAGGGGTACGCGTCCAGCGCGCCAAAATATCTCGCAGCGATTGCCCCGCCGCTGCTTGCAAGCCATCGGTCATCATCCCTACGGCTAACATAAACAAACCTAAGCCGCCTGCGAGCATCCCTATAATTAGTAAATAATGTTGCATGTCGTTCTTTCTTTAATAGCTATTTTTTGTAAAATATTAATAATCATTAATAAGGCCACACCCAATCATTTTCCTCAGGCTTATCTACGCCATGCTCGTGGGCATAGTGGCAACAGTCTATTTGCTTATCGCGTAGCTTTTGTTTGGCGTGTGCACCTATCACTTGCAAACGCGGCACTCTATCAATCACATCCATCGCTAAACTAAATCTATCAATGTGATTATCTATAGCCAATTCTAAAGGTGTATTGATATTGCCACGCTCTATGTAGCCTCGCACATGCAGGTTTTGATTATGACGTCGGTAAGCTAACCTATGTATCAACCAGGGGTAACCGTGAAAGTTAAAAATAACCGGTTTATCTATGGTAAATAAACTATCAAAGTCACTGTCACTTAAACCATGGGGATGTTCTTCTGCTGGGGTCATACGAAATAAATCAACGACATTGATAAAACGAATTTTTAAATCCGGGAAATACTCGCGCAATAAGGCTGTAGCCGCTAAGGCCTCTTTGGTAGGTATATCACCACAACCTGCTATCACCACATCGGGCTCCACGCCATTGTCATTACTGGCCCATTGCCAAATACCTAAGCCTTTGGTGCAGTGTTTAATCGCAGCGTCTTTATCTAAATACTGCACATGCATTTGCTTGTCACACACAATCACATTGATATCGTTATGGCTGCGCAAGCAGTGATCGGCGGTAGATAACAAACAGTTAACATCCGGGGGTAAATAAATGCGAGTTACTTGCGGGCTTTTATTGACTACTAAATCTAAAAACCCTGGGTCTTGATGGGTAAAGCCATTGTGATCCTGTCGCCACACGGTAGAGGTAATTAATAAATTAATCGACGCTATAGGCGCACGCCAGGGCAGTTCTTCACAAATAGCCAACCATTTAGCATGCTGGTTATACATAGAGTCTATAACATGTACAAAAGCCTCGTAGGTGGCAAAAAAACCATGTCTACCGGTTAACACATAGCCTTCCAGCCAGCCTTCTAAGGTGTGTTCAGACAACATTTCCAGCACTCGGCCATCGGGGCTTAGCTCACCGCCTTCGTCATCTTCGGGCAAATAATCTGCCAGCCATAATTTTTTACTGACTTCATAAATTGCATCCAGTTTATTAGAGCTGTTTTCATCGGGGCCAAATACGCGAAAATTATTGCTATTTAAAGCCATAATATCCCTAAGCATACAGCCCAAAGGTTTGGTATTCATGGCACTGGTTTTAGCGGGCTTGGTAACCGCTATCATATAGTCGCGAAAGTCGGGCATGACTAAATCCCTACGCAACACGCCGCCATTGGCATGCGGGTTGGCACTCATACGTCGCTGACCTTTAGGGGCTAACGCTTTTAAGGCGGGAATAAGCTGACCTTGTTGATCAAATAATTGCTCGGGTTTATAGCTCTTCAACCAACTTTCTAATTGCTGTAGTTGTTGTTCATCGCTACGCACATTGGCTAAGGGCACTTGATGGGCGCGCCAATAACCTTCTACTTTATGGCCATTGGCTTGCTTGGGCCCGGTCCATCCTTTGGGGGAGCGCAGCACTATCATGGGCCAACGCGCCCTAGTGGCTTTGCCACTAGCTCTGGCTTGCTGCTGTATCTCTTTAATCTCGTTAATACAACGCTCCATAGTCGCAGCCATTTGCTGGTGCATGGCCATAGGCTCATCGCCTTCAACAAAATAGGGCTGCCAACCATAGCCAGAAAATAAATCTTGCAATTCTTGCGGCGAAATTCTAGATAACAACGTGGGATTATTAATTTTATAACCATTTAAATGCAATATAGGCAGCACCGCACCATCGCGTATGGGATGTAAAAACTTATTGGAATGCCATGCTGTCGCCAGTGGCCCGGTTTCAGCTTCACCATCGCCTATAGCCACAGTTACAATCAAATCGGGGTTATCAAAGGCCGCACCAAAGGCATGGGATAAGCTGTAACCCAACTCACCACCTTCGTGTATGGAACCGGGAGTTTCTGGCGTGCAGTGGCTGCCTATGCCACCGGGAAAGGAAAATTGCTTAAAGAAGCGGCCCATGCCGGCCTCGTCTTCGCACATACTGGGGTACACCTCGCTGTAGGTACCCTCTAGATATACCGGCGCCAAAACACCCGGCGCACCATGGCCTGGCCCCGCTAAAAAAATGGCATTGAGATCGTATTTATTAATCAAGCGATTCATATGAATATACATAAACGCTAAACCGGGGCTAGAACCCCAGTGCCCTAATAGGCGTTTTTTAATATGCGCCGTGCTTAAAGGCTCACGCAATAAGGGGTTCTCTTGCAAATAAATCATACCCGCCGCTAAATAATTACAGGCGCTCCAATAGGCATGTATGCCTTGTAACTCGGATTCACTTAATACATTTTTAGGCAGGACAGTCTTAATAGTCATCTTTATTATCCTTTTTAGATTCACCGTTAGCATCCAGCTCTAGACAGTGCTGGGCTATCATTAATTCTTCATCAGTAGCAATAACATACACCGCTACCTTGCTATCCCTACTGCTTATACAGCGGGCATTGTTTAGATTCGCTTGCGCATCCAAGTTAATACCCAGCCATGCCAGTTGCTGACACACCCGCTCGCGCAACTGTGGCGAGTGTTGGCCTATACCGGCAGTAAATACCAGCGTGTTAATGCCGCCTATGGCTGCCACCATCGATGCCAAGGCTAGCACTATGCGATAAATATAATGCGCCACCGCCGCTACTGCATCGGGTTGATTGCTGGCTAATAACACGGCCAAATCAGCGCTAATACCCGATAAACCCAATAAGCCCGACTGGTGATTTAACAGCTGCTCTAATTGCTCTACCGTCATGGTTTTATTTTTTAATAAATACAATAAGGCACCTGGGTCTATAGCGCCGCTACGTGTGGCCATGGCCAAACCATCCAAGGGAGTGAATGACATGGTGGTCGCGACACTATGTAAATCACGCATAGCACATAAACTAGCACCACTGCCTAAGTGCGCAACCACTACCCGTGCCAAATCTTGTGGCGCGGCAATACTGGGTAATACACTGGCAATATATTGATAGGACAGGCCGTGAAAACCATAGGGCCTAATACCCTGCTCCGTTAATGATTTAGGGATAGCAAAGGTTTGTGCCACAGCGGGCATGCTGCGGTGAAAAGCGGTATCAAAACAGGCCACTTGCCTAACCTTAGGCATATAGCGCTTAACCGTAGCTATGGCTTGTAAGTTATGAATTTGATGTAAGGGCGCTAAAGCCTGTAACTGCTGCAAGCTGGCAAACACCTCATCATTGATGAGCACCGGTGCAGAAAATGCCATACCACCGTGAACCACTCTATGGCCTACGGTAGTCACCGCTAAACCTAGCCCCCTGCTATCAAGAAATTGCAGAATGCGGCTTATGACCGATGAATGATGATCAGCAGACTCATGCTCTTGCCATAACTGTGGGCTGCTCTCAGCCGAATAGTGCACGGTGAACTGGTTGTGCTGCTCTACGCGGGTTACCTGCCCTGTTAACACAGGGCTTAAGGTTGCATGGACAACCCGGTACAGTGAAAATTTGGTACTGGATGAGCCCACATTCAGCACCAATATATGCTTGTCCATAATGCACCTTAGTTACCTCAAACCGTTACCACCATGCAACGCCTGTAAGCCCATGCCCTAGCATAGCTAGGTTAGGGCCCTTCTAATCAATAATAGTCATAACAACTAACAGCATGATAATGCTATTGGCTAAGCACTCTATTGAAGTACATCAAATAAGTGTTAATCAGTGATGACTAATAGATAGACCCTAACACACTAGTACCTCCCACCTCCGCGAACTATTGTCCGCTGCTCAGTCATAGAGCAAGGACCGTTGCGTTTGCCATAACACGTCATATGCCTACAGACACTACCCCAGCACCCCGTTCAAAGTAGGGATGGAATAAGTGGTAAATAGTAATGATTATCATTTGCATTAAGATGTTTGGCGCGCTAATGTAACCCAATAGCACTCATCACTAAAGATAAGGAATTACACCATGCGCTTTTTATGCCGCCAGCATCAAGCCCAAACCTTAAGCAGCCCACGCCAAGCCATTAGTTACTGGGAAACGTGGATGGCCGACGGCCAAGGCTTATACCAGCGCGGCCACTGGCAGCAAGCGCATAGTTATTATGGTTGCAGCTTTGAGATCGGTGAGTGGCTACTACAGCAAGTCGATAGCAATGATCATAAAAACACCCTACTCAATTACGCCGAACGTATGATGCTGGCGGGCCACTCGCTAGCACAATGCTATAAGCAAATGCAGCATTATAGTTTGCAGTTAGATATGTTAATTCGAGTACACAACCAGCTCAGCGGCCGCTGTGCAAGGCTGATACAACAACACTGGTTATTGGATAATTATTTGACCATTTCCTGCAATGTCATACAGCAGTTTGGCAGTCGTGAAAAATCGCGACCCAGCCCCCAGCAATGTCAACAGATCAACGACAAAACCACTGCCCTGCAACCCACTAGTAGCCTATTTTGGGCCGACAGCCACTCCGGCAGCCACTGAGGAGAAAAAAGTGAATAATCAGCAAGCTAACCAACTACCCCAGCGTATTAATATTGCGATTGATGCCGACAGCTTAGCCAAGGTTTTGGCGAAGGGCAGTATTACCGTCAGTGAGATGAGAGGTTTAGATATGCAGGCCCAGCAATCGCTGCGACGCCTGTGTTTAGAGGCCTGCTTATAAGGCTACACCCTGGGCCTGATTACCGCCCTGCTGTTGAGCACGATGTAGCACTTCTTCAACTTCAGTAACCAACAGTTTATAGTCTTGATCTTGGGTGGGGTCTATAGAGGCAACGCCCACACTCACCGTAACTATATCGGAGCAATCGGAATATTCGTGTATTAAATCCAGCGCCGCCACCGCTTTACAGATATTTTCGGCTACTCGCAGGGCATTTTCAAACTCTGTGCCGGGTAACAGCACCACAAACTCATCGCTATCAAAGCGCGCCACCACATCGGCGGCCCGCAGGCAGTTGTTTTCTATGACCTTAGCAATACGCTTTAAACAATTGTCACCTACGCCTGCACCATAGTGGTGGTTGAAGGCGGTGAAGGCATCGACATCTATCATGATTAAAGCTAAAGCATTAAATTCACGGCAACAGCGACGCCACTCTATATCGATAGCTTCTTCAAAATAATAACGATTGGGTACGGCGGTAAGCGCATCCAAACGCGCTATTTCAGTTAACTGGTCGGTACGTGCTTTTAACGCGTAGAGAGAGTGCACCCGTGCCTCGAAAACAGTTGCCGTGGCATGACCTAAGTCTATGTAATCGATAGCGCCTGCGGCTATGGACTGATCTTGCATTTGCTCTGAACCATAACGGCCCACAGCCAAAATGGGTAGCTCACGCAACGCGTCCATCGCGCGCAGCTGAGCACAGTCTTCGGCTAGAGTGTCGGTATATACCACAAGCATCTCTATACGCTTTCTGTCAGCGGCCAAACGTTGTAACTCATCCATGTTTTCAGCATTCAGCAAATTAAACTCGTCTTCGAGCTTGTCCGTCATTAGCGCTTCGGCTTGAGCCGCTGGCGCTAAAATCACTATTAGCGGTCTGTTTATCATGGAGCAACTAGCCTTTGATAAGAAATTTCATCATTGTCACTATTAACAATAGCTTAGAGTAGTTAAGCAAAAATACTAGCAATGCTTACACTAGCTTATAGGTGCTATGCCAGCAGCCCGACGAACTTTTTCCATTAATGGTTTTGCGCTAGCTCTAGCCTTGGCCGCGCCTTTTTGCAATTCTTGCTCTATAAAAGCGCCATCGGCCATCAGCGCCTCATAACGCTCTCTAGCGGCACTTACCTGCTCATTGATTAAAGCAAATAATTCTTTTTTAGCCTGCCCCCACGCTATACCCTGGGTAAATTGCTCGCGCATATATTGCTGCTGTTCAGTATTGGCAAAAGCCTGCCAAATAGCAAACACAGCAGAATCGTTAGGGTCTTTAGCTTCACCGGGCTCCAGCAAATTAGTTTTAATTTTGTTGATATGTTTTTGCAGTTTTTTCTCGGGCAAAAACAAGGGTATGGTGTTGTTGTAGCTCTTACTCATTTTGCGGCCATCTAAGCCGCTAAGTATGGCACCGTCCTCACCCACCACCGCTTCGGGTAAGGTGAAGACCTCTTGCTTGTAGTGGTGATTGAATTTCTGGGCGATATCTCTGGCCATTTCTATATGTTGCACTTGATCTTTGCCCACGGGAATTTTTTCGCCGTTAAACATCAAGATGTCGGCAGCCATTAAAATGGGGTAGTTAAACAAGCCCATCATGATGCCCTTGTCTGGGTCTACCCCTTCCTCCTCATTCACTTGTACCGACGCTTTGTAGGCATGAGCGCGGTTCATCAAGCCCTTGGCGGTTAAGCAGGTTAATATCCAACTCAGCTCGGTCACTTCCGGCACATCAGACTGGCGATAAAAGGTGGTGTTATCAGTATCTAAACCCAAGGCCAGCCAAGTAGCGGCTATCTCTTTGGTGGATTGCTGCACCTTGGCAGGGTCACCGCATTTGATTAAGGCATGATAATCCGCCAAGAAAAAGTAAGCATCGATATCACTACTGCGGCTGGACTCTATCGCTGGCCGTATAGCGCCTACATAGTTGCCCAAGTGGGGAGTGCCGGTGGTGGTTATACCCGTTAATACGCGTTGCTTAGCCATAGAACTTGCTTACCTAACAGAATGAAAGACTATAAATTATGGCCGCAATGATACAGAGTCAGGCTGGTAGTCGCCATACCCTAGCGCGCTTTGTGGCTAAGCTCGGCCAGCAGGGTTTGATAGTGCGGTTGTAGCTGCTGCCATTGCCAGGCTTGCACCGCAGGCTTAGCTGGCAGCTCTTTATTAAAGGCTATAATTTTTGCCAGCAGCGCCTGCGCCTCTTGTGCCACTGACTCTAGCTGTGAGGCATAGCAGTAATCCGCCGCAAATAACTCTGGGTAGGAAAGCCGCTTAGGCACTAAGGGGATGCAGCCGCAAGCTACCGCCTCTAAAGCCGATAAACCTTGAAACTCATGTAGAGCGGTGCTGATAAAAATATCGCTGCTTTGCAACACCGCCATATAGTCAGCTCGGCTGATTTGATAACCCAGGGCTAGTAGGCGATGCTGGAAGCGTTGTTGTATTTGGGTAAACGCTTCTGGAAGCTGCCTGAATTGCGGCCCTATGAGGTTAAGCCGGTAATCGATGCCACTGGCCTCTAGCAACTCCAACAGGGCTAATAAACGCTCAGGGCCTTTGTCATACTCCCACCTAGCCGCCCACAACAGGGTTAAAGTCTGCAATTGTTTATGTGGCAGCGGCTGTAGGTCATCGGCTATAGCGACGGGCAGCACCGTGCTTTTAGCCAGCAGTGTCGGCAGTAATTGCTGCGGTAATTGGTCGGGCAGTTTTTTTAGTAGCCGCTCTACCCCGCTAAAAAAACTATCTTGATTCCACTGGCTATTAAAGGCCAGCTTATCGGCCGCCATGGCGCTGTAGAGATTCACCATTTGCGGGTCTACGCTATTGTGTTGCTCCTTTGACGTAGGAAATTCAAATTGGTTTTCATGAAAATATAACAGGCTGGGACTGACAGCTAAGTGTGGGTGTAGACCTTTTAAAGTCGCTAAATCCACCATGGAGGTGGCGACGATTAAGTCATAGCTTTGCGCCAGCTGCGGCGACTCATGCCACGACAAAGGATTGCCCCGTATACGCCAGCGAAAATATCTATCGGGTAGGCTGAGCAGGGTCCAATCAAAATCCGTTAGCTGGCTCATCAGGCCGTCACACCAAGCCTTGTGGCTAGTAGTGTGATAGGCCGATAACAGTAAAATCCGCTTCATTAAGCGCTAATAGCTACGCTTTTTTGCTGATAAAACTTTGCCAATAGCTGATACAAATAATGGGCGTCCTTAGCCCCTGCCAGTTCACGTATGGAGTGCATGGCAAAGGTGGGCACACCTATATCCAGGGTTTTAACCCCCAAGTTACTGGCGGTGATGGGGCCTATGGTACTGCCACAGGCCATATCGGTACGCACTACAAAGCTTTGCAGCGGCACCTCAACTTGTTCGGCCAAGTGCCGCATTAACGCGGCAGTTTCAGAGTTGGTGGCGTAGCGCTGGTTGTGATTAATTTTAATCACCGGCCCCTGGTTCAGTTGTGGGCCATGGTTAGCATCGTGCCTATCGGCAAAATTGGGGTGTATACCGTGGGCATTATCCGCCGACACCATCATCGACCTATCTAAGGCGCGAGTGAGTTGCTCGGTATTAGGTACTAGCCGCTCTAATACCGATTTAAGCATAGGGCCATCGGCACCTGAACTAGAAGCGCTGCCTACTTCTTCGTGGTCGTTACACACTAGCAGTGCATTTTGATCTTTATTGCTTAACAGCGCTTGCAAGCCTACGTAGCAGGACAATAAATTATCCAAGCGCGCACTGGCTAAAAAGTCCTGCTCTAAGCCGACTATGGCTGGCAACTGGGTATCGTAAAAACTTAATTCAAAATCTAAAACTTTTGCCGCATCGCTACCGGGCTGCTCTTTTTTGAGCCGCGCTAATAACATGGCGCGAAAATCCTGCTGGCCTTTTTCAGCCTGCATCACTATGGGTGGTATGTCTTTTTGCGGATTAATACTGCGGCTGTTGTTAGCCTCTCTATCCAAATGAATCGCTAGGCTGGGGATGATAGCAATCGGTTTGGCGTAATTAATTAACGCGCTTTTAATATCGCCGGCTTTAGTTTTATAGCTTAACCGGCCTGCTAGGGATAAGTCCCTATCAAACCAAGGGTTTAATAAAGCGCCGCCATACACCTCTACCCCCAGTTGAAAATAACCATTGTGGTTTAACTCGGGGTTGGGCTTTACCCGCAGGCAGGGGCTATCGGTATGCGCGCCCACCATGCGAAATCCCTTTTCTACTGGGCTGCCCGCTAAGTTGCTAAAGGCAATAATGGCCGAGCCATTGCGTACCACATAGTAACGGCCCTCAGGCTGCAACTGCCAAGCCTCAGCCTCGTTTAATGCCTCAAAACCTGCCGCCTGTAAACGGCTGGCCATTTCCTGCACCGCATGAAACGGTGTAGGCGATGCGGCGATAAAAGCCATTAAGTCTTCATTAAAGGTGTTGAGTTCTTGCATGGTTAAATCCATTGAGCTGATAAGGCATTCATAAAATAAAAAGATAAGGGATAAAAGAGCTAAGCATAGTGGCTTACATTTAGGCTCAGACTTAGGCGTAGGTATCGATACCGATTAGCTCTATACCCAGTTGCTGCTCTACGGTGGGCTTATTGCTTTCAAAGGCTCTAATAGCCTGCTGACTACTACGAGGTAGGCTTTGGTCTATATCGTTAGCACTACGGCTGGCGGCTATGGCACGAGCTAGCTCTTGCCGGCGCTGTAACTGTAACTCGCTATCCGACTCACTAATAGTAGGCGGCACGTCCGCCTGATTAGTTTGCTGCTGTTGCGGTGCATCACGCAATACCCGCTGGGCGTTATCACTAACGCGGGGTATTTGCGGGCTAATAGTAGAGTTAGCAATTTGCACGGGGTTAACACTCGCTTAACAAACAATCTGGGCAATTAGTCTAAACAACGAATCTAACAAATAATCAAAGCGCCATTATAGGCTTAGCCAGTACTTATAGCCATAACATCAGCAGTAGGCCTGTTCCTAAGATTAGGCGATAAATCACAAAAGGCATCATGCCTATACGATCGATCAACTTGAGAAAATAATAGATACAGAGGTAGGCCGTTACCGCCGATAACAAGGCACCACTGATAATCTCACCCCAGGGCACTGCCGTTTCGGCACTGATTAGCTGTAGCGTTTTTAAACCACCGGCTGCCACGATTATGGGAATGGATAATAAAAATGAAAATCGCGCCGATGATTCGCGGTTAAAACCTAACAACAAGGCCGCGGTAATGGTAATACCTGAGCGAGAGGTGCCCGGTATTAGTGCCAATGCTTGCGCAAAGCCTATGATTAGCGCCACGCGCCAGCTAATACTGAGTAGCGTTTTGCTTTGTGCGCCGATTTTGTCGGCCCAACCCAATAACAAACCAAACACGATGGTGGTGGTGGCCACTACCGCCATGCCACGCAAATGTTGCTCTATAAAACTGTCGGCCGCTAAACCGATTAGCCCCGCGGGTAAGGTCGCTAGCAGCACACACCAAGCTAAGCGACTGTTATCTGTAGCGGGTCGCCCCACTACATTGCCACACCAGGCCTGCAACAAATTAACTACATCTTTGCGAAAATACAGCAGCACCGCCGCTAACGAGCCCACATGCACCGCCACATCAAAAGCCAGGCCTTGATCGGGCCAGCCCAATAATTCTTTCGGTAACAGCAAATGGCCAGAGCTGGATATGGGTAAAAACTCGGTAAAGCCTTGCACTATGGCCAGTAAAATAATCTGTACTTCATCCACTGCTAGGTCACTCCTTGTATTATTGTTATGGCTTATTTGTTTAGGATTTAAGGTTTGTACCTATTGATCAGCGATTTTTTTCCAGGCCACTTGGTCGCGTATATAGGTGGGCTGGGCCTGATCGGCGGCGCAGTAATGACCGGCTTGATACTGCGCTAGGGCTAAGGTGGCGACGGCCGAGGCGCGGGGTAGTAATTGATCGTTGCAGTACCCTAGACCCTGATAGTCCATCGCTTGCCTATACTGCCAACCACTGCCTACCGCAGCAAAGCTATCCAGCGCTGATGGCTGGATGAAATCTTGCGGCGCGTTTAATTGCTCATCGATGATAGGCTGCATGAGGCCCTGCTCACAGCGATAGGCGCACCAGTATATCTCACTCATACGAGCATCGATGCTGGAAATAACAGGCTGCCCGGCGGTTACTTCCCCCAAATCCAAGGCTGTTTGCGCTAATGCCTGTAAAGAGGAAACCGGTATCACCGGCACATCGGCACCATAGGCCAAGCCCTGCACTAGGCCTAAACATATGCGCAGGCCAGTAAACGAACCCGGCCCTTTGCCAAAGGCTATGGCGTCTAGCTGCTTTATGCTGATGCCAGCCTCTGCTAACAGTTGATCGACCATGGGCAGCAATCGCTGGCTATGCTCCCTGGGGGCCAACTCATACAGCGCCAGTGGCGGCATAGGCTGACCGTCCTCGGCGAGCTTATCGCTATCCAGTAAGGCAACCGAGCAGGCTTCTGTGCTGCTATCAACGGCAAGTATTATCATAAATTAATTCGTGCTGGTTGGGTCGTTATTAACATGTAGGTCATTAACAAGTGGATGATTAAAAAACACGTCTAGCTGTTCTAAGCTAGAACACTGCGGCAGCCCCGGTATGCTATCAATAAAACGCTGACCGTAGGACTTGGTGTGCAGCCTATTATCGGCCAGCATTATAACGCCCTTATCCCCTACTCGCCGCAATAATCTGCCACAACCTTGGCGGAATTTGATAATTGCCTCGGGTAACATAAATTCGTTAAAGCTATCCACCCCATGTTGTTGTAAATAATGGCTGCGTAATTTCGTTAAAGGATCGGTGGGCGAGCTAAAGGGAAGCTTGTCCATTACCACAGCAGATAGCGGAGCACCTGATAAATCTACCCCCTCCCAGAAAGCGCCGGTGGCTAATAAGACACCCTGTGGTAAGGCAATAAATTGTTTTAGTAGCGCATAATTATCCACGCCGCCTTGCTCGGTTTTGGCCTGCTGCAATAGCTGCCTATGCGGCGGTAAAACTAATTGCTCGGCAACCGCATTTAAGGCGCGATAACTGCTAAACAACACCAGTACTCGGCCAGGGCACAGGGCGACAAACTCAGCTAGGCGCGGGCAAAACTCCGTATAAAAACCACTCTGCTCAGGGCTGTGCTGCATAGCCGGTAAATATAACCGCGCCTGCTGTTGAAAATCAAAAGGGCTGGCTAAGCGATAGGACTGCTGCGCGCTTAAACCGGTGCGCCGTAACACCATTTCATCTGCCAGTAGTGGCTGCTCTGTTGCTGCGCCGCTGGACAGCGTCGCTGAGGTAAGTATCCAGCTATGTTGCGGATAAGCCGCTATGGTTTTTTGTAAGTTATCCAAGACATGCACGGGTGTATTTTGTATCACAAAGCCACGACCTTGTTTTTGCACCCAACATAAACCTTCAGCAGAGAGTATGGCCAGTAAAGCGCTATGTAGTTGTTGAGCTTGGGCCGCCAATAGACTCAATTGATAATCACGCTCTTTGGCGATGGTAAACCATGGCAATAAATGGCTAAAAATTTGTAGTACTTGCTGCACCACGTGTACATGCGCGGCACGCTGGTACGGTATGCTGGCTGGTAACTGCGCAGGCAAGTCACTTAGCCATTGTGTTAATTGGCCGAGATAGCGTTGTATGCTGGCATCTTCAGCAGTACAGCGCTGGCAGGTACTTAATAGTTGCCGTATAAATTGCCGCAGCTGACGGCTACTCACTCTATGGTCGGCAAATTGTTGCGCTAATGCGAGTAAACGATGCGCCTCATCCACTATCACCGTCTGCGCTTGCTTTATTAGCGTGCGGCTAGCAGCACTTTCATCACTGAGTAATAGGCTGTGATTCACAATCACTACATCGGCATGCTCAGCGCGGCGACGCGCTTTAAACAAAGGACAGGCTTTAAAATCGGGGCAGCGCTCAGCCAAACACTCCTCGGCAGCACAACTTACATAAGAGCGCAGGTTAGCAGGTATAGCTAACACACTAATATCGCCCTGCCCGCTTTCCCGCAGCTGTTGGTAAATATGACTAAGCTGTCTTTGCCGTTGCTGCGCAGCAGCACTTTTGGTCTCAGCTTGTATATGCTTTTTTATATAGTACGGACACAAATAATTACTGCGCCCTTTTAAGAGTGCAATGCTACGGCTTAAGCCCAAGCACTGCTGCACTTGTGGAATATCACGTAAATATAATTGCTGTTGTAGGTAGTGGCCGGCGGTGGATATCAGTGTTTTTTTGCCACTCAGCAAGGCCGGTATAAGATAGCCCCAGGTTTTTCCTAAACCGGAAGGGGCCTCAATGACATAGTTTTGCTGCTGGCTAATAGCCGCCGCAACCCGCTCAGCCATTTGCTGCTGGCCTGGTCTGGCAACAAAGTCACTAATCTGCTGTGCAAATAGCCCCTGTCCGCCTAGCAGTGAGGAATAGTCTGTAGCGTTTTTCACAGGGATAATGAACTACCGTCATAACTGTTGATGATGATTTATCGAGCTGGGGCTATTTCGGTGTAAACTAAGGCCCGACATTTTTATGACCACAAGTTTACGGTAAATTGATGAAAATTGATCGCAAAAATATTAGCGCTATTATCTTGGCTGGTGGCCAAGGCAGCCGCTTTCAGCATAGAGATAAAGGATTGGTACTGTGGCAAGAACAACCCTTGGTTAGCCATGTTATTAATCAAATACGTGAACAGGTCAGCGCCATTGTGATTAGTTGTAATCGCAACATCGAGCAATATCAACAATACGGCTACCCCTGCATCAGCGATCAATTAGCTGATTATCAAGGGCCGCTGGCCGGCATCGCCAGCTGCCTGCCCCATATTAAAACCGAGTATTGCTTGGTTTGCCCCTGCGACAGCCCTATTTTACCCAAGGATTTAGTCACTAGGCTGGCTGACACCCTGCAGAACAACGATGGCGACATTAGCTATGTTGATGACGGCGAACAAGCCCAATACTTGCTATGCCTAATGAAAACATCGCTAGCCGCTAGCTTGCAGGCTTATTTACGGCAAGGCGAAAGGCGAGTGAGAACGTGGCAGCAACAACATTTAGCCCAGGCTGCTGACTTATCGGATTTGAAAGGGCAGTTTTTCAATATCAATAACCCTGAACTGCTGGATCAGCTGCGCTAGCCTCATTATTTTCATACCGGCAATAAAAAACCCCAGTAGCAACGCTAGCTGGGGTTTTTGTATAGGTTAAGTATTACTTTTTCTTAGCGGCTTTGCGCTTAGCTGCCTTTTTCTTGGCAGGCTTCTTGGCTGCGGCCTTTTTCTTGGGTGCCGCTTTTTTCTTGGCGGCTACTTTTTTCTTAGGAGCTGCTTTTTTCTTCGCCGCGGCCTTTTTCTTAGGGGCTGCTTTTTTCTTGGCAGCGGCCTTTTTCTTAGGTGCGACTTTCTTCTTCGCCTTAGCAACAGCTTTTTTCGCAGCAGCTTTGGCTTTAGCCGCGGCCTTGCGCTCTGCAGCCTTGGCTTTGGCAGCGGCTTTACGCTCCGCTATTTTAGCCTTAGCGGCCACTTTCCTAGCCAGTACCTTCGCTTTAGCAGCGGCCTTACGCTCAGCCGTAGCAATTTTAGCGGCCTCCTTCTTAGCTGCTGCTGCGGCCTTGGCCTTTAACTTCTTAGCTAATGCGGCTAATCGCTTCTTATTAGCTGCGACGCGTTTTTTCACCCAATTGGCTTCATAGGCTTTAACCGCTTTGGCCAGTGCCGCACTGTCAGCTGCGGCTTGTGCTGCTGCACGGCTTGCTAATGTAGCCTCAACCGCGGCTACTGCTGCTTTAGCCTTAGCATCTGACTTGGCTTTGGTAAGTCTGAGTTTTGCATCAGCAGATTTAGCCCGCAATGCTTTGATTTTAGCTGCTGCCTTAGCAGTAGCTGCTCTAGCACGCTTAGCGGCATTTTTATCTGCTGCTTTGCCTGATTTTGCTGCCTTCTTCTTAGCAGCTACCGCTTTCTTCTGTAAAGAAGATTGGCTTTTCTGCTCGCCGTCTATGGATTTAGTCAGCTTAGTCATGGCCTCTTGCGCTTTCGCAACCGCAGGGGCTAATACAGCAGACTTAGCTGGTGCTTTTTTTGCTGCAACGCGTTTCTTCGCAGCAGGCTTTCTCTTTGCTTTTGCTTTGGGCATTTTGCTTTCTCCTCAACAATGGCCTTGTGCGTTACAACAGTTTCTTATGGATTGATTAATTTTATTAAATAAGAAACAAGCACATATTTTTAAAATCCACTTAATACTTAGTCTAAAAACCCATATTTCTAAAGTTTTTTTTGTTTTTTTAACGTTTTTTTCACTTTTTTTTAAAGAAAAGTGACTTTTTTTTAAAAAATCAGGGCTGAAGTTGGGAAATAAGGATTTTTGCTCCCGCATCTTATAAAAATGTATTTTACAAACCAGCGCTGATTTTAAAAATAATAGCTGTGACATTTCCTTTTTATAGCATCGTCAATTACAAGCAAGCAGCTTTTGAAACGAATAATTAACCCCAAATAATTAAAAACATCAGCTATACGCAAGCTTATATAATCGATTTAGCGACAATAAAAAAGGCTCCCTAAGGAGCCTTTTTTATTGTGTGTGTCGAAAAAGACAACACTTTATGTCGCGGTTTAGCTGGATAGTGCCGCCAGTACTTTATTACGTATATCGTCAACACTGCCCACGCCGGCTACGCAATGGTATTTTGAGCCTATCTCATCTGACTTAGCTTGATAAAAAGCCACTAAAGGTGCTGTTTGATCATGGTAGATTTCTAAACGCTTGCGCACAGTATCTTCATGGTCATCTTCACGCTGAATTAAGACCTCACCGGTTTCGTCGTCCACACCTTCTTGTGCTGGCGGGTTAAATACCAGGTGATAAACACGCCCTGATGCCTCGTGAACTCGACGGCCGCTCATGCGTGAAATAATTTCTTGATCAGCAACCGATATCTCTAATACATGATCTATCGCAACACCCGCCTCTTGCAGTGCTTCAGCTTGCGGTATGGTTCTAGGGAAACCATCAAATAAGAAGCCGTTTTTACAATCTGGCTGAGCAATACGCTCTTTGATGATACCGATGATAATGTCGTCAGACACTAAACCGCCACTGGCCATAACAGCTTTTACCTGCAAACCCATTTCGGTTTCTGCTTTCACCGCTGCGCGCAGCATGTCACCAGTGGAGATTTGCGGTATTGCAAATTTCTCGCAAATAAACTGCGCCTGGGTACCTTTACCGGCACCGGGTGGTCCTAACAAAATAGCTCGCATAGGGATTGCTCCTAAAAAATAAATAAACCTGTAAAGCCTACATACGGCCAGAATAATCTTTTGATTGGCAAATAAGGCGCACAACCTTACACATCTAGCCAAGCAAGCTCAAGCGGATTCAGGCTAGGCAGCAAAAAGGCGGTCAAATTTTAGCCAAATAACCCCTTTTATTGTATCGCTAAAGTAAAAACAGCGGCCATTTATGCCGATTAATCCATCAGGGCTAACCTAGCTGTTGTTTGGCTTCTAGCCATAGCGACTCTAAAAGCTCCAAACTACTATCGGCTATAGCTTGTTGCCGACTATGCAGTTGCTGCTCTATATAAGCAAAACGCCGCTCAAACTTACGATTGGTGGAGCGTAGGGCTGATTCGGGATTAACTTGTAAATGCCTAGCTAAATTAACGCAGCAAAATAAGATGTCACCCAACTCCGATTCTATTTCGGCTTTGTCACCTCCCTGTTGGGCCTGCTCCAATTCAGCAAGTTCTTCATGCAGCTTATCTATGACTTTGCTTATATCGTTCCAATCAAAGCCCACTTTGGCGGCACGTTTTTGCAGTTTAGCTGCGCGATTTAAGGCGGGTAAGGCTAGAGGCACATCAGCTAACAGGCTGTGCTGCTGTTTTTGCTGACGTTCTTGCTGCTTAATCGCCTCCCAGCTTGCTTTGACCTGCTCGGTTTGCTGCTGTGGCTGGCCGGCACGGCTGTGCAATTCACCACTGGGGAAAACATGGGGATGCCTACGTATCAGCTTGGCGGTGAGCTGATGGATCACATCCTCTAAGCTAAAAGCCTGCTGCTCAGTGCCTAACTGGCTGTAAAAAATAACCTGGAATAATACGTCGCCCAGCTCTTCTTTAATATGCGCCATATCGTTACGGGCTATCGCATCGGCTAGCTCGTAGCTCTCTTCCAAGGTGTGGGGCACTATGCTGGCAAAGGTTTGCTCCTTATCCCAAGGGCAGCCGTCCTGGGGATCACGCAAGCGCTGCATCAGATACTGCAAGTCTTGTAAGCTATACATAGGCTCAGGCATTATTTTTTATCTTCTCTTACCCGGTAAGCATTAGAAACATTGGGCAGGCTATTGATACGGCTTAGCAGGTTCGATAATTCTGCTAGGCCACTCATTTCTACCGTTAAGGCCATTAAGGCCGTGTGGTCTTTTTTATTGGTGGTGGTTTGCATGGCAATAACATCTACTTTAGCATTGGCTAGCAAGGTCGTTACGTCTCGTAATAAACCTTGGCGGTCAAAGGCAATGACCTCTAAATCTACCGGGTAGCTTTGTGGTTTCTGAGCATCGCCCCAATTCACTTCTATAATTCGCTCGGGCTCGTTGTGTTGTAACTGCAGCAGTTTGGCGCAATCCTGTAGGTGTATGCTAACGCCACGACCTTGGGTAACATAGCCCATAATCATATCGCCGGGCACCGGCTTACAGCACCTAGCAAAGTGAGTCAGTAGATTACCTACCCCTTGTACAATAATATTGTTGCTGCCTTCATCAACGCGAGCAGGCTTAGTGACTAACTCGGTAACAGGCGCCTCTACACCTTTATCAAAGCGTTCACTGACAGCGAGTATTTGTGCGGTATTGATATCACCCGCGCCTACTGCCGCATACATATCTTCAACCACTTGATAACCAAAATAGGTAGCTACCGTTTTGTAATCTAGGCTCGTTAAGGCCATACGTTTGAAGACTTTTTCTACTAGCGCACGGCCCGCGGCGACATTATCCTCTCTCGCCTGTAACCTAAACCAAGCCTGCACTTTACTACGCGCCCGGGATGATTGCAGGTAGTGCAAGCTAGGTTGCAGCCAATCGCGCTTGGGGTTATTTTCTTTGCCGGTTAATATCTCTACTTGTTCACCGGTGGCCAATGCATAGGTTAGCGACACTATACGGCCGTTCACTTTCGCACCACGGCAACGGTGCCCCACCTCAGTATGGATGTGGTAGGCAAAATCTAAGGGCGTAGAGCCCTGTGCTAAGTTGACGACATGGCCGTCGGGGGTAAACACATAGACTCTATCCTGAGCATTGGCAAAGCGCTTGGTAATTTCTTCAGTGCCGCCATCTATCTCTTCGTGCCAATCTAATACCTGTCGCAGCCAGGCAATTTTATCTTCGTAGCTGCTGCCACCATGCCTGTCAGCACCTTTATAACGCCAGTGGGCGCAAACCCCGTACTCGGATTCCTCATGCATGGCAAAGGTACGTATTTGTATTTCTAAGACCTTGCCCTCAGGCCCTATCACCGCCGTATGCAGTGAGCGATAACCATTATCTTTGGGGTTGGCGATATAGTCGTCAAACTCATTGGCAATATTACGCCACAGGCCGTGCACTAAACCTAGCACGGCATAACAGTCCTTTAGTTCGGGCACTAATATACGCACCGCCCGAATATCGTAAACCTGTGAAAAACCTATGCCTTTGCGCTGCATTTTACGCCAGATACTATAGATATGTTTAACTCGACCACTGAGTTCAGCCTCTATAGCATTTTTTGCCAAGACATCGCTGAGCAACTGCTTAACTTCTTCTATATAGCGCTGCCTGGCCAATCTTTTTTCATCAAGTAATTTGGCAATTTTTTTATAGGAGGCAGCATGTAGGTAGCGGAACGATAAGTCTTCCAACTCCCATTTAATATGGCCTATGCCTAATCGGTGAGCCAGCGGCGCGTAAATATCAAATACTTCGCGAGCTACTAAATAGCGGCGCGTGGGATTGTTTTTAACGGCTCGAATAGCGCAAGTGCGTTCAGCTAATTTTAACAACGCCACTCGCACATCATCGACTAAGGCCACCAGCATTTTGCGTATATTTTCTTTTTGCGCACTGGCTTGACCTAATACAGGGGTGTCGCCAGCTATTACCTTACTCATGGCCGCCATGCGTATGACACCTTCAATAAGCGTGGCAACACGCTCACCAAAATTTTCTCTAACGACATCCAGCTCTAGTTGATGCTCGCGAACCAATCTATAGATCACCGCAGCGACTAAGGTTTCAGTATCTAGGTGTAGATCGGCGAGTATCTCAACCATCTCCATACCTATGCGGAAACGACTGTGCTCTTTGCCCCAGGAGTTGGGTGAGTCTGTAGCGGGTTGCTGCTCTATAAATTGACTGAAGTTACAGGCCCGCAGTAATTCGGTTTTATCAACCGCGGGGTCTACCGGCAGGCGCTCCAGCCACTGACTAACATCAATAGAGCCATCGCTATTAACTGGATATTCTTCACGTACTTTTACCATAGTTAACTGGCATTCCTTGTGAGTCGCTGAGATCTATACCATTAATGGATATAAACGTTACAGGCTTTCTAACACCACGAAAGCAGTCGCTATATCGTCTTCATCGCTAATACTAACGTGCTGGCCGCAGACCTGGCGAGCAGCAGCATATTCTGCCGCTTTACCGGAAAAACACAGCATAGGCGCGCCAAGCTCATTATGTGTTATAGAAATATCTTGCCAGCTAACGCCTTGGCCTATGCCGGTACCTAGCGCTTTACCTGCCGCTTCTTTCACTGCAAAACGTTTGGCTAATAGGGCTATAGGTTTAGTCGCTGTTTCAAATTGAGCAAATTCCTGTGGCGTTAATATACGCTGCGCAAATTTATTGCCCAAACGTTGATAACTGGCCTCTATACGGGCTATTTTTACTAAATCGGTACCTATACCTACTATCATTTTGCAACCTATCAACTTGCCTGTTAGCTCAGCTTACTCATAAAAACAACTCGCGGCTTTTTAAAGGTTTAGAGCCTAAATAAAAACCCAGTGCCTGCCTACATAGCCGTTTTGCCGCTGCCCGTGCGGCGGGCTGAAAGTCTGCCACCGCTATGGCTAATAAATCCGCGCCATTAAAACTATTTTTTAAAGGCTGTGCACCGTGATAAGGGCTAAAGCCCCGTTCCGGGAAATATTGATAGCAGCCATCCGGCGCTATCGCCTCACCGCTGTCAGCAACGCTTTCTAGCTGTAGGCCATAACCTAAAATATTGAGTAGTGTCAGCTCAAAACGGCGCAAAATAATATCGACAGGGTCATGCAGGTTTAATTGGATCAACACCTGTTGATACAAATAAAAGATCTCGTCGTTTTCTTCTTCGGCCTGCAATAAACGCGTTAGCAGCTCATTAATATACATAGCGCTAAAGAGGCGCTCGCCCTGCAGCGCATAACTAGCGGCTTGCGCTTCTATATGAAACAGGCTTTTTAAATCACTTTTACCGCCCCAGCTAATCAACAGGGGCTTAAAAGACTGCAGCAAGCTGCGTTTTTGTTTAGCTGTTTTACTAACTGCCCTCACCCCTTTGGCTACCGCACTAACACGGCCATATTGCGGGGTGAAAAAATCTACCAACATACTGGTGTCACGGTAGTGCCGGGTGTGTAAAACATAAGCTGGCTGCAGTTCAACACGCATAATGACGCTACACTAATCGAAGTCGTTATAGCCTAGGCTACGTAGGGCTCTTTCGTCATCTGACCAGCCTGACTTCACTTTAACCCAGAGTTTGAGCATGACCTTACGCTCGAACATTTTCTCCATGTCCAGCCTAGCCTCCTGCCCTATTAATTTTAAACGGGCGCCCTTGTCGCCGATAACAATGCGCTTTTGCCCTTCACGCTCAACCAAGATCAAGGCGCCTATATGCAGGCTCTTGCCGCTGTCGCTAAACTCTTCTATTTCTACGGTAATTTCGTAGGGCACTTCGGCCCCTAACTGACGCATAATTTTTTCACGCACCAACTCAGCCGCCATAAAGCGCGAGCTTCTATCGGTGATTTGATCTTCATCGAAGAACCAATCACCCTTGGGTAAACGCTGGTTAATACAGGCCTCTAAACTATCTAGATTGGTATCGCGTAAAGCCGATACTGGGACAATCTCAGCAAAATCCATTTTCTGCTCAGCGGCTTGTATAAATGGTAGCAGGCTGGACTTGTCTTCTATTTGATCAACTTTATTAACCGCTAAAATAACCGGGCAAGAGGCGCGCTTAACCTGTTCCAATACCCAATCATCGGCGGTGGTCCACTTACCTCGGTCTACCACAAAAACCACCACGTCTACGTCGGTAATCGCCGAGCTGGCGGCGCGATTCATATAGCGGTTAATGGCTTTTTCTGAATCATCATTTTGATGTAAGCCCGGAGTGTCTACAAAGATAGACTGCACCTGATTTTCAGTTTTAATGCCCAGCACTCTATGCCGCGTAGTTTGCGGCTTGCGCGAAGTAATACTGATTTTTTGACCTAATATGTGGTTAAGCAAGGTAGACTTGCCGACATTGGGACGGCCTACTATCGCTACATAACCACAGCGTGTTTCGCTCATAATATTTCCTGCCAGCCTAGAGGCTGTTTTCGATTAATTCTATCGCCGCCGCTGCGGCCGCTTGTTCGGCACTGCGCCGATTACCGCCCTCACCTATACAGTTGGGCAGCCCGGGTATCTCACAGGCAATCTGAAAGTGCTGATCATGATCCTCACCGCTGGTTTCTATCAGCGTATATACGGGCAGGGCTTTCTTTTTAGCTTGTAGTATTTCTTGTAAGGTAGTTTTGGCATCTTTGTGACTTTTCTTAGAGGCTATAGCCTCTAAGCGCGAGTGATACCAGCTCAGCACGCGCTCGCGACACTGCAACATATCTGAGTCTAAATAGATGGCGCCTATCAAGGCCTCTACGGTATCGGCCAAGATAGATTCACGGCGAAAGCCACCGCTTTTCATTTCACCCTGCCCCAGCTTTAAATAATCACCCAACTCAAACTCACGGGCTATTTCAGCCAGGGTCTTACCCTTAACCATCTGCGCGCGCATTTGGCTAAGCTCGCCTTCTTTTAATTTGGGAAAACGCTCGAACAGACTTTCTGCAATAACAAAATTAACAATAGAATCGCCTAAAAACTCTAGGCGCTCATTGTTTTTTGCCCCCACGCTGCGATGACTCAGTGCCAGTTCTAGTAATTGGCTATCCTTAAACTCATAGCCCAGTTTGGCCAATAAACGTTGCGTAGATACTGTCACTATAAATTACTTACCTTGCACTTCAAATTGAAGCTTCTCGAATTTCACCACCACATCCACATTTTGCATAAATGGGACACGCTGTTCGTAGTTGGCATTAATTTTAACTTTGCCGCTTTTTTCACGTTTAATGTCTATATCTTTAGTGGTAATAACCGTAACTTGGTTCATATTGAATGAACGGTCAATTTTCTTGCGTATCTCCGCAGGCGTCATTCCTGTACCACCCTCTTCGACTATAGAGGTCAAAACACTTTTAACCGTCCACGAACTCATATAGATGGGCAATAATTTCACGAATACCGTTGCAAAAAAACCAATTAATAACAACACCATTAATAGGCTTAAACCTGACAGACCACGCTGACGTATAGGGCTAACCATAATGTTTCTCCACTTATTGTTTTTGACAGTATTGTAGTGTGTTTTTGCCATAATGCCCGCTAGGGTTTTATTCAATCACACCGGCGCGGCTAAAACTGGGCAACTGGGTTATAGACGGCCAATACATCCATTTAGCAAATGCTTTGCCTACGATGTTTTGCTCTGGCACTGGCCCCCAGAAACGACTATCGCTACTGTTATCGCGATTATCGCCCATCATAAAATAATGGCCTTGCGGCACCACCATGGTAAAACCGCCACGGTCTATAGCCATGGTATTGTGTATGGTGTGGCTGCTGTCGCCAAATTGCTCATTATAGAGTTTAACTGCCTGGCCAGATTCGTGGATTTGCGCCACAAATTCCTGCGGCATAGACTCGCCATTGATGGTTAGGCTTTTATTGCTATAAACAATTTCATCACCGGGCAATCCTATTACCCGCTTAATAAAATAACGCGGATCATGGGGGGGGAAAAACACCATCACATCACCACGCTGCGGCTCACCCACTGCCATAATCTTGGTACCTAACACGGGCAGGCGTAGACCATAGCTAAATTTATTCACCAAAATATAATCACCCACTTTGAGAGTGGGTACCATAGAGGCTGAGGGGATTTGGAAAGGCTCTACAATAAAAGAGCGCAGCAACACCACCACGAATAACACTGGAAAAAAAGACTTGGCGTACTCCGCCAAAATCAACTCGCGGCCATAGTTGCTGAGTAATAACTCTTTTTGCTCGGCCACATAGCGTCCTAAAAATGCCGCTACCGAGGGCGAGTCCACATAGTTGTTGCGCTTATGAGCAAAACAAAAATGATCTAAAGCATACACCACACCACTAAACAAGGTTAGCCACACCAGTACCAGCGCGAAGTCGCCGTCTTTCACTAAGAAGATAGACGCGCCCCAAGCCAGCCACATAATAAAGGTGGCGCGGTAAAACCACTCTGACCAACCGGGTACAGTTTTTACTAGTAGTTCATCGGCAGACAGAGATTGCCCTTCATTAATACAGCGGTCTAACTGTACTTGTATTTGTGGTCGGGCAAATTTTTCCTGCATTAGCCACAGCAATAAACTCATGCCTGAAACAACAAATAACAGCGTATTAACCATGTTTACATCCAATCATTATATTTAAAGGTTAAGGACTAAAGCTTAACTATCAACTTTTAATACAGCTAAAAACGCGCTCTGCGGAATTTCTACATTACCCACTCGCTTCATGCGCTTTTTACCGGCTTTTTGTTTTTCTAGCAGTTTACGTTTACGACTAACATCCCCACCATAGCATTTAGCGGTTACATTTTTACGCAGTGCTTTCACCGACTGCCTAGCTACAATTTGGCCGCCTATGGCTGCCTGTATAGCGACATCAAACATCTGCCTAGGGATTAGCTCTTTCATTTTTTCGGTTAAGGATCTACCGCGGCTTTGTGCTTGGTCTCTGTGCACGATTATAGACAAGGCATCGACGCGATCGCCATTAATCAATACATCCAGTTTAACCAGCGGTGCTTCTTGAAAACGCTCAAAGCTGTAATCCAAAGAGGCGTAGCCCCGGCTAACGGATTTTAGCCTATCGAAGAAATCTAATACCACTTCATTCATAGGCAATTCATAACTAACCGCTACCTGTTTACCTAAAAACTGCATCTCTTTTTGCACACCGCGCTTTTCTACGCACAAGGTAATCACCGCGCCTAAATATTCTTGCGGCACTAACATATTGGCGAGACAAATAGGTTCACGCACCTCGTCTAAGATGCCCGGATCGGGTAAGGCCGAAGGGTTATCTACCATTAACACCTCGCCTTGCTTGGTGAGCACTTGGTAAATAACCGTAGGGGCAGTGGTAATTAAATCGAGATTGTATTCCCGCTCTAAACGCTCCTGAATAATTTCCATGTGCAACATGCCTAGGAAACCTATGCGGAAACCAAAGCCCAGTGCGTCCGAGCTTTCGGGCTCGTAAAACAATGAAGCATCGTTAAGCGTTAACTTCGCCAGAGCATCTCGAAAGGATTCGTAATCGTCAGAATTAACAGTAAACAGACCCGCGTAAACCTGCGGCTTCACCTTTTTGAAACCCGGCAGTTGCGCAACATTGGGGGTACTGGCATGGGTAATAGTATCGCCCACAGGCGCGCCGTGTATGTCTTTAATACCGGCAACGACAAAACCGACTTCACCCGCTTTTAATACGCCTGTCACCAGACGCTTGGGGGTAAAAATACCGACACTATCGGTAATATGCTGCTTACCGGTAGACTTCATAATGATTTTATCGCCTTTGCGCAGCTGACCATGCTTAACACGCACCAACGAGACTATGCCCAAGTAATTATCAAACCAAGAATCGATAATCAGCGCCTGTAAGTCGCCATCCAGATTACCTACCGGCGGTGGTATAAGCTCAACCAACTGCTCTAGTAAATCATCCACGCCCATGCCTGATTTAGCACTCACGGCTATGGCGTGGGAAGCATCTAAGCCTATAATTTCTTCTATTTCTTGCTTAACAGTATCAGGATCGGCTTGCGGCAAGTCCATTTTATTGAGCACAGGCAGCACTTCTAAACCCTGTTCTATAGCGGTGTAACAATTGGCTACCGATTGCGCCTCTACCCCTTGCGCCGCATCCACCACCAACAACGCACCTTCACAGGCTGCCAGTGAGCGGGAAACTTCATAGGAGAAATCCACATGCCCCGGCGTATCGATAAAGTTAAGCTGGTAGGTTTTACCGTTTTTGGCATTGTAATTGAGGGTGACGCTTTGGGCCTTAATGGTAATACCGCGCTCGCGCTCTATATCCATAGAGTCCAGCACTTGCGCGCCCATCTCGCGGGCACTAAGGCCACCACAGGTTTGAATAAAGCGATCGGCGAGGGTCGATTTACCGTGATCTATATGGGCAATGATGGAAAAATTTCGAATTAAATCTAAGTTACTCACTCGCTAAACCACTTTCAAAAAACTACATAAATACACTTATCACAGCCCCTAACAACACGATATACCGTTAGGCCGAATAAGACTCGTTTCAATCAAACGGCGAATTTTACAGGAAAGGGGATAATCTAGCTATGAATAGCGCTTTTAGAATACCTATAGAAAATTACGTGCTGTGGATAATATCGCCACAGGCGGTTTTGGCCCTGCCACTCAACGTGACTCTCACCTGCGCAGCAAGAGTATTGCTCTGGCTGCGAGAACGCCACCAAACCAACACAAAACCTAGCAGCAAGCCCGCTGCTGAAGCCAGTACTATCTCACCCTCTAGGCTAAACCAATAACTCGCGACAGCACCGGCAGCTAACATGCTTAGTAGTGGCAGCAGATAAACTAATAAAGCGCCGCTGACTAATAAATGCTCGGGGAATTGCAACTGCACCTTATCGTCCACCTGATAATGACAGCTATCTTCTGCCGGTATAACCACTTTCAAATGATTGCGGCGCTGATGAGCAGCTTCATTCATCAGCCCATAACCGCAGCCTTTTTGTGCCGAACAACTATTGCAGGTGCTTTTTTGCAGTGTTTCTACCCATAAGTGCTGCTTATCTACCGCTAGCACTCTGGCCACTTCGCTCATCATAATTAGCTAGCTGCTACTATCGAGGCGGCGACTCGCTCAGCGGTAAGCTGGGGAATTTCACCCACTACTGTGACTCTATAGGTTTTACCGTTAAGCTGAAAGGCTCTGGAATAGGCCATGGTAGCACCGCGCTGTGCCCTGCCCTGCACCCCCGCATTGGGGCTACTGTTGTTATGGGGCTCTACAAATACAGAAAACACCGCTAGGCCATCAGTAAAGGTTTGACTATCAACAGTGGTTTTTTTAGTAGGCTCAGATATAGATTTAAAACCACCGGGCACCCAGCTTAAGCGCCAGGCATAATGGCTATCATCGCTAGCACCGGGGTCGATATGAGCTGCCTGCTGAGCATGCTTAGGATCACTAAATACATGGGCAGGAATATCGATGTTCAACTCCAGCTCTACAAACTGAAAGCGCTCCAATACTTTATTGTCGGTACTGTATTGCACGCTGCGCAGTAACAGCCCCGTTTCTTCATCCAGTGACAGTCGGTGGCCAAAGCGGTGTTTATCTCTGGGCATCACCGCCAAAACTACCACTTTGCGACCTGCCACTCTATCGTAGCCGGCCAACGAAAAATCATAAAAATGGGCCATGCCCGCTTGGCTGTGGAATTGTTGTTTTAGCAGTTTGATAAGCTTGTCACCGGCGTGCATACAACTGGGGCCATGACCTTTGCGTATGAGATTGAGCTCGCTGCTGTTGAGGCGTTCTAAGCGCTCATATTCTTCACCATCTATCAATGCATGAAAAATACGCATGGTCTGGATGTTATCGGCCTGCTCATAGGTAAACAGCCCCTGATAATTTAACTGCCTATGGCTGCTAGACATTTTTTGCAGCCAGTCTTGCGCAGCTAGGGGCTCAGCAACAGCCAGATTGACCGCCATTAGCAAGGCTAGCGACAACACAGCCATAGCACGCCACATCATTTATTGCGCCTCGTAACTAGCAACGCGGGCAAAGTTCATCATGCCTTGGCCGTTATTAAGAGAGGATTGCTCAGTATGCTCCAGCATATATTGATGCAGACGCTGCTCTGCGGTTAAATCACCCTTCTCTATCGCCCTAGATAAACCCGTGCCAGGTGTCGGCCATTGTTGAGCCAAGGTGGCGCTAACAGTGACATTACCAACACCATTAGCCGCTAATTGTGCAGGGTAAACTCTGCCACTATTCCCTGAGGCTAAGGTATTAGCCGCAGGCGTTAAGCCTGTATTCGGCGTCATCAAGCTTTGGCCGCCTAACACTATCGCCATAGTCACCGAGGCTGCCACGGCAAAACCCGCTACCGGCTTATACCAGTTTCGAGCAATTTTAGGCGCTGCCGGCGTTTCATTTACATTATGCGCAGGCTCATCAGCAATAGCTGCCGCGACCTTGGCACTAATATCCCACTGCAAAAAAGCTTGGCCATCACGCCCTGCCATCACATCCGCCATCCTATGCATAGATTGCCAGTGTTGATCCTGCTCCTGAGTATCGCCTTGTTTTAACAAGCGACGTAATTCCAGCTCATCCGTTTCACCGTCTTTTAATGCCGACAGTGCTTCTCGCAATTGCTCACTCATAAACTACCTCTACCTTCATTCTTATGCCGCGGCTGCTGTTAGCCAAGTTAAACGGTTGGTAAACCATCCATCTGCGCTCGTACCTGTTTATCCACTGCCTCCCTGGCCCGAAATATTCGTGATCGCACCGTACCTACCGGGCAACCCATCACATCGGCGATATCCTCATAACTAAAATCTTCCAACTCGCGCAAGGTTAGTGCTGTGCGCAAGTCACTGGGTAAATCTGCTATCGCGTTATCCAATACCGCTTTCAACTCTTCACCAAACAAGGCGTTCTCTGGATTTTCAATATCCTTTAGAGGGGAGTCACCCTCAAAATGTTCCGCATCTTCTACATCTATATCGGCGCTAGGTGGGCGACGCCCGCGAGATACCAAATGGTTCTTCGCGGTATTAATCGCAATCCGGTACAGCCAAGTATAAAACGCACTGTCGCCACGAAAATTAGGTAGTGCACGATAAGCCTTAATAAAAGCCTCCTGCGCCACATCCTGAATTTCGGAATGATCGCGTATATAGCGGGAAATCAAGCCAAAGATCTTGTGCTGGTACTTTAATACCAGTAAGTCGTAGGCTCGCTTATCGCCTTGCTGCACCCGCTTAACGAGTTGTTGGTCAGCCTGTGGGGTGCTAGACATTGCTCCCCCAAATCGGGTACTTCTTATTCAATGGCTTGACCATAGTGTGTGGTGAAAGTTCTTTCATGCTTTATGCTTGCCTCCTAAGAGCCCCTACTTTTTGTATAGTTCCGCTAACACGCTGTTTAATTTCGCTTTTTGTGTTTACGGGCTTATACTACGCGCATATTGTAGCCAGCAAATCAGTGGCGAGTTTACGCGACCCTCTCACTAGAAAAAACCATTAATTAATAAAGCACCTCTCCCTTTTATGAGCACAGTCCTTCAACACGATGTTTTAATTATAGGCAGTGGCGCTGCCGGCCTTTCCTTGGCTTTGCACTTAGACCCCAGCTTACAGGTCGCTCTCATCTGCAAAGGTGAGCTCAACCAGGGCGCTACCTATTACGCCCAAGGGGGTATAGCGGCGGTATTGGACGAGGAAGATTCCTGCGCTGCCCATATTGCTGACACTCTTACCGCCGGCGCCGACCTCTGCCACGAAGATGCCGTGGCCTTTACCGTTAACAATAGCAATGACTTAGTCAATTGGTTAGTTGAGCAAGGCGTGCAATTTACTCGCAACACTGACCCCAGTCAGTCCTTCCACCTCACCAAGGAAGGCGGCCACAGCCACCGCCGTATCATTCACGCGGCAGATGCCACTGGCCGGGCCGTGTCAGAAACGCTGATACAGCGCGCTATAGAAGCCGACAATATACACATCTATGAACAGCGCGTAGCGATAGACCTGATCACCCGCCAAGGCCAGTGCCACGGCGCTTATGTACTCGACCGCAACACCGGCCATGTCGACCTGTTTCAAGCCAAGTATGTCGCCTTAAGCACTGGCGGCGCCAGCAAGGCCTATCTTTATACCAGCAACCCCGACGGTGCCAGCGGTGATGGCATCGCCATGGCTTGGCGCGCAGGCTGCCGGGTAGCCAATATGGAATTTAACCAATTTCACCCCACCTGCCTGTATCACCCCGAGGCCAAATCTTTTTTGATTACCGAGGCGATACGCGGAGAAGGAGGTCGTTTATTACTACCTAACGGCGAGCGCTTTATGCACCGCTTTGATAAGCGCGGCGAGTTAGCACCTAGGGATATCGTGGCACGCGCCATTGATCACGAAATGAAACGCCTAGGCAGCGACTGCGTGTATTTGGATATCAGCCACCGCTCCCCCGATTTTATTTTGCATCACTTCCCCACGGTAAAAGCTCGCTGCCTAGAGCTGGGCATAGACATTACCCGCGACCCCATGCCAGTAGTGCCCGCCGCCCACTACACCTGCGGCGGTGTTATGGTTGACCAACACAGTCGCACCGATATCGCCAACCTCTATGCCATAGGCGAAACCTCCTTTACCGGTCTGCACGGTGCTAACCGTATGGCCAGTAACTCTTTATTAGAGTGCTTGGTGTATGGTCGTTCGGCAGCGCAACATATGATGGCTAATCTGGACCAAGACCAAAACAAGCCCCCGCTACAGATTAACCCCTGGGATGAATCGCAGGTTACCGATTCGGACGAGGACGTAGTTATCTCCCACAACTGGGATGAGCTGCGCCGTTTTATGTGGGATTACGTGGGTATAGTACGCACCAATAAACGCCTACAACGGGCACTGCGCCGAGCCGAATTACTGCAACAGGAAATTAATGAGTACTACAGCAACTATAAGGTCAGCAATGATTTATTAGAGCTGCGTAACCTCGCCACAGTCGCCGAGTTGATTATACGCTCGGCACTAAGCCGTAAAGAAAGCCGCGGCCTGCACTACACCCTAGACTACCCCAACGCACTAGATAAAGCCGAGGACACCATACTCTATCCCAACAAGAAAGAGCCGTTGCAATAGCCATAACTGAATCGCTAAAAACCCGCTTGATAAGCCTTACGGCTTTTTAATAAAACGCTAAGCCGGCGAAAATCGTCTGGCTGGCAGCTATCAGCCAGCAATAACACTGCGTGTGATTGCCCAGACAGTGGCTGATAATAGCTGGCCGCCATTAGCCAAGGCCAAACGGTAGCTGCGCGCAATACCACATCAACATCGCCCTCGGCATAGCACAACTGCCAGCGGCCATGTTCATGGCGCAGGGCTTGTAAACATTGCTGTGAAAAATGACGCCGCCAACAGTGATAACCGTATAGCAGCTGCAATAACAGCATAGGCAGTAACAGATACCAAGGCAGCTGATAAACCAGCAGCGCCACTAGCACCAGACCATTTAAGGCCCAGAGATAGCTTTTCAGCCAAAAGGAAGGTGTTACGGCGACCTTAAGCGGGCCGCACATGCGCAATAATTTTATCAACGATAATAGCCAGCTCGCTATCTTCGGGTTTGCCACGGCCTAAAAACCAGGCAAATAAATCATTGTCTTCAGATTCCAGCAAATCTAGATAACGTTGTAAGTCGTCCGCATCCAAATTACGTAAGCGCTGCTCAACAAAGGGCACTAAGATCAAGTCTAGTTCTAGCATACCGCGGCGACTCGCCCACCCTATGCGGTTAAATTCTTGATCCGATAACATAGTAAAACCCTTAAAAAACGTACACTCTAAGTAAGCCCTAAATAGACCCTGACGGAAACCATGCATAAGTCGTAGAATATACACAGTAAAAAAACAGCCGCATTATAACGACTCACACCGCACTTCGATAGCGCAATCAGCTGACAGCAGCGCATATTGCTCGTAGAATAGCGGCCAGCCTATCATCATCCTAAGACTATTTTATGCCTAACCCTTGGACAGATTTTTTTAACCGCTTTGCCCTTAGCGCCAGCGCAGTCAAAGCACCTGCCAGCACCGACAGCAACGTTGTTTGCCTACTAGACCACTACGGCCTATTAGCCACCCAAGGTTTAGATGCGGCAAAATTTTTGCAGGGGCAAGCTAGCTGCGACATTAACGCGATTAGTGCAGAACAGGCCCACTACGGCAGCTTTAGCAGCTCCAAAGGGCGCGCCTATGCGCATTTTTTAGCCAGCAAAAATAGCGCTGATAATTACCTGCTGCGGCTACCCCAATCTATTCTCGGCGGCACTCAACAACAGCTAGCCAAATACCTAGCCTTTTTTAAAGCTCAACAAATCGATTGCAGTGCCGAGTACAGCTTGCTAGGCCTCAAAGGCCCAGCCGCCAGCGCCAATATACGCAGCTGTTTTGGCGACTGCCCTAGCCAACCATTGGCCAGCATCAGCGCAGCCGATTACAGTATTATTGCCATAGACCCCAACCAAGAGCTCTATGAATGCTGGATTAAAAACAGCGTGCTGGCCGACTACTGGCCCCGCCTTAGTGATGGCCTACATTGCGCCGATAGCTCGCTCTGGCAATTACAATTAATACGCCTAGGTATAGCAGAGCTTAGTGCCAGCAACGTGGACCAATATATCCCACAAATGCTTAACTACCAGCTAACTGGAGCTATCAGCTTTACCAAGGGCTGTTTTACCGGCCAAGAAATCGTGGCACGCATGCAATACAAGGGCAAAGTCAAACGCCGCCTGTACCGCATAGCACTTACCGGCTCTGCTATCCTTACCGAGGGTATGGATATAATCAACAACAGCACTAACGCGGTAGTAGGCCAGATTATCAATATCGCAGCTAGTAAACCCAACACACAAGAAGCCTTGGCGGTGCTTAACATTGATGCCAACCAAGAGCAAAGCCTGAGTGTAGTCACGGAACAGGCAACGACAGCTGTCACGATGCTAGATTTGCCCTATGCTATAAACTAAAGCACTGTTGCAATCACCCATGCCACAACTACCAGCCAGTATTAAGAATAAATAACAGGAAAATACATGAGTACAGTAGCCGAACAAGTTCGAGACGATTTATTAGAAGCCATCGCCAACGATAAAATTGTTCTTCCCACCTTGCCTGAGGTTGCCCTGCAGGTAAGAGAGATAGCCTCAGATCCCAATGTGAATGCGCAAAAGCTGGATAATATTATCAGCAACGATGCCGCACTCACCGCCAGAATTATCAAAGTCGCCAACAGTCCCTTGCTACGTGCGCGTAATCCTATAGAAGATTTGAAAATGGCGGTGATGCGCCTAGGTATAGATTACACCGCCAACCTAGCCACCGGCCTGGCCATGCAGCAAATGTTTCAGGCTACCTCCGATACCGTTGATAAATATATGCGCGAGGTGTGGGCAAAGAGCACAGAAGTGGCTGGCATTAGCCATGTGCTGTGCCGTCACTACACCAAACTCAAACCCGACCAAGCCACCCTTGCAGGCCTAGTTCATAAAATTGGCGTATTACCTATTTTGACCTATGCCGAAGATAACCGCCGCCTACTAAGAGATATCAAAGTATTGGACGAGGTCATCGCCAGCATACACCCGCAAATTGGCCGTAAAATATTAGAGACTTGGGACTTTCCCGAAGAGTTACAGCTGGTGCCTGAACAGCATTTGAATTTTGACCGCAATGTTGCACAAGTGGATTACGCCGATATTGTAATGGTAGCTAACCTGCAAAGTTACATAGGCAGTGACCACCCCTTAACACAAATGGATTGGACCCCGATTAGCGCCTTTCAACGCTTAGGCCTAGACCCTGAAGTCAACGCCCATGAGGCCGAAGACCTTTCAGCAGATATGGAAGCCGCTATGGCGCTGCTGCAATAACTGCACTAGACAACCCCCGGTAATCCTCCCCCTCTATGGCGGCCATCACGACAGTGTTGCGCCGCTGCTTTGGTGCTAAGCCGTCGCTTGTACTAATCCGTCGCTTACACACTGGGCCTGCGCTTGCACTAAGCCGTCGCTTTAAAAAACTAACGACGCCTGCATCTCATCCAGCTGCCACTGCACCGCCTCACGCCCCTGCGCTAGCATATAGCGGTTAGCTTGCGAGAAATGGCCACAACCGAAAAAGCCTCGGTAGGCCGATAGCGGTGATGGGTGCGCTGCCTGTAATATCAAATGCTTATCAGGGTCTATCAAGGCTTTTTTTTTATGGGCGTAAGCCCCCCACAAAAAAAACACCAAGCCTGTGCGCTCAGCACTTAAGGTGCTAATCACTTTATCGGTAAAAGTTTCCCATCCCCGGTTTTGATGTGACCCCGGCAAACCCTGCTCTACGGTTAACACACTGTTTAACAACAGCACGCCCTGCTGGGCCCAATCGTTCAAACAGCCGTGCTTAGCAATGGGAATCTGTAAATCCTGATACAACTCTTTGTAAATATTTTTTAAGGAGGGCGGCACTGCCACCCCGGCAGGCACCGAAAAACTCAAGCCATGCGCTTGCCCTGGCCCATGGTAGGGGTCCTGCCCCAAGATAACCGCTTGCACCTTATCAAAAGCACAGTGTTCGAAAGCATTAAATATAAGCGGGGACGGTGGATACAGGGTTTTACCTAGCTGCTGTTGCTCAGCGAGAAAAGCGCACAACGCTTTAAAGTATGCACTCTTCAATTCAGCGGCTAAGGGCGATGACCAGGACGCTGGCAAGCTAGCAGCTAAGGTTGGTTTATTACACATAAAAACTCACACGGTAGACGTGGCTAAGGTAGCACTGACCTCCTCAATAATACCTTGTAAGTCATCTATTCTCACGGGTTTACTGACAAAACCATCCATACCCACTTTATTACAAAGTTCCATTTCATCGCTCATGGTGTTGGCGGTTAAAGCATAGATACAGACATGCTCACTCACTTCCTGCTGTTGTTCTTGCTCACGTATAGCGGTGGTCGCCTCGTAGCCATCGAGTATAGGCATGTGGCAATCCATAAAAATCAGATCGTAAGAAAACTGCTTCCACATTCTTATAGCTTCACGGCCATTGGCAGCAACATCAATACTACAACCTAACTTTTGCAACATCCGCACAGCGACCTTTTGGTTAACCACATTATCCTCGGCGAGTAACACCCGAAGATTGCGCAACGGTGCCACCTTAGCACTAGTGGTGGCTACGTCTTTAAAAGGTGTGATAAAAGATTTTTGCAGCTGCTCTCCCGATAAAAAAGCCTCCCTATCGCGCAGTAAATCCAGCAAGCTTTGTCGTAACTGTAACTCTCTCACTGGTCGCGACAAATAACCATCCACACCCATTTCCCGTAAACTCTCGCCTTGATCTTCCTGCTTGGAAGCCAACATGAGGATAATTAACTCAGGAAAGTTACAGCGCAACTCGGCGGCAAAATGCACTACCCCACCCCGCCCTAAGCATTCATCCAATATAATAATATCGGTTTTCATCTGTTGTGCTAAAGCCGTCTTGGCAGTATCCAGCGTTGGATAGTAGTGGGTGTTCGGCGTCCAACTCAAACACCATTTTTTGGTGATCTGGTAGGCCGCTGTAACATCACCCACCACCATAATATGCGCCTCTCTTAAGCGTGGTATCTGGGTTAAATAATCGTCTTTAGCCCGATGTTTATCGGCGACGGCATCGGGCAAGCTTAGGAGTAAGTTAAAGGTTGAACCCTGATTCAGTTCACTGGCCACTTCTAATCGCCCACCCATAAGCTGGGCCAATAAATTAGATATACTCAACCCCAAACCCGTGCCACCGTATTTGCGGGTAGTGGAACTATCAGCCTGGGTAAATTCTTCAAACACATGGGCTAGTTTATTTTGTGGTATACCAATGCCAGTATCATGCACAGAAAAAACCATGTGGTTTAAGCCTTCGCCATTGCGTTTATTACTAATATCAACCAGCACACCGCCACTATCGGTGAACTTAATAGCATTACTGATAAAGTTCATCATCACCTGACGTATGCGGCCGGGGTCACCTGTCACCCACTCAACCACATTGGGGTTAATGTATAGCCGTAGGTAAATAGACTTCTCTATAGCTTTAACTCGCATCACATCAACTAATTCTTCAAAGCTGTCGCGCAGGTTAAACGCTATGGGTTCTAACTCCATTTTGCCGGCTTCAATTTTAGAGAAATCTAAGATGTCATTAATAATCGTCAGCAACGATTCGGCTGAGCTTTGTACCGTAGTTAGGCTGTCCCTTTGCTCCTCATTGAGCTCGGTAGAGGACAAAAGCGATGACATGCCTATCACCCCGTTTAAGGGCGTTCTAATTTCGTGACTCATGGCGGCCAAAAATTGCGACTTTGAGCGCGCGGCTTGCTCAGCCTGATCTTTAGCTATGGTTAACTCTTTGGTGCGGACAATAACACGCTGCTCTAGCAAATCATGGGAGCGAGCCAGCTCACCATCCCTATCTTGCACCTGTTGCAGCATCTCATTAAAAACTTCTGTTAACTGCCCTATTTCATCGTGGCTGCTTACCGGCACGCGCACCGTATAATCTCCCTCGCTAGAGACTCTTTCTGCGGCTTTGGCCAACTCTTGTATAGGGCGGATTAATAAGCGCTGAAACCAACTAGCCAGCAATACCGAGGCGCTAATGGCCAGTAAACCCAAAAATAAATTAGAAAAAATCATGGTGCGTAGGTTTTCATACACCGAGGACATGTCATAACTCAATAAGATGGTACCCACCTTATCGTTATCTAACGTTATATGCTGATAGAGTTTGAGATAGTTGCCATCCTCATAATAGCCAGGCGCTTTAACAGCAGGGATGGGCATGCCTTTTACGCTGTCTTGCTGATAATCAGCGAAGAGCTGGTCATCACCATTATAAATAACTGCCATAGTGACATTGCTAAGCATCTCTAATGACTTTAAGGACTCTTTAGCGCTGAAAGGCTCATCGAAGACAATAGCCGCGGTGTTATTGCTGCCCACCACTTTAGCGTGACTTTCTAATAGGCGCCTAACCTCCTCTTGGCTTTGCTGATAGTCAAAATGTATCCCCGCCACGGTCACTAATAGAATAGCTAATGAGGTGGTCACCACTATTAGCAAATTCAGTTTTGCGGCCACACTGCGACTGCTTTTTACGTCGCTCATATAACGCACAATCCCATTAATGAATTCCTAATCACACCAAACTCCCTAACTACCTTTCATTTATTGTTATGATTGAGTATCTGTAGACTATATCCACAATGCCATTAACCATCAGTATAGTTAACTTTAGTTATTTAATCCTTAAAGCCAACATGTCCGCTAAAACGTTAAATGCAACACATAAGTATCTGATTTATAGAGCTTTCAACATTCACCCACCATTAAAGGTGATGCATATACTTAGCGCAAGTATTTATAGCAGTTATCCCTTTTGTTTATAGGCTTTTATGAAGATTTAGTCATAGTGGTAAATGGCAGCAGTTGCTAGGCGCTGCTATGCTTAGTCAACTCTTAAGGAAAATGATATAGGGCATCTCCAAGGGAGACTCATCCAGGTCTTGAGTAATAGCCATTGAGCATGCGTATACGGAGCCATAGTATGGCTCCGTTTTTTTTGCCTAAAAAACCACCACAAGTAATCATTACTTAGCCTGTGCGTCAGCTAGCCACAAACAAGGAGGTGAACAAATGATATTACTGCAGGGTTAGGTAGCGGCCAAGGAAGGTGGTCCGGGGAGATGCATTAGACAATGCTGATACCGTTTGTGCTTATAGGTAAAATGCCTAACCCCGAACATGGAACGGCAACCTAGGCCACCATCCCTACCCAAACACTGTCCTTGGCCGCGTTGAGAGATGTTACAGATTCAATAGTGCGATTAAGCCACTACAGCTATAGCACTAAACCTTAGTAGCTTAGCCAACACCCGCCATAAAACCAAACTATCAAGCCATTGTAGCAAGACTAAATAAGGATAAAACGCTAGCGGCTAATACACGCAAGTACTAGCGACGGCCCGCACATTGTGGCGAGTCGGGGGCAGCGGCCTGTTGTTGCCACTCCTCGGGGGTATAGGTGTGTATAGCCAGCGCATGTATAGGCCCCGCTAACTCACCAGCCAGTAACGCATAAATTTGTTGATGCCTAGCAATTGCGCGCTGACCAGCAAAAGCCTCTGCCACCACGACTACTTTAAAATGCGTTTCGGAATTGGCCGGCACACTGTGCATATGGCTTTCATTGTGCACTTCAAGGTGGCTAGGTTTGAACTGCTGATTTAATTTTTCGCGTAAAGTATTTTCAACGGACATTAGCTATACAACCACATCATTATTAACAATGCTCTAGTATATCAGCGAATCCCTCTCATGGTATCGACACCATACTCATATAAAGACAACCACTGCTCCAGATCATGAATAGGTATAGGGCGGCAAATAAAAAAACCTTGGCCAAAATTACAGCCCAACTCGGCTAATGATGCAATTAAGCTGTAATCCTCTATACCCTCAGCCGTGACCTCCATGCCTAGATTGTGCGCCAGCTGTATGGTGGACTTTACAATAATCTGATCCTGCTCATCGCTGAGCATTTGGGCAATAAACGCTCTATCAATTTTTAGCGTGTTAATAGGCAAACTTTTTAAGTAGGCCAGTGAGGAATACCCTGTTCCGTAATCATCTATAGCGAAGCGTACCCCCATAGCCGCCAGCGCATTGATAACGCTACGCCCTTTGTTGGGGTCGGCCATCAAGGTACTTTCGGTTATCTCTATTTCTAAAAAGCGCCCTTCAACCTGGTACTTACGCAATAAGCAAGACAGTCGATAAACAAAGCTGTCCTCACTGATATTTCGAGTGGAAACATTAACTGATACGGTGTACTCCTTGCCCTGGCTACGCCACTCTTTTAGCTGTTTAACCGCTGTCTCTACCACCCACCATGTCATAGGTTCTATAACATCAGTCAGTTCTATTAACGGAATAAACTCGCCGGGTGGAATTAAGCCATGCAAGGGGTGGTTCCAACGTACTAAGGCCTCAAAACCCTTGATAGACCTATCATCTATGCGGGTAATAGGTTGGTAATACAAAACCAGCTGCTGATCGCTAATAGCGTTGCGCATTTCCATCATTAGCGACAAGCGCCGTACCGAAAAATAATCATCCTCAGCCTGATATATCTCAACATCTTTTGATAGTTCTTTGGCTCGGTACATGGCCACATCTGCGCAGCGTAACAAGGAAGAAAAACCATCCCCATGCTGCGGATAATGGCTAATGCCTATACTGCCGCCTATGCATAAATCTAAGCCATTAACATGAAAAGGGACTTTCACTGCTTGTATCATCGCTATAGCCACATCCAAAAGGCCAGACTCAGCACCGCTATTATAGGGAATTAACAATCCAAACTCATCACCACCCAGCCTAGCCAGCAATGCCTCATGACCCTCTACACAGGCCTGCAACCTAGGGCCTGCCAACGCCAGTAACTCATCGCCGGTTATATGCCCCAAGGTATCGTTTATCTCTTTAAAACCATCCAAGTCTAAAATAAATAAGGCTAGCTGCTGCCCTGCCCGCAAACCATGAATCAACTCATCGCAGTATTCACTAAAAAAACGACGGTTAGGCAATTGCGTCAACTCATCGTGCTTAGCTTGATACGCCAGCTCCTGAGCCTGTTTAACGCGTAGGCTGACATCGCTATTAATACTGTATATATGGCTTAGGGATTTATTCTCTATGCTGGCACTATAATTAGACGATATCCACGTACTCACCCCTAAATAGCAATGCTCATTAACACTTTCATCTAGGGTAAAGCCATGGCTAATTAACTGCTGGAAATGTGCTACAGATTCCTGCTCATCGATCACATCAACAAAGCGTTTACCTATGATATTGGTCTCATTTAACAAACCATAAATATGCAAATAGGCCTGGTTACATTCACCAAAGCGGGCATATTGTTTTAAGTAAGTCAGCTGTTCGGTAGCCGATAAGGTCAGAGGCATGGCTGGCTCTATATCCAACACCACCATACCGCAACGGCTTTTTTCTATCAGCTGCTGATAGTGCTTATAACGGCGACTAGCTTTAAAATTGACTTGATATTGTTCTACTTCCAAACAGGCCCTAGAGGTAAAAACATTGAGTAAGGTTCGGACCAGGGCCAACTCAGTCATAGCGGAGGAGTGCATTAAACTAATCACCCCTATACAGTCGCCACCGGTATTCCACAGCGGAAAATTAAACATAGCACTAATAGGTTGGTGAGCCAGCCAGACACACTGGGGATAATGCTCTGACACGTTATTGGGGTAATAATGAAAGCCGCCCTGTAGTGCCGCAAATGGCGAATGCTCTATAGGTGCTTGAAAGCCATGTTCCAGCTCACCATCGTAGCTGGCGGCAACCACGGTAAACTCACTCTGGCTAATACTGGCTACTATAGCCACATCAATAGTTAGTATACGACTAAGAAAGCGTACTAACTCACTAAAAAAATACTCACCTGGCTGAGCCAGTATGGTTTTCGAAATCTCCAGCACATCGGCCGGGTAGTCACTCTGCTGTTTAACATGCTTCATTACTACATCAAATCCCTTTAATGTTCCGCCACTCAATTTAGCCACCCATTTTACGTAGTAGCTGTGTGAGTCTAAGACAAAAATATCTGGGTTATAACCGGTATCCGTAAAGCGACAATCTATAGCAAAGCCTAGTATGCTTTCAAAATAATTGCCATGGGCGTGGCCAGTGAAGTCTACTAGGTAGTCAGCCAAGGCCTGATAAGACGATTTATTTATAACTGTTGGCGTTACATATTCAAATAAATCGTAAAACCCATCGCTGGCCGCAATAAGCTTTGAGCGAGTAAGAATTTGTTCTCGCAACTGAGCCGGGTCAGCCGATATATCCAAGGGCTGATCAAAGCCATACTGCAAGGTAATAATAGACGAATCATCGATAGTGAACGGCTCAGGCAAGGGACGACCTCAATAACAACAGAAGTAATCGCTATACTAGATCAACCCTAGTTTTCAACCAGTACATTTAACAACTGATAACAGTGCAAGGCAAAAACTGTGCAGCCAATCACAAAAACCTATAAGTACAGTTACTGATGGCTATACTAGCGCCGCACACAAAGCGTGCAATATGGCTACTAGCTCTTCTATACTAGTGCCATAACTCAGTATTAAGAGCCAATAACAACTATGGACCAGCAACAACCCCTCTACGATGTCTACTTTACCGGTAAGCTAGTCGACGACATCAGCCCCGAGCAGGCGCAACAAGCCGTGGCACAGCTGTTTAAAACCCAACCCGCTAAAATAGCTCACCTCTTTAACGGCCAAACCCATATTCTTAAACGCGGCTTAGCTAAAGATGCTGCGCTTAAATATAAAGCCGTGCTTCGCAAGGCAGGTTTATCCATATTATTTAAAATGAGTAGCGATGCCGCCACTGCGCCCCCCCCTGTAACCGCCACAACAGCGGCCGTTGCTGAACCACAAACTACCGCCGCTGTCGCTGAGCAAGGGGCGCTGACTATCGCTCCGGTAGGCAGTGATGTGCTGGCCGCTCACGAACGGCGAGTAGTAGTTACCGCCAATATCGATACCAGCAATATCAAACTCAGCTCGCCTTTTTTAGACAATATCGAGCAAACCAGCGCCACTGGACCAGCCCCCCCCGACACCTCCCACATCAGTGTTGCCGAAGTGGGCGCCAATATACTCAGCGAGCCGCGACCCGAAGCCGTGCCTCTACCCTTGGATATAGACGACATCACCTTGGCGCCGGCCGGCGCGATATTAGAAGAGCTGCATCCGGATTTGCCCGAACTTAATCCCGATATTAGCGGTATTAGCCTAGCCCCTGCCGGTGCTGACTTGCTAACAGAGAAAAAACCCAGTGCGCCGCCCGCGCCAGACACTTCACACCTAAGCCTAAAACCCTAAGCCTGCACGCTTAGCAACGCTGGGTGCGCTGGGTGCGCTGATAATATTCTGCTACTATTGCGCGCCCAGCGATTAAGCCAGAAGCCATCTGCTATGAACAACACGCTCAGTTCCGCCCCTAACGCCGGCCTAGTCAAACGCTTTGCCGCCATGCTTTACGATACCCTGCTGCTTTTTGGTGTGCTGTTTACTGCCACGCTTATCCCCGCCCTGCTACTCAGCGGCAGCCAGCAGCAAAACGCCAATGGTGATGTCGTCCATGAACTACATCCACTGATGACAGGGCTGACTTTCCAGCTGTATCTGCTATTTATAGTGGTATTATTTTTTAGTGTTTTTTGGCGCAAACAGGGCCAAACACTGGGCATGCAGGCCTGGAAACTGAAACTGGTTAATCGCCACAACCAAGCACCCACCATCACAGAGTGCCTACTGAGGCTACTGTACGCGACTATCTCTTTTGCCTGTTTAGGCATGGGATATTGGTGGCTGTGGATAGATAAAGAACAGCTTACTTGGCACGACCGCTGGTCAAAAACCCGCGTCTTGCAACTCAGCAAAACACAGCAACAGTAGCGTAAAGAAACATAACAGGGCGGGCTTAAGCCGCCCTGCGCAGTAGCAACACCCCGAATAAGGCGCACACCACTATCGGTATGCCCGAGGCATAAACCGGCTCAAAGCCATATACTAGGCTGGCGGGGCCCAACATGTCTTGGGTGGTTCTAAACACTATCCCCACCAACACGCCTACAAACACGCGAAAGCCCATAGTCACTTCACGCAAGGGGCCAAAGATGAAGGAGATGGCCACCAACACCAGCGTTAAAGTGGATAGCGGCTGTAACACCTTCTTCCAAAACGCCAATAAGTAAGAGCCATTATTTAAACCCTGCTGTTCTAAATAATGGCTGTAATCCCACAGACCCCGCACGGATAAATCCAACGGGTCTAACACCAAAATACTCAACAACTGGGGTGATAGCTCGGTTTGCCAAACTCTAAAAGGTAAATGCTGGGTTTGCACGCGGCCATCAACAAAACGGCTTTCATCTATATCTTCCAGCAACCATTGGCCCTGTTGATAAATTGCTCGCTCTGCCTGCGTGGCCACTAGCAACTCTCTATTGTCGCCGTACTGGTAAATTTTAATCCCGTATAACACACCGTTGGGCTGCACCACATCAAAGTGCATATAGTGGTTGCCCTCTCTATGCCACAAGCCTTCCCTACTCACCACATTAGCATCACCACGCAGCGCAATACCGCGCTCACTTTTGGCTATGCTTTCGGTATGGGGCGCCACATATTCGCTGATCAAAAAACCCAGCGCAGTAATCACCAGCGCGGGGCGCATTACCATCCACAAAATACGGCCAGTAGACACGCCGGCACTGCGGATCACCACCAACTCACTATTATTGGCCAGCGCGCCTAAGCCCGCCAAGCTACCCACTAACGCAGCAAAGGGTAAAAACTCATAAACATCACCCGGCACCGAATACAGCACAAACTTTAGCGCGGCCCAAAAGGTATAACCGGCTTCGATGTTTTCCATTTCATCAATAATAGAGGCGATAGCGTCTAAACCTAGAATGACTACCAATACCATTAAAATAGCCGAGCCTACTATCTGGCTCACATAGCGATTGAGCTTTTTCATGGGCGACCCACCTTAGGCGCGCGCAAACTGCGCCACCAGTTACCGCCATACAGCAACACGATAGCCATGGCCAAAAAGACAAGATGCACCCACCACATACCCCAGCTTAAAGGTAAGTCACCTTTTTCAACGGCATCCCTTGCGGCATTCAATGCCACGATATAAATAATATAAATTAAAAAAGCGGGCAGCATTTTGACATAGCGTCCCTGCCTATGTGTGGTTTTGCTCAATGCTAACGCTATTAGGGAAATAATGGGAACTAATATCGCCAAAGAAATACGCCACTGCAAAGCCGCTTGATCGCGGAGGTGATTTGATTCAATTAATGTCGCTAAAGGTAAGGCATCCGCTCTTTCACTGCGACGCTTGCGCACCTGCCGCTCTTTTAAACGCTGACCATATTGGGCAAATTCGGTGATTTGAAAATCACTCTCGCCGGGCTGGCCCTCATAGCGACGGCCATTTTCCATCACCAAATAGCGGGCATCGTACTGTTCGGGTATATCTATATAGCCTTGCTCGGCCAAAATCACATGGTGTTGAACGCGGCCGTCATCGGAGATATGTGGGTCGGCGGTGAACACCTCTTTCATTAATTTTTTGTCATTGGTAAAGGATTTAACATAGGTTACCCGGCCGGATTTTTGATCGACCCGAAAGCGACCCGACACCACCGATTCCAAGCCACTACTGGCTTCTAAGCTATCAAAAATACCATTCACCTTAGCAATACCGGCAGGGCTAACATAGAGGCTGATATACCCCACTAGCAAGGCCAAGCAGCAGGCTGGCGCCAAGGTATAGGCCGCTAGGCGACTAACCGACAAGCCACAGGCTGACATCACCGTCATTTCGCTATCCACATATAAGCGGCCATAGGCCAGCAATATGCCTATAAATAAACCCAGTGGCAGCACCAACTCTAAAAAGCTGGGTACGCGAAATAACATAATACTCAGCAACACATCGGGGGAAAGGTCCCCCGCCGCCGCTTCGGCTAAATATTTTACCAAGCGACCGCTCATCACTATGACCAATAAGGTCAAACTTACCGCAAAGGTCGAAGTAAAAATTTCACGACTTAAATAACGAAATAAAATCAAGCTAATTGGACCCTTGTACGCCTCTAGGCTTTTAACTGCAGCGATGAACAATTACACTAGCACGCAGCCGTAAGCGCCGCAGCTGCCAAGCATGATAATTATGAAGCGGCATTATCTATCAAACAATCAAACTTGTCTTGTGAGTATATATATGACTGTTAATATTAAATCTATAGCGCAACCTGAACTTCACAAAAGCGACTGTTTAATTGTTCCCGTATACACCGATGGCAAACTGAGTAGTGCAGCCCAAAGCCTAGACCATGCCGGCCATAACAACCTCACGCAGCTGCTAAAACGCGGCGACATCAGCGGCAAAGCCGGCGAGGCCTTACTGCTACCTCATGTTAGCGGCATTAAAGCCCAGCGCCTGTTGCTACTAGGCTGTGGCGATAACAACGACATTAGCCCCGCCGACGCTAAAAAAATCATCAACACCCTGTTGGAACAACTTAACAACGCTCACATCAAAAGCGCCACCTTACTCTCTGAAAGTTTATCTGTCGCTGGCCGCAGCCCAGAATGGCTCAGCGAGCAAATTGCTAGAGCCATAGCCCTGAGCAGCTATAGCTACAACGCCACCTTAAGTAAAAAACCGACCAAGCCCAGCTTTAAAACCCTAACACTGGCGCAAAAACCCAACGCCAAGCTCAAAGCCGCCGCCGCTACTGGCAGCGCGGTAGGCTTAGGAATGAACGTCGCCCGCGAACTGGGCAACCTGCCGGCTAATATTTGTACACCTAGCTACCTCGCCAAACAAGCTAAAGCTCTAGCTCGCAACAACAGCGCTCTAAAAACCACCATTCTTGAAGAAAAGAAAATGCGCGAACTGGGCATGGGCTCATTACTATCGGTGACTGCCGGCAGCAGCGAGCCCGCCAAATTCATTATCATGGAGTACCAAGGAGCTGCTAAAAAACAGCAACCCCATGTTTTAGTCGGTAAAGGTATTACCTTTGACACCGGTGGCATCAGCCTTAAACCCGGCGCCAAAATGGATGAGATGAAATACGATATGTGTGGTGCCGCCAGTGTAATGGGCGCGATGAACACACTGGTAGAACTGGCCCTGCCTATCAATGTGGTTGCCATTATTGCTGCCGCCGAAAACATGCCCAACGGTAACGCTACTAAACCTGGTGATGTCGTCACCAGCATGTCAGGGCAAACTATAGAAGTACTTAATACCGATGCTGAAGGTCGCTTGGTGTTATGCGACGCGCTTACCTATGCCGAGCGCTTTAAGCCGCAGTCGGTAATCGATATCGCCACGTTAACCGGTGCCTGCGTAGTTGCACTTGGCTCACACGCCACCGGCCTATACAGCAACCAAGATGACTTTGCCGCCGAATTGATCGCCGCCGGTGAAGCTAGCGGTGACCGCGCTTGGCATATGCCACTGTGGGATGAATACCAACCCCAGCTCAACAGCAACTTTGCCGATATCGCCAACATAGGTGGACCAGAAGCCGGCAGCGTCACTGCCGCCTGCTTCTTATCGCGTTTTACCAAAGCTTATCGCTGGGCGCATATGGATATAGCTGGCACGGCGTGGGTCTCAGGCCCTAAAAAAGGCGCTACCGGCCGCCCCGTGGCCCTGCTTAGCCAATACCTAATCAATAAAAGTTTAATTAATAAAAGCCAAGGCTAAAATCAGCCCATGACCAAGATAGACTTTTATGTGTTAGACCACGAGGCGGTGCAGCAACGCTATTTGTTTGCCTGCCGCCTGATAGAGAAAGCTTATAGGCTGGGTAACGCTGTGTTTGTACACGGCAGCAGCCAGCCGCAATTAGACAAGCTAGACCAGCTGCTGTGGTCTTTTCGTGCCAACAGCTTTTTGCCGCACCGCTACTACCCTCTCGCAGAAGGCCAGCCGCCGCTGGCTGCAGGGGAAATTATTTTAAGTACAGGCTTGCCACCCGAGTCTTATCACGATGTAATGATTAACCTGTCGAATCAGGTACCGGATTTTTTCAGCCGCTTCCAACGGGTTAGTGAAATCGTGGTACAACACGAAAAAATTAAACAAGCCACGCGCGACAACTTTCGCTATTATCGAGAGCGTGGCTACGAAGTTAAAACGCATCAACTAGCGCAATAAGCTTTTTAAGCCACAATTTAAGTCACAACAATAAAAATAACATCTGATTGAGGTAAGCCATGCAAAACATAGGCAATCCGCAACAAACTCTTTTAGTTGAGTTAGAGTCCATCATTGACATATTGGACGACGCTGAACCCGTCAACAACACACTCTTGGGCTTAAAGGCGCACAATGCCAGCGCGGCCGATATACCGATGTTAGAGGATGTAGTCATCGATCAGCAAAACAGCCTAAGCGAAAACGGGGGCGCAATCGATAACATCGCTGCTAGCATCCCTAGCCTATTAGACCTAGATCGTATCTTTAGCGACCCAAATGACAACGCCGCCGAGACACGACTCGGCGATGACCTTAGCGACCTCACCCCACCAATAAACCAGCACAACGAAGACGAGCAAACCGACTTATTCCCCCTGCTGGAAGACATACTACCCACAGCTACAGCAGCAGCCATTCCCAGCACCAATCCCAATCTCAAGCCTAATTTCAACCCCAACAATCAGCGCAACAGTAATTACCACAGTAACATCCCCTTAATCGTGCAAGAGCTGGTGGACGAGATGATCCCCGAGCTGGAAGCCCGCCTGCGCACGCAACTGTCGCAACTCGCCCCAGAGATGATTCGCGAATTAGCCGAAAAACACCTCAATAAGTAACGAACGCCCCCTATTTACGGTTGGGGCGAACTCTATCTCACTGTATACTGGTCGGCTTTAAACCGCGCCATACTATGCAGTAACGCCTCTTCTCAGCTGCGACTGCATCTCCGGCCCCTAGATACAACTTTGAGCATAGATATTACGCATGGATAAAACCTTCCAACCCGCCGACATTGAAACTAAGTGGTACCAAAACTGGGAAAACAGCGGCTACTTCAAGCCCTCCGGTAAGGGCGACCCCTACTGCATTATGATTCCGCCCCCCAATGTCACCGGCAGCCTGCATATGGGCCACGGCTTTCAAGAAGCCATTATGGATGCGTTAATCCGCTACAACCGCATGAAGGGTAAAAATACCCTGTGGCAAGTGGGCACAGACCATGCCGGTATCGCCACCCAAATGGTGGTAGAGCGCTTATTAGATGCTGAAGGCGTCACCCGCCACGACTTAGGCCGCGATAAGTTTTTAGACCGAGTCTGGGAATGGAAAGAAGAATCCGGCGGTAACATTACCCAACAGCTACGTCGCTTAGGCGCCTCACCTGATTGGAGCCGTGAACGCTTCACCATGGACGAGGGTTTTTACAAAGCGGTACAAGAAGTCTTTGTGCAACTCTATGACGACGATCTCATCTACCGTGGCAAACGCCTGGTTAACTGGGATCCGAAACTGCACACCGCCATCTCTGACTTAGAAGTGTTGTCAGAAGAAGAACAAGGCCACATGTGGCACTTCAAATACCCGCTTACCGATGGCTCTGGTTATTTGGTGGTTGCCACCACCCGCCCCGAAACCATGCTGGGCGACACCGCGGTAGCAGTGCACCCTGAAGACGAACGCTATAAAGATTTAATCGGCAAAACCATCATGCTGCCGATAGTGAATCGCGAAATACCTATCATCGCCGACGATTATGTAGACCCCGAATTCGGTACCGGCTGCGTTAAAATCACCCCTGCCCACGACTTTAACGATTATGAAATGGGCAAGCGCCACAGCCTACCCATGGTTAACGTATTAGACGACGACGCTGCCATACGCGCCGTGGCCGACGCCTACCGCATGGACGGAACGCGCCTAGAGCAGCAAGATAGACCGCTGCCCGCAAGCTACCACAAGCTAGATCGCTTTGACGCGCGCAAGCAAATTGTCGCCGAGTTTGAAAGCTTGGGCCTGTTAGTGAAAATAGACCCACACACGCTTAAAACGCCCCGCGGCGACCGCACCAATGTGGTTATCGAGCCCTATCTCACCGACCAATGGTATGTAAAAACCCAGCCTTTAGCTGATGAAGCCATTAAATCAGTAGAGAGAGGTGACATTAAGTTTGTTCCTCAACAGTATGAAAACATGTACTTTTCTTGGATGCGCGACATACAAGATTGGTGTATTTCACGGCAACTGTGGTGGGGCCATCGCATCCCGGCTTGGTATGACGACGCCGGCAACGTTTACGTAGGCCGCGACGAAGCCGAAGTACGCAAGAAGCATAATTTAGGCGATATCAACCTCAAGCAAGACAACGATGTGCTGGACACATGGTTTAGTTCTGGCTTGTGGACTTTCGGCACCTTGGGCTGGCCTGAGCAAACCGACTTCTTAAAAACCTTCCACTCCACCGATGTGCTAGTGACGGGTTTTGACATTATCTTCTTCTGGGTAGCACGCATGATTATGCTAACCCTGCATTTCAAAAAAGAAGTGCCCTTCCACACCGTTTATGTGCATGGCCTAGTACGGGATAGCCACGGCGCTAAAATGTCTAAGTCCAAGGGTAACGTGCTAGACCCCATAGACTTGATAGACGGCATCGACTTAGAAACCCTAGTCACCAAGCGCACTGCCGGCATGATGCAGCCGCGCTTAAAAGAAAAAGTCGAGAAGCAAACCCGCAAAGAGTTTCCCGATGGCATTAACGGCTACGGCACCGACGCGCTGCGCTACACCTACTATTCGCTGGCCTCTACCGGCCGCGACATCAACTTTGATGTAGGCCGCATAGAAGGCTTCCGCAACTTCTGTAATAAAATCTGGAACGCCGCTAACTACGTGTTAATGAACACCGAAGAGCAAGACTGCGACCAGAACAACGATGGCGGTTACGAGTTATCACTAGCCGACCGCTGGATTACTAGCGAGCTACAAAAAGTTGAGCAAGCGGTTGCCGATGGCATCAACAGCTATCGCCTAGATTTAGCCTCACAAGCTTTATACGACTTTATCTGGAACGAATACTGCAGCTGGTATTTGGAGCTTTCCAAACCAGTACTGTGGGACGACAACGCCAGCGCCGCGCAAAAGAAAGGCACCCGCCGCACCTTGATACGCGTGTTAGAAGCTATATTGCGCCTAGCACATCCGCTAATGCCCTTTATTACCGAAGAAATCTGGCAGCGTATTAAAACCCTCGCTGGCGCACAAGGCGACACCATTATGCTGGCCGCCTACCCAGAAGCCGACGACAGTAAAATCGATACGCTAGCCGAAGCCGATATTGCTTGGTTAAAAGGCGTGATCGTGGGCATACGTAATATCCGTGGCGAAATGAACATCTCACCCGCTAAGCAGTTGCCGATATTCTTTAAAAACGGCTCAGCAGAAGACCAGCGCTGTCTCAATGGCAATGCGCAATTCCTCAAAACCCTAGCCAAGCTAGAGCACATTACCTGGCTGAACCCCGGTGAAGAAGCGCCCATGTCTGCCACAGCGATAGTGGGCGGTATGGAAATTCTTGTGCCCATGGCAGGCCTTATCGATAAGGAAGCCGAGATTAGCCGTTTAACTAAGGAAATCGATAAGCTAGCAAAAGACTTGGCGCGTATCTCGGGTAAGCTCAACAATCCTAAATTTATGGATAAAGCCCCAGCCGATGTAGTTGCCAAGGAAAAAGAAAAGCAGGCCGCTCAGCAACAATCTGTCGACAAACTAGAGCAGCAGCTGCAAAGCATTAAGCAACTGTAAAGCCAGCAAGCACGACAAAAAAGGCGATACCTCACGGGTATCGCCTTTTTTTTGGGTAATATTTACATTTCAGCCCGTATACGCCCCAGAAGCTAGATAGAAACTAGACAGAATCGATTTTGTGTCGATAATGTTGGGTGGAGTAACATCTATAGACGCCAGTTGTGCATAAACATAATAAATAGCAACTGAGGTATGGCGGCCATCAGCGATCTCGCCGCACCGCCATACCACTAAGCTTGCTCATGCTTATGCTAAGGGCGCCTGTTTACTTTCAAAAAAATAACAACAATGAGGTAAAACAATGTCATCACGTATTACTGGCACCGTAAAATGGTTTAACAATGCCAAGGGCTTCGGCTTTATCAATCAAGAATCTGGCGAGGATGTGTTTGTGCATTTTCGCGCTATCGCCGGCGAAGGCTACAAAACCTTAGAGCAAGGTCAAATGGTAGAATACTGCCTGGTTGATGGCCCCAAGGGCCTGCAAGCAGAAGAAGTGGCTAAAGTTTCAGCCTGAACGTTTCTATTCAGTTTGACGACTAAGCTTTTGTAATAAGCTAGCAACACGGCTAGCGTACTTTCTCCGCGGCCCTTCATAGTGATAAAGGCCGCGTAAGGACGCTTTTAGTCAGTTCTTTTTGTAAAAAAATGTATAATCATTGCTGGGCATTTTCAGCGCCCTGTCACGCTTACAGTCTACATTCATTGATACACAGAGACTCGGCCATGCTTATACGTCAACTCTTCGACCAAACCAGCTACACCTACAGCTATCTACTCGCCGATACCGACAGCGGCGCCGCACTGTTAATAGACCCGGTATTTGAACAAACCGATTTATACATTCAACTGCTCAGCGAATTAAAGCTAACACTTAAGTACGCCTTAGACACTCACGTACACGCCGATCATATCACCGCCTTAGGCGCGCTGCGCGAACGGCTGGGCTGCAAAACCCTAGTCTCGCAAGTATCGGGGCTGGCCTGCGCCGATCAATACGTCAGTGATGGCGATAACATACAGTGCGGCAATATTACCCTACAAGTGCTCACCACACCGGGCCACACCGACGACTCCCTATGCTTTTACCTAGCACCCACTGCCACCCAGCCACAGGGTTATTTATTTAGCGGTGATACCTTATTAATACGCGGCACCGGCCGCACCGATTTTCAAAACGGTAGTGCCAAAGACTTGTATCACAGCCTGTTTACTAAAGTGCTGACGCTGGCCGATAACACCGTGGTCTACCCCGCCCACGACTACAAAGGCTGGACCCAGTCCAGCATAGGCGAAGAAAAAGCCAACAACCCGCGCCTGCAAGTCTCCAAGGCCAGCGAGTTTATTAACATTATGCACAACCTAAAACTGGCCAATCCCAAAATGATGGATGTAGCCATACCCGCCAATCTGCAATGCGGCCAAAAAAAACCACAGCCCTTTGATGAGAGCACCGTCAACATGAAACGCCACACCGCCCTATTTACCACCGCCGAACAAATACAAGCCAGCGATGTAGCAGCCATAGCTGCCAAAGGCTACAGCCTGATCATCAACAACCGCCCCGATAACGAAGAGCAAGGCCAGCCCAGCAGTGCTGAACTAGCCAAAGCCGCCGCCGATGCCGGCATACACTATGCCCACATCCCGATACAGCGCAGCCTGCCAGCAAGTTCTATAGCTGAGATGGCGACACAATTACAACAGGCAGAGGGCCCTAGTTTTGCCTTTTGTCGCACCGGCACCCGCTCTACCAACCTGTGGCTATGCACCTTGAAAACTGCTGAGCGGGCGCAGGCTATAGAACATGCTAAAACTTTGGGGTACGATTTGAGCCTAGCAACCCATGCCCTACAGCCGTAACTGCCACTGTAAAAACAGTAGGCTATTTACCTAAAAACTTTATAAATATAATTGGAGAAAACCATGAGCCATAACATAGTCATCATCGGTGGCGGCGCTGGCGGCATAGCAACCGCTGCCAGTCTGTTAAAGCGCGATGCCTCGTTGAACATCAGCATTATAGAGCCACAGAACGAACACTATTATCAGCCTGGCTGGACTATGGTAGGCGGCGGCATTTTTAGCCAAGCCGAAACAGCGCGCTCCATGCAATCACTGATACCCAGCGGCGCAACATGGCTACAAGCTTCAGTTAGCAGCTTTCAACCTGAGCAAAACCAAGTCACCTTAGATAACGGCGACACTATCAACTATGACATATTAGTGGTTAGCCCCGGCTTACAACTAGACTGGGGCAAAGTTGCTGGCCTAGAAGAAACCCTAGGTAAAAACGGCGTTACCTCTAATTACCGCTATGACCTAGCCCCCTATACCTGGGAACTGGTACAAAATCTCAAAGCGGGCACCGCTTTATTCACCCAGCCACCTATGCCTATCAAATGCGCAGGCGCACCGCAAAAAGCCATGTACCTATCTGGCAGCCACTGGGCTAAAACGGGTGTATTAAACGACATTAACATCAGCTTTTATAATGCTGGCCCAGGGTTATTTGGCGTCGCCGACTACATACCCGCATTAATGGAATATGTAAAAAAATACCGCGCCTCGTTAGAGTTTAGCCATAATTTAATCGCGGTAGATGGCGACAAAAAAATCGCCACCTTCGCAGGTAAAGATGCTGACGGCAATGACGTAACCGTAGAGCGCGAATTTGATATGCTGCACGTATGCCCACCACAATCTGCCCCCGACTTTATTAAAGCCAGCCCTCTGGCTAATGAGGCTGGCTGGTTAGATGTAGACCAAGGCTCACTGCAACACAGCCAGCACAAAAACATCTTTGGCGTGGGTGATTGCACCTCTACACCTAACGCCAAAACCGCGGGTGCCGTTAGGCAACAGGCGCCTATAGTCGCCGAAAATATCGTGCGCCTGCTGAACAGCAAAGCCTTATTATCTTGCTACGGTGGTTACGGCTCCTGCCCGCTAACCGTGGAGCATGGCAAAATAGTCTTAGCCGAGTTCAGCTATGGCGGTAAGGTGACCCCCACCTTCCCCACTTGGCTTTTGAATGGCCTAGTGCCCACCCGCTTAGCCTGGTTTTTAAAAGCTAAGGTTTTACCCTATGTGTATTTTAATCGCATGTTGAAAGGTAAAGAGTGGTTGGCCGAGCCTAAGGATTAATCGCGGTTACTTGATACGACAGCCGATTAAAAAAGCCGAGAACTGCACTGTAGCTCCCGGCTTTTTTATTGGGTGCATACTAAGTCAAAAATGTCAGGGCAAGAAATACTATGAACCTACTCACCGAAACTACCATCAGCTGCCCCTACTGCGGCGAAGCCATCAACGTGCTTATTAATGCCGAAGACTTAGGGCAGGGCTACATAGAGGATTGCCAGGTATGCTGCAAGCCGATTACCCTTGTACTGTCGGACGATAGCGGCGAAATCACTGTATCGGCATACGGCGAAGATGAAAGCTTTTAACAGCTCACAAAAAATCGACCCACAGCAAGTATCCCTACAAAACTTTTAACCTAGCAAAAAATACCGGCCTAAGCCGGTAACAAATATTACGCGTTTAAATGCTTAGCATGAAAAGAAAGATGATCAGCCATAAAACTGCTCATAAAAAAGTAGGAATGATCATAACCTTCCTGCAAACGTATCTGCGCCGGGTAGCCCGCAGCGGCGCAAGCCTCTTGCAATAGCTCTGGCTTTAATTGCTCGGTTAAAAAGTTATCGCCGGTGCCCTGATCAACCAACATGGGGATTTGTATGGCAGCCTTGGCGACTAACTCAGTGGCATCGTACTGACGCCAGTCCTCTTTATTCGTACCTATATAATTGCCCAAAGCTTTTTCGCCCCAAGGGCAGCGCATAGGTGAACTAATAGGGGCAAAAGCAGAAACAGACTTATAATGGCTGGCATTTTTAAGCGCTATGGTTAAGGCGCCATGGCCGCCCATAGAATGGCCAAAAATAGAAACACGTTCAGCATCCACCGCGAAGTTGCTGTTGATTAAAGCGGGCAGTTCTTGCGTGATATAGCTATACATGTGGTAATGCTGCGACCACGGCGCCTGCGTTGCATCCACGTAAAACCCCGCGCCTAAACCAAAATCGTAGCCGGCGTTGTCATCATCAGGCACGCCCTCGCCTCTGGGGCTGGTATCGGGGGCTACTATGGCCACCCCATGTTGTGCGGCAAATTGCTGGGCACCAGCCTTGGTAACAAAGTTTTCATCGGTGCAGGTTAAGCCTGACAACCAGTATAAAACCGGTACCTTGTGCTTGGCGGCCTCTGCCGGCAGGTAAATCGAAAAGTGCATAGCGCAGTTTAACACCGCTGATTGATGGCTATAACGCAACTGCCTGCCACCAAAGCTCTTATTCTCACTCACCTTCTCTAACGACATACGACACCCTCTTTAAATAACGACTTGATATACTTTAGCTCTAGTGTATTGACCTAGCGACTTTGAGCTAGGGGATTTGAACTAGAGGCTTTGAACTAGAGACTTTGAACAAGAGACTTTGAACTAGCGACTAGAGACTCAACCCCCCTATAATGGGTTATAATCGCCAACATATAAATAGGCATGCTTTTTCATAAGCTATGTCATAGGGCGTGCCATAGCACAAGCCAACCAAGCCACTTTAAAATATGTAGAGCAGACGTGAAACTATCCGCCTTTGGTGAAAAATTTGCAGGCCACTCTGGCATCGTCGATTTAATGGACGACCTGGGCAGTGCCTTAAATGAAAACCCCGATATGATTTTTATGGGTGGCGGCAACCCTGCCCGTATACCCCATGTTGAAGAGGTGTTTCAGCAGTGCCTAGAGAATATTCTTAGTCAGCCCGACAGCCGTCACAGTTTACTAGGCATCTACCAATCCCCTCAGGGCGAGCGCCAATTTCGCAGCGAACTGGCGCAGTTTTTAAACAAGCAATTTGGCTGGCAGCTCAGCGCCGCCAATATCGCTATTTCTAACGGCAGCCAAGCAGCCTTTTTTATCTTGTTTAATTTACTGGCAGGTAAAATGCCCGACGGCAGCCAGAGCCAGATACATCTGCCGTTAGCACCTGAATATATAGGCTATGCCGATACCGGCCTCAGTGAGCCGCTGTTTAGCGCCACCAAGCCCACTATAGAGCATTTGGATAATCGGCTGTTTAAATATCATGTGGATTTTTCTAAGCTGCAATTAAGCGATAGCACTGCAGCCTTATGTGTTTCGCGGCCCACTAACCCCACTGGCAACGTGTTAACCGATGAAGAAGTGGCGCACCTTAGCAGCATAGCCAAGGCTCACAACATACCCTTAATTATTGATGGCGCTTACGGCCTACCCTTTCCCAATATTTTATTTTGTGACGCCAAGCCACACTGGGATGAAAATACCATATTGGCCTTAAGCTTATCCAAACTGGGCTTGCCGGGCGCCCGCACCGGCATCATCGTCGCCAATGAAGAGCTGATACTGGCCTATACCAACGCCAACACCATCACCAGTTTGGCCTGCGGTAACTTAGGCCCCGCTATTGCCAAACAGCTGTTTACTGATGATAAAATTTTAAACCTCAGCAACCAACATGTTAAACCTTTTTACCAACAGCGCTCGCAGCAAACCTGCAGCTGGTTTCACCAAGCACTACAAGGGCTGAACTACCATATACACAAGCCCGAAGGCGCTATCTTTTTATGGCTGTGGTTTGAAGGCCTTCCAATAAGCAGCCAAGCGCTATACCAGCGCCTAAAAGCCCGCGGTGTATTAGTCGTGCCTGGGCATAACTTTTTTGTAGGCATCGCTGACGACTGGCCCCATCAACATGAATGCATACGAATATCCTATGCCCAACCCGAGGCTGCGGTAAAGCAAGGCATAGTTATTATTGCCGAAGAAGTGCGCAAGGCTTATGAACTGGTTTAAATAAAACGATAATTTGAACAATGGAGCAAGGTAGCTTCACAAGATACGTCATAAACACACTCTGTAAGCTAGGCGCTGTCATTTACGACGATATGGAGTAGGCCCTAAAACTTAATAAGGCGCTTTCTATTCGCCCTGTCGTTAAATGCCTACTTATTTTCTTTTAGCTAGAAACCACTGAAGTCACCATCAGCATACTCAAAATATCTTTTGAAATATTGTCTTAAAAAAAGCCTGTCCCTGGCTAAGATAGGCAGCTCTTCTGCTGCCCCAACGCCATCATCGCTTAGCACAATACATTACAGCTAAAACTCGTAGCTAAAACTCATAGCCCAAACGTATACCCGCCGTACGCGGACGGCTGGGATTTATATCGCTATCAGGGTAAAATGATGATCCATCTGCCGCCGCATTGCTGTTGCCACCGTCGTAATACTTTTCATCGGTTAGGTTTTCAACATAAACAGACACTGTCCATTGCTCTTCAGAGCGATAGCCAGCCGACAACTGCGCCTCGCGGGGACCCCTAACATTCCTTGATAGATTAGGATTTAAGCTGGTGGCACGCTTATCTTCCCAGCTATAGCTGAGGCTGCCAAACCACTCGCCCCCCGTCACAGGGATGGCAGTATTTAAGCTGGCGAAAAAAGTCCACTCTGGCGTGCTAGGCTGCGGCTCGCCTTCACAAACGTCTAGATTTTCACAAAAGTTTTCTACCTCATTCACCTCACTATCAAACCAAGAAAGCCCTGTCATAAAGCGTAATGTATCGGTAAGAACGGCCTGAGCTGTGCCTTCAAAACCATAGCCGTCGACTTGGCCTATATTACCTACCCGGGTAATATTGGGGCTGTCGGGATAAGCGAAAGTCAGCTGCTGATCGGTATAGTCGTAATAGAAAACGTTGGCGGTTAACTGTGCACGCCCTTCTAACACAGTGCCTTTGTAGCCTAACTCATAAGAAATCACCGACTCTTCATCAAAGGCAGCGGGCTTATCACCGGCCGGGGTTAAACTAAAGCTATTAAAGCCACCCGACTTTGAGCCAGTAGTGGTGCTGAAATACAACAGCGTGTCATCATTGGGCTGGTAATTAATGGCCACGCGCCAGGTCACTTCATCCCAGTCGGCCTTGTCTGTTAACACACCATTGGTAATCGGCGCCTGCACACCGCCATTAAAAACAGATTCGGCAGGCAGAGACTGCTGTGACATTTCTTTTTCATCATAGGTATAGCGCAGGCCCGTGCTGACACTCACACTCTCAGTAAACTGATAGCTTAAATCGACATAGCCGGCATAGCCTTGGTACTTGCCTACGGTTCTATTTTTATCTTCTATCAAGCCGCTGCTTGCAGGGGAAAAACCGCCCGCTGAATCAAAATAAGAAGAACTGTAATACGTATTATCGATATAGACGGCATAGGCACAGCTGCCTCCCCAGTAAATATTACAATAGATTTCTTCGGACTGATTACCGGTAAAAACCGTATCGATATTTTCCTCATAATAGGATGCACCAGCATACCAGCTTAGCGCACCATCGTTATTCGAGGTCAGTCTAAATTCCTGCTCTATATAGTCCCCCTCTTGATCTTGGCCATACCAAAATAACTCGGCACTGGTGCCGTCAAAATCTTCGGCATAGGCATAGTGATGTGATTTGTAACCGGTAATTGAGCTCAACACCATCTCATCAAGATCGTAATCGATTTGTAGGCCAACGCTTAAGACATTACCACCGTCGTATATACCTTGGCCCGTGCCGTTTAAATCTAAATCGCTAACATCCTCACCATGTTTGCCCCTTGCCGCTAGCGTAGGCAGGCCGCCATTAGCTAGTAAGGCATTTAAGGATTGATAGGCCTGATCTTCTTTCGCCACATAAACCGTGCCACCTTGCTTTCTGTCTTCATATTCAACATAGAGATTGGCATCCATTTTTTCGGTAACAAATTTTGCCGAAATACGGGCGGCGTCTTTATTATGGCCTAATAATTTGTCGCCACTGGGTAAGTGATCTACCCAGCCCTCTTCTTCAGAGTGATAGCCCGCCACACGCAGAGCAAAGTTATCACTTACAGGAATATTGACCGCACCTTCGGCTACAAAAATATCGCGCTCACCGGCATCTAACTCTACATAACCTTCTTGACCTTCTAGGCTAGCCTTAGTGGTATGTACGCTAATAGCGCCAGAAATAGCGTTACGGCCAAATAAAAACCCTTGCGGCCCACGTAAAACCTCTATCCTATCGATATCAAATAGGCTGCTAACGGCACTGCCATTTCTGCCTTGATAGTTACCATTTTTGTACATGCCTATAGAAGGGTCACCGCCATTACCAAAATCATTAGACACTATGCCCCGCACGGAAATAGTATCTAAAAAGCTATCCTGACTATTACCGCTAAGGCCAGGACTAAACTTAATCATATCTTTAACATCGTTAAGATTGACCTCTCGGGCAAAATCGCCAGAGATGGCATTAATTGCCAGAGGCACGTCTTGTATGGATTCAGAACGCTTAGTGGCGGTTACCACCACCTCTTCTAAGGCCATAGGGGCTGCCATACTAAAAGATGATAAGCTAGCCGCCGACGCCAAGGCGATTAGCTGTAGAGCGTTAACTAAAGGTTTTTTAATGAGAGTCTGCGAGCAAGAGTGATTTTTCATCATTGTAATATACCGGATTATTATAGTTAGGCTGTTCGATATTTGAGCTAGCATTAAAACCTAAAATCGTTCGCCACACTGTCAACAGCAGTATCATTTTGTCAGCCTATGTAAGCTGATAGAAATAAACAAGCTCAGCACATATACCCCCAAAGAGCATATTCAACTATGCTATGGGCCATCGCCTATCAACTGAATGTATAGCAATGACCGATAACAACGAACACAGCAAAACAAAACTGCTAATTGTCGAGGACGACCTCCATATAGCCAAACTGCTAGAGCGTTTTCTAGTGAGCGAAGGGTTTCATGTAGAACACTGTGATAATGGCTATGACGCCGCCGAGCAGATAAAAAAAACCATGCCTGAAGTTGTCATACTGGACATGTTGCTGCCAGGCAAAGACGGCATAGAAATCTGCCGGGAGGTCAGACCTTTTTACCAAAAAGGTATACTCATGCTTACCGCGCAGGATGATGACCTCAATGAAACCATGGCATTAAATTCAGGCATAGATGACTATCTAACAAAACCGGTTAGGCCGCATGTATTATTGGCCCATATTAACGCGCTACTTAGGCGACTCAACGCAGAGCCACCCAAAACCACGGTGCAAGTACAAGACTTGGTGATTAGCAAAGACAACCGCACGGTATTACGCGGTGAAAGCGCCGTGGCCCTTAGCGACTCAGAATTTGAATTACTCTGGTTACTGGCATTACAGGCTGGAGAAACCGTTAAACGCGATGATTTGTTTTTGATGCTACGCGGCAAGCCTTATGACGGCATAGACAGATCCATAGATATGCGGGTGTCCGTGCTACGAAAAGCCCTGCAAAAAAACAACCCCGAAAACGAATACATAAAAACTTTGCGCCATAAAGGTTATATTCTTCTAAAATAATTACCGCTAACATCAACTTGGAGAAAGTCTCTTGAAAGGCCTCTTTGTACGTCTCTATATTCTTATTATTGGTTGTTTTTTACTGAATACCTTTTTAAATCAGTTACTTCTCAACACCACTTACAAAAGCCAATTCGCCAAAGAAACCACTTATTACGCCGAAACATTGGCTGAATCCTTATTAAGGGAACATAAAAACAGTAATACCGATTTGCATGAATTAATGCAATGGTGGAAAGAGCGCTCTGAAGTTAATTTTTATAATATTAAGCATATAGAGATTGTTAATATTAACGATGACAGACTAATACCGGTGAGCCCGCTTACCGAAAGCCGATTTTTATCCTTATCTATCAGCCGCTTTCTCGATACCGCCGAGCTAGCGGTACCGCTCAAGCCTATAATAGAGCGCCTAGAGCTTGAATCTGATGAAGCTAATAGCCAGCAAGCCTTACTCATACAGTTTCACGATGCCTATGATTTTTACTTTAAAGCTAGCTATTTTATAGGTTTTGCTATGATATTTATTATTACGGCAACACTGGTTTACCTTATTACGCACTATTTATATCGCTACCTACAATCTCTAAGCAAATCGGTACAATCTATAGCAGCCGGCCATTACAAAACCAAAGCGCCAGTCACCTCGGTTGATGCTTTTCAATTACTCTCTAATGACATCAACACCATGTCAGCCAAATTACAGGACGATGAAATAAAGCAACAAATTTTTAACGGTGCCATCAGCCATGAATTACGCAGCCCTATTACGCGGCTACGATTGGCTTTAGATATTTTAAACAACAGCAATGAACAAGAAACCATTAAAGCGATGGGCTTAGAAATGGATAAAGCCCTTAACGATCTGGATCACTTAACCACTAATGTACTGCAGTTATCTAAGGCCTATTTGCAAAATAATCTCACCGAGCAAAAACAAATATCACTACAGAACGTATTACACGACCTAGTCGAACAACAAGAGGACACGCGCATACAGCTGCACAGCCACCACGATATCGTGCTACATGCCAACAACAGCCTTATAGAAACCGCTTGCGCCAATCTTATAAATAACGCCTGTAAATATGCCAAACAACAGATACACATAAGCACAGAAAAAACCGCGAGCAATTACCTACTCACAATAGAAGATGATGGCCCCGGCATCGCCGAGCAAGAAAGAGCAAATGTTTTTCAGCCATTTTATAGAGTGGACAGCAGCCGCAGCCGACAAACCGGCGGCAGCGGTCTGGGCCTTGCCATAGTACTAGAGATTATTCGAAAAACAGAAGGTAACATCCATGTTGGGGTTTCGCCCTTAGGGGGAGCAAAATTTTCTGTAACTTGGCCTGTTGAAAATAGTTAACAGTCTACAGTGATAAGTTTAATGCTACGCCACGCATCGTACCGTTTTATCATACTTAGCGCGTGTAAACTAAGCGGCCATCAAACCAAGTGCTTAATACTTGTGTATCGCTTATTTCGTTGGCTTTATCTTGCTCGGCCAGCGCCACTATATTTTGACTAATAATAATAAAATCGGCTTTTTTACCCACCTCTATGGAGCCTAACATGTCAGCCTGACTCATCGCTCTGGCGCCATTAATAGTGTATGCGCGTAAGATAGAATGTATATCTAAGGTCTCACCGGCATTAAGCACTTTAGGGTTTTCAACCTCATCGTAACTACGGGTAATGGCTTGCTCTATATTCACAAAAGGACGCGGATCACGGGTATCTACTGGCGCATCACTACCGGCAGTAATTACCGCACCTAGTTTTTGTAAGCTATTTGTTGGGTAAACATTAGCAGAATAGTAATTATTACTATTAAATAATTGCGCCCCACTACTTAAGCGATCAATAAAAGGCTCCACCATTAGCTGGTATTCCGGGTCAGCGTTAGACCAAGCATGGGTAAAGGCCATGTAAATCCCTAAATCACCTATACGCTTTTGATCGTCAGGATGTACCACTTGCGCATGTGCGATAGCATGCGGCAAATTATTGTGACCATTCACTTTGCGGGCATGCTCTATAGCATCAACAGAGGCTCTTACTGCGGCATCCCCAATAGCATGGGCGTGAATTGTAAAACCCTGTTTATCTAGCTCCAATGCATAAGCTTTAACGAATTCGGGGGCAGTTTCAAAAACCCCCTTATTGCTAATGCATTGCATAGGGTGAAAGCCATGACGCGCAGTGAAAGCCTTAACAATATCATTAGCCTCAAAACGCATAGGCGTTGTTTTCACTTGTTTACAGGCTTCACTGTTAAAATCAACATAGCCTGTTAACCGGGCTGTTCCCGTTTCTTCATCGACACTAAAAATGGGTTGTTGATAATCCTGTAGCATGGCAGCATTGGGCAACGTAGGAGGAAATGCATAAGGGTTACCCTCTATAACACCATCTACCAAAATTTTTGCCGCATCAGCACGTATGTATTGTGTTTTAGCATATTCATCACGCACCACTTTAAAGCCAGCTACGGTAGCAGGTATATCGGCAATGCTTAAGCGTTGTTCAATTCTGGGATAATCGTAATATTTTTTTATTGCCGCCTGTAAGCGAAATGTCATATTGCCACTATCTTCCAACCACTTAAAGGCACTTAAGAAGCGCGGCTCCAATAGCGCATCCATAATAGAAGTAATACCCGACTGCGCTAATTTTTCCGCAACTTGTGGCATAAATTTTTCTGGGTTTTCATATTGAATAGAACTGGGTGACTGCACTAAGGCCACAGCAGACTCAGTTAACCCGCCACTAGGCTCACCTCTGGCATCTACCGCAACAAGTTCTTTATAGAGATGAAAATCTGTCACTAGGGTTTGTTTATTAATTCCGACAACCACACCCTGCTGATCTTCAGCCCTAGCCAACGCTACACTATTCACCGCATAGTGATGACCATCGTTACCGCGCAATACGATAGGATGCTTAGTTGATACGGCATCTAATGCCGCGCGTAAAGTAGGATACTGTTGGCTGGGTTCGTTGCCTTTATAAAAGTTCCACAAGGCCACATCCAACCACTGTCCCTCTGCAATTTGGTAACGCTGTATACAACTGCGTAAAAAATCCACCATGCTATCCAGTGACATAGCCTCACTGTTAAAGTCGCAGGCCTCACGTTCTACGATATCCAAGGCATGTATATGTACATCGTGAAAACCCGGCAGTAGCATTTTGCCGGCCAAGTCATGCTGTTGGGTGTTATCGCCAATAAACTCAGCCACGCCCTGCTTAGAGCCTGTATAAATAATACGGCCATCGGCGATAGCCATAGTATCCACCACCGACGCATATTGGTCGGCGGTGTAAATATAGGCATTTGAAAAAACGTGTTCCGCTTTGCTAGTGGTGCCAGCCTCTTTCGCATCGCAAGCGGTTAATAGAGCCGCAGACAGCAGCACAGCACTATGCTGTTTTATTTTTTTATTCAGCATAATTTGACCTTTTTATTGTCTTCTCTAATGAGGAAAGCCCATTATTTTTTCAAAGGCTATGGCATCATCGCCACGTTCAAAAACCACTTTGCCATTCATCATTGTCATTTCAACTTTGGCTTTGTGTATATCGTAAACATCTATGTCAAACAGATTTTTGTTGACTACGATTAAGTCTGCTAACTTGCCTACTTCTATAGAGCCTATTTTAGTCTCCATATTCAGTTGGTAAGCCGCATCCAGAGTATAACCTCTAATCATTTCTTCCAGCGTTAGTAAGGCATTGACTGGTGGCGTGACGGGCATGGATTTTTCGCCATAGTATTTTCTAGTCATACCCATTTCTATATTGGGTAAAGGCGACAAACCAAACACTTCGCCGGTCACCGGGAAATCACTACCAAAAGTAACCTTGCCACCGGTATCAATAATTTTACGGAACCTATAGAGCTTTTCCGCCCGCTCTTTGCCGATAGCAGCTATTTCAAACTCACCATCGGTGGCAAACCAAAACGGGGTAGTTTGCGCCACCACATTTAACTCGGCAAAACGTTTTAAATCTTGATCGCGTACTAATTCGGTGTGGCCTACGGAGTAGCGATTAGTGCTATTGGGATTACGTTTACGCAGCACTTCAAAAGCATCCAACGCCTCATCCACAGCTCTATCACCTATGGCGTGTATGTGTATATCAAAACCAGCCTTATCAATAGCCACGGCAAAATCTTGTAGCACTTTGCCCTCTAACAACACACTGCCTTTGTTACCTGGCTGATTATTATAATCTTCAAACTGGCCGGCGGTGGAGGCTTCTTTAGTACCATCATTGTGAATTTTCATCACCCTTGGCTCAACTAAGGGTGATGAATATTTTTGTTGGTAGCCCTGCAAGGTAGTGATCGCATCCGCCACATGATTGGGGCTTTGTATCATATTAGAGGTCACTAAACGAAAAGGAATGGCATCGGCCTTGGCCAGTTTAGCCACGCTGTCATAAGCCAGTTGTTCGAATTGTGAAAAACCTGCATCGTAAACTGTAGTAATACCAAACTGAGAAAAAATCGGAAATACTTGCTCAGCACCCGATAAAATGGACTGCTCAGTAATCATTCCCAAATCGGCTATCATGGGCATAAAAGCCATGCCCTCCACCATCCAACCGGTGGGTTCACCTTGCGCGTCGCGTTGGTAAAAATGGGTGCCTGGTATAGGGTCGGGGGTGTTTTTATTAATACCCGCCAGCGCTAAAGCCTTGCTGTTTACCCAAGCACTGTGGCCGCCCTCATCCATAATTAATATGGGCTTATCTGACACGATACTATCCAATAAATCCTTATTAGGACCTTCTGGTCCAAAGGTGGCGGCTAAAAAGCCCATGCCATAAAAAGCACTTACATCGGGGTGAGTTTTGACATAGCTTGCTATCTCTGCCAGCCACTCTTCAATACTGCCGTTTAAATCTAAGGCAAATGCATGCGAACCACCCGCAGCCATCACCGGATGGGCATGGGTATCAATAAAACCCGGCATAATCATTTTGCCAGCCACATCAATAACTTTGGTGCCCTTGCTAATAATATCGCTAGCGCCTTGATTAGAGCCTACATAAATTATTTTGTTGCCGCGTACAGCCACAGACTCAGCCCAGGGTTTAGCCTGATTTTGGGTATAGACTTTGGCATTTTTAAACACATAGTCTGCTTGCTCGGCCGCCGCGGTATTAACCAACAACCCCGTTGCCATAGCCGCTACGGTAACATGCTTGAAGAGTTTTCTGCCTACTTTCATTATCATTACCCTTATGCGTAGTTTGTTAAAAATATAAGCTTTAACTATTTTTAGCAGCATAGGCAAACAACCGCCAAGGGTCAACAGTAAATAAGCTAAAGCTTACAATATAACTTGTGGCGAGCGTCTTAGCTGGTTAAACTAGCGCGCTGCTTACATTAGCTTACAAACCAACAAAAGTGAGTGCCCGTGGTACAACCCAGAAAAACACCGAAGCAAGCCCGCGCCAAACAGCGTGTTGCCGATATTTTAACGGCGGCCGAAACCCTGCTTGCCAATGAAGGCTATGATAATTTCTCCACCAACCGCGTAGCCAAAGATGCCGACATCAATATTGCGTCGCTATACCAGTACTTTCCTAATAAAGAATCCCTAGTGTATGCCATCAATCGGAAAATGTTGGACGAAGTAATAGAGGGCTGTCAGCGCTACGAAAGCCTAATGCCTAACATGGGCTGGCAGCAGTTGTTTGAGGTAATGGACAACGAGCTGATTACCGACACCCACCATGTAAAACTGGTCAGAGCGCTGGATTATGCGATATACACCAACGAAGACCTGATGGCCATGGAGCTGGAGCACGAACAACGCATTGCCGCATTCTATGCCAAGGCATTCTCTTTTTATGGTTCAAAATGGCCGGAGTCCAGCCTACTTAACAGTGGCCGCTTAATTTATAAGATGAACAATATTAGCTACTACGACCTGGGGCATTTAAACGATCGAGATTTAGAGGAATCAATGAAACTCTATAAGCAACATTTATACAGTTTGATAGAAAGAATAATCAGCCAGCCTAAACCTTAGGCTGGCGATTCATAGCGCACGAGTAGGCGTGTAGCTAACCCGTGAGCCTAATAGCACACTAGCCTACGATGGCTATTGCATCCAGCTCGCATAGCGCGCCTTTAGGTAATTCAGCCACCGCAACACAAGCTCTAGCCGGTACCGCGTCGCCAAAGTACTCGGCATAAACGGCATTAAACGCCGCAAAGTCATTCATGCTGACTAAGTAGCAAGTGGTCTTAACCACTTTATCCATAGAACTACCGCCCGCCTCTAGCACCGCTTTTAAATTCTCTAAGGATTGTTTGGCTTGACTGGCCACATCATCACCACCTAGCATTTCACCCGTCTTAGGGCACAACGGAATTTGGCCTGAACAATACAAGGTATTGCCTACTTTTTTAGCCTGTGAATAAGGGCCTATGGCTGCTGGCGCACGATCTGTGGATATGGTTTCTATCATGGTAAAACTCCTAAGATTATTTCTACTCTATTATTGTGCGCGCACACCAAAGCGACGCGCAGCTTCTATGGTGTTTTTTAATAAACAGGCAATGGTCATGGGGCCGACACCACCGGGTACAGGGGTAATCGCCCCGGCAACTTTCTCGGCCTCAGCAAAGTCCACATCCCCCACTAAACGGGTTTTGCCATCTTCGGTTTCTATACGGTTAATACCCACATCAATCACGGTAGCACCGGGCTTAATCCAATCGCCTTTCACCATTTCTGGGCGACCCACTGCTGCCACTAAAATATCGGCTTGGCGGCACAGCGCAGGTAAGTCTTTGGTGCGCGAATGGGCAATAGTCACGGTGCAACTTTCCTGCAGCAGCAACATGGCAACCGGCTTGCCGACTATATTTGAACGCCCTATTATCACCGCATGCTTGCCGGATAAATCATCACCTAGGTGCTTCTTAGCTAAAATCACACAACCTTGGGGCGTACAAGGCACTAGTGCACCTGCATCACCATTCATCAGGCGGCCAGAGTTCATCGCGTGAAAACCGTCTACGTCTTTTTCGGGGACTATACTTTCTATAATCAGACTTTCGTCTATGTGTTTGGGCAGTGGCAACTGCACTAAAATACCGTGCACAGTGGGGTCATTGTTAAGCTCGTCCAACTTGGCCAATAGCACATCTTGCGAGGTGTCGGCCGCCATGCGGAACTCGTTGCTAATCATACCCACTTCTTGAGTCTGCTTAACCTTATTACGCACGTACACTTGGCTGGCAGGGTCTTCGCCTACTAATACAACGGTTAACCCTGGCGTAATACCTGTTTGCTTTTTTAGCTCCGCCACCTCTTGTGCCAATACTAGCCGTAAATCCGCTGCCACCTGCTTACCATCAATATTCATGTAGACCAAACCTTTGTCGAAAAAAAATACGTATCATTATAGCCAGCGCTGCGAATCGCCGACGGTTAATAGTGGTTTCTAATTGCGGGGTATTTTACGCGAAAGTGGATCGTTAAGCAGCCATTATTGATCAACAAAGGCTAGCAATAGCGCTAGGAAACACTACTTTTCTTTAACATCCCGCACTAGCGCAGTTACTGTTCTTACAAGTTTAGAGCTTAAAGACCTTAACCATATCGCAGAGCGAATCACCTAGTCGTGTTAACTCGGCACTGGCCTTGGCTGCCAACTGTGTTTGACTGCGCACATTCACGGACAGGTCTGATACTCGGGTGACATTGCGACTGATTTCATTGGAAGCTACACTCTGCTCTTCCGAGGCGGCGGCAATCTGCATATTCATACCACTCATGCCACTTACCATAACGGAGATTTCATTCAAAATTTCAGTGGACCTAGTGACCTTAGCGATACCCACTTCTGCGCGTTCATTTGACTTATTCACGGTTTGCACCACGTCGTTAGTGCCCTGCTGAAACTCAACTATGGTTAGCCTAATAGTTTCCGTAGATTCCTGCGTACGTCGGGCGAGTGTTCTTACCTCATCAGCAACTACCGCAAAACCCCTGCCCTGCTCACCGGCCCTCGCGGCCTCTATCGCGGCGTTCAGCGCCAACAGGTTGGTTTGTTCAGCCACATTCTGGATGGCGTCTAAAACCTGACCAATGTTTTTGCTGTTTTTTTCCAGTTCCAGTATAGCAGAGGCCGCTTCTTGCACTTCTTGCGTGAGCAACTGGATATTGTCACGAGCGTCGCCGCCCACTCTAACCCCTTCTTGCAACTGCTCGTGTACCATATTGACGCTGTCGGCAGCGCTGGCAGCATTTCTGGCAATCTCTTGTATGGTTTGTGACATTTCCGTCACCGCCACCGCCGCCTGATCAACCTCGACACTCTGCTCTTTAGACGCATTATTAACTTTATCCGAAATAGTCGACATCTCAGTGGCTGCGGCAGCCATGTGATCTGAAGCTTTATAAATAGCGTCTATAATATTATGCAAGTTTGCAATTAACGCATTAAAGGCCGTGGCTACCTGCGCGATTTCACTACCACCCTGCACGGTAACCTGACGGGTTAAATCCTTGTCATCAATAATCGATAGTATTTCTTTATTAAATTGCGATAAGGCTCTGACTATGCGGCGCGCCACGAATAGCACCAATGCTAAAAGCACAGCAGCTATAGCCAATAAAGCCATTAACATAGTCTTGTGGGCCTGTTCAAAACCGTGCTCCACCGCCTGCTCGACAGACTCGCGCATCACGGTAAAATCCTCTTCCACCTGATGCACGGCGTCTCTCATTTTACCACTGGCACCGCTGTTGGCATCCAGCCCTTTTTCCTGCTCCTTATCGACTAATGCATGAAAAGATTGGGCATACACGGCCAATCCTTGCATTAGCGTTTCATTATCAGCCAGTAAGGTGGCGAACTGTTCGCGGCTGCTATCAAATTTGCCCACATACTTTACATCCCGGCGCAGCATAAAATCTTTTTCATGCCGCCTTAACATCAGCATTTCAGCTCTAGCCTCTGATTCCGAACCCAGTAAGCGCTCTACACCATGTATGGCTGCGCGCAATCTCCCATATAGACCAGATTCCGAATTTAAACCTATGGTTTGCTGTAAAGCGGCATAGCGGGCAAATTGCTCACTATAGGCATTAAGGTAGGCTGTTTGAGAATCTAGTATTTGCGCATCTATATCCAGCGTACGTAACAAGCCAGCAAGGCTGCTCTTTTGCTGTAAGGCCTGCGCCATGGTTTGATTAAAATACTGAACATAACGCAGTTCTAAGCGGCTTTGAAAATCTTTTTCATGGCGGCGCAGAGTCAATAGGCTGGCATGATATTCATCCAATAATACTCGACTTTCATGCAGCTTATTAATATCTGAAAAAGTTTTAAGCGTACTTACCGCTATGATGCTAAGGCCCAATAGGGTGATTACGGCAATAAAAATCAAGCTTTGCTTGATAGAGAAATTCGGGAGCTTCATATTAACCCTGTACAGTAAGGAATTAAGGAGTGCTACGTTTAAACGCCTTTCCATAGCAAGATTATGCATAACAATACGGCTGCGCCTATCGCAAAGAGGAAATAGTTGATCCTCAATCCTGCGCTATTATCACTATATTCTGGCTCTTCGCTATCAGTAGTTATCGCTATACCCCTATAGCTATTTACCACCAATTCGTCGGGTAAGGCGTGGCGCTGAGTTACACCATCTAAACGCGTAGTACACACCACAAAGGGCTCTATCGCATCACTGCCATGCTCTGCCAACACAGCATCGGCCTGGGCGATAACAACACTGATATTGTCGCGACCACCTGCCGCCACCGCGGCCTGTATCAACACACCCACTAAAGTCTGACCGTCATCGCTCTCATTAAGCAAGGTGGCAATCTCCACATCGGAGACTTCGTCGACCAAACCGTCACTGCACAGTAATAACACCTGCCCCGCCGCCAGCTGGCCATTAACCACACTAACTTCCAATCCCTCCTCGCCGGCAACGCCCACAGCCTGAGTAATTAAATTACGATTGGGGTGCACTTTAGCCTCTGCGCTGCTTATGCTGCCTGCCGCCAGCAAAGACTCCACATAAGAATGATCACGGCTAATTTGCTTGAGCTCGCCATCCCATATATACGCGCGGCTATCCCCTACCCAAGCAATTTCATAGCCATTACCCTGTGACTTTGCCGCCACCACAGTAGAGCCCATGCCTTTTTTAGTAGGGTCTTCATTGCACTCACTGCGTATCAGGTAGTGCGCTCGCACTATCGCCTCTGATAAGCCTTGCTGATGTATCAAAGCATCCACCAAGGTTTCCCGCACCAAGGCGCTGGCCACTTCACCACAGGCATAACCACCCATGCCATCAGCCACTAAGCCCAAGCCCAGTTCATTATCTGCCGCAAAACAATCTTCATTATGCTTGCGGTTACCTTTATCGGTAGCACCAAAAAACTGAATCATTCCCTGCCTATTCATTTATGCCGGTACAGCGCCATCCATCACAGCGCCGTTAATCGATTATTTTACCTGTATTAAGTTTGTTTGAGCTTAGCAAGCCCGTAGGGCTTACGCCAATAGCAATGCACTTAGCCATTGATTTTATTATCTTTAATTGCCGCCCTTAGCGCATACCTATTCAATTCAGCTCGTGTTAAACTGGCCGCGAACGCGTTTAATAGCCTACTATCGCTCTCTTTAAAGAGCGGCTATTAATTATTTTTTAACGACCATTTATATAAGAAGACGATCATGATCCCACTATTACGACTTGTATTCAGCGCCTTATTGGCCTTTTTAGCGACTGTTATTTTTGATTTGGCCGAGCTAGGTAACCTGGACAGCTTTAGCTTTAATGCCAGCGAGTTCTGGACACTATTCGCACTATTTGCCATTGCCAGCTTTGTTAATCCATTGTTTGACGGCATAGAGTTTTCCTCAGTACCAAAAGAGGAAGGCACGGTAAAATGGTTTAATGTCAGCAAGGGCTATGGTTTTGTCACGCGCCAAAATGGCGATGATGTTTTTGTGCACTTTCGTTCCATCAAAGGTAAGGGCCGCCGCATTTTACATGAAGGCCAAACCGTATCTTTTAGAGTATCGGAAGGTGATAAAGGCCCACAAGCTGACGATGTAGAGCCGTTATCTAAAAACTAAACGTCTATCAACTAAACGCTTAGCTTCAATCAAAAAAAATCCCGCAAAGGCGGGATTTTTTTTGCTTATCGATCGATTAAACTGCGACAGCAGGCTTATAGATAACCGTTTTATTTCTACCGCTTTCTTTGGCTTCATAGAGGGCCGCATCGGCATTGACCAACCAGCTGTGGGCGCTGTCTATACTCTCCCCTAATAAACACACCCCTAAACTAATAGTAAAACTCACCTCGTGGCCACCGCTTTTTACCACATTAGCTGCCACTCGCTCACGAAAGCGCTCACAAAAAATTGTTGCCCCCTCAACATCGGTGTTAGGCAATATAACGGTAAACTCCTCACCACCATAGCGGCCACTAACATCCACCTCCCGAGTCTCATAGAGCAATGCCTCGGCAATATAACGGATAGCGTCATCACCGACAGAATGGCCATAGGTATCGTTAATTCGCTTAAAGTGATCTATATCAAAAATAACCAAGGACACAGGCTCAGTAGAACGCTTATTACGCTTAAATTCTTCTTTTAAACGCTCCTCCCAATAGCCGCGGTTATTCAGTGTGGTTAATGCATCGGTGCGGCTAAGTATTAACAACTCATCTTTAGCTTCTTGTAACTTGCCCTGGCTAATAGCCATGGCTGTTTCGTCATAGACAATAATGGCCACTTTCTCCACTTCATCAGTAGACGAACGCAAAGGCACAAAGGTGGTGTTTTGATACATCTGGCTATTGGCATGATGTATAGGCAAGCGCAGGCGAAAATCAAATAAGCTATCGCGCTGCTGGAAAGTGGTATATACCGGTATACCCAGCTCAAAAACGGAATTAACTCTACGGGTAAACCACTCATCATTTAAATAAGGGAAAACCTCAATGATTTTTTGTCCTATGGTTTTTTCAGCCACAATATTGCTATGTACCTGCATAAAGCGGTTAAAGATTTCTATATTGAGATCTTTATCAACAACCACTATGCCTATGTCAGCACTTTGGATGATATCCAATAGCCAGTGTAATTCTTGGAACGTTGAAGTATCCATAAGGAAATAGGGCTCTTAATCAATCAAAAATTGTACGCTTTCATAAAGGCTAGGCAGCGAAGCTTCATGAAACAACAGTATTAAGTCGCAGCTAATATCATAGCCTTCGAAACTGTAGTTAAGCTCTATAGCCAGAGTCTGCTTCCAAGGGAAGTTTTGCTGCTGTAAAACGCTGGCCAGTGACGTATTACGACCATAAACCTCAGGGTGTTTAAGTAACACGCTGATATCCAACTGCGAACAAAACCCGGTAATACAGGAGCCGTTAAGTAACGAGGCCATTTCAAGCACCAGCTCAACCTCATTATGCTGATAGCCGGGCTCATAGCCCATAAGAGCCGATAAGGCTTCCATATTGGTATCAGAAAATAGTAACAAAGCCTCGCCGCTAATATTACTGGCATAAAAGGGCTGGGTTACAGCGGTAACTGACTCACCACTAAATACCGCCCCCAAAGCCATTTGGATATCGACGGCTTCAATCAGGTGTACTTGTGGTATGGGTAGTTCAACAAAGGCAGAGAAACTTTTGGCAATATTCTTGGCGGCCATACCCACAGCAATATTAGCTACCTCTTGTATGCCATCACGGATATCTTCATTGAATGCTATAGCTGACATAAAACTCCATATACAGCGCCCTATTATTAATATTGTGTGGCACTTGCTGTTATGTATTTATTATAATGTTATTTAGCCTGCCAAGCGACTACAGTAAGCTTAGCTCAGACTGTGCGCTGTTCAACTCGAATTATCAATAGAATCAATAATGCGGGGGCCGCTCTAGCGAGGCTGGGCCGGCTTGATTATCTGCAGAGGACTCCAGTTGTGACTTTACTTGATTGATCATTTCATTAAGCCGCGCTAACTGTTGCTGCTGCTCGGTCACAATCTGATTAAGCGTATGAATAGTATCCTCTTGAAATGCCAATTGCGACTGTAGTTCATACAATTGCTCACGTACCTCGTTATCATTTGTAGACTCTGTCACAGTATAGACCTTATGCATTATTGTTTAAGGATGACAACGCCAGGGGTTCCGGATCGCCACTGGCGCCATTATAATCTTCTGCAACAATAAACCAACAGGAATTCATTATGACGCGTGTGGTATTCTCTACTGAAGCCGGTAAGATCTGCCCCGAATGCCAACAGCCTATTAAACAATGCTGTTGCCAGCAGCTAAAAAATAGCACCCCGCTAGGTGACGGCATAGTACGCATACAGCGGGAGACTAAAGGCCGTAAAGGTAAAGGCGTGACACTAATTACTGGCCTGCCCCTTAATGCTAAGGAGCTAAAAATTTTAGCCAAGGAGCTTAAGCAGCGCTGCAGCACCGGCGGTGCGGTTAAAGATGGTGTGGTGGAAATTCAAGGCGACCAAAGAGAACTAATAAAAACCCTGTTAACCGATAAAGGCTATCAGGTGAAACTCAGCGGTGGATAGGCTACAAAGAGCCCCCAGCGCTGGCATTTATCATAATCACAATAACGAATTAATAATTATGGAAATTATAGAAACCGTTGCCATGCTAGTACTGGGGGCGCTATTTGGTGGCTTCAGCGTTTACTTTTCAGTGAAAGAAAAGCTACGCCTAGTCAGTGAGCACAAATCCCAGCGCCGCACTACGCTGCTGGAAGAAGTGGCTGAGCATCTGGGCAAGGTCACTCACACCTATTCTAAATATGCCTCGCTTATTAATGAAATAGGCCCCAAGGCTGATCGCATGTCACTGAAACAGCAAAAAGAGCTGGATGAGCTTAGCGGTCAATTTGTAGACGTCTTTGAGCAAGTCTCTGTCGCCGATGCCAAGCTGCTGTTACTCGGAGAAAAGCGCCTACAAAAATCCATGAAGCTATACACTGGTAAAATGGCGCAGTTTAGAAAACAGTTTTACCCCGGCCGTTACCACAGCAGCGAGCAAACCACCGCCTTTAAAAAAGAACTCGGCACGGTGCGCGATCAATTTTACGATACCCTCAGCGAGCGCTACGACCAAGCCGCCGGCTAAACCTCACAGTCAACACCACATAAGGCTTAAGCAAGCTCCCTTAATAGCCCATTGTTCTAATATAACGGTGTATTTCCATTACCCTATAGCTATGGCCAGTGTTTTCCCTGCAGAGTAATTAGCTGCCGGGTAAACGCGGTGGCCCATCGACAGAAGTAGCCGTAACAGAGGTAGGTATGAATAGGAAAACCATTATAGAGGATATTTTAGACAAGGCAGCCCACCACCATATCACCACCGAAGAGCTCGATATACTGGTGGCAAAAACCAGAGCAGTTAGCCTAGATAAAGAGCAAGAACTGGCAACACTAAAAAACTTATTGCAAGAACTAGAAGCCCACCAACACCATTAACCACGCTCACCACGGCGCTAAACCTATGGTTTAAGCGCCGCTCTTAGCCGCCCTACTTCACTGTAATCGTTACTACCTTTGATACCACTACCGGATGGTGAGGTACATGCCCCATATCACCCATAATAAGCTGCAGGGTATGTTTACCTGGTGCTAACTCCAAGCTGGTTTCGGTTTGGCCGCCACCAAAATGTATCACATCTGCCCCCATAGGCTGACCTACTGCGGGCAGACCCTTGGCATCAACCAATAAATGGTGGTGCCCGGTATTCGCCCTATCGGTACCCGCTGGTGCAACCCCCATACCTTTTAAGCCAAAGGTAACGGTAAGCGGCGAACTAACCACAGCACCATCAGCGGGACTAATGATATACGCCATCGCCCCTGCCGGTGAAGGCGTTTGCGCCGCAGCCTGCCCTACCGCAGCCATTAGTACTGCCATAGATAGTATTTTTTTTAACATAGTCATCCTTAGTTTTATTACCGATTAATCAAAAAATGTAAGCCTGCTACCCACTGAGCGGCTGGCTATATTTACCCGTGCAGCGCCTAAACCACAACTTTACATCCTCTGCGATATAGCAAAGTACGGGTACTAAAATCAAAGTAACCACGGTGGCAAATAACACACCAAAGGCTACCGATACCGCCATAGGTTTTAAAAACTGTGCCTGTATCGAACGCTCCAATTGTATCGGCAGTAAGCCCGCAAAAGTCGTTACTGAGGTTAATATCACCGCCCTAAAACGGCGCTTGCCGGCCTCTTTTATCGCCTCATGCCAGCTACTGCCACTACGATAGCGGTGGTTAATATAATCTACCAGCACTAGGCTATCGTTCACCACTATGCCGCTAAGCGCGATAATACCGACTATAGAGATAATGCTGACATCCTGCCCCAGCAGCAAGTGCCCTAGTATCGCCCCCACTACACCAAAAGGGATTACCGACATAATAATCAGCGGTAGGCCATAGGAACGCAACGGTATAGCCAACGCCGCATAAATAATCATTAGCATCACCAAGACACCAGTACTTAAGCTGGCGATATTTTCAGCCCGGGCTTCTTCCTCACCGGTAAAACGGTATTTTACCGCAGGGAAACGCTGCAACACCTCGGGCAGTATATCGCTGTTAATGGTAGCGATAACATCACCGGGCGACACTTTCAGCTTATCGACATCGGCTTGTACATTTACCACCCGGCGTCGGTCTATACGATTGATGGCACTAACACCGCTGCGCTCTACTGCTCGCCCCACCACCTCAAAGGGAATTTTGCGGCCATCAGGCAACTGCACCCACATCTGCCGCAGGGTCTCTAAGCTATTGCGCTCGTCCTCGGGAAAACGCACATACACTCTAACCTCGTGGCGGCCGCGCTGTATTCTTTGCACCTCAGCCCCAAAAAAAGCCTGCCGCACTTGTCTGGCCAGTTCGGCCTGGCCTAAGCCTAGCGCTTCACCTTCAGGGGTGACTTGCACATCTATCTCTGGGCCGCCAGCATCAAAGGTGTCACGCACATCAAACACACCATCAAACAATAGCAACTGCTTGCGTATATCTTCCGAGGCTAGGCGCAGTTGCTCTAAGTCGGCACTTTGTAGCTCTATATCAATAGGAATGCCGGCATGGCCAGCATTAGCATCAATGGTGAAAGATTTAATGCCCGGCAACTCGCCAATTTTATCTCGCCACCAGCGGGCTATCTCCACAGAGGTAATACTGCGCTCGGTGCTATTAATCAGCTCTACTCTAATCTCCGCCTGGGTATCACTCTCAGACAAGGTATAAATTTGCCTCACCACATCCACATCACTACCACTAATCTGGTGGTAATGTTGATTCAAAGCCATGGCGGCCTTTTCTATACGATACGCGTAGTCGTGAGTTAATTTATACGAGCTACCCTGCGGTAAAGTCATCGTCACTGACATGCTATCGGAAGGTACCGAGGGGAAAAAAACCTGCCGCACTATGCCCGATTGCACTAAGCCCAAAACCAGTATTAATATCGCCACAAAAAACGCCAAAGTGATATAGCGATAGCGCAAAGCCCACTCTAAAGCCGGCTGATAGCGCTGTTCAGCAAACGATTCCATCTTGCCGCTGCAATAATGTTGGGCGCGCCGAAAAACCGCCATCGCGCCCTTAGCCGCCTCCTTATCTGCACCCTCTCCATGGCTGCGACGGATTTTGATATGGCGTAAATGTGCAGGCAAAATTAATTTGGTTTCTAACAAAGAAAAAAGCAGCGCAACAATAATAACCGGCGCCATCACACTAAAAAAACGGGCGATACCTTCGGTGGCCAATACCAACGGCATAAAGGCAAAAATAGTGGTTAACACCCCAAAAGTGGTTGGCACGGCCACCCGCTTCACGCCGCGGATAATGCTATCTACCCCCTCGTTTTCCTCCTCTAATTGGGTATAGGCACTTTCAGCGGTGACAATGGCATCGTCCACCAAAATCCCCAGCACCAAAATAAAGCCAAATAGCGAAACAATGTTGATGGATAAATTAACAAAGGGTAAACCCATCACAAAAATGGTGCCCAGCACGCAAAAGGGTAAGCCCACCACCACCCAAATAGCCAAAGACAGCTCTAATAACAAGGCCAGTGAGATCAACACCAACACCATGCCCTGAAAGGCCGAACTCAACATTAAATTAATCCGGCTTTTGAGTATTTCGGTGCGGTCTTGCCAATAGCTAATGCCTACCCCCGCAGGCAATAATTGCGATTGTTCAGCCACATAGCGTTTAACCTGCTCACTAATGGCCAGCACATCCTGCTCGCCTACCCGGTCTATTTGCAGGGTAATACCATGCACTTGGTTTAATTCGCTGAGTACTGGCTGGTCTTCAAAACCGTCTCTCACCTGTGCCACATCCCCTAGGGTAATACGCGTGCCATCGGGGCGATTAATGAGCGTAAGCACCGAAAACTCATCGGCAGTATAGGCCTGGCCTATAGAGCGCAAGGTAATCGCGGCATTATCGGTACGTAATTTACCGCCGGGTAAATCTTTCGATTGATTGCGTATAGCGGTGACGACCTGGTCAAAGCTCAAACCATATTGTTGCAAGGCCGCATCGGATATTTCTATGCTAATTTCGTAATCGCGGCTGCCCACCAGATCAATTTGGGTAATACCCTCTACCGCTAATAAATCATCACGTATTTTATCGGCCAGCTTTTTTAATTCATGTTCGCTTAACTCACCGTATAAGGTGAGGTTGATGGCGCGGGTACGCTGTAGGCGCTCCTCTATAATTGCTGGCTCGGCATCTATAGGGAAGGAGGAAATACCGTCTATGCGTAGCTTCACCTTATTCATAAAGGTGGCGATATCGGTGCCCGGCTCTACCGTCACCGTTACCACGCCACTGCCCTCGCTGGCGCGAGAAATAATTTCGTCTATACCGACTAAATCTTGAATTTGTTCTTCAATTTTTATGATTATGCCCTGCTCCACTTCCTCTGGTGAGGAGCCAGGATAAGGCACGGTAATAGTTAGCACTTCCGAAGGGAAGCTAGGAAACACCTCTTTGGTAATAGAAAATAGCGCATTAATACCTGCCACTATCACTATCCACATTAACAAATTAGCGGCAACAGAGTTGCGCGCCATCCAAGCGATAACACCGCGCTCGTGCATCATTAATTAGCGCCCTCTACAGGCTCGACCGGTACAGCCAGTAAGGCTTGATTAAGCTTAGTGTTCACTGCCATACCCGCAATCATTAAATCGAGCTTAGTCATCACGACTTGATCACCGTTGTTTAAGCCGCTGTCTATCACTGCATGTTGTTTTTCACGGCGATAAATATGCACTTTGCGTAGCTGCAAGCGCCCCTCTTCCACCACATAAACTTCATCACCATGTATCGCTGACAGTGGGATCCTCAGTGCCCGCTCAAGCTGCCTACCCTGTATACGCGCCTGCACAAACACGCCCATGCTTAAGGCCTGCGGTTGCAACGCATAAGGCTGCTGCACTTGCGCGACTACATTGACGACTCGAGTTTGCTCATCCACTAGCCCATCCACACGCAGTAACTGCGCCTGCCATTGCTGCTGATGCGCCTGCAAGGTTACCGGCGCAGGTAACTGCTGTGGCAAATAAGCCAGCTCGCTATAACTAATGGGTAATTGAATCTCGGCTAGCGCAGTACCTAACAGCGTCATCAAATTATTTCCCACCGCTACATACTGACCAACATCTACTGCTTTGCTGCTGATCAAGGCATCAAATGGCGCGGTAATATTGGTTTTACTTAACTGTTGCTGGGCTAAGCGCAGGCGCTCTTGGCTGGCTTTGTGCTCAGCCTCAACTACCGCCACCTTACGGCTGCGCAAAGAGCTACTAGCTACCTTGTTTTGTATGCCATAGGCTGCGCCGCGTTTATATTCGGCCTGCTCATCGGCGAGGTTGAGCTCAGTCTGCGCTAAATTGGCTGCCGCCTCAGCAACAGCCACTTCATAATTGAGGGGGTCTATCTTCAGTAATACATCACCCTTAGTCACCCGGCCACCATTGACCAGCTGTGGCGACACCGATAGCACTGTGCCGGCCACTTCGCTGAGCACATTAATTTGCTGCTGTGGTTTAACCGTGCCCTGAGAGCTAACAACCAAGCTTAGCGCTTGTAAATTAACTGCAGCTACTTCCACCAAGGCAGCATTGGCTTTAGCCGGTTTTTTAGACGGTGAGGACTTCGCGGCTATCATGACTTGTACCAACGCATAGGCACTGATGATAATAATGACAGGCAGTGCCCATTTTATTACTTTACTGTTACTGGTGATCATAGTGTTATGTTTGCTTAGCCTTATGTTTGCTTAGTCTTATATTTTCTTAGTCTATACTTTCCGTTAAAGTGCTTACAGTGTAGCCACTATAAGATACTCGTTATGACAAATAAAAGTTTATCTCGCTGCGACTGGTGTCACGGCGATGAATTGTATCAACATTATCATGATCATGAGTGGGGTGTACCCCTGCACGATGATCAAAGCCTGTTTGAGTTTTTATCGCTGGAAGGTGCCCAAGCAGGTTTAGCCTGGATTACCGTACTGCGTAAACGCGATGCCTATAAGCAACTGTTTGATGATTTCAATATCAAAAAAGTCGCCGGCTACAGCGATAAAAAACTCGATAAGCTATTAACCAACCCCGCCATTATACGCAACCGCTTAAAAGTTTATTCTGTGCGCAATAATGCTAAGGCTGTTATGGCCATACAAAATGAATTTGGTTCCTTGAATCATTTCTTATGGAGCTATGTTAATCATCAACCCTTACAAAACAGCTATGCCAGCGTAACAGACTTACCCGCGGCAACCAGCGTATCTCAGCAACTGAGTAAAGACTTAAAAAAGCGCGGCTTTAACTTTGTCGGCCCCACCATTATGTATGCCTTTATGCAGGCCACCGGCATGGTTAATGACCATTTAACCAGCTGTTACCGCCAGCCTATATGCGCACAGCTCGCAACTAGCACCTAAGGATTGTTCAGCAGATAAGCCGCCAAGGCCTGCCGCTGCTGTTCGCTTAGTGGGTAAAGAGGCATGGGGGGTGTCGGGCTGAGAAAGAAATCCTGTAAGCTTTCACTGCTATAGCGGCTAGCCAAATCCTTTAGCGGCCTGACTGGGCGACTGGCTCGGGCATGGCGCGGGTCGTGACAGCTGCCGCAATCGTAATGTTTAAATACGGTAGCCCCCTGCTGCTGCAATTCCACCGTGGCGGGGCTGCTGTTAACTGCTGGTGCGAGCTTAGCCACAGCGCTATTGCTGCTGGCCACCGCATCCTCTTCGCTATAGGTCACTTTAAAAATCGTACCTGAGTAATCATCCGAGATATACACCGCGCCATCGCTGCCTTGGGCTATATCCACCGGCCGCCCGATTACCGCTTCACCCTGCAGCTGCGCGCTATCCGAGGCAAGGAAACCCGCCATAAAATCCCGCTCCAACACCTTGCCATTGGGCTGCCAGTGTAACGAGACCACCTTATAGCCATCGCGGGTGGAGCGATTCCAAGATCCATGTAAAGCCACCAAAGCAGTTTTGTGATACTGCGCTGGCCAGTCGCGGCCATCAATAAAGCGCATCCCCAAAGGCGCATTATGGGCGCGAAAACCGTGTACCGGTGATATAGCCGTAGCTAACAAATGCTGCTGGCCCTGGCCTAGGTCCGGGTCTAAATCTGCAAAACCATTAATATAGGGCCAGCCGTAAAAACCGCCCTGCTCTATGCGGTTTAATTCGCAGGGCGGGTAATCATCGCCCAATAAATCGCGGCCATTATCGGTGGCGTATAAGGCCTGCTGCCAAGGTGACCAATCCATACCCACGCTATTACGCAGGCCGCTGGCAAATAACGCTAGCTTAGGATGGTCATCGTTGCTGTTGAAGCGACTAATCGCGGCGCGCTGTTCATCCTCTTCGATACACACATTACAACTAGAGCCGGAACTCACATATATCCAGCCATCGGCACCGGCACGCAAAGATTTGGTCCAGTGATTGCCGCTGTCGCTGAGGCCGGTGATTAATACTTGGTATTGCCCCCGCACCTCGCCCAAGCGTTCATCAAAGGCTATGCGGCCTATTTGCTGTGACTCCGCCACATACAACCAGCCGTTCAGTAACTGTAAGCCGTGAGGGCGGGTTAAACCTTGTAATAGCACACTGCGGCCATCGGGCAGGCCATCACGGTTACTATCGCGCCGCAATAAAGTCACACTACCCAAGCGCGGCTGGCTAACCAGTAAATCACCAGCCGTACTCATGGCTAACATGCGCGCCTTGCCTAAGTCGCTGGCATAAACCGTCGCCCTAAACCCTGGCGGCACCTTAAAGCGCTGGTCTATTTGCTGCTGGCTGGGGCTAGCTATGCTGTAACCGGTAATGGTGTTAAGTAATATTTTGGCGGTGGTGGTAAATTCCGCCCCCAGCCACAGCTTTACAGCCAGTAATAACAGCAACAGCACGGCGACCACGCTTAACAGCGCGTGTTTTAGGGTTTTACGCATACGGCTTACACCTTAATTACTTTGTTTATTGTTATTCACGATGAGGCGCGTTTTCGTCATCCTACACTATAGTCAATACAGCATATTCGGCGACTTTAGACTGCGTTAAAGGCAATATAGAGCCGAAAAGCCATGAAAACTGGGAAAAGCCGCCAAGCAAGCCCAGCGCTAATACACAATACTTAGCCAACCCAACCACTATTGGAAGTGAGCATCATGTCAGAATTTAATCCTCCTATCGACGATATTGCCTTTTTACTTAACGAGGTTTTTAATTTACCCCAGCAATGGGCTGACAACCCTATACTAGCCGAGCGCGTCGATGCCGACACCGCCACCGCCATGCTAGACGAATGCGCCAAGCTCAGCCGCGAAATGATAGCGCCCGGCAGCCGCGAATCCGACGAACAGGGTTGCACATTCTCCGAGGGAAAAGTCATCACCACCGAGAGCCACAAAGCAGCTTACCAAGCGGTGAGTGAAGGTGGCTGGGGCGGACTAACCGGCAACCCAGAATTTGGCGCTATGGGCATGCCCAAAGCACTAACCGTACACTGCGAAGAAATGTTTGCCTCCGCCGACTTAGCCTTTTCGCTATTACCTATGCTCACTGCCGGTGCTTGCTTCGCTTTAGACGAGCACGGCAGCGATGAACTGAAACAAAAATACCTCGCTAAAATGTATAGCGGCGAATGGTCCGGTTCCATGTGCTTAACCGAACCCCACGCCGGCTCAGACTTAGGTATTATTCGCAGTAAAGCCACCCCGATAGACACCACACAAGAAAAGGACAGCTACGCCATTAGCGGCACCAAAATTTTTATTACTTGCGGCGAGCATGACCTCAGCGGCAATATCATTCATTTAGTATTGGCCAAGCTACCTGACGCCCCCGCTGGGCCCAAGGGCATCTCGCTGTTTTTAGTCCCTAAAATTTTAGACGATGGCACCGCTAACAGCCTTAGCTGCGGCTCTATAGAACACAAAATGGGCATTAAAGCCTCCCCCACCTGCGTGATGAACTTTGATGGCGCCACCGGCTACCTAGTAGGCGAGAAAAATCGCGGCCTTATGGCCATGTTTACCATGATGAACTACGAGCGTGTGGGTGTGGGCATACAGGGCATAGGCCCGGCTGAACGCTCCTACCAGTGCGCGGCCCAGTATGCCCGCGAGCGCCTGCAAGGACGCCGCAAAGGGGTAAGCCCCGAGCAGGCCGAGAGTATTTTGGTACACCCCGATGTGCGCCGTATGCTGCTAACCATGCGAGCCTTTACCGAGGCCAGCCGCTGCTTTACCACCTATGCCGCCAACCTGCTAGATATCACTAAGTTCTCCGATAATGAGCAAGCCAAGCAACAGGCTGCCGAACAAGTCGCCCTGCTGACCCCTATAGTAAAAAGTTTTTGCACCGATCGCGGTTTAGAATCCTGCCTGCTAGGGCAGCAAGTATTGGGTGGCCACGGCTATATACGTGAATGGGGGCAAGAGCAACTAGTGCGTGATGTGCGCATCACCCAAATTTACGAAGGCACCAACGGCATACAGGCCATGGATTTATTAGGCCGTAAAGTCGTGCCCAATCAAGGCGCTAGCGTTGCGACTCTGTTAGAGGAAGCGCAGCAATTTGCCAACAGCGCCGAGCTAAGCGCCAGTATGAAAACCGATCTATTAAATGCCTGTAACAGCCTACAGCAATGCACCCAGTATATCGTAGCGCAAGGCCAGCCGGAGCTTATCGGTGCCGTTGCGGTTTATTATCAGGATTTAATCGGCTATGTGATCTTTGCCTATCTATGGGCAAAAATGTCGGCTGCCGCCAGCAGCGATAGTGAACAGCACCGCAACAAGCGGATAGTGGCAGAGTTTTACTACAGCAATTTGCTGCCACGCATAACGAGCTTACAGCAGCAAATTATGGCCGATCACAGCGCTATTATGCACATGGATAGTGCCGCTTTTTAACTAAACTACTGCTTGTAATGTTAAGGGCAGCGACGCTGCCCTTTTTATATTGGCCAAAACCCCTTTATAATCCCTAGCGCTAATCCAACCACAGGGCCGTAAAGGTTAATGTCTGATATCCCAGCACACTATTTTCATATCACCCTCGCCAGCGCCCAGCGCAAAGGCTTGCAGCCGCTAACCATATGCGAGGCACTAGGTATAGATAGTGACAAGCTGGCAGACCCCAACAGTACCGTGAGCAACCAACAGTTTTCCGCCCTGTGGCGCTACTTATGGGATGCCTTAGACGATGAATTTTTAGGCTTCACCCAAAGACCTTGCAAGCGCGGCACCTTTGCCACTGCCTGTAAGCTATCCCGTCGCAGCGCCAACTTCACCCACTTTTTTAAAGAGATGACCCGCTTTTACACCTTGGTAGACAGCGACATTGTTATGTCGTTAGAGCCGATAGTGGATAAACAGGCACTCACTATAGTCAACCACGCCCCCGACCACGATATCGAACACTTCAGCATAGAATATATTTTATTCTACTGGCACCGCTTAGCTTGCTGGTTTAGCAATCGAAAAATAAAACCACTCTATGCCGAATTCGCCTACCCAGAGCCCGCCCACTCAGCAGCGTATAAAGAATTATTTCAATGCCCGATACATTTTAATGGCGAAAGAAACGCATTGATTTTTAATGACAGCTTTAAAGACTTGCAACCTATGCGATCACGCAGCGAGTTGTATGATTTTTTAAATCGCCTGCCCGATGATTTTTTATCCATACCCGGCAAAGATTCAAGCTTAGAAACGCGCATCAAAATTTTAATTTTGAAGCAATCCAGAGAGCAGCTAAAATTCCCTACCCTAGAGCAATTAGCCGACTCATTACATATGAGCCGCACCTCATTAGGCCGAAAACTGGCCGCCGAAAACACCAGCTATCGCCACCTCAAAGAATTGATACGCCGCGACCTCACCATGGATAAACTCAGCCGCAGTAATATGAACATTGCCGACATTGCACAGCTAGTGGGATTTTCTGAATCGGCCTCATTAAACCGCGCCTTTAAAAACTGGACAGGCTTAACGCCACAACAATTTCGCGGCCAAAAAAATAACCACAGCAGCAAGTAAACAGCGTTATCAATAACGCCGCTGTGATTGATCAAAACTATAATACAGTGTTAATCGCGGCGCCCTCCGTTAAGTCTGCAAACGTTATTACGCAAAATATTGTATATCATACATCTGCCCTTGCTAAATCCACTCACTCAAATCTCTGCTGCAGCTTAACAGTACAACAGTAATTTTAAATCGACTGCATTATAACTAGCGATCAGGGTCAGTCATGGTATATAAAACGGCTTTGCGAGATTTAGGAGTTTTACAGCTACGGCAATAAAAATGTTCAGAGCTACCGCAGCCAGTCAACCGTTGCACCGGCTCGTTACAGGTATCACAGTAAATAGCAAAACCATACTGCTGATCGCAGCTTTTACACTGCCAGCTATCCGAACTCACCACACCTTTTTTCTGGCAGTTGGGGCATAGTAATTCGCTGGGTAGCATGCCATTTTGCACGTGGTCAGTCATTGTCATCTCTCTTACTTTTTTACTTATACAAATAGCGCGCATAAAAAAGGCCAACATAAAGTTGGCCTTTTTTGCTGCTACAACTTAGGACCAAATTTCTTCGTCAGTAGGTGCTGGCTTATCATGCGCATAACCCGTGCGATGCACATTGATTAGGTGGTGATAATTTAAGTTTTCAGAAATAGAATTGTTACCCCAAGAGCCACAACCTAAAGTAGTGGTTGGCGCAAAACCATTTTTTAAACTGCCACCAGCGGTAAGTGAGCTAGCTTCGTTAACCACTAAACGGCTAACAGGCAAGGCAAGACCGGCTTGGCGTATATGCTCATCATTGTTTGAGTGTATCGCGCAGGTGTGACCCTTACCCTCTACTCCCAAATTTTGTTGCGCAATAGCGATAGCGTTATCAAAGTCGCTATATTCATGGGCAACCAACACTGGACACATTTTTTCTTTGCGTAGTATATCGTCGTCGCGGCCATTTGATTTAATCAAAATAACTTTAGCGTCGTCAGCAATACTTATACCCGCCATTTCAGCAATGCGCTGTGGGCTTTGGCCTACCGCATCAGCAGCTATATGACCATCTTCAAAAATGGCAGCTCGCAGCTTATCCGCAGTTTCTTGATCTTCTACATAGTGAGCACCATTGGCTTTAAAGGCTTCTATCACTTTGTTGAAATCATCTTTTTGAGCAATCACTGATTGCTCACCCGAGCAGATAATACCGTAGTCAAATTTACGGCCAGCAACCACCTTGGCAGCGGCATCATTGTAATCGACATCGGTATCAATAATCACCTGCACGTTACCCGGGCCTACACCAAATGAGGGCTTGCCGCTGCTATAGGCTGCGGTAACCATGGCGGGGCCACCGGTAGCAACGAGTACGTCTACTTTTTGCATTAACTCATTGGTAGCAGCAATGCTGGGCTCAGTAATACATTGAATTAAATTATCGGGACCACCTAGGCGTTTGATTTCGCTATTCATTAAATCCACCGCTTGTGCACTACATTTTTTAGCACGTGGGTGTGGCGCTATGATAATGGCATTGCCGCCTTTTAGGGCGAACATAGCATTACACATGGGGGTCACTACAGGGTTAGTGGTGGGGGTTACCGCACCAACAACACCTACTGGCTTGGCAATTTTAACCAGACCATCTTCATCACGTTCTTCTATCACACCTATAGAACGTTTGCCTTTAAGGCTGTTCCAAATAGCGCGTGACTTACCTAATTTTTTGACCAACTTATCTTCAACGTTACCCATGCGCGTTTCTGCTACTGCATTGCGGGCTAACTCTTCGGCATTGTCATAAATAACCTTGCCGATAGCGCGTACAATTGCGTCTACCTGCTCTTGTGAGAACGTTGCATACTCAGCTTGGGCTATTCTCGCCTTAGCGATCATCTCGTCGATCATCTCTCATTCCTCATCTATTACACAAAAGGGCAATAAAAAACCCAATAAAAACAACCACTTATTAATATGGCTTACCTATGGACAGGCATAGGCGCAGTATTATCGCCTTTTTAACACACGGATGACAAATGCGCTAACACCCTCGGGGGGCTAATATCGGTGTTTTTATAATGGAGGCCGCAAAGCTACTGTACTCTCGCAGCAAAACTATAACACCGTGGGGAACATAGATACCGACAAGGCGCTAAAAGAACTAGCCCTGGGCCTTAAGCCCATTAGTGATTAGCATGCACCAAATTATCGTGACTACAGACGGTACAGGCAGTTATTATAGAAGGCTTGTATATGCCCTCAAAACAGGGGAGATATAACTAAATATTGCAGCAAGCCCAGCAATTAGGCCTAGAGATTAAGAGATAGCACTTGCCCACTGCCCCCAACAGCCTCCGCTCCTCGTCCCCTTGCTCAATCCACCCTCTACTACCGTCAAAGATAATGTCTTTTGGCGCGCAGGTGAACCTTCGCAGGCAAGGCTCCGCAAACTAGAAGGCAAAATTTTAGGCTTAAAAACCGGCATGCAGTATGGCGCAGACATTGAGCACCTCAACGTCAAACGTAAGTGACTACGTCATATGGACTCTATCTACAAAAACCTTATGGCCAAACACATAGATGATTTTGCGAGCTGCACTTCTGATATGTGGTCGATTTCTAACAACAAAACGCCATCTGGCGCTGTTTATGACTCCGAACAGCCTTTTCTGATCAGCCGAGATACCATGATCTGCTATAACAGCGAGCAGTAATTCTTGGTTTTAATGATATTAATCAATAAAACATCTCCACAGAGACACTATACTAAGGCTGTTATCTATAGGTCATATTCTTTTATTTAAGGAAACAATCGTGCTTAAAAAACTGGACCACGCCATAAAAGATGCAGCAGACGCGCTAGAAAAACTCACAGACAATATAGAAGATGGCGCAGAACACTTTACCGAACAAAGCCAATATTTATGGCAGCGCTCTAAAAAACAATTAAAGCAACTTAAAGCACGCTTAGCTGAAGCTAACCAACACTTAGAAAGCAACAGTGATGAAGCCCAGCTACAAGCTCACCTAGCGGCTATGGATGCCGGTGATCATTGGCATGATCTACAGCAGCACCTCTCTGGTTTTACCGAATCGGTAAAACATAAATCACAGCCAGTACTTGATCGCTCAGCCTTACAGACTCATTTAGCGAAAATGGAAGCTAGGGATTTCATGGCGAAGGCTAGCCAGAAAATTATTGAGCAATATCAACACTCAAGAGAAAAAGCTGCAGAGCAAGCGCTAAAAACTGCACAGAAAATTCAACTGCAGTGTGAAAGCTTATTAGACAAAAGAAACTAATTCATCGCAAGCATAGCGGCAGTGGCTAGGCTGCCGCCACTAAATATGCCTAGCCTATAGATAAATGATTTGCGCTTGATCGGTATCGTAGCCCAACTAGGACAATCATTGCTAACAGCAAGAGCGACAAACTACTAGGCTCCGCTACAACCGCAGCAGGCTGCACAACAAAAGGGATAGTCGAAAAGGGGGTATCCGGGACTATACCGTCATTATGCTGCGAACCACTGCCGCCCTGTGACAACCAATGATTGGTATCATTAATCAAACCTAGGTAATCGCTAAAACTCGACTCACCTGCCCTAATACCGGCATAGGCAAAAACATCATCATCTTGGCTCGCTGTGCCATGGAAATCGATAGCGTTTAGCCCCACCGTTAAACCCGTACCCGACAAAGAGCCAAAACCTGCAGCACCATCACTAGAAAAAGCTGTCAAAAAATGACTGGGGGCAGCCAAAGTGCCCAGTAATGCAAACAGCCCTTCATTCGAAGCATTAAGCGCAACACGGCCACTAACACTACCGCTGCTTGCTGCCACATCAGTGGCTGAGTGGCTGTCGGTAATCGCCACTATAGTACCCGCCGCCAAACCGTTACTGGCAGTCCAGCTCAATTCGCTTTCGCCACTAGTAAAAGCCGTACCACTCCACTCATTATCGGTAAATACTATGCTCTCACCAGCGTTAATATCTGTTAACGCCACAAAAGAAAAAGCATCACGGCTATCGGCATTCCAGCCGGTAAAAGCAATATCTCCAGGCCCTAGCAAGGAGCCCTGCGCAGCATTAAAACCCAATAAACATATTAATAAAAAAACAATTTTATATAGCGATTCCATTCTTAATCTCCTGCGCCATCCTAGGTAGTAAAAAAAAACATCCTTGTGTAATACATTCCATATAAAAAACAGTTAATCGCCAGCTAGGCTAGCAACTATAGAAATTAAACAGGAGAAAAAATGAAAACTATAAGAGCACATCCTTATGCCTGTTTAGAACATCAATACAAGAAGGCGGCTACATACTTTTACAACAGCTGTTACAACGCCACCCATTCAAGTTAATCCATTAAACTTGACGGAAATTAGCCTAACTAAGAAAACCACTAGAAACACGTAAATAATTCACAAAAAACCAACTTATAGGCAACTATTTTGCAATAAAAACGATCTCAAATATTACCATAACAATTATTACAGCTATCAATTACCAGAATCACAACGCTTAAAACACAATTCCAGAAGCATAATAATGCTTAACATAAGAACATCTCCCCCACGATATACCAACTCAAATTTATAAGATTTTGTTGATTTAACCAGTTTTTAGATAAAGTATCTTCCTATCAAGACACCCATAACAAGGATTGACACAACATCCTTCTATCAAGACATCCATACTTTTCTTATCAAGATAACTTTCTTATCAAGACAGCCATAACAAGGGTTGACATAAAACCAACTAGCTGTATATTTAAACAGTGCAACTAATAGTTAACCAAGGAGCGGTTATCATGCCCAAACCTAGAAAGGAATTAGTCTCACTAGACGTTACCCCCTATTATCACTGTACCTCGCGCTGTGTACGCCGCGCCTTTTTATGCGGCACCGACACATTTACCGGTAAATGCTACGAACACCGCCGTCAATGGGTGGAAGATCGCATCTTATTGTTAGCCTCCGTCTTTACTATTGATATCTGCGCCTATGCCGTAATGAGCAACCACCACCATGTGGTGCTACACATTAATAAGCAGCAGTCTCAACAACTTAGGGACAAAGCTATATGCCAACGCTGGCATCAATTATACCAAGGCACCCTGCTCACCCAGCGTTATGCTAAGGGCGATAGGTTGAATAATGCTGAGCTGGCCGCCGTTAACACCAAGTTACAGCTATGGCGCAAGCAGCTCTGCGATATCAGCTGGTTTATGCGGGCACTGAATGAACCTATCGCTAGGCAAGCTAATACGGAAGATAAATGCACTGGCAGGTTTTGGGAATCGCGCTTTAAATCACAGGCCTTATTGGACGATAAAGCCCTGCTCTCCTGTATGGCCTATGTTGATCTCAATCCCATTAGAGCCAAGCTGGCTAAAACACCTGAATATTCGTCGTACACCTCAATTAAAAAGCGCATAAACGCGATAAAACAACAACGGTGCCAACCCAAAGCCTTAGCTAGGTTTATAGGCAACCCCAGAGAACCTATGCCACAAGGCATTCCTTTTCACCTAAAGGACTATATAGAGCTGGTCGACTGGACCGGTCGTATTATACGTAACAATAAACGCGGGACTATCAACCAACAGTTACCACCTATACTTGAGCGCTTGGCGATAGAACCACAACAATGGCTAACGCTAAGCACCCAATTTGAAAGCCGGTTTAAAAGTTTGGTGGGGGCAAAACAGAAACTGAAAGAAATAGCGAAAGTGTTTGGTTATCAACGTACGCCAGGTCTGGCTAACTGTGCGGTTTTACTTTAACTAAACCCTAATCTCAAACGATAAATGCCGGATCGGTAGGTTTAGTTTTGTCTGAACAATCGTAAAAAACTTAAATCTCGTGAATTTCAAGCTTCTGATAAAAAAACTTTACGTATCTTTGGCCTAGATTGACCAAAAACACATATTACTTTAACTTTTTAAAGTGAATGTCTTCTTAGAGTTTCTTATTAGAGTTTATTTAAAGAACTTTTTAAAGTGGGTGTCTTATTAGAGCTATTAGAGCTAGGGCTAAAGTGGATGTCTTATTAGAGCTAAAAGTGGATGTCTTATTAGGGCTTAATTAGGACTTGCGGCGGCCAGCTTTCTATTTGTATTTTCTAGCGTCCCTAACCACATAAGATTTATCTTGGCTACGCTTTATTTCAAATAAATCAATGGCCTTAAACAAGCTGCTAATATTTTTAAAACCATAATTTCTACAATCAAAAGAGGTTCTATTGGATATGTTTGCACCAACGGGGCCAAGAGCTGCCCAACCGCCATCATCTTCAGTTGCTTCAATTGTCTGACGTAATAAGCCAATCAACTTAGTATCGGACTTTATATTTTTAGGTTTAGAGATATCTTCTGTTGCTGCAGTTTCAGACTGATCTAAAAACAAAAACTTTGAGCATGCATTGACAAAAGGTGCCGGTGTTTTACGCTCACCAAATCCAAGTACGACCTTGCCTTCAGCTAAGGCTCTAGTCACCATCGGCGTAAAATCACAATCGGATGTAATAAAGCACATAACATCGATATCTTTCGTATACATAACATCCATAGCATCTATAACTAGAGCTATATCCGAGGCATTTTTCCCCTTAATCAAATCGTACTGCTGTACAGGCTGGATAGCATGCTCATGCAACAGGTCTTCCCAGGCTTTAAGTGTTGGTGACTTCCAGTTGCCATAAGCTTTTCTGATAGTCACTACACCATATTTTGCAACCTCGCTTAAAACAACTTCGAATTTGCTGGCCGGTGCGTTATCCGCATCTATAAACAAGGCTATCTTTTGCTTTATTTCACTCATCTTAAATCCATAATCTCATAATAGTTAGTATTCCATACACCCAATTAGGTCACATTCAAACGCAGTCACAACCCTTTTACTGCTCAATAGTTTCTATGTAAACTCCGTTCATAACCACTTATACGTTATATTAAAGTCACACCTATTGAAGCAATAACACCTAAACAACGCCATCCTACCCAAACAACTTCCTCAACACCCTAACCTCAACCTGCAATTGCCGCTGTAATAAAACCGTATTATCACTACCCTGAGGCACATAAGCCAAGGCCACGTACAATCGCGTTGCCGATAAAAAGTGCTGTTTAACCTTTACGTTTTCTATATTTTCAGATAAATCCACCCGCCTAGCAAAGTCTATAGGCCCTTCGTTATCGGCCCGCTGTAAATAGTACTTAGCCATTAAAGCGCAAAGTTTTTGGTACTCCCTATCATGCGGTTTTATTTGTTGTTGGCGGCGATTTTTATACAGCTGCCATAACATCCACAATAGTACGGGAGAGATAACGATGGCCAGCAAGCTGATAATACGGCTAAAGCTAATAGCACCCAACCAGCGATTGATAAACGACCATTGTTTTTCGCCTTTGTATTGCAGCACCCAATTGGCCCAGTGATAATCCAAGGCATCTAAACGTAAGCGCAATTTGTTTAGCAGGGCTATGTGCTTAAATTTAAGTGCTGACATATTCGCTTGGTCAAAAAAGTCGCTTTGGGTAGCCGGTAAATCTTGCACGCTGTTGGCTATTCTATCGGGGGCTACTTGCAGAGTGGGGTCTACGCGCTGCCAGCCTTTTTGTGGTAGCCACACTTCGGTCCAGGCGTGAGCGTCAAATTGATGCACCAATACACTACCGGTTAAGGGATTAAGTTCTCCACCTTGGTAACCGCCTATGACTCTCGCAGGGATACCTGCAGCGCGCATTAAAAAGGTAAAGCTGCTGGCGTAGTGGCCACAAAAACCGATGCGGCTATCAAATAAAAATTCATCAACATTATTCGCCCCTAACAGCGGCGGCTTTAAAGAATAGATAAAGTTTTGTTCAGAAAAATAATTGAGCACAGCCTGTATATAGGACTCGTCACTATCGCTAGCGGCATGCAATTGCTGGGCAAACTGACGCGCCCTTACGTTGTTATTGCCATTGAGTAGGGTTTCTTTGCGGTATTGCGCAGCGCTTAAGTGGCTATCCATAACGGCGTGGCTATGGCTTTGCACTTGGTAGGCCGTGCGCTCATAAATGTCGTCTTGCGCTTGCAAACGGTAATCACTGGTGGCCAGTATTTTTGGCGTATCGCTAGAAGCCACTGCGATGCTGTATAGCCAGGGCCGGTAACTGGGCTCTTGTATAATCGTATAGTCATAGCGATAAGTGCCACTAGCCTCGGAATTAGAGGCGGGAAACTCTAAGGTATTGTGGCCGTTAGCTTTTTTGTTAAACGTGCCTAAATGCCAGGCGCGACCATCGAAATAGGACAACACCACCCCGCGCCAATACATGGCCGAGCGCGGCGGTAACTCGTCGGTGAAATTGGCGCGAAAAGCCAGTGAACTATCTTTGCTGAGCTGACTAATATCACCGGGAGATAATACATCCCCTACCCCGGTTTTGGCATGGTGGCTGGGTAGTTTAATCTGCCAAAAAGGATCCAAGCGTGGAAATAATAAAAACAACAACAGCGTTAACGGCAAGGCTTGGGCAAAAATAACCGCTGTTTTATTCAATGGCATTAAGCCGCGACTAGGCAAATCAACCAACTGCAAGCTGAGTAAGGAGGCACTGAGTAACAATAAACTCAGCAGTACATACAACGATATCCACAGGCCTTGGTCGAATAAAAATACGGTTGCTAAGGTGAAGTAACCGATAAAAATAAAACGCACACAATCGCGCAGGCTATAGCTTTCTAATAACTTAAACGCAAAGCCCGCTAGCAATAGCGACACCATAGGTTCTAGGCCTAAAAAACGGCCGTAGCTGCTATATATACCGGCAAACACCGCAAGTAGAAAAAACGCTTTTACTAGTATTTTAGGGGCTGACCAAGCGCCGCTATACACCTTATAGCGCCACAACACGCATAGGCCATAGGCGCACAACAGCCACAGTGGTATGCGGCTAATATGGGGCAACAACACCAGTAACTGCGCTGCCAGCATCCACAGCATGGCATTGCGCGGTAACCGCCAATCAGCATTCATCAGCGCCCACTCGCCGGGTATAAGGCTAAGGCGCGCAGCAACTGCTGCTTGAAAGCCTCGCCTGAACCCGGCCCATATTGTGCATTAGGTAACAGCAAACTATACACACAGGGTTGCTGGCTAAACTGCAGCACCCAATAACACATAGCACTTAGCCGCTGTTCACTAGTGCCACTAAAAGTAGCCCAGTCTATGATATACGCTTGGCTGCTCTGCGCAGCGAACTCCTTGGTTTGCAGCGGCTGGCCTTTGGCAAAGCTTTGCCAGTGCACATGCTTAAGTGAATGGCCGGGCTGGTAGCTTTGAAAACCATAAAAATCATCACTGCCTGCGACGTTAATTGCTGCACCTTCACCATCATTATCGCTGTGGGAAACGCCTAATGGACTAGCTTGTGGCGCAGGATAGATTAAGGCTTGCAGTTCTATTGCCAACCATGACCAACTGCGAAACAAGCCCAAGGGATAGTAACTCTCTACCAGCAAGCGCGGCGGTTGTAACCAACCACGCTTATCCGCCGTTACATGTAGTGTGATATTTTTCTCTGCACCCTTTGCTAAGGGCTTTCCTTCTCCCGGCCCCACACTAACTACAACCACGCTTTGCTGCCACTGGCAACGCACTGCAAAGCAGCTACTTGCATCACTGCTGAGGAGTAGCTTTATAGGCACGCTATCGCCGACGAAGGTATTGGCGGCCTGGTGATAACTCACACGCAGCCCCGACAAATTCATATAGCAATGAAATAAGCTTACGATTAGCAGGCCGAATAACATAAACAGCAGCGCAAACACCATATTATTTTGATAGTTAACCGCCACTACAAACAGCAGTAACAACAGCGCACAAAAACCATAACCGGCGGGGGAAAGAAAAATAAAAATAGTGCGCCGATGTAACAGATGCTCTCGGCTGGGAGGGAGCCTTTTATCTAACCAGCGCTGAAAACGTTGCCGCAATGCATGCTGTAGTGATTGCTGTGGCGCTTGCAACATAAAATAACTCTACGGTTATAGGCTTAGGCGTTAAGTACCGCAACCTCGGCTAACATACGCTGCGATAAACCTGCGGTGTCACCGCGATACTCTGCCGCATGCTGCAAGCGATGCTCAACCACGGCAGGTAACACCACCTGTATATCCTCGGGTACCACATGGCCGCGGCCCTGCATTAAAGCCCAGGCTTTAGCGCAGCGTAACAAGGCTATGGCCCCGCGCGGCGACAATCCACAAGCTATCTCATTATGTTTACGACTAAAGGCAATTAACCGCTGCAGATAATCCATTAAGTCTTCTGAGCAATGTATGGCTTTAACGGCGGCTTGCAGCGCAAATAATTGATCTTTACTAACACAGGGTTTGAGCAAGGGCAGTTTTTGGCGGCTATCATCGCCCAAGAGCAATTTTCGCTCGGCGTCGCGGCTGGGGTAACCCAAGCTAATACGCATTAAAAATCTATCGAGTTGCGATTCGGGTAAGGGATAGGTGCCGGCTTGGCTGCTGGGGTTTTGAGTGGCGATAACAAAAAAAGGCGTAGGGAGATCCCGGGTTTCACCCTCTATACTAACCTGCCCTTCTTCCATAGCCTCTAGCAAAGCGCTTTGAGTTTTGGGTGTACTGCGGTTAATTTCATCGGCCAGTAATAACTGCGAAAAAATCGGCCCGGGCATAAAACGAAAACTGGAATCTTGACGATTAAAAATCGACACACCCAATATATCGGCTGGTAGTAAATCGCTGGTGAATTGCACCCGCTGGTAATCTAAACCTAACACACGGGCTAAAGCATTAGAGAGTATGGTTTTACCCATGCCGGGCAAGTCTTCTATCAGCAAATGCCCTTGTGCAATCAAACAGCATAGCGCTAAGCGCACTTGCTGCTCCTTGCCTAATAAAACTGTACCGACTTCTGCTACTGCCTGGTCTACCAGCTTGTGCATAGTAACGCCTTATTATTGTACCCGGCTTTTAAAACGGCTGATTCTATAGCGCAGCTAAACCCCTAGTCATATCCGCTTTCAAATCTTTAATATCTTCAAGGCCTACCGCCAGCCGTATTAGGTTTTCAGCTATCCCCGCCTCTGCCCTTTGCTGGTCAGTTAAACGGCCATGGGTAGTGGTAGCGGGATGAACGATAGTGGTTTTTACATCACCTAAGTTTGCGGTTAACGAACAAATAGCGGTGGCATCAATAAAGCGCCAGGCCTCTGCCCGCTGGCCGCTCACAGCAAAAGACAACACCCCGCCAAAAGCGCGCTGCTGTTTCGCCGCTAAAGCATGCTGTGGATGCGTAGGTAAACCCGCGTAAAAAACTTTCTCTATGCCGGGCTGTTGCTCTAACCACAACGCCAGCTCTAGGGCGTTGGCACTGTGGGCATCCATACGCAGGCGCAGGGTTTCTAAACCTTTTAAAAATATCCAAGCATTAAAGGGGCTCATAGTGGGGCCACAGGAACGCAAGAAACCAATGATTTCCGTAATCACCGCTTTTTCACCCACCACTACACCACCCATGCAACGGCCTTGGCCATCTAGGTATTTGGTAGCGGAGTGTATGATTAAATCGGCACCAAACTCTAAAGGTTTTTGTAAGGCAGGCGTGCAAAAACAATTATCCACCGCCAGCAAACAATCATGCTGTTTAGCCAAATTAGCCAAGGCGGTAATATCAGCGATTTCTGCCAGCGGATTAGACGGCGTTTCAACAAACAATAAACGGGTATTGGGCTGTATCGCGGCCTGCCAATCGGCTACGTTTAGCGGCGACACAAAGGTCACCTCCACCCCAAACTTGGCCAAGTAACGAGTAAATAAAGCCGTAGTGGTACCGAAGATGCTGCGCGATGACAGCACGTGATCGCCAGACTTCAGCAGAGCCATGCAGGTACTTAAAATCGCCGCCATGCCTGATGCGGTAGCCACAGCAGCCTCGCCCCCTTCCATAGCCGCGATGCGTTTTTCAAAGGTGCGCACGGTAGGATTGGTATAACGCGAGTAGACATTGCCTTCTTCTTCCCCTGAGAATCGCGCCGCAGCATGGGCGGACGAGTCAAAGACATAGCTAGATGTAGTGACTATAGACTCGCAGTGTTCGCCTTCGGCGCTGCGCGACTGCCCTGCACGTATGGCTAAGGTATCCAGCTCTGCCTCTAATAAGGCCTGTTGTAATTTTTGTTCCCTGTCTGACATACCTTAACCTTGCTCTATAGCCAGTTCTAAATAACCCAGCGCTTAATGTGCGGCCTCGTCATTATGCAGGCCTATGATTTCATCCGATAAATCCGTTTGCGGCGCTTTTTTAGACGCATCACTTCTGGCGGTCTCTAGGGCACCTAAATAATTCTCATCGACATCGCCGGTAATATATTCACCATTAAAGACCGAACAATCAAATTGCTCTATCTGAGGATTACCTTCGGCACAGCTTTCTATCAAGTCGTCTAAATCTTGATACAGCAACCAGTCGGCCCCTATTTTCTCACACACCTCTTCGGTGCTGCGGCCGTGAGCAATTAACTCGTGCACTGAAGGCATATCGATGCCGTACACATTGGGATAACGTACCGCCGGTGCTGCCGAGGCAAAATACACTTTTGCCGCGCCGGCATCCCTAGCCATTTGAATAATTTGTTGGCAGGTAGTGCCGCGCACGATGGAGTCATCCACCAGCATGACGTTTTTATCTTTAAACTCTAGCTCTATGGCATTGAGTTTTTGGCGCACCGATTTTTTACGCTGGCTTTGGCCAGGCATAATAAAGGTGCGGCCTATGTAACGGTTTTTCACCAAGCCTTCACGAAATTTAACCCCTAAGACACTGGCCATAGCTTGGGCAGCTATACGGCTAGAATCGGGTATGGGGATAATGACGTCTATATCGTGATTGGGGCGTTCGCGTTTAACTTTCTCGGCTAATTTATCGCCCTGACGCAAACGTGATTTATACACCGACACACCATCCATAATAGAATCGGGCCTGGCGAAATACACATGTTCAAAAATACAAGGGGTTAGTTTCGGATTATCCACACATTGCTGGGTATGCACCTCACCCTCAGCGGTGATAAAAATAGCTTCACCGGCTGCGATATCACGGGTCAGATCAAAACCAATTACATCTAGGGCCACACTCTCAGAGGCCACCATATATTCTGTACCCGCTTCGGTCTCGCGCTCGCCAAACACTATAGGGCGTATGCCGTGTGGGTCTCTAAAGGCGACTAAACCATAGTTGGCCACCATAGCGATAACTGCATAGCCACCTTTGCAGCGTCGGTGTACACCTTTAACAGCGGTAAAAATATCGTCGGCCGAAGGCGTGAGTTTGCCTAGCTTTTGCAGCTCATGGGCAAAAATATTCAGCAACACTTCAGAGTCAGAATCAGTATTTAAGTGGCGTAAATCTTCTTGATAAATAGCCTTGGCTAACTCGGTGGTATTGGTAAGATTCCCATTGTGCGCCAAGCTAATACCGTAAGGTGAATTAACATAAAAAGGCTGTGCCAATGCCGGACTGGAGCTGCCTGCGGTAGGGTAGCGCACATGACCTACCCCCATATTACCTTGCAAGTGTTTCATGTGGCGCAAGTGAAACACATCTTTTACCAATCCATTGGCCTTACGCTGATTAAGACGACCACCTTCGCAGGTAACAATACCCGCTGCATCTTGACCGCGATGTTGTAAAACCGTTAACGCGTCATATAACGCTTGGTTTACATTGGACTTTGCGACTATACCGGCTATGCCACACATTGCCCTGACTCCAGATAATTAAATTGTGTAAATTGACATCCTGAACGACTCACTCCATATCCTTGCGGAGTAATTTTAAAATAGCGCTACAGCAAACCTGATAACCAGCCAGTCAGTTGCGCAAAGGTATCACGCGACCAGGTTTCCATTAATAAAAATTGTGGAATCAGTAGCGACTCGTTCCACCAAACATCTTGCTTTACGGGTACCAACATAGGGGTAAAAATAAGTATGGCCATCACAATGATCACGCCTCTGGCCAAACCAAACACAACCCCTAAGGCTCTGTCGGTGCCAGATAAGCCAGTCATTTTCACCAACTCAGAAAAAAGGTAATTAACCATAGAGCCGACGATCAGCGTTACCCCAAATAACAGCCCAAAAGACACTAAATAACGTATCGAGGCCGAGGCTATACTGCCCTGTAACAATACCGCTAATTGCTCGTGAAAAGTCACCGCCACAAAAAAAGCCAAAGCCCATATACCCAGGGAGATAGCCTCTTTAAAAAAACCGCGCTTAATGCTTATTAGACAGGATATTCCAATAATGCCCACTAATATCCAGTCGGCCCAATTCATCATAGCGTCGCTCATTATAAATAATCCCTAAACATCAGTCGCCTATTATCTTGGTGAAAACTGCACTAATAGGGATTTCACCTTAAATTCTTTATCGATAGCCGGTTTGATTTTCTCCAGCACCGACTTATCTAACTTCGGGCCCACATACACACGCACCCTATCGCCTTTGCTGGTTTTAACCATTTGCATATCCACTTTATAACCCTTGGCTAACAGCGCCTGCTTAAGCTTATCGGCTTTCTCTTGCTGGCTAAAACTGGCCAGCTGTAAAGCCCAATACAGCGGTAAGCCTTGCTCACTAAACGCCGGTTTTTGTGGCAGTTTATTAACTGTGTTGGTAGCAGGCTGCGGCTCAGGGCTAGATTTACTCTCAGCTTTAGCTGGTTCAGGCTCTAAGCTATCGTCTGCAGTCTCGGGCTGATAGCGCATCACTTCGCTAACATTAACCGGCTTAACAGGTTTTTTAATCTCGTATTTTTCAAAGGCGGGGATGGCAGGTATTTGACTGCGCCTATCCAATACCGGATTAACGCTTTTAGAAAATAGCACAGGCCATAAAATAGCGGCCACGCAGACCAACACAAACGCACCGACTAAACGTTGACGTACACCTGACTGCATTAAGCCTCTCCCCTGCGATGGTCTGTTAGCTGCGAATCATCTATTAATTTAACTATCTCAGCAACCGTGAAGAACGAACCAAACACGATCAAACGGTCTTCTGCTGCCATCAGTGCCAGTGCTGCTTGCAAGGCCTCGCTCATCGTTGCCGATTGCTGCACCGGACCGCAGCCCACCGCAGCTATGCGTGCAGCTAAAGCCTGGGCCTTTAACGCACGTGGATTCGCCTGTAAATCAGCCACAAACCAAGAGGCAAAGCTGTTAGCCAGCGGCGCTAAAATAGCGTCTATGTCTTTATCTGCCATCATCGCCACTAAAGCGTAATTGTTACCCTGAGCAGGCTCTTGCGCCAAGCGCTGCGCTAAATGTGCGGCAGCAGCGGGATTGTGCGCCACATCTAACACCAGTTCTTTGCCTTGGTAACTGCGGCGCTGAAAACGGCCAGTGAGTTGCAGCTGGGCCAAGCCTTGGTAAAACGCGGCATCGGCAGGCAGCCCCAGTAATTGGCAAGCCTGTATCGCCACCACCACGCTATCAAAAGGTAGCTGGCTGACGGGCAAGCCATTAATCTGTTGCAAGCCCATTTGCGATGCACCTATACCCTGCCAATCAAATTGCTGACCCTGTATAGACACAGTGAAATCTTTGTCGCGCTGATAAAAAATAGCGCCCAACTCTTGAGCCACTGCCTGCACCGAGGCCGGCGGTTGCGGGTCGCCGCATAAAGCAATTTTACCGGCGCGGAAAATACCGGCTTTTTCTCTGCCTATGATGTCTTTATCGCTACCCAACCAATCGACATGGTCTATATCGATATTAGTGACTATGGCGATATCAGCATCGACGATATTGCTGGCGTCTAAGCGGCCACCTAAGCCCACTTCCATAATCACTATATCTAGCTGGCGGGTAGAAAAAATATCCAGCGCCGCTAAGGTGCCGTATTCAAAATAGGTGAGTGATATATCGCCGCGCAGCTGATCAATTTTCTCAAAACTGTGCAGCAAGCTCGGGTCGTCTATCTCTTGGCCGCCAACATGAATACGTTCGTTATAACGTATGAGATGCGGCGAGGTATAACAACCCACACTAAAGCCTGCCTTCAACAATAAATGCTCTAGCGCCGCGACACAGGAGCCTTTGCCATTGGTTCCTGCTACGGTAATAATTTTACTGTTACTAAAATCAGTTTGTAAGCGTTGAAACACTTGGCCCATACGCTCTAGGCCAAGCTCAATTTCGGAGGGGTGACAGGACTCTATCCACGATAGCCAGCCCTGCAAGGTATCAAAACGCATTAGTGTTTGTTACGCCAAGCATTAATGTAAGTTTTGATGAGTCATTTTGGCTAATAAATTAGCCAGCTCATCACGCATGTTTTTGCGTTCTACTATCATATCGATAGCACCGTGCTCTAATAAAAACTCGCTGCGCTGGAAACCCTCAGGTAGTTTTTGCCTAATGGTTTGTTCGATAATTTGTGGGCCAGCAAAACCGGCACGGGCATCGGGCTCAGCAACATTAACATCACCTAACAAGGCCAAACTTGCGGAAACACCACCGTATATAGGATCAGTCATTACTGAGATATACGGCACGCCTTGTTGACGCATACGCTCAATAACAGCACTGGTTTTTGCCATTTGCATTAACGAGATCAACGCCTCTTGCATACGCGCACCGCCAGAAGCAGAGAAACACACCAAAGGGATATTTTCTTTTAAGGCGATATTAGCAGCCTGAGTGAATTTTTCACCTACCGCAGAACCCATAGAGCCACCGTGGAAGTTAAATTCAAACGCCACCGCCACTAAAGGCAGGCCTTTTAAGGTGCCCTGCATAGCAATTAGCGCATCTTTTTCACCCGTGGCTTTTTGCGCTGCGATTAAGCGATCTTTATATTTCTTTTTGTCTTTAAACTTTAAACGATCTACCGGCTCTATGTGAGCCAACACTTCTACCGCATTAGCTTCATCTAAAAAACTAGCCAAGCGGCGACGCGCACCTATGCGCATATGATGTTCGCACTTGGGGCATACATCTAAGTTCTTTTCTAATTCGGGGCGATATAATACCGACTCACATTTAGGACATTTTTTCCAAAGCCCTTCGGGTACTGAGGTGCGTCGCTCATCGTCGTTTTTACGAACCATTGATGGAACAATTTTATCTAACCAACTCATAGTATGATCCACATTAAAAAATAAAAATTAGTTTAAACCGCATCTATAGCTAAGCGCATATCAGCAATAATTTGTGTCGCTGTATTTAATAGTGTTTGTTCGTCAGTGTTTTTCTGCACTTGTTGATGCACCGCATCTACCAAGGCACTGCCTACCACCACACCTTCGGCTAGCTTAGCAATCGCCGCGGCGGTATCGGCATCTTTAATACCAAAACCTACACCTATAGGCAGTGAAGTATGGGCCTTTATTTGCGTCAGTTTTCGCTCAACCATAGCGGTGTCCAAATGGCCTGCGCCAGTCACCCCTTTAAGGGAAACAAAATAAACAAAACCCGTGGCCAACGCGGCAATTTGCTTAATGCGTTGCTCATCGGTGGTCGGTGCAATTAAGAATATATGATCAATAGCGAATTTTTTTAGTTCGGTATTGAGTGGCGTAGCTTCTTCGGGCGGAATATCTACCGTCAACACACCGTCAACACCGGCTTCGTGGGCGGCGCTGGCAAAAGCTTGATAACCCATATGCTCTACTGGATTAGCATAACCCATTAACACTACGGGGGTATCGTTATTGGTTTCTCTAAACGTTGTTACCATGGCCAATATGCCACGCAACCCCGTGTGACTTTCTAGGGCGCGCTCATGGGCCAACTGTATCACTGGGCCTTCGGCCATAGGATCAGAGAACGGCACGCCTATTTCTATAATATTCGCACCCTGCTCAACCAACTTATGCATTAAAGGCACAGTCAGTTCTTGGCTGGGGTCACCCGCAACAATATAGGGAATTAAGGCTTTGCGACCTTGTTGCTGTAGCTTTTCAAAACAGCCTGCAATACGACTCAACAGTTTATCCTCTGGTATTAAAATGAAATGCCGTCTAACTCTGCCACGGTGTGTATATCTTTATCACCACGGCCAGAAAGATTGACGATTATAGTTTGTTCGGGGCTAAGGGTCTTAACCAACTTCTCAGCATAGGCCAGCGCGTGACTGGACTCCAACGCCGGCATTATGCCCTCTATGCGCGTTAGATGATGGAAAGCCGCTAGGGCCTCGTCGTCATTAATGGTTACGTAGTTTACCCGTTCTATATCTTTTAACCACGAGTGCTCAGGGCCCACACCGGGATAATCTAAGCCGGCTGATATTGAATGGGTATGTAAAATCTGGCCATCTTCATCTTGCATTAAATAAGTGCGGTTACCGTGCAACACGCCGGGCTTACCCGTACTTAGCGGCGCTGCATGCTGGCCCGTTTCCACACCATGACCGCCAGCCTCTACCCCATACATGGCAACGCTAGCGTCGCTCAAAAAGGGGTGAAATAAACCGATGGCGTTAGAGCCACCGCCTACACAAGCTACCAGCGCATCGGGTAATTTACCGGTCATGGCTAACGATTGCTCACGCGCTTCACGGCCTATCACCGATTGAAAATCGCGTACTAATTTGGGGTAAGGATGAGGGCCAGCGGCAGAGCCTATAATATAAAAGGTATTGTCGACATTGGTGACCCAATCGCGCATGGCTTCGTTCATGGCATCTTTTAACGTTTTAGAGCCAGAGGTAACCGGCACCACCGTGGCGCCCAATAATTTCATGCGGTAAACATTTAAGGCCTGCCTGCGTACATCTTCTTCACCCATATACACCACACATTCCATGCCCAAACGCGCAGCGATGGTGGCTGAGGCAACGCCGTGCTGGCCGGCGCCGGTTTCAGCGATAATGCGGGTTTTACCGGAGTACTTGGCCAATAAGGCCTGGCCTACGGTATTGTTTATTTTGTGTGCGCCGGTGTGATTGAGATCTTCACGCTTTAAATAAATTTGTGCGCCACCCAATTCGCGGCTCCAACGTTCGGCGTGATACAACGGCGAAGGTCGGCCTACATAGTGGGCTAAGTCTTTATCGAATTCTGCTTGGAAATCAGCATCTTTAGATAATTTTTCATAACTCTCGGTCAGCTCGGTTAACGCTGCCATTAGCGTTTCCGATACAAACTTGCCACCATAAATACCGAAGTGGCCATCGCTATCGGGCATCGCTTTATAATCAATAATCGCTTTATCACTACTCACAATACTTACTCACACTATTCCAATGAATTCATAATTTATCAGCGCGGTTGGCGCTGTTTACTGCCCGTATAAAGGCCGTTATTTTAGCGCTGTTTTTGCGGCCAGGTTGCGCCTCTACACCACCGCTAACATCTACCGCATACGGCGCGACCTGCTTTATGGCTGCGCCAATATTATCTGCCGCTAAACCACCCGCCAAGACTATGGGCATGGGCCGCTGTGCCGGTATACGTGCCCAATCAAAACACTCGCCGGTGCCGCCCGGTACGCCTTTGCGATAGGCATCTAGTAGCAGTGCGCTAGCGCCTGCGTACTGGTCAAAGCAGGCAGCTAAGTCCAGCTCTGGCCGCATTCTTATGGCTTTCAGATAGGGCTTGCCAAACTGCTGGCAAAATTCTGCCGGCTCATCACCGTGAAACTGCAATAAGTCTACCGGTACTTTGGCTATCAGCTCCGTCACAAAATCTTGCTCTGGGTTAACCACCAAGGCCACAACTGTAACAAATGGGGGCAAGGCCTGACAGATTACTTGTGCTTGCGCTATATCCACGGCTCTTGGGCTGGCAGCATAAAACACCAAACCTATAGCATCGGCACCCGCCGCTATCGCTAGCTGTGCATCTTGCTTAGAGGTGATGCCGCATATCTTTATTCGAGTACGTTGCACGTTATTACGCCAAGCCCAAAAGGATGCTTCTAAAAAAACGACCATTCTAGCAACAACCGCCCCTGCATGTCGCTAGTAGCGGCGGAAAAAGCGTGATTATTCAAGGCCTAAGCCACAGCTTATTCAATCGGCCGGAACAAAGTACGGCCCCACCGCCACCGGGGGTAAATTAAAGTGCTGGGGATACGCCACATCCACCAAATACAAACCCTTGGGTGACGCCGTGGCGCTGGATAAGCTGCGATCTTTAGCCAGCAAAATCTCGTGTAACCAGCCCGCCGGCTGCTTACCCACGCCCACATCCATTAAGGCGCCGGCAATATTGCGCACCATGTGATACAAAAAAGCATTGGCCTGTATATCGATAATTACCAGCTGCTGGCGGCGATACACTCTTATAAAATGGACATTGCGCATTGGGCTATTGGCTTGGCAGGCTACCGCCCTAAAAGAGGTGAAATCCAATTCACCCAACAGACATTGCGCCTCCGCATGCATACGCTCGGCATTCAACGGCCGGCTCGCAAAGGTAACGCCATTAGCCAACAAGGCAGGCCTAACAGTATCGTTTAAAATCACATAGCGATAACGCCTAGCCGTAGCACTAAAACGGGCGTGGAAATCCTCGGCCACAGGCTTAGCCCAATGTATGGCTATACCTGCAGGCAAGCGGGTATTACCTCCTTGCACCCACGCTTTTTCGCTGCGCGCTACTGGGCTTTCAAAATGCACCAGCTGATGGCTGGCATGCACACCACTATCGGTGCGGCCAGCACAATGCACCTTGATGGGGCCATTGGCGACGAAGCTTAAGGCTTGCTCCAAGCCCTCTTGCACGGTGGGCACTTGCGGCTTCAGCTGACTTTGCCAACCGTGATAGGCGCTACCGTCATAGCTAATAGCTACCGCCACCTTATCGCCGGGGTTAATGGTTTCGTACTCTGGCAAACTCATTGCGTAACACTCATTACTTATCTAGGCCAACATTTTAAACTCTGAACAAGCCGACTTCATGATTCTTAATCTGACAGCTACGAAAGCTACCGGCAAAAAAGGCGTATCATAACACTAGCTGGGGCCTGATGAGTCAAACACCAGACATAAAAAAGCCCCGGTAAACCGAGGCTTTTTACAACGCTGTTAGATTAGACGCGCTCTAGCAAAGCACTGGCCTCTTGCTTTTGCTCGTCACTACCTTCCTGCACGACTTCGTCCAGTATATCTTTTGCGCCGTCGGTATCACCCATATCGATGTAGGCTCTGGCCAGGTCCAATTTAGTCGCTACCTCATCGGTATCAGATAAGAAATCAAACTCATCGTCGTCCTCATCAACTGTCACCGGCTCATCGAAGCTTTCGTTGGTTTCGGTCAGCTCTAGCTCTAAACGTTGAGCGTCGGCACCCAGATCCGACACCGCCTCATCTAACTGCTCGACCAAGTCTTCTTCAGTCAAATCTTCATCTAAGCTGACTAGCTCTTCGCTAGGGTCGGCTGGCAAGTCACCCTCATCGGCGGATTTCTCGCCAGTAGCGGGCTGCTCAGTTAGTTCTAGCTCACTATCCAGAGCTGATAACTCTTCGGATAATTCAAAATCATCGCCATCTAATTCTGCACTAAAAGAATCGCTATTCTCATCGAGACTTAGTGACTCTAAATCCAAATCAGAATCCAAGCCTGAATCTAAGTCGGAATCTAAATCAGCGTTTAGATCATCAAGATCAGCGCTAAAATTTAACGCTTCCAACTCGGGCTCTTGCTCTGATTCCGAATCAGTAGATTCTAAGTCCACCGCCAGCTCTAAGTCAGCCGCCAAGTCGTGCTCTTCCTCTAGCTCTAGCTTATCGACAGATGGTGCATCATTTGACTCCAGCTCAGCCTCAAAGTCGGCTAAATCTAGATCCAGACTATCGTCATCCAGCGGCTCTAATTCATCTTCCAGCGATAAACCAGCCAAGGCTTCATCCAGCCCACTTTCGTCTAGCTCTAGCTCTAAGTCCAGCTCACCTTCATCCAAATCCAGTGCAGCGCCATCCTCTTCAGCGCTATCGGCACCTAACTGCTGGTCCAGCAAGGAGGTATCAAACTGCATAGTGCGACTTTCTGATAAATCCTCTAAGTCGTCACCCTCTAAATCCAACTCTAAGTCCAGCTCGAGATCATCGTCATCTAAACCCAGATCAACAGACTCTAAATCTAAGGACTCTTCAGATTCATCGCCATCGATAAGCTCAGCATCCATATCTGCATCGCTAATATCTAAGGCTGTTGAGGGTAAATCATCCAACCAATCAGCAACGCCATCGATGCTAGATAACATTTCTTTCACTTGGATAACCGCAGACTCGTCACCCAGGGCCTGCAATTTGACGTAAAACTCTTGGAAGGATGGCTTATCTCTAGCTTCCAAACACACTTCCAACAACTTAACTAAAATATCTGAGCGCTGAGGCTCTTGGCTGTGGGCGGTTTTTAATAAATCCATAGCCTGCTGAAAACGACCATAGGCGATATAAATATCCGCCTCAGCAATGGCATCGCCCGTTTCCGATTGCACCGGTGCAGGCTCTTCAACCACCGCTTCCATTTCCTCTTCGATGGCAAAGTCACCAACATTGGCTTCTGCCAAGTCGATATCGCTATCATCCAGCTGCTCATCTAGCTCTGCACCTAAGTCTTCATCACCTAGGGATAACTCATCTAAATCCTCTGCTTCTGGCTCAGCAAAGGCCGAAGCCATCTCCTGCTCTTCGTCAGCCTGCTTACGGCGACGCAGTAGCGCAACAATAGCGGCCAAAGCGATTAAGCCACCGGCAATCCCTAAATAGAGTGGGCTTAATAGCTGATCAACAAAACTTGGCTCTGCTTTAGGAACGGCGGCAGCTTGTGTCTTAGCAGGCTCAGCAGAAGTGACTGGCTGGCCTTTGCTGGATTGTAAGGCCGCTAACTGATCTTCTTTTAGCTCCAACAAACGCTGTAAGGTTGCCATTTTGGCTTCCATATCACTTAAACGCCCAGCGAGCTCGTCATTGTGGCGTTTGGTTTTTTCTAAATCTTCTGCCGCTACCGCTAGCTCTTCGCTAAGTGCGGCAGAGCCGTTAGCATTACTACCCACCCCGTCGCTACCTGCTTTATCACTACTACCTGAACCGGCGATACTTAAACGGGCATCAGCAGCAGCCGCTTTATCCGTTTTAGCCGTGGTTGCCGAAGCATCCAAGGGCGCCTCGGTCAGCAACGATGGCGCTTGCTCGCCGGTTTTCCACGCACGATTCTGATTAGCCACTTCTTTGGCGGCCAAATTATCGGAAATGTCTGCTATTTGATTTTGGGTAGGTATGCGCAATACATAACCCGCTTTTAAGCGGTTAATATTGCCATTGATAAAAGCTTCAGGGTTAGCACGCTGTATGCCCAGCATGGATTGCTGCACAGAGGTATTAGGCGTGGGGCGGCTTTTAGCGGCGATTTCCCATAAGGTTTCATCGCGACGCACACGATAACTTTCGCCCGGTTTTAAGGTGCCTTGCCTAAGATTCTCCCGGCTAGAGCTGCCCGTTGAACGAGGCTGTGGGGGCACTGCACGCTTTGGGGCGGGTACCATAACCTTACTATCAGCTATTTTAGCCGCGCTAGTCACTGCCGATGCGGTCACTGTCGGAGCCGGTACTGCACTGTAAGTGGGTAAGTCCAATAAAACGGTGTATTCTCGCAATATGCGGCCACTGGGCCAGCGAGCTTCAATAATAAAATCTAGGTAAGGCTCAATAACGTTTTCGCGGGTGTTGATCTTAATCACGCCGTGACCGCTTTCATTCACCTCTACCTTAAACTTTAAATTGGAGAGGAAGAAATCGCGGCTAACACCGGCACGGTCAAAGTCTTCCCTGGCCCCAAGCTTTACCAGCACCTGTGTAGCGTCTAGCTCACCGGTATCTAATAATCTGATTTCGGCCTCTAACGGCTGGTTTAGAGCAGAACTCAGGCTGAGCTCTCCTAGCCCTAATGCACTGGCTACATCAGTTTGCAATGCCCCCAATGCCGCTACCACTACCGCAAGCTTTTTACGCACCATCATCGCTACTTTCCCTATCTTGAGCTTTATTGTCAGCTTTTTATCTTTATTGTTCCGTAACGGTTACGGCTGTTCAATAATTAAGCTATTGAGGCGACCGAATGTCGAAACGGTAAAAAACCTAGAATAGGTCTTTACTAGTTGGCGTAAGTATTGATTAGAAATAGCTTTTTAGCAAGATTTCAACAATCTGAACACGGCTTAAAACAGGCCTTTTTGGCATATTATCTGACACAGTCCACAGATTAAGGGCGTTAGGGTGAAAAATAGCTTGCCGCAGCCAAGCAACAAGCGCCGTCCCGTTACCGATAGCATCAGCCAATGCCGCAGCATAATCGTCATCCATGTGCCCGCTATCAACTACAGCCCTAGCCGGCCACCACTTCGCCGGCAAACGCCACAATAGACTAGCAACAGAAAGCAGCGGGATAGAGATCAGACTACAGTCAACGTTACACTAGCTTTATATCATCACGGATCTGCTGGCAAATATTAGAACCCCTTGGCGATTAGGCGCTGACCAAGGCATAGCGCTTGGCCAACGGGATTGAACTCTGCCAATATCACTAGCATGGCACCCTCTACCACTATCTCAAGGGTTAGCCATGCAGACTATGCCTCTAACAAAATACGCAACATACGGCGCACAGGTTCAGCAGCACCCCATAGCAATTGGTCACCTACGGTAAAGGCCGACAAATACTCAGGTCCCATATTCATTTTGCGCAAACGGCCTATAGGTACCTGCAAAGTGCCGGTTACCGCCGTAGGCGTTAGCTGTTGCAAGCTTGCCTCGCGCTCATTGGGCACTACTTTTACCCAATCGTTAGCCGACGCCAAGATGGAATGAATCTCATCCATGGGTACATTTTTAGTCAGCTTTATCGTTAAAGCCTGGCTGTGGCAGCGCATAGCACCCACCCGTACACAGAGACCATCAACGGGTACAGGCTGCGCCGATGAACCCAATATTTTGTTGGTTTCCGCTTGGCCCTTCCACTCTTCACGACTTTGGCCATTGTCTAATTGCGTATCTATCCACGGTAATAAGCTGCCGGCTAAAGGCGCACCAAAGTTGGCGGTGGGGAAATCAGCTCCGCGCATAGTGGCAGCCACTTTGCGATCTATCTCTAAAATAGCACTGGCAGGGTCGGCCAACTGCTCGGCAACGCCGGCTTCTATAGCACCCATTTGCGCGATTAACTCACGCATATTTTGGGCACCGGCACCGCTAGCGGCTTGGTAAGTCATGGCCGTTGTCCACTGCACCAAGCCTTCGCGGAACAAGCCGCCCATGGCCATTAGCATTAAGCTCACGGTACAGTTACCGCCAATAAAGTTTTTTACGCCGTTGGCTAGGCCGTCTTTAATCACGTTCATATTAACGGGGTCTAGGATAATCAGCGCGTCGTCAGCCATGCGCAAGCTAGAAGCCGCATCTATCCAATACCCCTGCCAGCCAGCCTCACGCAATGGCCCAAATACGGCCTTGGTGTAATCGCCACCCTGACAAGAAACAATGACATCCATGCTTTGTAATGCAGCAATATCGTTGGCATCTTTTAACGGCGCTATATCACGACCTATGTCCGGGCCCGCGCCACCTACGTTGGAGGTCGTGAAAAATACCGGTTCGTTGATATCAGCAAAATCGCCTTCAGCCATCATACGTTCCATTAATACGGAACCGACCATGCCACGCCAACCTACAAAACCTACTCTATTCATAATAACTCTCAATACCGTTTGTTCGCCGCAGCGAAAAAATTACGTCGTTAATGCCGCTGCTATTCAGTTAAAGCAGCCACTAGGGCATCGCCCATCTCACTGGTAGAAACCAGCTTGGTACCTTCAGTATAAATATCCGGTGTGCGATAACCCTGATCCAAAACCTTACCCACTGCCGCTTCTATAGCATCCGCCGCCGCCGTTGCCGCTAAGGAGTAACGCAACATCATGGCAGCCGATAGTACCATAGCTAGGGGATTAGCCTTACCCTGACCCGCAATATCGGGTGCCGAACCGTGACAGGGTTCATACATGCCGCGACCGTTTTTATCCAGCGAGGCCGAAGGCAGCATGCCTATAGAGCCGGTGAGCATGGCCGCCGCATCGGACAATATATCACCAAATAAATTGCCGGTGACTATTACGTCAAACTGCTTGGGTGCACGCACCAATTGCATAGCGGCGTTATCCACATACATATGGCTAAGTTCTACCTCGGGGTAGTCTTTGGCCATGTCTTGGACGATTTCACGCCACAGCACTGTCGCCTCTAACACATTGGCTTTGTCGACAGAGCACAACTTACCGCCGCGCTTTTTCGCCGCCTCAAAGGCCACTTTGGCGATGCGACGTATTTCTGTTTCGTTGTATTTGTAAGTGTTATAGCCTTCGCGCTCACCGTTTTCTAAAGTGCGTATACCGCGAGGCTCACCAAAATAAATACCGCCGGTTAATTCCCGCACGATTAAAATATCTAAACCGGAAACCACTTCCGGCTTTAGCGATGAGGCATCGGCTAATTGCGGATATAAAATCGCAGGGCGCAAGTTGCCAAACAACTCTAAGCCCGAGCGCAAACCTAACAGGCCTTTTTCTGGCCGTATCTCTCTATCAATATTGTCCCACTTGGGGCCGCCTATAGCGCCAAACAGAATGGCATCACAGGCTTTTGCTTTCGCTAAGGTTTCATCAGGTAATGGCACACCCGTGGCATCAATAGCAGCACCACCCAATAGCGCCTCATCGTATTCAATACCTAAATCAAATTGTTGATTAATAATATCGAGCACACGCTTGGCCTCAACACTAATCTCTGGGCCTATACCGTCACCGGCAATCAATAAAACTTTTTTAGACACTGCTAACTCCAATGTTATGATTTGGCAAATAACCAAGGTGATTGTTGCTGCCACTTAGCTTCGAAAGCCTTGATGGCGTCGGCATCTTGTAAAGTAACGCCTATATCATCCAAGCCATTTAACAAACAGTCTTTGCGGTAGCCCTCAACCTCAAAATAAAAAGCCTCACCACTGGGCGTGCGAACTTGCTGCTGCTCTAGGTCCACCGTTAATTGGTAGCCCTCTTGCGCATACATCTCGGCAAATAATTGCTCGACAACTTCATCACTTAACACGATGGGCAGCAAACCATTTTTAAAGCAGTTATTATAAAAAATATCGGCAAAACTGGGGGCGATTACCGCACGAAAACCGTAATCATCCAGCGCCCAAGGTGCGTGCTCGCGGCTAGAGCCACAACCAAAATTCTCCTTGGCCAACAAAACACTGGCGCCTTGGTAGCGGGCGAAATTAAGCGGAAATTCCTTGTTTAACGGCCGCGTTGCGCAATCTTTGCCCGGCACACCTTCATCGGTGTAACGTAATTCATCAAATAAGTTAGGGCCAAAGCCGGTACGCTTAATCGATTTCAAGAACTGCTTGGGGATAATCATATCGGTATCCACATTGGCTCTATCCATGGGTGCGGCAATACCGGTTTCTATTGTAAATTTTTGCATAATATTCTTAAGCCTCCGCGCGCATCATGTCGCGTACATCAACAAAGTGGCCTGCAATTGCAGCGGCAGCAGCCATTTCAGGACTAACCAAATGGGTGCGGCCGCCGAAGCCTTGGCGCCCTTCAAAGTTACGGTTAGAGGTAGAGGCACAATGTTCACCGGCACCTAACTTATCGGAGTTCATCGCCAAGCACATGGAGCAGCTGGGGTCACGCCACTCCAAACCAGCCTCGATAAAAATCTTATCCAAGCCCTCTTCTTCCGCTTGTTTTTTTACTAAACCTGAACCAGGTACAACCAATGCTTGAATCACGCTGTCAGCTTTTTTACGGCCTTTAACCACCGCAGCAGCAGCACGTAAATCTTCTATACGCGAGTTGGTGCATGAACCTATAAAGACTTTATCCAATTTAATATCGGTAATCGCCATGCCTGCAGTAAGCCCCATATATTCGAGGGCGCGCTTAGCGGCAGTCTGTTTTACCGGCTCGCTAAAGTCGCTGGGGGCGGGTACGGTTTGGTTAACCGCCACCACCATCTCGGGCGAAGTACCCCAGGTCACCTGCGGAATAATATCATCGGCGTTTAATTCGACCACGGTATCAAAGTGCGCACCCTCATCGCTGTGCAAGGTGCGCCACTGTGCAACGGCGGCATCCCACTGTGCATCAGTAGGCGCAAAAGGCCGGCCTTTAACATAATCAATTGTTTTATCATCTACCGCTACCATGCCCACACGAGCACCGGCTTCTATGGCCATATTACACACCGTCATGCGGCCTTCTATAGACATGTTGCGAAACACTTCACCGCCAAATTCTATGGCGTGGCCGTTGCCACCAGAGGTGCCAATTTTACCAATCACCGCCAACACCACATCTTTAGGAGTGACGCCAAAACCTAATTTGCCATCGACCTTAACCAACATGTTTTTCATTTTTTTCTGCACTAGGCACTGGCTGGCCATCACGTGCTCAACCTCAGAAGTCCCTATGCCGTGGGCCAAAGCACCTAAGGCACCATGGGTAGCAGTATGAGAGTCGCCACACACCACGGTCATGCCGGGCAAGGTTGCGCCCTGCTCGGGGCCAACCACATGCACTATGCCCTGGCGCACATCGTTGATTTTAAACTCGGTGACACCAAAGCTCTCGCAGTTATCATCTAGGGTTTGCACCTGTATCCGTGAGATCTCATCTACTATGCCAGCGATGCCACCGGCGCGCTCAGTCACATCGGAGGGCACATTATGATCCGGCGTCGCCAGGTTGGCATCGACACGCCACAAGGGGCGGCCCGCCAAGCGCAAGCCTTCAAAGGCCTGCGGCGAGGTGACTTCATGTACTAACTGACGATCGATGTAAATAAGCGCCGAGCCATCATCACGCTGTTTAACTAGGTGGGAATCCCACAATTTGTCATAAAGAGTCTTTGCTGTTGCAGACATGAGTCCACCTCAAATATTCACTAACGAAGCCTTAATTGGCACTAAATAAGCTATGCCGAGTATTGTATGCAGGGCGAACGAATAACACAAATTCATATTTTTTATAGTTTGCATTCCAAAAAGGAATACACTAGCCTGCAGCCATGGACACTCAATCCCTGCAAGCATTCATACTCGTGGCTGACAGCGGCTCTTTCTCAGTAACCGCCGAGCAGTTACACCTCACCCAACCCGCCGTTAGCAAACGCATAGCGGGGCTGGAGTCACAGCTGGACTGCAAGTTGTTTGACCGCATAGGCCGCAGCACCCAGCTTACCGAAGCGGGCCGCGAGCTATACCCCAAGGCGCTGCAAATTCTGCAAGATGTGAAAGAGGCTGAACGCTGCGTACGTGAGCTGCGCGGCACGGTTGCCGGCACGCTCAGCATAGGCATTAGCCATCACATAGGCCTGCACAGGCTGCCGCCAGTGTTACAGGCATACAGCAAACGCTACCCAAAAGTGCACTTAGCGATAGACTTTATGGATTCGGAAGAGGCTCACGAGCAGGTTATGCACGGCCAAATTGAGCTGGGGGTCGTGACGCTAGACCCTGGCCACAGCTTAGTCAGCCACAATCAGGTATGGGATGATGAACTCACCTTAGTAGTCGCCGCCGATCACCCACTGGCCAGCAAAGCCATCATTACCCCGAAAATGCTCAGCAAATACAATGCGATATTGCCCGGTTTAAACACCTATACAGGGCGTATCGTCGCCGAGCTATTTAGCCAACATAAGCTCAAACTCAACACCAGCATGGCTACTAATTATTTGGAAACGATAAAGATGATGGTGTCCATAGGGCTGGGCTGGAGCGTGTTACCGAAAACCATGTTAGATCAACAGCTCAGCCCTATCAGCATTGCAGGCCTCAGCCTCAGCCGCAAATTGGGTTATATATACCACCCCAACCGCAGCCTCAGCAATGCCGCGCAAGCGTTTGTTGCAGCCTTAAACGAGCACCGCCGCCTAGGCTAGGGCCATAGCGCAAACAAACCTTCCAGCAGCGGCGCGGCCTGCTGCTGGAAGCTCTCACCTAAATAACCCTGACTAGCCATCCAGCACAACTCGGCCAACACCGCCCCTATTACCAGCACTAGCAGCGCAGCGCCCGCCCAAGCCTTGCGACGCGAGCCGGGCCGCGGCGACTGCTGGCCAATCCCATCAACTTGCGCCACCACTCTGGGGCGTATGATGAGAGTCTGCTGATCATTGCTAAAGGCCTGCAAGGCTTGCTTCACCTCGTCACAGTTGCGGTAACGCTGGCTGGGGTCTATGGCCAGCATCTTTTTCAATACCGCCTGCAGAGGCAAAGGCAATACCGCCATCTGCGAGGCATTAACCAACTGGCCCTGCTGCATCGCTACCGGCTGACCAGTTAGCAAATGGAACAACACTGCCGCCGCTGAATAGATATCACTGAGCGGCGACTTCTCTTCATCGGATGGTTGGTACCAGTCATTAGCCTTGTCAGAGTGATCGGTATAACCAAAATCGCTAAGCTTTATTTGGCCCGGCTTATACAACAGCAGATTACTGGGTCGCAAATTGCCATGCACTATGCCCTTGCTGTGGGCGTAACTGAGGGCATCACACATTTGCTGTGCCAGTAATAACCAATGTGCCAGTGGAAAGGCCTGACTTAAGCGCTCCTCCAAACTGCCACCACTGACATACTCCAATACCGAAATAAATGCCCGCTGATTTTTAGCGGTGCCGTACACCTTAGCGATATGTGGATGCTCTAGGCCTGTTAGGTTTTTATTAACATTGTAAGCCTCACCTTCGTAGGCACATTTTTGCTTTTTTACCACCAGCAAACGCTTGCGCTTGGGGTCGCTCACCAAATAGGTGGCGCCGTAGTGATTTTCTTTTAAGACATCCAGTAATTTATAAGCTGCGGGCAAGCCCTCTTGCGATTGCTCACCCTCCCAGCGGTGTTCGTTCAAATGCTTGCCTTGCAGAATCAACAATAAACGCTGGCGTATCTCATCGGCGCTTTTAGGGCGCAGCAAAGGCTCGCGGCTAAGGCATTCATCGATCAAACTCGCCAGCACCTTAGGTACAGAGCTCGTTGCCGAGGATGGTCCGGGCTGGCCGCCGTAAAACAATTCATGCATTAATACACCTAAGGCATATAAATCCGCTAGAGCGTTCACCACCTTGCCCTCGGCCTGCTCGGGCGCCATATAGGCCGGTGTACCCATAATGGCCTGGTCCTCAGCCTGCTGGGCGAAATAACCGGCAATACCAAAATCCACCACCCGCACATGGCCGTCATAATCGACTAGAATATTGGCAGGCTTAATATCCCTATGCACCACGCCATTGCGATGCGCATAAGAGAGTGCCTTGCAGATTTGCATGACGATGTCGATTTTACGGGTAAGGGCCACATCCGGCCGGGATAACACAGCGCTGAGGTTAACGCTTTTGACATACTGCATAACAAAATAAGGCTGGCCATCAGCGCTCACGCCCTGATCTATCACCTGAATAATATTGGGGTGATTTAAGCTGGCCACCAGCAAAGACTCTTGCTGAAACTGCGACTGCACCGTGTCATCATCCACCAAAGCGGCATCTAACACCTTAATGGCTACCGCACGGTGTAGGGATAATTGCTCCCCCAAATAAACGGTGGCCATCGCCCCCTTCCCTAAAGGCGCACCAATACTGTACCCGGGGAGTTGGATGGCAAGCTGGATGGGTAGTTGCATAGAATGATAATTAATAGTGCGAGTTCAAGGAGTTAGCGCTAAAATGCTAAGTGTTGGCTGAAGTATAGACGGGCCTTAGCACTTTTGTCGCACTGTTTTTTCAGCCAATAGTTGCGCTAAGCTGCTAGTACTGGGCCACAAACGGTATACGTGTATTTATTAACCACCTCATGATAAAAGCAAAAATATAGCTATGAATAATCAAAAAGAATGGCAACTCGTAGCCAACGGCGATTGGTTAAAAGGGCAAGTGTTCCCTCTGGCGCAACATACGGTATTAGGCCGCGACTCGGATTGCGACATTACCATACCCGGCACTCACCTATCGCGCCGCCACGCCGAAATTGCGATTAGTGGTAATAAATTATTGGTTAAAGACTTAGGCTCCTCTAACGGCACCTTTGTTAACGGCAAGCAAGTTAGCCAAGCCGAGTTAATACCTGGCGATCAAATTCAATTTGATGTGTTGACCTTTTCCGTAGAAGGCCCCGGCGAACAGCAAGACATTAACGCCACCAGAATTAGGCCGGCGATACTACCCAAAGCGAAACCCAAGCCCCTAATCCCAGAAATACCCGCCGACAAAAAACAGTGGAAAACCAAGCCTACTTCACCCGGCAACCGCAGCGAAAACGACCACTACAACCAAAGTAAAAAAATAAAAAATGCCATTATCACCGCGCTATGCGTTTGCACAGTGGCAGCAGTACTTGCGGGCATAGCGTTTCTAATTACGCAATTATAAACGTTAGCAGCGTTAGTAATATCGCTAACCCTAAAACAACGCCTATAACCGCGCTTAAAAAATACCCATAGCCAGTGCGGCGGCAAAGGTCGCCCCCAATTCTTCACACAGATTTAAACCACCCTCACTAACTTGGCCTTTAACGATTACCGGATCAGCAACTTTACGCAGCGGGTAACCTTTAGCAATACGCTCTAGCTGCCTAACAGCACCACTGCCATCGTTACCTGCGCTAATAAAACAACCGTAAGGGATATTCAATTGATAAGGCTCTAAGGGGTAAAAAGTTCTGTCTAAAAAATCTTTTAAGCCCCCAGATAAATAACCAAAGTTCTCTGGCGAGCCAAAGATTACCGCATCGCAAGCCTGTAAATCGGCCACACCCGCTTCCATAGCCGGCAGTAAACTCACCTCAGCGTCGGCACTAGCGCCTTTTAATACCGCCCGCGCCAACTGTGCGGTATTGCCGGATTGGCTATGATAAACAATAAGAATTTTTTTCATCCGCTTTTGCCTATTAATCGTTCACTCCAACGTAGACCGGCTGCCCAATATGCTCTAAACGGATAAAACAGGCACAGCGCTAAACTATCAGCCAACAAATCCAGCCAGGAGAAAAGTCGATAGCCGGTAAAAAACTGCAACACCTCTATCAACAAGCCAAAGGCAATAAGCAGCAATACCTTGCAGCGCCAGTAGGCCCCTAAAGGATAGGCGCTATCAATCAGCGCAGCCAATACAAAAAAAGCTAATAAGTGATTGGTTTTATCCCAGCCGGTACTGATAAAATCCTCATCTAAGGGTAATAAGGATAACGACAGCACGGTGACAGCAGTAAAGTAAAAAACTATTCTATAGCAAAGCAACATAAGCCCTATCCCTAAAAAATATGCGTTATCATAGCAAAACGCGCAGCGACACAGGAGCAAATCCTATGCAGTATTTACACAGCATGGTTAGAGTAAAAGATTTAGACGTCAGTTTGGATTTTTACTGCAATAAACTCAATATGATAGAAGTTAAACGTACCGATCACGAACAAGGTCGTTTTACCCTAATTTTTCTAGCAGCGTCGGGTGATGCCGCCTTAGCCACACAGGAACATAGACCCTGCCTAGAACTCACCTATAACTGGGATAGCGAGGATTACGACAAGGGCCGCAACTTTGGTCACCTAGCCTACGCCGTGGATGATATTTACCAAACCTGCCAACAACTACTAGAGCTAGGCGTAACCATTAACCGCCCGCCTCGCGATGGCTATATGGCGTTTATTCTATCTCCCGACGGTATTTCTATAGAACTACTACAAAAAGGTGAACAGCAGCAACCGCAAGAGCCTTGGCTCTCCATGCCCAACCAAGGACAATGGTAAACGAAACATAGCGCCTACGCATAAACTCCGCAGGGCGCTAAACACGTAGTTTTATTGGTTTTATTACAAATCAGAGAAAAATTCTATAGTGCGTGACAATATGGACCTATCCTCACCGAGGTAAACCTCTTTATAGTAACTCACCCTATAAACTTTAGGATCTACGTCACAATAAATCATCGCCTTGCGATAATCATTAATACTACCCACATCCACTCTTAGCACCACAAAAAAAACGCCCTGCTCATGCTTATAGCGAGTAGAAATATCATCCATAGCATAGCGCTGCAGGGATGCGCCCAATTGCGTCTGCGCCTCTTGCACACAGTATTGATAGGCATCAGACATATTCAGCGGTGAGCGATAATAATCCCTAAGTAAACTACTGGCATTATCAGATACATTGCTTGCCGGCTCATCATCAGCAAAATAATAACTGGCCGCACAAGAAATAAAAATAATCGCGAATAAAAAAATCAACGCCCTATCTTTTGTATAGGCCGATAAACACCAGCCCTTTAGCGCTAACAACATCGCTGCTCTTCCATTAAAACAAATACCACCACGGTTCTTTTAACGATTCCTCACAAGCACTGAGCTGACCATTATAGCGCCGCGCCCTAGCAGAGACTTTTTTTGCCACCACTTTTAACCAGCCTTTATTTTTAAAGGTACGTCGATTAAAGCCTCCTTGACCTTCATGATAGGCCAGATACAAATGGTAGGTATCATCACGTTTAATATTACAGCGCTGCATACTGACACTGTTATACCAACCAATAAAATCGATGGCATCATCAAAATCATCCCTATCAGCACCGTAATTACCGCTGCCACGCTGATAATCCTCCCAAGTGCCATCTTTGGCCTGCGAATAACCGTAGGCGCTAGAGGCTCTAAACCAAGGAATAATACCTAACAACCATTCTCTAGGCGGCTGCGCCTTAGCGCGAAAGCGCGACTCCTGATGCATCATCGCCATCATCGTGCCTATAGATGAACCCCAGTTCTCTCTAGCATCAGCAGCATCTTCATACCAATCATCTTTTTCACGAAACATCTCACAGACATTATCGAGGTTTTTAGGTGGTGCAGTAGTACAGCCAGTCAGAAATAACAAACCGGTGAGTAAACTCAGAATAGCAATGCGGGCTGTCATAGTAGGCCTATAGCTTTATTATTGTTGGTATTGGGCGAGTAAGGATAAAAACATTTTTTCATCTAAAATTTCAACACCCAGCTCCTGCGCCTTGGCTAACTTTGAACCCGCTCCCGGCCCCGCCACCACGCAATGGGTTTTTTTAGAGACACTGCCAGCGACCTTGGCACCTAAATCTTGCAAACGCTGCTTGGCATCGGATCTATCCATAGTTTCCAAACTACCCGTTACCACATAGGTTAAACCCTTAAGCGGTAATTCGGCTTCCGATTTCACTTTTATATCGGGCCACGTAATACCACAGGCTTGCAGGCTTTCTAATAATTCTTGGCTGTGAGGCGCGTGAAAAAAATCATACACATGCTGCGCTCCCACCGGCCCTACATCGGCCACACTTAATAACGACTCAACGTCAGCTTGTTGCAGGGCTGATAAATTACCGTAGTGCTGCGCCAAGTTGCTGGCAGTAGCTTCACCGACTTCTCGTATGCCCAGCGAAAATAAAAACTTCGCAAAGGTCGTTTGCTTAGAGGCCTCTAAGGCTGCGACTAAGTTGTTAGCTGATTTTTCTGCCATACGCTCTAAGGTGCATAGTTTTTCTACTTCTAAGGTATACAAATCGGCGACTGATTTTATCAAGCCTTCATCTACCAATTGCTCTACCAGCTTATCGCCTAAGCCATCGACATCCATAGCCTTGCGCGAGGCAAAGTGCTTAATCGATTCTTTCACCTGCGCGCCACAAATTGCCGCACCGGTGCAGCGGCTAATCGCCTCACCTTCTACCCGCTCTATGGGTGATTCACACACAGGGCAGCTTTCAGGGAACACAATCAACCTCGCATCGTCAGGCCTGCGCTCTAATACCACCTTCACCACTTTCGGAATCACATCACCGGCTCTGCGCACGATTACGGTATCGTTAATGCGTACATCTAAGCGCGCTATTTCATCGCGGTTATGCAAGGTGGCATTACTCACCGTTACGCCGCCGACAAATACTGGCTCTAGTCTAGCCACTGGCGTAATCGCGCCGGTGCGGCCTACCTGAAAATCCACCCCTAACAAGCGGGTAATTTCTTCTTCGGCGGGAAACTTGTGGGCTATGGCCCAGCGCGGTGCCCGCGACACAAAACCCAATTGTTTTTGCAGCTCTACATCGTCGACTTTAAAGACGATGCCGTCTATGTCGTAACTAAGTTCGGGGCGTTTTGCTAATAGGTAATCGTGATACTCCAAGCAGGCAGCGACACCGCTAACCACACGCATTTCGGGATTAATACGAAAACCCCAGCGTTGGCATTGCTTTAATATTTCGCTGTGCTTGTCAGCAATTTGCAGTGGCTGGCCGTCGCCATCGGTAATCAAACCATAGCCGTAGCAACACATTTCCAAATGACGCTGAGCGGCTATTTTAGGATCTAGCTGGCGTAAAGTCCCGGCAGCAGCATTGCGCGGATTGGCAAAGGGCTTTTCATCTGCCGCCAAGGCGCGTTCGTTATACGCTTCAAAACTGCGCTTGGGCATATAGATTTCGCCGCGCACTTCTAATATGGCTGGGTAATCGTCACCGACCAGCTTTAAGGGTATGGACGCGATGGTACGTACATTATGAGTAATGTCTTCACCGACATTGCCATCACCACGCGTGGCACCGCGCTGCAACACACCGTCTTTATATAATAGGCTAATTGCTATGCCGTCGAGTTTGGGTTCGCAGACGTACGATAGCGCTTGCGGTTCATCCAAGCGTGACAATAAACGTTTTTCAAACTCACGCATGTCATCGGCGTTAAAAGCATTATCCAGCGATAACATGGGCACTTCATGCTGCACTTGTTTAAAGGCAGCTAAGGGCTCGGCGCCCACCCGCTGGGTGGGTGAATCGGCACTGATTAATAGAGGATGCTCTGACTCCAGCGCTTGCAACTCACGTATTAGCCTATCGTATTCCGCATCGGGAACACGGGCATCGTCTAAGACATAGTAGTGGTAGTTGTGTTGATTAATGCTTTGGCGTAGCAGCGCGATGCGCTGCTCGGGAGTAGAACTCATCGACATAGTAAGCCGTAATAATAAAGGAACTGTACGCCCTTAGGCATGGGTTAATTGCTTGCGCTCGATTTCACGTATGCGATTACGGCAATGCTCTAGGGTTTGCCCCGTCATCACGCTACGGGTTTCATCACGCAATTCGCCGTTGAGGTTTTTTGCCAAGCACTGCGCGGTTTCTACCATATAGTCAAAAGCCTGGATGGGCTTTTGCGGACCAGGCACTTTTACAAAAAAGCAGACACCTGGAGTAGAAAACTGCTCGATATTATCTAAATCAAAAATCCCAGGCTCTACACTATTCACTATGCTGAACTGTACCGGGCCTATGCCGCTAGCACTTTCATAACGGTGAAAAATATTCATATCGCCAAAGCGGCAATCGCAGGCTAATAAAATGTGCAGCAAATCAGCGCCTTTAAAAGGCTTACCTTTGGCCATGACATTAATGATAATGACTTCTTCCGGGCCTAGGTTACGGTTAGCCTGCTGCTCGCTGTCATCAGCGGGCATAACATCTAGCTCTTGCTGTTGCGGCTTATTGCTGGCAAAAAGGGGATCATTGTCGTCGTCATAGCTATTGTCATTATTACCCTCATAGACAGGCTCTAACGACTCTTGCTCTTGCGCTGCCACTTCATAGTCAGCTTCGGGCTCAGCCTCAAATTCAGGGCCTAGCTCAGAACCTAATTCAGAATCTAATTCAGAGCCTAGTTCAGATTCAGTGTCGAGTTCGGGGTCGGATTCAAATGCATCCCCTGCCAGCACCTCTTCATCGCTAAAGTCGGTGGCGCTAATTGACTCCATCAGCATGGGCACATCCTCATCCAGCTGTAGGTCATCGTCAGCATACGCAGGTTTAGCCATAGCGTCACCGGGCTTACGCGGTATCACTCTAGGGCCGCCTAAAACTTCTTTATTAACCGGCTCATCAATATCGCCACTGGAGTTAACGAAGTTTTTATTTAACGACATGCGTATTTTACCGCGCCGGTCATTACGCATGCGGCGAAAACCATCAAAAAGGACTACCGCAATTAGCAGTATGCCAACAATTATCATCCAGTCGCGTACACCGAGCTCCATTGCTGTTTTACCCTTTTACCTTTATCAAAGAATATTGTTGTTAATAATGTTATCAATAATGCGTATTGCTATAAGGCAGCCAGTTCGGCGGCCTCATCTACATCTACCGTTACCAGACGCGAAACCCCTGGTTCGTGCATGGTAACACCTAATAATTGTTCTGCCATTTCCATGGCAATTTTATTATGGGTTATGTAGATAAACTGTACAGACTTGGACATTTCTTTTACCAAACGAGCATAGCGGCCTACGTTGGCATCATCAAGTGGTGCATCCACCTCATCCAACATACAGAAAGGTGCTGGGTTGAGGCGGAAGATAGAAAATACCAAGGCGATGGCGGTGAGTGCTTTTTCACCACCCGATAATAAATGTATGGTGCTGTTACGCTTGCCCGGTGGCCGCGCCATAATAGCGATACCGGTATCGAGTAAATCATCGCCAGTCATTTCTAAATAGGCGGTACCGCCACCAAACACTTTCGGGAACAACTCTTGCAAACCAACATTGACGGTATCGAAGGTATCTTTAAAACGTTGACGCGTTTCTTTATCAATTTTGGCAATGGCGTTTTCTAAGGTTTGCAGCGCTTCCATCAAATCATCATTTTGCGCATCTAAATAGACCTTACGCTCAGACTGCGATTTGTAATCGTCTATCGCCGCCATATTGATATTACCCAAACGGGCAATTTTTCGACCTAAAGATTCTAACTCTTCACGCCAAGCTGGCTCGCTAGCCTCTTCGGGTAAGTTGGCCAACACGTTTTCTAAATCAAACTGGGTGGCAATTAACTGCTCTTCTAAAGCGCGACGACTAACCTGCAAACCTTGCACATTCACCCGCAGTGATTCCAGCTCCGAACGCACGGTTTGCGCGCGCTGCTCTACCGCGCTGCGGCCCTGTTCGGCTTGGCGTAAGGCGTGTTCAAACTCATCAACCTTGGCCCGCTCACTGCTTAGCTCGTCCTCTACCATTAAGCGGCTTTCCAGCTGCGCCTCTAGCTCCATTTTTAATTCTTCTATGGGCTCGTCGGCACCTTCTATACCTTCTTGCAAGGTGGCCCGGCGCTCTTCTAACTGTTCCACTTGGCTGCGGGTGCGCTCTATATTTTGATTCATAGAATCTAATTGCGCGCGCAGCGATTGATAGCGCATGGCCAACTGATGGGCCGAATCTTTATCGTGCCTAGCACTTTGCCTAGCTTGGTCTAGTTTGCTGCGGCTTTCATCGCGCACCGCCAATAGACGTTCACGCTCATTGGCATCTTGCTCCATAGCCTCTATGGCTTCTTGCAAAATAATACGCGCTTCGCCTAAGCCTTCTTGCTCAACTTGGAACTGCTCACGGCTTTCGGTGAGCTCACTATTAATGCGCTCGCGGCGCACGCTAATTTGCTCTACCTGCACCTGCTTACCACTTAACTCTGAACGCAGCTCGGTATGTTTTTTGTTGACGTCTTGCAAATCGCGCTGCAATTGCTCGCGCAAAGTTTCAGCGGTTTTTAAGGCGTCGCGGCCAGTGCTAATTTCAGCCTCTAACGCATCCACCTTGATTTCTAACTCGGCAATTTCAGCGCTCAGCGACTCTAACTCTTGCTGGCGGTTTAGCACACCGGCTTGGGCATCGCTGTCTTTGGCAACTCGCAACCAGTTGGGGCCTATCCATAAACCTTCGGCAGTTACCACCGACTCATGAGCCTCTAACTTATTGCGTAAGGCCAACGCAGCGGGTAAATCATCGGCCACGTATACACCGGCCAATAAGCTGGCCGCTTGCGTGCCCTCTACCTTACTGGCTAGGGTATCGGCCACGGCGCTGCCGTTGTGATGGCTGGCGGTAGCTGTGTCTAATAAAGTAATGCTGCCTTTTTGTAGCTGCGCAGTTAAGGCGGCAATAGCATCTAGGCCATCGACACACACCGCTTGCAGATGCTCACCTAACACGGCCTCTACCGCTGTTTCCCAACCGCTGGCAACTTTAATATTCTCGGCCAACCTAGCCTGACCGGCCAAGCTATTTTTACTTAGCCATTCATTGATAGCACCGCCCTGCTGACCCAAAGCTGCTTGTTGCAGCGCTTCTAAGGAGGCCTGCCTACCGCGTAGGCTTTGAAATTTGTTACGCGCTACATCCAGCGCCGAGCTGCTTTCGTTATTGCTGTCGCGCTGTTCATTAATAAGCTCGGCTTGTTCGTCTATGCGCTGCTGTTGCTCTTCTAACTGCATATCCAGCTCAGCTTGCTGCTCGGCCAAAAGATTGATTTCATCCTCTACCGGGCCAGCGCTAAGGCCTTGCTGTTCATGCTCTAACTTTTCCACCCTATCCTGCATACGGCTGAGTACTTGCTCAAATTGCTGTATGCGTGACTGCTGCACTTCCGCGCGCTGGCGCGGCTGGCTGGCCTCTAGGTTGAACTCATCCCACTGCTGCTGCCATTGCTGCATGGCTTCTTCGGCGGTTTGTAGCGTTTCGGCAGTCTCCTCTTCGGAGGCTTGCGCCATCTCCAGCTCGGGCTCTATTTGCTCTAGCTCTTCAGTCCAGCGCTGCATGTTTTGGTTGTCAGACTGTAAATGCGATTGCGCTTGCTGGTAGTTTTGTTCGGTTTGCTGCAAGTCATCACGCAACTGACGGCTGCGATCTTGTTGATGCTTAATGCTTTGTTCTAAGCGAGTCACTTCACCGCCCAAGGTGTAAAAACGGGCTTGCACCTCATTAAAGGTATCCATGGCTTCGGTGTGGGCATCACGGTATTTTTCTATGCTGGCATCAATGGCGCGTTGCTCGGCAATCACGGCCTCTAGCTTGACCTCTGCATCGCGTATCGCCTGCTCGCGCTTTTTAACGTCGCCATCTAGGCACTGCCATTGCAGCGCCTGCAATTGCGCGGTGTATACCCGTTCTTCTTTTTTCAGCTCGGCGTAGCGTTCGGCGGCTTGGGCCTGACGCTTTAAGGTTTCTAGCTGGCGCTCCATCTCATCGCGCAAGTCGGTTAAGCGCTCTAGGTTTTCCATTGTACGGCGCATGCGGTTTTCGGTTTCGCGGCGGCGCTCTTTGTATTTGGAAATGCCAGCAGCTTCTTCGATGAATACCCGCAGCTCTTCGGGCTTGGACTCAATCAAGCGCGAGATCATGCCCTGTTCGATAATAGAGTAACTACGTGGGCCCAAGCCGGTGCCTAAAAAGATATCGGTAATATCGCGGCGGCGGCATTTGGTGCCGTTCAAAAAGTAATCAGAAACCGCTTCACGAGTCACTCGGCGCTTAATCGCTATTTCAGCAAAGCGGGAATACTCACCGCCCAAGGTACCGTCGGTATTATCAAATACCAATTCTATAGAAGCCTGACCTACGGGCTTGCGGTTAACCGAGCCGTTAAAAATAACGTCGGTCATGTTTTCGCCACGTAGATTTTTAGCCGAGCTTTCACCCATTACCCAACGCACCGCATCGATAATATTCGATTTACCACAGCCATTAGGGCCAACCACGCAACCCAGATTGCTAGGAAAGTTTACGGTTGTAGGGTCGACGAAGGATTTGAACCCCGCCAGCTTGATAGATTTAAGTCGCATATTACTTTAGCTTATTCAGATAACGTCTTGTATTTATTATATTTTTTACAATATAACAACAGTGCCAGCGGCAACGCCCGCACGGCGTAAAATTAGTGGCCAGTGTAATGCTTTTAACGCCCAAGCTCTACGTTGAAATACAGGTTTTTTGGGATTTTTGTAACACTAGACTATGGGCTGAAATACAGGCAAATAGAACAATTAACAAGCAGCCGACATAACTGGGCTGCCCCGACCTAAACTCACCACCAAACAGGCAGCAGGCTAGCCAGCACACACCAAAGCAGCACATACATCGGCGAGAGTCGCCACAGGGCTAATTGCGCAAAACCAACAGCGACTATAACGACATCCAGCCACGTGATAATACTAGAAATGACTATAGGGTCATAAAGCGCCGCCGCCAAAACTCCCACCACCACCGCATTAACACCGGCTACCGCATTGGCCGCCAGTGGGTTATGGGCAATGCTCCGCCACAGGGGCAGCGCTGCCGCCAGCAACAGAAAACCCGGCAGAAAAATGAAAAACACCGCTGTGAGTACCTCCAACCATGGCCCGTAAGCAGTAGGGATCATAGCGCCTAGATACGCCGCAAAGGAAAATAGCGGGCCCGGTACAGCCTGCGCCGCACCATAACCCGCCAAAAAAGCTTCGCTAGTTAGCCAGCCACTGGCCACCACCGACTCCTCCAGCAGCGGCAACACCACATGGCCACCACCAAACACCATAGCACCAGCGTTATAAAACGCCTGTGCCAACGAGTAAAGGCCAAGCTCACTGGGCGCCCAAGCCAAAATAAACAGCAGCGATAAAAACACCGCGAACAGCGTTAAGCCCAACCCTCTGCCATAGGGCAACCGAATTGCCGCCCCGCTCTCAGCGCTAACCTCATCGCCAGTCACACGACAAAAAAGCATACCTGCAACCGCGCCCGCCACGATAACCACAATCTGAGCCCAAGATGTATCCAGCAACAACAAAGTACTGGCCGCCAACAACGCCAACCCCTGCCTATAAAGATCCGGGCACAACTTTTTCGCCATGGCCAGCACTGCATCGGCCACCACCACACAGGCGAGCAACTTAAGGCCGTGTATCGCCAACTCAGCCATCGGCCCCGACAAAACCGGCAGCGCATAAACAAAAGCCAGCAGCAACAACACCGATGGCAGTGTAAACGCCAGAAACGCCGCGACAGCACCCAACCACCCCGCCCGCAACAAGCCCAGAGCAAAACCCAGCTGGCTGCTAGCCGGGCCAGGGATAAATTGGCAAATCGCCAATAGCTCACTGAACTGCGCCTCTCCCAGCCAGCCCCGCCGCACTATTAACTCTTTACGAAAATAAGCAATATGCGCCACCGGCCCACCAAAAGACGTCAAGCCTAAAATAAGAAAAGTTTTAAAGACTTCAGCAACACTAGCTTGGCTAGCGTTTAGTGGTTCGTTGGCCTGCATACTGTAAGCATCTCAGAAAACTAAAGTTTTATGTGTGAGCAAAATCTGCATTGTAAACTCGATATCAGTAACAGCTGTATACCATAATCACGTGAGATTAGTATTACGCGGCTTAGAAAAACACAGAACATTAACGGCGACACTCCTACGCCTATACAGCGTCATGCTTGGCAGTACAGATTAGTATTTAATATTGCCGCCAAAACATGCAACGTCTCTTCTATCAAGACACCTACATAATTGCCTACAGAATTACCTGTGCTGCTCTTTACCCATTATGACCTTGTCCGTATATTCTCCACACCTTGTGCCGCCCTAGTAGACTTTTTTAAAACAAAAAAAAGCCCACATCTGGCGAGGCGGGCTTTGGTTATATTGAAGTAATTGTTTTAGGGTGCGGGCTGAGTAACCGTGTTCATATCTAAAGTTACTGCGGTCTGTGATAGCAGCCTGCCATTAACAGAAGCACTGGTATTGACGGTAATGCCTTTTATTGCGAGCACTACACCTTCAAAGTGTGCCGTGGTATCCAGTGCGACACCGGTACCGCCACCTACCTGCCAAAATACGTTTTTGGCTAGCGCTCCGCCTGTCAAGAAAACACTTGTAGCACTTGCCTGAATAAGGTCACCCGATATTTGAAAAATCCAAACATCGTTCGCACTACCATTAAGCGTTACATCGGTGTTAATCAAAACATCGGTACCCCACTTATAAAGACCTGGCACCAAGGTGCGACCACTAATATCACCCGCATATAACTCGGTAAAATCAGGCGTTGTTCTTCCCGCCGCATCGGTATAGGCAGTTTCCATATCGAGTACCGCATTAGCAACTAAGGTGTTATCGGATGCTGAGCCCGCAAAACAACCTACAGCGCCACTACCGGTATAAGCATTGTCTGCACCATAGATAGTACCGGTAATTTCCGTACAAAATACATTGTCCATCGCCGCAGCGGTAATAGGGCTTGCGCCTATATTACCGGTAATAGCAGAGGTATGAACATTAGTAATGCCCGTTTTAGTCAGCACCACAAAATCCCCAGCTGTTCTCAGTTTAATAGGGCCAGGGCCTTCAGCAATTTCAGTGCCTGTCGTGAAAGTCCAGCTATAGTTTGCTGCCAGCGCATTTGCCGCAAGGTCAGTAACCGCCGTGGTAAAAGTAACGGTATAAAGTGTGCTAGGGGCTAGCTGATCATCAGGAGTGAAACTTACCAATCTGTCTTGGTAGCTTACAGAGCCAGTAACGACAACGGCACCGCCGTTTGTAGTCAATTTAAAACTGTCACTGTTAACACTTGCTGGTTGTAGATCTTCACTAAAAACAGCAGTAATACTGTGATTGAGTGCAAACCCCGTTGCAGCATTTTGTGGGTCAGTAGAAACTACTGTTGGCGCAGTTGAATCAACGGTAGTGCCACTAGTAAAACTCCAAACGTAATCGCTGGTCAACCCTACAGATGACGCACTAGTTACCGCAGTAGTGAGAGTCGCCGTGTACAAAGTACTGCTGCTGAAATTACTACCTGGGCTAAAACTCGCCGTCTTACTTCCGGCATCATAGCTTACCGTACCTGTGAGCGCGGGTTCGTCTGCACCCTGCACAGTAAAACTTAACGTATCAATACTGTTTGCGTCCATCACCTTGTCAAAGCTGGCAACCACTTTGCTGTTTAGCGCAACCGACGTTGCAGAGTCAGCAGGGGCTGTTGAGCTAACCGTAGGTGCAGTATAGGTAACCGTACCACCGTGGTTACTGTTACTACCTCCGCAGCCGACTAATAAAGTACTGAGAATGAATGTCGTCAACCATATTTTTCTATTTCCAAATCTGGCTATTGTCTTCATTATTTATATCCATTAAAAGAGCTCATCGTAGAAAAAACGAGCTGCAATTTTTTTGACGATAAGAGCTTTACTCTTATCTGAGGACTATATATTCGTATTCACCTGGCGTTTCTTTATGCCACAAGAGAGCTGTTGTTTTAATTACGAGTAAGGTGCGAATTTTTAGCATTTGTTTCGTCTATAAGCAGGCCTTAGACGGGAGGGCAGATGCCATTATGCGCCAAATAACAACAAATAGGTGGGTTATATTAAAAGTGGAAGTACTTTCAACCAATTAACTAAGCACGTTAAATAGATACCGAAATGCAAATAAGACTACTATATAGCCATATAGTCTCTCTTATAAAAAATATTTAAGTGTAAAAAAACAGTTAATATTTTTTTAAAATAATTGAATAAAAATCATTAATAACTTCCAAAACAATCACTTTTCGAGAAAAATAGACTAATTCATACCTCACGTTTTACACCTGAAATATTTCATAGAATCTCGTAACTTCGTTAAATTATAGCGATTCACCGTATTGTGACGCAGATCTCATTGAGCTATGAAAAATTCAGAGTAAGTCGATGAAACAAAAACTGAAATAAATAACTTAAAACGATATTGTCAATGCCCCAAAAAGGAACGATCCCTATTTAGCAACCCCTGCAATTATTAAATTCCAGCTTAACGGTATCGCCACAGCCTCATTCGAGTAAGTTGATAAACAATCATCGCCAATAAAATCAAACCACAACCTAGCCATTGGTTTGCCGCCAAGGTTTCCGACATAAAATAAGCACCTAGAATAGTTACCCAAACGGGTTCTAATATCATTACCATACCGGCATTGTTGGCAGTGCTTATGCTCAGCGCATAGGTTTGCAAGCTAAAGCGCAGTAGCGAAGCGATTAAGGCGCTAGCTAATACCCAGCCCCAAATATCTAGGCTCCAATTGAAAGTTATGGGTTCAGTATAAAATGCCGCCATAAGAGCAACGATGCCGACAGTAGCCATTTGTATTGCGGCTAATGTTAAGGCTGGCATTTTTGCCGCGTGAACCGTAGTAACAACAAATTGCAGCGCAAAAAATATCGCCCCTAGTAGCAAATAAAGTTGCGATACCTCTAAGTGGATTTCACCTTGCAGCGTGAGAGCTGCAAGCCCTAATACCGCCAGTAACATGGGCAGTAGTAGCTGCTTAGAAATTCGATGGCCGTAAACAACCCGCCCCATTAAAGGGATAAATATTACCGCTAGGCTAGAAATAAATGCGGCCTCACCGAGGTGAGTGCTATGAAATAAACCCTGAATCCATAACAGTAAGGCTATGGCAAAGAGCACACCGGTTTTAATAGCAGACCACCATTGCTGCCTACCGAGTAACATTAAGCGTCGTCGATAAAATAGCATCAACAAACAGGCCGCCATGAGAAAGCGAATAGCAATAAAGAGAAAAGGTGGCACTACCGCTAAAGCGTTTTTGGAGAAAATCCAACCTGCAGCAGCAATTAAAGTAACTAGCACCAGTAATAAATCACCACGAAGGCGATCAGACATTGGGTTCTCCTTGTACTGGCTTTAGGCTAGAGGGCCGTACGGTATTTATAAGCGATTGAGAGCGCCATTATAAAGCAATAGCTAGGCCTAGACTGTACGCAAATCTGCTTATTACACCTCAAAAATGTAAGACAAGGTAAGAGTAGGTAGCCACAAACCAGAAGCCCGCTATCAAGCGCCTATCATGACAGCCGCCCCAAGGGTTGATCACTTTATTAAACCCTTTAGCATGGCCCTCTTTTCAGCACAGTTAGTAATCAGCTCATCCAACCAGTAATTTAACAACAGCCTCAGCAACCGCATGAGCGCTAGCAGGATTTTGCCCGGTGATTACCCTATCGTCCTCAATAACAAACACGTTCCAAGGTTGAACCTTGCTATAACGAGCAGCATTACGCGCCAGAGACTCTTCCAGCAAAAAGGGAACATCGCCTATAGTGCCGTAATCTATTTCTTCTTCACGGGTGAAACCGGTAACGGATTTATTAGCAAGTAGCTTTTCGCCCGTACTAAGGGTAATGGGTATCAGCCCAGCTGGGCCGTGACAAACCGCCGATAGAATACCGCCCTTTTCATAATGGCTAGCACTGAGCTGGGCAAAATCCTTATTACTGACTAGGTCAGATAACAACCCAAAGCCACCGGGATAATACACAGCGTCATAGTCATCGATATTGATTTGAGAAACCGGGATAGTATTGTTAATACGGTTTTGAAATTCGCTGCTATTTACAATGGCTTCGTTTACGGCGTCACCCTCAATATCAGTCCCATAAATAGGCGCTTTGCCACCTTTAATGGAAGCGATGTCGTAGCCCAAACCGGCATCTAAAAACACCTGCAAGGCATGGCTAAGCTCGGGAGCATAGGTGCCGTTAGCTTGGTCGGTATCGCCTAATGTTGCGTGGTTGGTAACTGGAATCAGTATTTTTTTCATGATGCTTACCCTGTAGTGATGAATTGAGTGTCTTTTCTTACGCTTACAACCATCTTAGTGACATACACTTATGGCAACAATACGGTAATATGACAAATTACTATTGCCAAACAGCAACAATAAGAGCTTATGGATAATTTTGAAGGCATACTAGAATTTGTCGCCGTGGCGGAAAGCCAGGGTTTCTCAGCCGCAGCCAAACAAATGGGCTGCAGCACCAGCCATGTCAGCCGGCAGGTTTCACGGCTTGAGGCGCGCTTAGGCAGTGCCTTACTCGCCCGTACCACACGCAGCGTAAGCCTGACTCAAGCTGGGCTAGCTTACTATAAGCAATGCCGCGATTTAGTGGACGGCCTGCAACAAGCCAACGAACAACTCAACTCCCAACAAGTTCAGCTAAACGGCACATTACGGGTAAGCGCAGCAGGCACCTTTGCCGAGCAATATGTCATCCCAGCATTAATAACATTTGCACAGCAACACCCAGAGCTAACCATCGATATCGACTTTAATAGCCGCAAAGTCAATTTTGTTGAAGACGGCATCGACTTTGCCATTCGCTACGGCAGATTAGAAGATTCTGGGCTGGTAGCACGAAAACTATTAGATCGCCCATTAATGGCGGTAGCCAGCCCAGAGTATTTACAGCAACACGGCAGCCCTACTCGCCCAGAGCAATTAAAAAACCACAGCTGCATCATTTCAAATAACAACCACTGGCAGTTTGAACATGAAGGCATTACCCAAGAGGTAAAAGTTAACGGCCGCTGGAAAAGCAATAACGCACACGCGGTTATTAGCGCATGCAAACAACATCTAGGCATTGCCTATATGCCAAAAATTAATTTTTTACAATCGGTAAAAATGGGCGAACTCAGCCCTGTGCTAGAGCCCTATTGGAGCCGAGGCTCTGGCAGCTGGCTGGTCTATCAAAATCGGCGCTTTCTACCTATGCGCGCTCGTTTGGCCGTCGATTATTTGTTGAAACACTTTGAGGGATGGGAGGAATAGGTCGTAGGCTGGTTTGGGTTATTGGTTTATTTTTAGGGTGGGTGTCTTATTAACACTGTTTTATTAATACTCTCTAACTAAATGCTAACGCTTCTTATTTGTCACCGATACTCATAAGCCAGCCCCCAGGCCAGCAGTCACCTGCTAGCCTGTAGGTTCCGCAACCAATTGGAGCTGACCAATGAAACTCTATACCGGTATTGACCTACATTCAAATAACCATTACATCACTATCATCGATGAACAAGATAATCGATTGTTTGAAAAGCGGGTGAGTAATGATTTAGAAAAAACTTTGACGTTACTCTCACCATATAAAAGTGAAATGATTAGCATCGCTATCGAATCCACCTATAACTGGTATTGGTTAGCAGACGGATTAATCGAACATGGTTATGACGTGAAATTAGTGAATACCGTCGCCGTACAACAATATTCAGGGCTTAAATATACCGATGATCAGTCTGATGCCTTTTGGCTAGCCCACTTAATGCGTCTTGGTATTTTACCTACAGGACATATTTATCCTAAAGCACAGCGTGGCGTTAGAGACTTACTCAGGAAGCGATTACAACTTGTTCAAGACAGAGTGAGCCATATGCTCAGGATACAGAGCCAAGTAACGCGCTCAACAGCCCTGCATATTTCTATTACCGATATTAAAAAACTAAACTTTGATCCCGCATCGGTTCCTATTGACAAAAATGTAGATCGAGCGATCCGAGCAGATTTAGCCTGCGTCGCAATACTCAACAAACAAATCGAATCAGTTGAGGAGTGTGTACTTGCGCAGTGTCGTTTAAAACAGCCTTTCAAATTACTAACCACCGTGCCTGGTATAGGCAAAATGCTAGCGATGACAATCATGTTAGAAACGGGGGATCTTAGCCGTTTTAATAAAGTGGGCAATTATGCCTCTTACTGCCGATGCGTTGCGAGTAACCGCTATAGCAATGGAAAAAAGAAAGGCGTCAATAATACAAAAAATGGTAATAAACACTTAGCTAGAGCTTTTGTTGAAGCAGCCTACTATGCCGCTCGCTTCCATGAAAAGCCAAAAGCCTACTTTGCTAAAAAAGAAAGGCAAGTTAATAGAACGCTAGCCACTAAAGCACTGGCACATAAACTTGCGCGTGCTTGTTATTACATTATGAGAGATCAAGTGATATTTGATGAAAAAAAACTGTTTAGTTAAGGTTTGAAGAAGGTAAAAAGTGAACTCCAAAAGGGGAATGGTTAAACCAAGTCTCCGATTAGACACTTTTCACCTTCACTTAAAACTATCATTTAAATCACTTGCCCATACTGTGAACTGACTTGGGGTTGGCACTACGATGCCGCGTCTCTGTTATTGAAAAGTAGACACCGTTTGGTACCGATATGTTTCTAGAGCCGCAAGGCTTGGGCGGAATAACCGCTAGAACTCGATGGGTGACTGTTCCGGGCGATGCCCGGAAACAAATGATTGAAGCTAAGGATGCAAGCGCATTTAATGATAGAAAAACACAGTAATCTTGCTGGGAATCACTGTGGCCACTTGACAGTTATTGGCTTATGGGCGACCCCTTTAATTCCAGAAAAATGACCTTCCAGTATTGCATACGAATTTTTGCAGTTTTGTGTAATTTCACCATTTTCGGTGCTATCCCAAAGAGCAAATGAGCTCATTGTGTCCATCATCATTGCGTGATCTTTTGTAAGATATGCGCGGTATGTTGTATCCCACTGGATATACCCAACAAATTGTTCAGTTTTTCCTACATATTTTTCAGGGCTACTTAATAGTTGAACCATAGATACAGCTATAGTTCGCTCTTTGGCGCTGACACCAAAAGATACAATAGTTAGCAAAATTAAAGTGAAATATTTCATATCTCTGGCTGCAGCCTTAACGCCGCACTCAGCGGCTTGTCCGCTGCAATGCTTTGTTAGCAGCATTCTTCTATTTGCAATAATTCAAAAAATTCTTCTAGCTCTTCGTTACTTGATGAAAATACTGCGAGGTTTTTCCCTCCGTCATCTTTGACACTTTGGTATTTAACACCCTTTATACCTTCTCCACTTTCAGTCTTAAACTTATACCTAAAGTACTCTGAAACGATTTGCGTAGGAACATAATCGACATGCTCCCTTCCATCCTTCGATACTGGCGCTATTAAATCATTGATGAATGCATGCAAGAAATATCTATTGTGCCTACTTTCATAGAGATCAGGTTCAAAAATACTAGGGACGTTAGGTAGGACTGAAAAGTCTATAATTGAGATATCTACTTTTGATCGGTATTTGGCTGTAAACCACCTTTTTGACCATTCTAAAACTTCTTTTTCTGCAGTATCTTTTCTGTAAGCTAAATATAGATACGAAATGCCTGCAGGGTTCATTCTTCCCGCACTAGCCACGCCAATTGGTGGTACACCCATTTCAGAAAATGTCGTAAAACTACCCTTTCTTGATGCATGCCTAACCCTATAGAATTCAGTTCCTGCGGGAACAATCGTTACCAGATTCTCCTTGATACAAGTATTGCCTAGCGCATCAAGCATACTTGCTATAGGTATGTAGTCAGGCCTACCTGATGAGAATTCATCTTCCGGCTCTGCCAAGAAGAGGTATCGCGTTTTAGTTAAAACTTGGTTTTTGAAGCTATCCCAGCCGTACATCAATGTATCGCTTGGGTCGCTAATTGACCAATCCCCATCTGAGTGCTTAACCCAATATGTGTTTGGGTCAAAACAATCAGTAACATCCTCACAAAACTGAGCATCCCAACCTGGATCAAAATTCATAAGAACTTCTTGGATGTAAAGTTGGTCGACCAGCCAGCCTTTCTCTACCCAAGGCATATCGACATCTTGGGCATCAGAAAACTCTTTCGTCACAGAATCGTAAATTCGGCTCATGACTACATCAAATGGTGCAGCTATAAAAGAGTCTGAACTTTCTTCGCCGCAATAGTCACATGATTTGGATACAAGGTTTTCGTTTACAAGAGCTGTTAATGCATCATCTACTACGCAATCACCACATACATTTTTATCCAGCTCTGAGATCTGTGGGCCTTCATGCATAGAAATTGAAAGATCCGAAAAATATCCCATATGATTACTTCCTTATGAGCTGCTAACGCCCCGCCCACAGGCGAGCGTAAGCGAGTCCAGCGCAATTTATTGCGCGATTGTGCGGCGGCTTGTTACATTTATTTATCAGGGCATTTTTCATTTTTACTTTTACCACCACAAACAAACACATCCTTTACTAGATAATTACTTGCCAATCCCTTTGCCTTCATCATCGCCATCATCTCTTCCATTTTATCTTTTGAAAATGAAGTCACTCCTCCTGTCGCATTTGGTGGAACTCTAAATTCACGCGTGACTACATAAATTAAATCACCAATTTTTATAACCTTTTGAAAGGTCTCTGTACCATAGTCTGTTCCAATCCTTTTGCCACAGTATATTTGTACATAAGAAACTTCATATCCGTTATCTTTATTAGATTTTGGCCCATTAATTCGTAGACCTTCACAATCTTTACTTGCTAATTTAAATAACCCCTTGGCAAATTTTTCACTTGATGTCTTTTTCTGATTCTTAAACTCTTGCACCACTAATAGATTGGAAAAGTTATCATCTGAGCTTGTTTCTGGAATTTGTTCCACTATCCATACATCCTTTCCCTTTTCATCTAAAACTGTTTTCCATGAAACTTCCTCAGTTTTATTCTCCCACTCCAGTTTAATTTCTGGTGATTTCCCAGCATACACAACCCCAGCACCAAGCATTATTGTAATCAAAATAATTTCATTTATATGTTTCACGACTATCTCCTTTATTAAATGTAACGCCTATAGCACCTGAAAACTACGGAGCCGAAGGCGCAGTAGGTTTTCCGGTGCCTATTTTTGTTAAAAGAGGGACTAACTCATTAATAACTACAGCGCACTGGACTGGCTGTGCTTGAAGTATGAAATGCGGCCCATCTATGGTTTTAATAATTATATTTTTAAAGTGGCGGCTAAACTCTATAGCTTTATGTGCCGACACTAACTTATCAGATGCAGCTTGAATATACGCCACAGGGAGTTCAATTGGTTCAAGGCTACATACAAGTGATTGCATTGAGCTTAACCTAGCTTTGATGAGATTAGAAGTAAGTGATCGGACTGTAGATTGAAATAGCTGTACAAGGTCATTGCTTGCGCTAGGCCCTAGAAATAAATATTTATGAAATAGCTCTGCAAACGGTAGCGAAGAGAGAAGTTTTAGAGGTAGAGCCTTTGCGATAGGTATAAGTAACCTGCTAGGGGCTGATAAGAAAGTGGCTACAAATATAATGCCTCTCATGTTTTTTATATCTTCCTTGGCGAGTCTCGAAGCTACAGGCCCTGAAAATGACTCTGCGACTAAGATGAAGTCACTTTTGGGTAGTTTTTCTTTTACATACTTTGTGATTGATAGGTAATCTTGTGATCCAGATTCTGGTAATGCTATCACTTCGCAATCAAATCCTGAGAGTGCATCGAGTAGCGGATCAAAAAGATTTCCCGTTCCATCCATACCTGGCAATAGCACTAACTTCAATTATATTAATTCCTTTTAACGCCCACATAAAAGGCGAGCGTTAGCGAGTCCAGCCCACGTTTTTTGTGGGCGATTTTTGATGTGCTTGTGTACGCCCAGCATGGGCATGAACTAATGAGGTGAAAGTCC
>TARA_R110002096_G_scaffold143328_4_pt1 | contig 160503 bp, 128 predicted proteins | sample TARA_R110002096 | Tara Oceans TARA_R110002096 (sample SAMEA4397295) | marine metagenome | biome: Polar Biome; feature: [DCM] deep chlorophyll maximum layer (ENVO:01000326); material: water (ENVO:00002006), including particulate matter (ENVO:01000060) such as... | depth 35 m
AGCCAGCGGCAAGGCTGCAGCAAACGACGCAGATGCCACGGACGCCAGCGACACGCCGCCGAAGACAACCTCGGCAAAGAAGGCTCCGGCAAAGAAGGCTCCGGCAAAGAAGGCCTCGGCAAAGAAGGCTCCGGCAAAGAAGGCCTCGGCAAAGAAGACCAGCGATGAGCCGGCAAGCGATGCGCCCGCAAAGAAAGCCTCATCGAAGGCAAGCGATGCGCCCGCAAAGAAGGCTCCGGCGAAGAAGAAGCCCGCTGTGCGCAAGAAGAGCAAGTAGCGGGTTCTGCGATCTCAGCAGATTTCAGCACCCGCGCGACCACAGCCAGCCGGGATAGTTGCACCCCAGCGTTCCGCAGCGCTAAAATCGAGAAGCTGCGCGCCGGGGATTTACCCCACACGCGCCCGCCCGCTACGTTGTCGAAGGCCAAGCTGAATGCGTATCTGTCCAAAGTGCCGAAAACAGTATCCCGTCGAGGAGCGATTCTGCCTCACCGACGCTTCGGTTCTCGTGGATCCAGCTGACATCGAGCGGATTGGCACTACGGTTGGCAACTACCACCTCGATCAGATTCTCGGCCGTGGCGGTATGGGCACTGTCTACAGCGGCGAGCATGTCTATATTGGCAAGAAGGTCGCCGTAAAGGTTCTGCATCCGCAGTTCGCCAAGTACGAGGACGCTGTAAAACGATTCCTGCGCGAAGCTCGCGCCGCCTCGTCGATCAACCATCCAAACATTGTCGATGTCACCGACTTTGGGCCGATGCCCGATGGTGGTGTCTACTTTGTAATGGAGAGTCTCACGGGGACCAGCCTCGAAGATCTCATCGATCGCAAGGGCGCCCTGCCCTTGCACCGCGCCGTAAACGTTGCCAACCAAATGGCGCTGGCTCTGGCTGCGGCCCACGAAACCGGCATTGTTCATCGCGACCTCAAGCCCGACAACATCATGCTCATTCGCAAACCCGGGCGTCGCGACTTGGTTCGCAAGGTTGCCGGCGATGGCGAGAACACGACGGTGGTTGAGCGCGAAGTCGAATACGACTTCGTCAAGATTCTCGACTTTGGCATCGCCAAGGTTGTAGGCCCCGAGCAATCTGCGCCGAGTAAGACGCTGGCTGGCGCTGTATTTGGCACGCCCGAGTACATGTCTCCAGAGGCCGCTCGCGGTAGCGAGGTCGACTTCCGCGCAGACATCTACTCTCTAGGTGTTATTCTATTCGACATGCTCTGTGGACGCCCGCCCTTTGAGGCGCAGGCAGCTGCGGATGTACTCGCCATGCAAATTCGAGACGATCCTCCCTCGCCCCGCGCGATTGCTCCGCAGTACGAAATCACCGAAGAAGTCGAAGCGCTTATTTTCCGCGCCATGCAGAAAAACCCCAAGGACCGCTTTCAAAGCATGGACGAGCTTAGAGACGATCTGCAAACGTGCTACGGCTCGGTGGGCTTTCGCCGCAACCGCCCAAACACCAGAGAAGACTTGCCAGGGCCGCACTCTCGCCAAAAGCGCCTAACCGAGGAACTCTCCGATTGGATGAGCACCGACGAGCGACGCCTAAGCCTTGAAGAAGCGCGAGCCATTGCGCTTGCCGACGTTAAAGACGACAAGACTTCGTAACATGAGGCCGCGCGGGCACAGGCCACGGAGTCACAAGGCTCAGCTTGGGGCACTTCTTGCTCTCGTTGCGCCAGCTACCTTCGCTGAGGCTCAGCCCACAACATCGCCCACAACATCGCCCACAACATCGCCCGCAACATCGCCCGCAACATCGCCCGCAACGCCATCGCCCGTGCCATCGCCGCAAGTCGATACCCAAAGCCACTTCAATCTGCGGGTTGGCGCTTCGACCAACGCCGACTACGAGCGCGCTTCGATCTGCCTCGAGGTAACGGTCTGGAGAAAACTTTCGGTAGAAGGCTGCGGCAATGGCAGCGGCATCCTTCACAAAAGTGATGGCGGTGAACTCGCCCATTTTCGCGCCAAGTGGGCGCTGTGGAATGCCTCAGTTTCCCGCGGCAACGTTGTGCTGCAAGGCGGTCTGGGTTTCGCCGAGCTTCAAGTCGGAGCCGATGAGCCGGGCTTTGAGTTTGGCGTTCCATCGGGCGAGAGCGCTGCCGGCGCCGAAGGTTCACTCTCGCTTCAATACTTCGCGCCCGTTGGCAAAGGCTTCGAGTTCATTGCATCGAGTGCGATTGGAATGGCCTACATCCGCGGAGCAAACGCGCTGCCAACCGCGCCCTCAAAGGCGCAACCCTTTGCCTCCTTCGAACTCGGCATCGGCTGGTAGGCAAAGAGTACGAGGGCCGCTAAGCCTATTGGCCCTGGTTGTAGAGGTAGATGCCGCCGCCAATAAGGCCCAAAATCATCAGCGAAAAGAGCGTGATTTTGACCCACGACCAAGGCGCAGTCCCCGTGACCTCGCCCGTCTGGCCATTGACCAAGAATCGGTGCACGTCATCGCCGTAGCGGTACGAGGCGATCCAGATCGGCAGCAGAATGTGCTTGAACGTCTGCTCGCTGTACGAGTTTCTAACGCTTAGAAAGCGTTGCGTATCGCCCGGCACATCGCTCGAGCAGCGGCGCCGTTGGATGACGGTCATTTGGTTGACCGCGTCTTGCCAACCATCGTTTAGTTCGACGCTGTACTCTTCGGCTTTAAAGCCTGCGAGATATTCTGAGTTGTACGGAACCAAGGCGCTGGTGTTAAACGTCTCGAGGTCGCGAGCGAGTTCGATTGGCAAGCCGCCCGAGGCGCACACTAGAACATCATCAAAACCATCGGTGCGCGAACCCCACGCCGGGACCCAACGCGTCTTGCGAACTTGCCGAGTTTTGGTGACCGTCGAGCCGTTCTCGGTCGTCGTGTAGCTCTCGGTCACGTAATAGTAGTAGCCCGCTTGTGCGGTCCAGTCCGACTCAACCTCAGAGTCGAACGTCCAGTATGGGACGTATACGCCACCAATCTCGGCCACCTTGGCTCTGTGCTTCAAATCGTTTGGGCGAAACCAAAGCTTGCTAATCCATGTTGCGAACTCGACGTGCGCTCGCTCTTTTTCGATTTGAAACGGCACCAGCGACTCGGGACGAATGAGTCGACGAAGCTCTTGCTCTTGGAGCACTTGATTGGACCCGCAAAAATCGCAGAGCGTTGCAGTCACATTGGCTCCGAAGCAAACCGAGGCGCCGCACTGTTGGCACGTCGAGCGGCGCACCTCTTCGCCAAATCCGTCTTGTTCGGAAGAGGCGAGCCCAGCCATCAAGTCGTATTCGACGATTTGCTGTGTGCCCTCGTCTTCTTGGAAGGCAACTCGCTCGCCGCAGAAGTCACACGCCATCGCGCCGGCCGCCGCATCAAAGCGCATATCGGCGTGACAACTTGGACAGCGAAACTGGCTGGCCTTTGCGTTGGCTTCCTCGAACCCTGGCTCTCCCCCGGCTGAGGGCTCTCCCCCGGCTGGCGACTCCTCTACAAACTCACTCAAGATGAGAGGTATTCTACTGGAGAAAAGAAAGTGGGCGACCAAATCGCGAGCCGACTTGGCCGCCCTATTCACCGGCAGAGGACATGGTTTGGTTCGGGCTCCGGCGAACAAAGAAGGAATCGGGTTCGGCAGCAAAAGCTGAACCCAGGTCTTTGCGAAATGGGAAAAGTCCCTACATCGTCGATCCCTCTTGCGCTTGCAGTGAGAGTGAACATTTGTTCCACAAAGCACCAGAATTCAAAGGAAAACGACGATTTTGTAACCTGGCTCACCGCACCAGCGAGCCCGATGCCTGACTCTCCGCGTCATGTGGAATGGTGTTCGATTTGGGTGGGTACTGGCCATCGTTCTAATGAGCGTGGCTTGTGCAAAGGGCTCTGGCGGCACGAACGCTGTTCCCGACGACGCGGGCAGCGGCGAAGACGCTCAGGTCTTGGGCAGCTTTGGCGCGCCCTGCTCGGCTCCCGAAGAATGCGAGAGCGAGGTTTGCTACGACGCCGATGGCGAGGGCGACGCAGTCGGCTCCTGTTCGATGCCTTGCGACGATGGATGTCCAAGCGGCTTTGCGTGCAACGCCGATGACATCTGTGTTCCGGCCTCAGAATTTCTCTGTGACAGCTGCGCCTCCGACGACGACTGCGGCGGGCAAGGCAATCGCTGCATCGAGTACGAGAGCGGCTCGTACTGTGCCGCGGATTGCGCCGACGATCAGGCGAGCTGCCCCGATGGCTTCTCCTGCGAAGTCATAACCGATGGCTCGTCGTCCCAAGGGCTTGTGTGCGTTAGCGAGAGCAATGTTTGCTGCCTTGATGCCGATGGCGATTTTCGAGGCGAAGGCGATGACTGTCGCGCCACCGATTGCGATGAAAGCGATGCCGACATCTACGATGATGCTCTAGAGCTCTGCGACACAAAGGACAACAACTGCGACGGCATCACCGACATCGACATCACCGATTGCGAGAAGGCGGACTGTCGTCTTGGTTCCAATGGCTACGTGATGCGCGCAGATGAAACCTGTATGGACGGCGAGTGCCTAGACCAGGCTGGCGTCGAGTGCGGCCTCTACACGTGTGATGGCGGCGGCGATCTGGGCGATGTTTGCGCCACCAGTTGCGACGGCGAAGATGATCAGAAATGTTCGGATCCGGCGCACTGCGATGCATCACTTTGCGAGGCTGACTACGACGATGGAATCGCCTGCGATGAGACCAGCGATTGCGGCGGTGGACACTGCCAGAACAACTTTTGCTGCGAGTTTGGCGACTGCTGCCAAGTGGCCAGTGACTGCCCAAGCTTTGGCAGTTTCGATCCAGTGTGCGAGAACCCGCAAACCTGCCAAGGCTCTGTGGGTGCCGCTGTGTGCACCGCTGGCAATACCTGCGCCACTACCGGCACCGAGCAAAACGACTCCGCTTGCGGCGCCGCAACGGTTGCTAACGAGTGCGGCTTTTTCTTACCCGTATTTTGCAACGGAGCCATCGAGCAGGGAACGCCGGCATGCGCCACAACCTGCACAAGCGATGCGCAGTGCGATGCCAATGCCTTTTGCGACGACACCAATACGTGTGTCGAAGACTTGGGCAATGGGCAGAGCTGCGATTCGGATAGCGAGTGCCAACGGGGCCACTGCCAAAACGGCTTCTGCTGCGACAGTGGCGATTGTTGTGAGACTGCCGGCGACTGCCCTGCGGACTATTCTACCGACCCGGCATGCACCATCGCCTCGGCATGCCAAGGCCAGCGAGACGTTGCCATTTGCACCGATTCGGAGTGCGGAACAATTTCCAATAGCCCCGATGATTCGGCGTGCACGGTGGCGACCGAAGCCGATGCATGCGGACCGTACCGAAGCATTGTCTGCAGCGGCGGCGTAAACCAAGACGAGCCACTGTGCCCCACGAGTTGCGCTTCCAATGCGGACTGCGATGCCAATGCGTATTGCAACGCTCAGAACCAGTGCGAGTTTGATGAAGTCGATGGCAGCGCCTGTACAGGCGACTCGCAGTGCATCGGCGATCACTGCGAGAATGGCTTTTGCTGCGCAAGTGGGGATTGCTGCGCGGATAGCACCGACTGCGGTCATCTTGCGAGCGCTGCTGTTTGTGACGAGCAAACAAGCTGCCAAGGAACTCGTGTTGATGGAGTCTGCGGCGCAACCTTTCAGTGCAGCGCAACACAAGTCGATGACGACTCGGCATGCGCTGGGTTGCCATCCGACGACTGCGGCCCGTTCCAGGGCGTCTCGTGCAACACAAATGCAAACCAAAGCAGCAACCAAGCAGGCCTCTGCGAAACCTTCTGCAGCGGCGATGGCGATTGCGATGCATCGGCCCACTGTGAGGCAGGCTCGTGCGTGCCCGATGCCGGCCAAGGCGGATTCTGCGATGTTCAAAGTGACTGTGGCTCCGGCCTGGTCTGTGTCGACAACGTCTGTTGCGGCACCACCTGCGCCGGCAGCTGCGAAGCTTGCGATTTACCTGGCTCGCTTGGCACCTGCGCGCTCGTCCCCGATGGACAAGATCCAGATACCGAGTGCGGAAGCGTCGATTGCTCGGGCTTCTACTTTGGCTGGGAAGGCGATACCTGCTTTGAAAAGGCCGGCGTGAGTGCGGCCGGTGCAACCTGTGGTGGCGACAACGCCTGCGGAACAACCACCGAAGAATGCGCTGCACAAAGTGCTCGCGGACCTGCCCAGGTTACCTGCGATGCGGATTGCCAAGAGCCAAACCTTGCGAGTTGCTCGGCAACGAGTGCAGGCCAGTGCACAAATCTCGATTTGGGCGAAGAGACCTGCGGATTGGGCGTTTGTGAAGTGACGATGGATCGCTGTGATTCGGGCTCGCCGCAAAGCTGCGTTCCAAACGTTGGGGCTGCAACCGCAGAAACTTGCGACGGCGCCGACAACAACTGCAACGGAAGCACCGACGAAGGCCTTCCGGTCGACGACTACGAATCCAACGATACCTGCGGCAGCAACTTCTTCCTTGGACTCTTGGGAGAAGGCCTAAGTGAAACTCGCAATGACATGACGCTCTACACAGCTGGCGACGAAGACTGGTATCGCGAGCTCACCACCGAAGACTTTACGACCTGCACAAGCGGCGTCGATGAGGAGTACCAATACACCGTCACGATGACGCCGCCGGCTGGCCAGGACTACGATTTGGAGCTCTGCTACAACAGCTTCACAGATACCTCATGCACCACAGACTGCTTCACTAGCCTTCTTGGCGGGGACCAAACAGAGAACATCACAGTAACGTGGGCCGGCCCGTGCGGCGGCGTGGGCAACGATGGGCTCAACTTCTTTATCCGCGTGCACCCATACAGCGGCGCAAGTAGCTGTGAGCCATACTCGCTGCAAACGAGCTTTACCAAGACAAACTAGCAGCCCGTTATCTCAGCACATCCAATTACCTAGACTCAAGCGGCGCCACCGTGGCGCGCGCGATTCCCTGCGATAGACTCGGGCCGTGGTGAGCCCTGCGCCGGCCATCGAGCGCGCGTTTCCAGCCAAAGCGGAGTTGCATGCCCTGATTAAGGCTCGAGTGGATGCCAAGCGAGCATCGGGACTTGTCGTAGGCGTTCGAGAAGCCGACGGAACCCACACGATTGTTGCGTATGGCGATGCGGGCCCAGGTGCCAAGCCACTTGGCCCCAAAAGCGTTTTTGAGATTGGCTCGATTAGCAAATCCTTTACTGGTGTCTTGCTTGCAGAGATGACGGCAAAGGGCGAAGTCGCGCTTGAGGACACCGTGCAAAAGCACGCCCACGAAGGCGTAACCATTCCCCAACTTGGGGAGCAGCCGATGCGCCTTGTCGACCTCGCGACTCACATGTCGGGGCTGCCACGATTGCCGGCAAACCTTGCTCCCGCCGACGAGAGCAACCCGTACGCCGAGTACACAGAACAACTCCTACACGAGTTTCTCAACGGCTTCACGCCCCAGCGCGAGGTCGGTGAAAAACAAGAGTATTCGAATCTGGCGACCGGGTTGCTTGGCCACGTGCTTGGCAATGCCGCTGGATCCGATTGGACGACGCTGGTTAAGACGCGCATTCTCGACCCTCTTGGCATGAGCATGTCGGGGGTTGCTCTTGACGAGAATATGAAAGCCCACCTAGCGCTTGGCCATGGCCCAGAAGGCGAGGTCGCGCCCAATTGGGACCTTGGGAGCCTAGCTGCCGCCGGCGCACTGCGTTCAAACGCCGAAGACATGCTGCGCTATGTTGATGCAAACCTTGGCGATGCGCCCGAAGGCCTTTTTGCCGCCATGCAAACAAGCCACAGCCCGCTCGTGGAGGCCGGCCCAAACATGAAGATTGGGCTGCACTGGTTTGTAAAGACCGAGCATGGCCACACGATTGTTTGGCACAACGGAGGAACCGGCGGCTACCGAACGTTTGTGGCCTTTGATCCGGATCGCAAGATTGGCGTCGTTGTTCTTGAAAACTCAAGCCATGGCTCAGACGACATCGGATTTCATCTCCTCGATAACGAAAGCCCTCTCGCAGAAGCGCCCACCGTGCACAAAGAAGTCACGGTGGCGAGCGATATCCTTGCGACCTACGTTGGCGTCTACGAGCTAAATCCCTCGTTTCATCTAAACATCACCCTCGCCGATGGCGCTCTGTACAGCCAAGCAACGAACCAGCAGATGGTGCCCATCTTTGCCAAGAGCGAGACAGAGTTTTTCTTAAAGGTTGTCGAGGCGCAGGTGGCGTTCGTGCGAGATTCGGAGCAAGGCGTAACGGGCTTGGTTCTCAACCAGGGCGGCGCAACGATTAATGCGAAACGCCTTGCAGGCGAAGCAGCTAAGAAGGCCATTGCATCCATCGCCGGCCCAGAGCGCAAAGAGGTGACCGTCAAAAAGGCCATCCTCAAAGAGTATGAGGGCACGTATCAGCTCAACCCATCGTTTAAGATCGTGGTCACAGAAAAGGACGGCGTGCTCCAAGTGCAGGCCACCAACCAGCCAACGTTTTCGATCTTCCCCGAGTCGGAGTCAAAGTTCTTCTTTAAGGTCGTCGACGCGCAAATCTCCTTTGTGCGTGACTCCGGCGGCAAGGTGACAAGCCTAATCTTGCACCAGGGCGGCATGGACCAAGACGCGACCAAGGTTAAGTAGCGCTCGCGCCGCGGCGGCGGCACGCCAAGAATTCTGCTGCGTGCGCGTCACGACGCAGCCCGCAGGCAAATCGGCTAGACTGGCGCAATGGAATGGCAGGAGTACGTTGGCTACGTCGGGTCGTTCCTCATGTTCTCGACCTTCTGGATGAAGACGATGATTCCGCTGCGGCTGGCGGGCATCGCAGCCAACTGCGCCATGATCGTCTACGCCGCCGCAGTTGGCCTCTATCCGATGGTGGCGATGCAAATGCTCATGCTGCCAGTCAACATCTTCCGACTTGTGCAAATGCGCGGTCTTTTGCTTCGCGTCTCACAAGCCTCGGACGGTTCCTTCCGTCCCGATGCACTACTGCCCTTCATGGACAAAGAGAGCCACGCCGATGGCGACGTCCTCTTCGCCAAAGGCGATAGCTCGCACAAGCTCTACCTAATTCGCGAAGGGCACGTGCGGCTAAGCGAGCTTAACCACGTTCTCGAGCCAGGCGAGATGCTTGGTGAGATTGGCATCCTCTCCGACACCAACCGCCGCACGGCGACGGCGGTTTGCGAGGGCGAAGTCAAACTGCTTAGCATCACCCGCGAGGATGTAACCCAGCTCTTCTTTCAGAACCCAGAGTTTGGGTTCTTCCTCATGCGACTTGTGACCGACCGGCTCCTTGCGAACCAGTCGGCACTCCTTAGTCGCCCTCCCGCTCAATAACTATTCGGGTACAGCAGCGGGCGCTGGAGCCGTCGTAGGAGGCGCAGCAGGCGCTGCTTCAGGCGCAGCAGGCGCTGCTTCAGGTGCAGCAGCAGGAGTTACGGGAGCCGTTGGGTCTGCGGGAATCGGATCGTTACCAATCTCGGTTGCCTCGGTTCCCTCGATGCTCGTGCCCTCTTGCACATCAGCGCGAATCGAACCCTTAAACTCTTCCTCTAGGATTTCAAGCTCGGCATCGATGCGCTTTTTGTCGGCAGCCGTAAGCACGCGACGCGTCTTCGGCTCGAGGATGAGCGGCAAGGCCGTTCCATCGCTTGAGTTTGGCAGCACGATGGTGACTTGGTTGTCGCCCTGCGCCACCTTTCGATACACCTGAATCGCCCGCTGTTGCACGTAGAGTGGGTCGAGCGTTGAAGAGATAATGAGCTGCTGCTTGGCAACTCGAATTGCTTCCAGAACCTTAATCGCAGCCTCTTTCTTGGTTTTCGCCAAGACAAAGCGCTGACGCTGAAGCTCTTGCTTGGTGGCAATCTTTCGCTCAATCGCAGAAGCGACTTCTTCGGGAAAGTGAATCTCACCAATGTCGACACTCTCCACCATGATCGGTGTTGGAGTGCCGTCATCATTTTTCTCAATGACCTCGCGCAGCGTATCTTCGATGTGAGCGCGAACCTTTGGGGTTTCCAACTGGATGTCCAGCGCAGAAAACTCGGTTACCTGCTCGCGAACAACCGTGCGAAGACGCTGTTGCACATTCCACTCGTACCAACTGGTTCCGCCCCAGTTCTCTACGATGTCGCGTACAGAGCCCGGACGGAGGCGAATTCGAGTGTTGACCTCAAACTCCACGCTCAAGTTCTCGGCAGTAAGAAGCTTAAAGTCCTCTTTAAAGCTGCTTGCGCGCATATCGATGTTCGTGGTCGAAAGCCGCCACGAGATACCGGTGGTCGCGGGGCCTGGAAGGCTCTCGCGAAACTCCATCTGCCCAAAGAGCAGTGGTGTGTAATAGATGTAGCCCTCGTGTCCCGCAGGAATCTCAGGGTTTGTACAGCCCGCAGCGCCAAGTGCGCCGAGACCAATGCTTGCTACTAGTAATAGTCGTTTCATCGTAATGCTCCTATTTACCTAGCTGCATGATGACCGGGCTGCTTCCATTTTGGGAAACCGGCATGATTAGGAAGTTGGTGTTTTTCGAATCGGCCAAGTCTTCCATCGCTCGAAGTGCTTCGAACTGAAGGAACATGGGATCCAGAGTTTTTCTGATGATCTCTTGTGATTGCGCCATGCCCTCGGCTTCGGCGATACCAATGCGAATTTGCTCGCTGGCAATGGCCGCTTGAATCTCGGCGCGGTCGTTGTCCTCGTTTGTGACAAGCTTTCGAACCACCGCATCAACAATCTGCTTTGGGTAGTTGATGTCGCCAATGTCGACACTCTCGAAGATGACAGGCTTGCCCTCGTAGCGCTTCTGCATATCGGCCAAGACATCGTCGCCAATTTGGCGCATCTTGGTTTTGATCTCGAAGGGGTTAAGAACCTGAACACGATTTCGAACCGCCGAGCGGAACTGGTCGCGAACGTTGCTCATGTACCAATTCTCGCCACCAAAGGTGTCGACCAGGTCTTTGACCTGTGCAGGATTTGGACGAATCCGTGCGTGGGCGCGGAGGTCAACCCGAAGACGGTCGCTTGTTGGAATGGTGAGTTCCTCAGAAAATGTACGAGAGCGAATATCAATGTTGACGAGTTTTTGTCGCCAAACGTAGCCCGTCGACGTCGGTCCAAGTTGGGTTCCTACAAACTCACCAGCGCCAACAATCGGCGTCGACCGAATGTAGCCAGCATGCCCAGCGGGCGTGTGGTGGTTGTTGCAGCCCACTCGGGACATTGCTGCCACCCCAAGTAGAAGTAAGATCGCAGCTCCGGCTATTTGCGGCCCGAGCTTGGCTATCGGATTGTCTTGTGGATTGATGTCTGGACTCATGGTCTACCAGCCGACCTTGTAGCCCATATCCCACACTCTGCAAACCTAGAGGCCAGGCTTTGTCTACAATCCCTACAGCCGTAAATCTACGAGTCCGGAGCTAGTATTGCAGCTAGTACTGAAGATAGACGCGGGCCCACATTGAGTCGCTCTCGCTTGGATCGCCGCCATTGTCGATACCAACCAATTTGGCTCCCATGTGGCGGTGGAATTCCCCGACTCGGTAGCCCGGTTGCTCAGCAAATGCGCGGGCTTCTGCCTTTAAGAAACTCAGAGCTGGCTCGTCCAGAAAGTCGGGAAGACTGTCGTGGGCCAAGAGATCGGTGAGTTGCCGCTGTAACGACGACGCATCACTTTCGGTAAAGCCACTTGCGACCACGCTCCAGGTGGCGGGATCGTCGACAATCTGGATGATTCGAGCGCGCAGGCCGGTGAGCGGAGCGTAGGCAACCAACGTGGATGACGCATCCGTCGCGGCCTTGGCGGCGTTTTGCAGCGCCCGCCCTGCCCCCAAACTGCCGGGGTTCGTCGCGATCGCATATTGGATGACATAGGGCGATGCGCCCCAGCCCTTGCCCGCTTGCATAAAGAGGTCGCGGCGGCCGGTCGGTAGCTTGGCGCTTGGCAAAAGCAGCGTGAGACCGACGGGAAAGCCTGGCAAATCCGGATGCTCTGCAACCAGGACGCGCCCGGTAGAAGCCGTGAAAATCAGCTCGCTGGAGGTAATCGCCGAGCGAGAGCTCAAGTCGAGATGCAAAATCAGGGCTCCGCGAATCCCGACATTGTCTCGAAGCTCCTCTTCGTGAACTTCGCGCACATGCAGAGGTTTTGGATCGAGCTTAAGCCTATCGATGAGCTTTAGGATCCGCGCCCGCATGGTTAGGCGACTGGTGCGATCAGCCATCGTGGCGTAGTCGGCTACGCCCGCAATTATATCGCTCCCAACCTCGTCCACCGTCACGGTCGCGGAGTATGGCCGCAGCACCCCCAAGGCGCAATCGGTGTTTACCCCAATCTGGGCTCACGGCTTACCGGTGCTAACAGTCCGAGATTTCTACCCACTTTGACCTCAACTCGTGAGAAAAATGCACGGTGTTTCGTACTCCGCTCGTTTCCGCCCTCGCCTCTGCGGCCCTAGCTGCCACTTTGCTTTCAGCTCCGAACGACGGGATGGCTGCCCAAGCACCTGCTGCGCACCAAGGCCGCGCTGCATTGGAAGTGGCCGCAGGCCCCGCAGCTCGCGCGCACGTTGCAACCACAGGGCAAGTTCCTGTGGCAGCGAGTCGAGATTGGCAACAGTTTCTAGGGACCGTTGGCGGCACGTGGCGAGCAACATGGGATGTGAATACAAACGTTCCGCTGCGGGTTTATGGCAGTGGCGTTGCCGTCCCCGGTTCGGTGTCAGACGCGAGCATTGCCAAGCAGCACGCACTCGATTTTCTTCGCCAACACCGCGGGCTCCTCGCGCCAGGCAGCAGTGCAAACGATTTCCAACTAGTCTCGAACGAAGTAAACCGGGGCATTCGCACCGTGGGCTTTGTGCAAACCCACGCGGGCATGCCGGTTGTCGGCGGCCAAGTGAGCTTGCGCTACAAAGCCGATAGGCTTGTGATGCTTGGCTCGGAAGCGCTTCCGAATGTTCAAACCACCGGCAGTGGAGTGCTCGCCGCAAGCAAGCTTCGCGACCAAGCGCGCGACTGGGTGCTAAGCGATAGCGCCAGCAAGGCCACAGCCGGCGACGTTGCTGGCCCGATGCTCTTGCCCATCATCACAAATTCCGGTCCACGCTATCACCGCGTCATGTCGGTCATCGTCAATGGCGAAGCACCGCTCGGCAAGTGGCGGGTCTACCTCGATGCCGCATCGGGAAAGCCGGTCGCTCGCGAGCAAACCCTGCGCTTTGGCGAAGCGACTGTCGAGTACGATGTACCGCTACGCCAGCCGCTGAGCGATCGCGCTCCTCTTGCTGCTAAAGGCGTCACGCTCATCGTAGATGGCCAACCTCAGGAGAGCAGCGATCAGGGCGTCATCACGTGGCAGGGCCTTGCCAACGCAACTGTCGTCGTTTCTGCGACCGGTCCACTCATCAACGTCACCACCCAATCGGGCTCGCCTGCGGGCACAACCATCTCAGCTCCGCACGACGGCGCCGGGCTGTGGAGCGAAGCGGATACCGAGCTTCTCGACGCGCAACTTAGCGCCTTTGTCCACGCGCGCATCGCCAAAGATGCGGTTCGCGTCCTCAACCCAAATCTCGGCTGGCTCGACACCCAGCTTCCGGTCAGGGTCAACATCGACGACGCGTGCAACGCCTTCTCCGATGGCAACTCGATTAACTTCTTCATCGAATCGACCCAGTGCGCCAATACAGCACTCCTCGCCGACGTCGTCTATCACGAGTTTGGCCACTCGATGCACGCCAACTCAATCATTGAGGGCGTGGGCGCCTTTGACGGAGCCTTCGCAGAGGGCTTAAGCGATTTCCTCGCCGCCACCATCACAAACGACCCAGCCATGGGTGTTGGCTTTTTTAAAACCGATGCCCCGCTTCGGCACATCGATCCGAAAAACTCTGAGAACATTTGGCCCGACGATGTCGCCGCGATTCACTTCACAGGAATCATCTTCGCCGGTGCCATGTGGGATCTTCGCAAGCTCTTTGTAGCAAAGTACGGCCAGGAAGAAGGCGTTGCGTTAACCAATGCCTACTACTACGGCGCCGTTCAGCGCGCTTCAAGCATTCCCGCAACCTATGCCGAAGTCATCCTCGAAGATGACGACGATGGCAACCTTGCCAATGGCACGCCAAACATTTGCGATATCAACGCAGCCTTTGGTGCCCACGGGCTTCGCGACGTTACTGCCAATGCAGGCAATTTAAGTGTCGTCGACCCAGCTGCCGATGGCTACGAAGTACAAGTTCAGGTCGAAGGCCTGTTCGCAGACTGCCCTGGCGATAGCGTGCGAGCAGCGAGCATCAACTGGCAACTTCGCGGCGACAGCACGACCGGCGATCAAATTGAAATGACCGAGGGCAGCGGCGTCCTTGAGGATATTTTCATGGGCACCATTCCAACTGCCAACGATGGCGACGTTGTCCTCTACAGCGTCAAAGTCGAGTTTGCCGACGGCAGTTCTAAGAGATTCCCCGACAACCTAGCCGACCCGCTTTACGAATTCTACGTCGGCGAAATCGTCGAACTGTACTGCACCGATTTTGAATCCGACCCGTTCGAAAATGGCTGGACTCACGACCTAACCAGTGGGCAAGGCGGCAACGGTGCCGATGATTGGCAATGGGGAACGCCTGCAGGCAATTCGGGAAGTGGCGATCCGTATGAGAGTTATTCGGGCCTTGGCGTTGTTGGCAACGATCTGGGTGGCGATGAGTACGACGGCCGCTACGAGGCCGAGAAGGTAAACTTCCTACTCTCGCCCAAAGTCGAAGTTGGCAACTACAGCGATGTGCGTCTGCAGTACCGCCGATGGCTTAACGTGGAAGATGGCTACTTTGACCAAGGCACAATCTACTCGAACGAGCAGCAGGTTTGGACCAATTTCAATTCGGATTCTGATACCAGCAGTACCATGCACCATCAAGATCGCGAGTGGCGCTTTCACGATGTATCTCTCGCAGGAACCAGCACAGAAGGTTCGGTGCAGATTAAGTACGAGATTAGTAGCGATGGTGGCCTAGAGCTTGGCGGATGGACCCTTGATGATTTCTGCATCGTGGCAAATGCCAATGCAATCTGCGGCGACAGCACGCTCTACGGCACCGAGGAATGCGACAACGGCAACCAAAACTCTGACACAGCGGCCGATGCCTGCCGCAGCAACTGCGTTGCAGCAAGCTGTGGTGATGGCGTGCTCGATACCGGTGAGAGCTGCGACGATGGCAACAACGCTGATGGCGACGGTTGTGAAGCCACCTGTCTCTTTGCCGATGAAGACACTGGTGACTGCGGCTGCGCAGTTGGTGCATCAAGGCCGTGGAAGGGGCAGCACAGCGCTCTTTTCCTTATTGGCCTCTTTGGCCTTCTTGCGATAAGGCGTCGGCGCCACGCAAAGTAGTGCCGCATGCAGCAGTGACGGGGGTTCGCCCCTGTTCTGCCTGTGCTCTACATGGCATACTTGCAGACTCCCTTGTCGGAAACGCAGACATGGCGCAACCAAGATGAGCGCCGATACAATCTTGAGCGCCGTGTCGCCGAGAACGTACTAGAACAACTCGGTAAGAACTTACCGGTGATGGTCTACAAAGACGCGCCGCCAACGACGTTGGTTGCAACGCTGTACTTCGATACTGCCGATGGCTACTACCTGCAGCGGGCTCGAGACGGCGCCGGGCAGAGTTCGGTAAAGGTTCGCGCGCGCGAATACCTCCCAGTCACCGACGATCAAGAGCGAACCGTCTTGGGTCACTCGGACTTTTGCTACCTCGAGCGCAAAGAGCGTCTCGGCACGGTTCGACAGAAATACCGAATCAAGATTGCCAAAGAGGAGCTTGGGCCAATCATTGCCCACAAGGTCGACTTGCCTCTCGAGTGTGACCTTCTGCGCACAGAGGTTCGCGAGCGCGACCTAAGACCGGCGGTAATTAGTATGTACGAGCGACGCGTTTGGGGGCGGGATGACGATCTGCGCGTAACCCTCGATGAGCGAATTCGCTACTACCGACCAGCGAGCCACCCCTTCGAGGCCGCCACCGCGCTCTCGCCAGCCCAACTGGGCCCACCCGGCGCCCTTGGCCCAAAACGCATCCTCGAAGTGAAGCACTTCGCACAAAAACCCCTGCCCGAGTGGCTTGCCACACTGCTAAGCCAACTTCCCGAAGCGACCGGCTTCTCCAAGTTTCTCGATGGCATGGCCAAGCTCGAAAATGGCCGGCGCAGCAGTGCATCCCTCACACGCCCAGTTTACAAACTGCCGTAGGGCTCACATGCCTCGGCCGGGAATGCGGTCTACACTTACGGTATGTCTGCTACTCGCGTTCTCCAAGCCGCAGCTCTCACTGGAGCATTAGTCCTCGCAGCCTGTGCCCCGACCGCAAGCGTTAAGCGCACGACGCCGGTTGCCAACCTCCAGTCGTATCAAAACGTCTTAGTGCGCGTTGGCAGCAGCCAAGGCCTGGAGCGCTTCACCTCGGTACTTGAGTTTGCGACCACCGATTCGATTGGGCAGCGCTGTGCATTCTCGCGGATCATAAACCCTACCCAGGTGGCACAAGTTCGCCCCGACTTGCTCGTCGACCTAAACGTTCGCCGCACGCAGCGAGGCGGTAGCGGTTTTATTAAGAACCCCAACCTCGCAACCGTCAACGTGACGATGGTGCTTTCCGATGGCATCGACGAGAGTCTCCTTGGCTCGGCCGAAATCGAAGGTAAGTCGTCGGCGGTTGCCATGGACGGCGCCGATCCGGAGAACCAAGCACTGATTGCAGTTGCCAAGAGCGTCTCCGCAATTCTCTCAAAATCCGGTTGCGAAGGGCCGCGCGTCGCGCGAGCCGTAGAGCCTGTGCAACCGGCTTTGCCACCGCAGCCCGCTGGCGTGACCCCCGAGTTGGTCGCTCAAGCGGAAGCCGCAAATAACGAGGGCAAGCGACTGTTTCGCGCAGCAGAGATCGCAGCGGCGAAGGCGCAATTTATTCAGGCGATTCAAATCGTCGCGGATCCCAAATACCAATTTAACCTCTGCCTCGCCCACGAAGCTCTCAACGAATACGATTTCGCTGTGACCGTATGTCAGCAGGTGATTACCGCAGGGACCGACCAGCGGCTTAGCGAGAAGGCGCAACAGCGACTTACAATCATCGCCGACAAGCGCGCCGGCTAGCCGCTCGGTCTCGCTCAGAGTTCTGCTTAGCTTGAACTCGACCTTGCCTACATAGGTCCAGACGAAATCCCGGCAGCCGGACGGCGACTCAGAAGATTGCTGAATGCGATCGGCTTCGCTAGCCTGTCCACATGGGGAAGCTGTGCTCGTTGTTAATTGCACTACTACTGGCGATCGCTAGTGATGCTGATGCGGGGCCAACCACGCTCCACTACAACAACGGCTCACCACGCTGGATCTACTCGATGGAGTCGGGAGTTCCCTCGGGTGAGTCGACGATGTACTACCCAGATGGCGCCGTCATGGTCAAAGGTGCCTACAAGGTTGGTCTCAAGCATGGGCTCTTCCTCTACTACACCCAAGAGGGCACGATAAAAGAGCGCTCGCTCTTTGTTCATGGCGAGAGGGCATGGCAGACACTTGGCGCGGACCAGAGCGAAGCACCGCCGCTGGCATTGCTCGACAAGCCGCCCAGGGTTGTGCACCCTCAGGCCAACACCGCCCGGCTCAAAGATGCCCCGCTGCCATTTTTGCCCTTTGCCTCCATGGACCGCTACTCGCGACGCATGGGTATTCTTCTTGGGACTTCTTCTGAGAACGGGGAAATGAATGGCCGGCGCATCGAGGCATTTGCGCACCTTGTTCATGGCCGACTCGGGCTCTACTTCAGCGCTAGCCAGAGTTTTATCACCGGCCAAAAGGTCGGTGCCCGCGACGAGACAGAGTTTCGACAGGAGCAGGGAACCATCGATGCGGCGTTGACCCACTTTGTTGGAACTGTCTTTGATACGCATATTTTGGCCCGAGTGGGCTACTTGCGCTCCGCCGAATCCGACCCTCAAGTGGAAACTCCGATTCGCGGAATTAACCGCGGCCAACGCGCCGCAGACTATGTCGCAAGCCTAGAAGATGCTCGCGCCTATCGAGCCTCGGCAAGTCTTGTTCGTCGCTGGCGCCGCTTTATTGGCCAAATGGATCTTGGCCTCGACGTCTTTCGCGAAGCGATACCAAACACGGACACCCACCAAAACGGCGCCATGTTTCGGCTTAACGCCGCCGCTGGTTACTTCTACGGCAACCACTGGCAGTTCATGCTTGAGACGGCCAATACCGCCAATACCAACGGACCCTCACTGATGACCTACGGCGGCACGGTGAACTACATCGGGGGCCGCCTCTCGTGGCTCTCTGCAAATATGATGGCCTACCAAGATTCCGAATACTCGTTTGTGCTCTCTGTGGGCTCGTTCTTGTGGAGGCTCGACTGATGCGTCTTTTCATCCTCTGTCTCGCAAGTGTGCTTGCCGGCTGTTTGAGTGTCACCAAGCAACACCCAGAGCGCCCCGATGAGAGCGACAGATTCGCTGTGGCCGATAGTCACTTTACCCTTCGCGGCACCAAATTCTATGTGCTCACCGATCAGACGCAAACCGACATTCATCTAGAGGTTCGCTACATCATCGGCGCGGATCGAGATCCTGTAGGAAAAGAAGGTCTCGCGCACGTTGTCGAGCATCTTCTCTTTGAGGTGCCCGTTGGTGACCTTGAGGATTCGGAGAGCTACGGCAAAGCCCTATCCAAGCTGAGTCTAAACTGGAATGCCTTTACCAGTCTCGACACCACAAGCTACTTAACCACGCTTCCAAAGAAGAGCCTTGTCTCGGTACTCAACCTCGAGATGATGCGATCGCAGCGCGGCTGCCGAGGCCTTACCGAAGAGGCGTTTCTTCGCGAGCGTGAAGTTGTGCGAAACGAGGCCCGTGAGCGTGACTTAGGAGGCCCTTCGATCGGCACGGCACTCTCAGAATTTCTCTATCCCAAGGGGCATCCTTACCGCAGGAGTGTCATTGGAACCGATAGCTCTCTCACCTCGATCACCATGAAGGACGCATGCGACTTTATGGACACCCACTATCATGCCAACAACCGCATCATCGTTGTATCGGGCCCGGTTCGCGCTGCCGAAGTCTCGACGCTGGCACGAGCACTGCTCGGCCCCGCGCTGCCACACCAGGAGCGCGCAAGCGTCGAGGTTCCGCCCCTAAACCCGGCCTCTGATGGCGGCGCCACCATCGATCTCGATATCGAAACTCCCCTTGTCATTGCCACCTGGCCAATGGCAGCGGTGGGAACACAGCGGTATCGGCGCCAGCAGCAAGTGCTTAACGGCCTTGGCGCGATGCTGGATACCGCCGCAAGTGATGAAGATTGGATCGCAGGTGTGGGAGTTGCGCAATACGGCGGCCCCAAAGCGCCGGCGATGATTGCCTATGTCTTGGTAAGCGATGTGACCGACCTGCCTCGGGCCGAGGTACTTATCAACGACGCACGCAAGAAGACGCTCAAAAAGAAGGGCAAGTACATCCACTCATTTCTTCTGCAGCGTCAATTGTTGCTCAACTACGAAGACCAAGAGAGCCGCACCGGTCTCTTTGCTCACTATTTGCAGCACTCAGAAACCGGATTTGCCATCACTAAGCATTTCTCTGAACTCGAAGAAACCTCGGAAGAAGAAATTGCTGTGGAAGCAGAATCTGTTCTCGACAGGCCTGGGCGCCCCCTGCGTATTCACCCAGAGGAAACCGTCTTTGTGCGCGACACCAGTTCGGTCTCGATTGACGCACCTCCGCCCCGCCAGCAGAGTTTCTTAGAGCCAGACGCAGCGATGCTAGCGGCGGCAAACGAGGAGCTTCCAATCCCCGAGCACGTTGGCGCAAAGCAGCAGTTTCGCCGGTACCAGCTTGCCAACGGTCTAACCCTGCTCTTCTGGCAAAACGAGGATCTACCCCTTGTACACGGTAGTCTTGTCCTTCCTGTGGGCTCAGCGCATGTCTCGGCAACCATGGCCGGCATCAGCAATCTTCTACCAGGCAGCGATGGTCCCGACGCGACGGTCTTCTCTCAGTCGACGATGGCAAAAAACGCCGATGGCCTCATGTATCTCTTGGCAGAGTCCTTTAAGAGCTCAAAGAGAATCGTCTCACAAAAAGATATCGAGACGATGCAGGTCTCGATGGCGACGGAAGAGGCGATGGCACAGGAGGCCTTTGAGCAGAACCTTAAGAAGGCGATCTTCGGAGCCAACCACCCGTATACGCGAACGTCGTTTACTCGGACATCGCTTGGCAATCTTACGAAGAGTTCTGTTGCCAACTGGGCAAAGACGCATCGCTCGGTTCGCGGTGCAACGCTTATTTTGACAGGACGCTTTAATCCCAAGCTCATGTACAAACTCGCACTGTACTATTTTGGCAGCAAGCCCGATTACACACAGCCAAAGCCGCCGCCGATGCCTGCGTTGCCAAACACGGGCGCCGTTGTCTCTGGCATCGATGACGCCAGCGCGAGCTTGGACATTTCGATTATTTTTCGCACACGCAAAGGGACAAGAACCTCAACACCTGCGAGACAAGTTCTTACCATGATCATCTCCAATCGGCTGCAGCGACTACGAGAGGTGCAAGCGCTTACCTATGGCATGCACGCAAGCTTCGGGTCCTTGCAAGAGGCCGGGCTTTGGGGCATTCGAGGCAGTGTGGATCCAGCACGCAGTGCCGAAGCCATGCAATCGCTGCTCTTGGTGATTGCCGAATTGCGCAACAATCCAAGCAGCTACATCGGTGAGTTTGCCAACGCGCGGTCAGTGCTCATGTCGAGCTTTAATTCCTCGCAACCAAGCGCGGCCGCTGCAGCGCAGAGGCTAACCAACCAAAGCGTTTTACAGCTTGAAGATGATTATTACGAGCACTACGTTCGAGCCCTTGCTCGGCTCTCGCCTCAAGATGTGCAAACGCTGCTGGAGGCGGAGTTTGAGAGTAACCAGCGAGTGATTGGGTTGCTGGGCCCGCAGGCGGCAATTGTCCAAGCGCGCGAGGCGATTAAGACGTTTCGCTACAAGCCTGGCTCGTAGTTCTTCTTAGCCAAAGAAGAGGCTGCAGGCCGGGTTGTTCGTCTCATCCCAATGTGGGTACCCAAGCTTGCCCAAGTGCGCTTCAAAGCTTTGGCGCTCGCCGTCGGGGACTTGCACACCCGCGAGAACGCGGCCGTAATCGGAGCCGTGGTTGCGGTAGTGAAAGAGGCTGATGTTCCACTTACTGCCAATCGACTCGAGGAAGTCGAGCAGTGCACCGGGGCGCTCGGGAAATTCGAAGCGCATGAGACGCTCGTTTTCGACGCCGGGCATAAAGCCGCCAACCATGTGTCGAACGTGAATCTTGGCAAGCTCGTTCTCCGACAGGTCTAAAACGCCATAGCCTGCCGCAGTGAGCTCGGCTGCAATGCTGTGGCGCTCTTGTGGGCCATCGTGCAGTGCCACGCCAACAAAGATTTGTGCGTCGGCGGCATCGCTTAGGCGGTAGTTAAACTCGGTAACCGGCCGCGCCCCAAGGAGCTTTGAGAAGGTGAGAAACGCGCCCTTCTTCTCGGGAATTTGCACGGCAAAAATGCCTTCGCTTTGCTCGCCAATGTTGGCGCGTTCGGAGACGTGCATCAGCCTATCGAAGCCCATGTTGGCGCCGCTGTTCACTGCAACCAAGTTCTTGCCCCGCCAGCCCGCCTGCGCGACTTTCTTTTTTAGCCCGGCAACAGCCAGAGCGCCCGCTGGCTCGGTGATGGCCCTGGTGTCTAAGAAGATATCTTTAATGGCCGCGCAGAGTTCATCGGTCGTGACGAGAACAACCTCGTCGACATACTGCTTGCACAGCGCAAAGGGCACATCGCCAACCCGGCGAACCGAAACGCCATCGGCAAAGGTGCCAACCCGCTCAAGGGTCACCGGCTCTCCTGCGGCAAGTGCTGCGTGCATGCTCGCAGACTCCGAAGGCTCGACACCGATAATCTTGGTATTGGGATAGAGGTGTTTGATGTAGACCGAGATGCCTGCAATGAGCCCGCCGCCGCCAACCGGGACAAAGATCGCATCCGGCACAGCAACGCACTGCCTGGCAATCTCGACCGCAATGGTGCCCTGCCCGGCAATCACATCCGCATCGTTAAACGCCGGAACTAAGACCAGGCCCTCTGCGGCTGCAAGCGCTTTGGCGCGAGCCGAGGCCTCGTCGTAGGTAATGCCTTCGAGTACAACGGTGCCACCGAGGGCCCGCACCGCCTCGACCTTTATCTCTGGCGTTGTGATTGGCATGACGATGGTCGCTTCGCAGCCGAGCTTGCGAGCCGCCAGAGCAACGCCTTGCGCGTGATTGCCAGCGGATGCGCAGATGACACCGCGGCCGCGCTCGTCACGGCTAAGGTTGACAATTTTATTGTAGGCCCCGCGCAGTTTAAACGAGAACACCGGCTGTTGGTCTTCGCGCTTAAGGCAGATGTCATTGCCCAGACGCGCACTGAGCTTTGCCGCCGGCTGAAGCGCGGTCTCCACCGCGACCGCATATACCTTCGCGGTTAGAATCCGCGTGATGTACTGATCAAGCACTATAGACTCGCACCTAAGACAAACTCGGAGTGGTGCCATGCCGGCAGCTCTTCGAGGGTTGCAAAGAGTGCATCCGGAGCCGCCGCTGCAAGCTCTTCCATCGACGCCGAGCCGGTTGCCACCGCAATGACCCGAGCGCCACAGGCTCGGGCCGCACTAATGTCGTGCAGAGTATCGCCAACCACCACAAATTCCTCGTTTGGCAGGTCCTTGCCAACAAAGGCCCGGCCGCGCTCCATGGCCTTGGCCACAAGCTCTGGGCGAATTTGTGAATCGCAGCCGTAGCCGCCAAAGTGAAAGTAGTTGCGAAGCTGTGCTCGTTCAAGCTTTGCCATCGCTGCGCCCTCAACATTGCCGGTTGCAATGCCAACCGTCTTTTGCACCTCTGCAACAAAGGCCATGCACTCGCGAACATAGGGCATAAGGCGAAACTTCGGAGCTCGCTGCAGCTCGATATGCAGCATGGGAAGATACGCCGCGATCATGCTTGCGACCTCTACCTCCGTAAGCGCCCGCTCAATATTGTTGCGGGCGCATTCCTGAAAAATCATTCCGTCGGTCTTGCCGCCTGCGGAGATCGAATTCATCACACCGCTAACGCCGAAACGCTCTTCGAAAAGCTGGTTTATCGCGATGGAACCCGAGCCACCAGTAAGCAGAAGTGTGCCGTCAATATCGAAGAGATACATACTAAGAGTTTTCCTCTGACAGCTTGTGACTGACAACTGCAACATCGACAAGGAGCTGCAGCAGTTGCACAAGAGTCTCGGGGCTTGCCGCGTTGTCGCCGGATGCCAGGTCGAGAATTGGTATTGGCTCGCGCAGCGATGCGCCTCGCCCTGGATAGATTTGCAGGCGAACGGTACCCACAGGCCAACAAGCAACCCAGCCAGGCACATGCGAGGCCAAACGCTCGGCCAAATCGCCTGCGAACAAAGCCTTGCCCCAACCGGCTTTATCAAAGACCTCGAAGTGATCTCGAAGTGGCGCCGGCAACTCCTCTGCACCAAGCAACGTTCCCGAACTTTTCGGAGGCGCTGGATGCATCAGCCCATTGTCGGCGATGGTGTCACAGTGCAGTGACCAAGTTGGTTGGCCCTCGACCGTGCCTTCTCCGCAGCGGACGTCAAGGCCCACAACCGAGCCGTAGTTGCGCTCCATCGTGACCGTGACCGAAATGTTCTGATCTTCGTAGACAAAGTAGCTGCGCGTCTGGCCTTCGTCGCCCCGGATGCTCAGCACCTTAATCGGATCGTCGTGGTCATCGACAAGCACCTGCTGTAGCCGCTCTACAACCCTAGCCAAATACGCTTGCCAAACCTCGTCGTCGATCGACGGCACTTGAGCGGGTAGCAGCGAGCGTTCTTCGGCGCGAACGGTGTTGGCGGCGCGTGCAATCGTAAACACGCCGGCCAGCCCAACGAGATACTGCAGTGGCCAGGCAAAGGCGTAGCCTCCTCCAACGATGAGCGCGATTCCAATGCCGATGTTTCGACGCTGCTCCGAAGGTGCCGTGACGCAATTGACGAAGGTCCAAGCCACAGCCGAGAGCGCAAGTAAATAGAGTGCGATGCGGCTGCCTGGAGCTGCGGGCCCAGCAGAGATGCCAAGGCCGTTTTGCGCAAGCTCCATGCCGGTCTCGTAATCGTTGCGAATGAGCGCCGCACCGAGAAGTGCAACCAGCATTGCCGCTACCAATGGAGCCAGGCGTGCAGCGCGCAATAAGAACGGTCGCGCGCCAAAGAAGTACGGCATCGAGAGCGCCGCAAGTAGCACGAGCCAGCGGCCGGTATTTTCGACGTGGTCGGTGATGCCATTAAACAGTGCTTCTTCGCCATCGATGTAGCGGACGGTGAGCGGCGCGTAGAAATGCACAAGCAGCGGCAATGCCAGAAGCACCAGCCCCAAGGCCACACCAAGGTCGCTGCGGCGCTTCCACTGGCCAATAAGCGCCAGAAAAAGCACGACAACAAAGGCACCTTCGAGCAAAAAGGTGACAAGGGCCGATGGAGGGGTGACGATGCTCAGCGAGGCCAACATCAAAAATGCGGCCCCGAAGACAGAAATCATCACGCCGATGATTCGCCCAAATCGATCGTTACCCGTAGCAACGTGCCAGAGCTGATGAGCAACAACACCAACCGCCAACGCCGAAGCGAAGTAGAACAGAAAAAGTCCTATGTATGTGAGACCCGAGTGCCACAGCGCGGGCTCGACGTCAGCGCGCGGACGCAGAGCGGGCACGAGCAGCCGGTAAATTACAAGTTCGGCAACGGTGACCAACAGCAGCAACAGAGGCAGCCCGGTCACCCACCGCGAGTCGAGTCGACTACTGGCCCCCATCTTCAACAAAAACCTAGCGAATTCGGCCAGTTCAATCAAGCAAACGTGGCGCCCCGTGGGCGAATCACAAAGCGCGGCTGGCGAGCACCTGCAGCAATGCTTGGAGTTTTGGCCCTAGCCCTTGGTATTGGCGGAGCGGCATTTGCGGCGGCGGGCAACGAAGAAGCCCCTGTGGCGTTCGGAGAGGCCGATTCGGTACCGCTCATTCTCATCGACCCCGGCCACGGCGGAACCAACTCGGGAGCACCCAGCGTTCGCCCAGAGATCTTCGAGAAGCACATCACCATCGCGATGGCAGGCGTTCTGAGAGAAAGGCTCGAGGCAAAAGGCTTTCACGTTCGCCTCACCCGCCATGCCGATACCTACCTAACTCTTCGCGAGCGTGGGCGTTTGGCAAATGAGATGGACGCCGACCTCTTTGTGAGCCTGCACGCCAACGCCACCGAGAGCCATTCACACTCGGGCTACGAGACTTTCATTCTTACCCCCGATGCTGTCGACATCGACTCGCGAGCTTTGCGCCACGACTCTGGACGCCCAAGACCGGGCATGGAGCCAACCCTCGCTGCCCTGCTCGACGACATCGAGCGATCGACGAGCCAAGTTGCAGCAGCCGAACTCGCCGCAAGCATTCAAAGCAATATGCGAACGCTGCGCGGCAAAGCCGGTGATCGCGGAGTTCGCCAGGATTCGATGCACGTCTTGCTGGGCGCAACCATGCCTGCAGTTCTGGTCGAAGTCGGCTTTATCGATCACCCTATCGAGGGCGAGCAGCTCATGAATCCCGAGGTTCGGGAGGATATGGTCGATGCCATCGCCGACGCCATCATCGAGCACGCTCCAAATCTGGTTCGTCATTAGGCTGCGTGTGCGCTAGCCTGCGCCCATGACTCGTCCCGACGGAAGACTGCCAAACGAACTTCGCCCCACCAGCATCGAACTGGGGTTTCAGAAATATGCTGAGGGCTCGGCTCTTATTAAAAGTGCCAATACGTGGGTGCTGTGCGCAGCCTCGGTAGAGAGTGGAGTGCCAAGCTTTTTGCGCGATGCCGGGCAAGGTTGGGTTACCGCCGAGTACGCCATGCTTCCGCGGGCAACGCACTTTCGCTCGCGCCGCAAACCAAGCGGCCGAGACAAAGAGATTCAGCGGCTAATTGGCCGATGCCTGCGCGCATCGGTCGATATGAAGGCTCTTGGCGAACACACCATGACGATCGATTGCGATGTATTGCAAGCCGATGGTGGCACTCGCACCGCTGCCATTACTGGCGCTTGGGTCGCCATGGCGCTTGCCGTTAAGAAGCTTAAATCCGATGGCAAAATTGCCAGTGACGCGGTTGTACTTAGCGAACCAGTTGCGGCCATTAGTGTCGGCATTATCGATGGCGAGCCACGCCTCGACTTGCCCTACGAAGAAGACTCAAACGCTGGCGTCGATATGAACGTGGTGATGACCGAATCCGGGCGTCTCATCGAAATCCAGGGCACCGCCGAGAAGGCGACGTTCGATCGCAAAGAACTTAATACGATGCTCGACCTTGCCCACAAAGGCATCGTCGAACTTTGCGCGATTCAAAAAGCCTGCCTCGGAGAGTAAGAATATGTCTGATTCAATCGTCTTGCTCTTTGCGACGCGAAATGCCGGCAAGGTTGCCGAGTTGCGCGTGCTCACCGCTGGGCTGCCCATCGAAGTGCGATCGATCGAAGGCTTGGGCCTTGCCGAAGTGGAAGAAGATGGCGAGACCTTTGAAGCCAATGCCATTAAGAAGGCGATTGCGGTGAGCGAGGCCACCGGCCTGCCCGCCCTCGCCGATGACAGCGGCCTCGAGGTTGATGCCCTGGGAGGCGCCCCAGGCGTCTACAGCGCTCGCTACGCCGGCCCCGAGGCCGACGATGCAGCCAACAACACGCAGCTTCTCCTCGCCTTAGCGGGCATCCCAGCCAGCCAGCGCGCCGCTCGGTTTCGCTCGACCCTTGCCTTGGCCGATGTGGCCGGCAGCCTTGGGCGCGAATGCCTTGTTGCCAGCGGAACCTGCGAAGGTTCGATTCTGACGGAGCGTCAGGGCACCGGCGGCTTTGGATATGATCCCCTCTTCTACTCTCCCGACCTTGGAAAGAGCTTCGCGGAAGCTGGAGCTGACGCAAAAAACCAGCTTTCCCACAGGGCGCGAGCGATGAAGATCCTACTTCCTAAACTTACTCGCTACTTCGACTTGTAATTCTACCGTGCGAGCTATAGTGTCCGCCTCGAATCCAAGACGATTCATTCGGGGCGTAGCGCAGTCTGGTAGCGCACCTGGTTTGGGACCAGGGTGTCGGAGGTTCGAATCCTCTCGCCCCGACTACTTAGTTGTTTGCTTTGTTCTCTCTCTAAAGAACTGGTTAGACTCTAACTAGTTCCAGGCTTCGGCCTCCGCTACTACGACCAGTGCCTATGGCTCAGATGGATAGAGCAGGGGCCTTCTAAGCCCAAGGTCGCAGGTTCGAGTCCTGCTAGGCGCGCCACGCTACTTCTGGCAGCGCCCTCGGCGCTTCTTGCGCAGCTCTTGGTCCCTGGCCCGCGCCGGTTCGCTTGCGCTGCCAAGGGGCGCAAACAGCCAACTCACCCGTTGCTCTCGCTGGCGATTTCATCCCGCAGCTCTTCTTCGAGATCGTCTGCCTCTGGCTCGCTTTGACGGCTGGAACTGCCAAGGTAGATCCCGAAGTAGGCCCACAGGCTTGCGACGGCCATGACTGGAATTGCTGTTGCGAACAGGATCAAGATTTCCTTGGTTTCGATGTTGCTGGTCATTCCTGCAAACACGCTCCAAGCCGCTGCAGAAACCATGGCAAGCATCCCCAGGGCGATAACCTTGGAGCGCCTTGATGCCACAGGACAAAGCCTTCCTGTAACGAACCCAGCAAGAATGAACGGCAGAACCTTGGCGATGCTGCCCGGTATTCGAAACTTCATGACTGATAACGCCAGAATCAACCCAGCCGTGAACACGCCCCATGAGATGACCAGCGTGAGTGCAAGTGGAAGCTGGTGCCGTTGTTCGGATGCCATACTGTTGCACGCTAACATTCCTCCTCCATGCCCGGAGTGGCCATCTAGCGCCGACAAGGGCCAGTAGCCGGCTAGAACGACAGCTGAGGGGCGACTCCAGCGAGCTGGTGCCCAGCGGCTGCCTCCGCTCTTGGTAGCATCGGCGATCACCTACTAGTGAGCGAGTGCGCAGCCTTTGCCAGCAAACCCGCGCCAAGAGCGAAGAAATTTCCAACCGCCCCTCGACCCGAGAGCCCCTTTTGGTTTATACGTTCGCCGAAGTCGCAAGACATCACGGTGGGCGTAGCTCAGTTGGTAGAGTCCCGGATTGTGATTCCGGTTGTCGTGGGTTCAAGCCCCATCGTCCACCCCGCTTAAACCCCTTTAGTTCTCTGGAGCTAGAGGGGTTTCGCAGTTTCGGGGCGTGGCTCCGTACAATATCCGTACAACGCTGGCTGGCCTCTGCCCCGACAATTCCCACTTCAGCTACGATTGATGAATTCATGGGCACAGGCAATAGGCAAACGGAAGCGGACGAGCTGCAGCGAGACAGAGCTAGGCTTACCGAGCTGCGAACGCGCGAACCACGAGAATACCAGCGGGAAGCAGGGCTCACCGAAGCAATCGGAATTCATCTAGCCATGGAAGAGCGCTTTGCCGAAGCGGAGGCAACCTTCCGTGAGGCGATCGCAATTGGTGAGGAGCATGGAGACCCGATGCGCCATCAACGGCAGCAGGCTCTTGCCGGAGCCATTGCTGCACAAGGCCGAGCCGCAGATGCGCTGAGCCACTATCGCCTCGGGCTGGAATTCGCCTTGCTGGACTGCGACGAGTCCAACAACTCGATTGCGGTTGCTCGCTACTTTCTCGCCAACCATCTCGCACAAATGCGCCTTTTTGAAGAGGCTCTAGCCTTGATTCCCGAAGGCATACTATGGGGCCAGCGACCAATGATGCATTGCCTTCGAGCCCAGTGTCACAACGGCCTTGGACAGATTTCTGATGCAAAAACGGAAGCAGAGAAAGCGGTCGCTGCTTGCGAATCCGACGCAGAACGAATGAACATTCAAGATCAACTTATCGACTTGCTGGCATAGGTTACTAGCTCACTCAACCAGCGCCAGGACCTTGGCTGTTGGTGCATCCAAGCTATCGATGAGATGCGCATCGCCTTCCACAGGAGCTCGCGCTCTGGGGGCCGCTATCGCCGAGTCGATGTTCTTGCCAAGCCTCCGAGTGCTGAACTTGAGCGCCGCCGATGTCTGTCAGAATGACGTCAAGGCGCTGTTCGAGCGGGGGATGTTCGCAACCTCGAAATTTGAGCCGATCGAATTGCCGGCTCGATGGCGAAGCGATGCAGGCAATTGCCTCTTCGACGGCTGGGAACGCGCTAGTGCACCGACGGCTCGGCCGTTTCGGTGACCAGATGCCCTGGACCTGTCCAAGAGATGGACGCGACGAAGCAAGAGTAGACATGCGAGTAGAACTCGCAGAGCTGCTACGCATGACCACAGAGGCCTAACCTTCTCAACAATCATTTTAAGCACAGGCATCAATCGCGGAGAGCTGATGATGCGGTTCGCGCACTCGTTTTCCGGAGCAACCTCGATCAGAAGAATTCGGGGAGGCAGTTTTATTCTTCTCTGGCCTCGTTTTAGCCTTTAGCCGGTCTTCGCCTGCCGCCCCCAACCGAACAAGATTTTCTTCGGAATCCCCGCTTGACTGGCTATGCCGGTCACGTTCGCGCTAGGAGCCGGTGAATGATGCCTTTCCCCGGGTGGTAGCGCTCACCACCGCGATTGGGTTTGCGGCGCTCTCTGCCTTTGAGCTACGGTCACATGTGTATCGATTCTTAGTTGCCGGGCTTCTACTTGTGGGCTGTACAGCAAAGTCGGCTGTACCAAGCGACGTGAAGGCACCCGATACGGCATCTACGGCAGAGAGAATGCCGGCTACTCCTAGATCAATGCACAGAGTAAAAGCACATCGCGGTTCGTCGGCAACTGCTCCCGAAAATTCGTTATCAGCAGTTGTGCTGGCGTTTGAACAGGGTGCCGACGCATGCGAGATCGACGTCCGAGTGACCAAAGATGGCAAGGTAGTAGTCTTTCACGATGCTGATACCAAGCGAATCGGTGGCCGCGACGCATTGGTGGCAGACCAAACACTAGAACAACTCTTAGAACTCGACATTGGAGATTGGAAAGCGCCGCAATATTCGGGAGAGCGCATCCCCACACTTGGCCAAGTCATCGCTATCGTCCCCCCGGAGAAAACGTTGTTCATTGAGATCAAGGACGGGGTGTCCGCAGTGCCTCTAGTCCTCGCTGCGATGGGTCAAGCCTCGACCAAGGCGACCCTCGCTGTCGAGTCGTTCTCGGAAGAAGTGCTTGCGGCAGTAGCCCTAAAAAATCCTAGCGTAGCTCTGCACCTCACCGTGGGTGCGACGGATGATGGTCAAGGCGGCGCGATTCCGTTTGCGCCCGAGATGGCGAGCCTCGTTAAGAAATCCGGATTCCACGGACTGGCTGTAGACGCTCGCGGAATGAATTTGGGCTTCGCAAAAGCCGTTCAAGCCGAGGGACTCGAATTGGCAGTGTGGACCGTAAACACCGCTCCTCTTCTTGAAGCACTCCTCGCAATGCCCGTGACGTACATTGAAACGGATAGGCCTGCCTTTGTTGCGAGCATTCTGGATAAGGCTGCTCAATAGCGTGTTACGACGAACTTCGCTTCACTTTGCATGTGTTGGCGCCAACGGTTGCGCCAACGGCCTGCGAAGCCCGCAAGCATCCGAGCGCTACGCCTGCCTGCTACACCGTAAAACCACAATGGCATCACCCGCCTGAGCACGGCAATAGCCAGACCGTCAAGCGATTGGCACCTGGTAAAAGTTCAACTCGTCGGAGTCGTGCGCAAGCGAAGCGGTGACGCTCGCCCGCCACATTCTCGCAACTCTGTGTCGCAATTCTGCCACGCAGCAGCTTTGCTAAGTCTCCAATATCGGGCTTCTAGCGAGCGGAACGCGTCTTGCTCTAGACGATTCAAATGCGCTTCCTTATCGCCGGACTAGCCACGTTAACCATTGGCTGCACTCATCATGGGCGCGGCTACACCACTTCAAGTGTGAGCGAAGCAATTCTCGCCACCGCCGAGATTGCTGTGGCACATCCAACAATGTTGGTGCCTCGGACAACGACAAAGCAAGCAGAGATGGAGGCGGAAGCAGACGCTCGCCTAGGACCACAGATTGTTCCGGAGAGACTTTTAGGCCCTGATGTTTTTCTTACGACAGCTGTCGAGCATCCCATCATCAGAGAGTGACTCGTCCGCGCGATTTATGCAGCGCTTTCCTGCGTCGCCACACCTGCGCCGTTTGCGCCAAGTTCTCTCGTCGAAATAACGTGCCAAGAGCGATAGGCCTTACTTCTTCGATGCCGCTTTGATGCCAGCCATCGTATCGCGCGCCAGCCTACTAAGAAGAATACCCAGAAACGGACGCGCGAGATTGGCCACCAGCCCCTTTGGGGCGAAGTCGAGACGCCAGGTAATCTTGGTGCCGCCTTCGACAGCTTCAAAGCGAATGTCATCGTCTGCTTGGCCGCTCGGTGCTAGCCCGCGAAGGCATATGCGATGGGGCGATTCCAACAGCGTCACTTCGTAGGCGATTGGAACGAGCCTGCCCCCGAAGCGAGAGATTACGGCGTAGGTATCGCCCAAAGCGAGCGGCCCCGAGCCATGCTTGCGCACCGACTCAACTCCTGGGTCCCACTCGGCAATGTTCGCAAACTCGGCAAAGTACGCAAACGCCTCGGCAAGCGGAGTGCAAACCTCAACACGATCTTCAACGCTCGGCATATCGGCTAAGGATACGCCTGCGCGAAGAGATTTGCTGAAAGAGAGTTGCCAAACGCTACTGAATCACGCGCCAGCCCAACACACCCAAAGCTGTTCGAGGAGCGGATTCGGTGGTCGAGCTCGAGCCACTAGCGCTGCCCTCCCCCGCGTTGGCAGCTCCAGGGGAACCGATTCGAACGATTTCGCCAGCAATGGTTGAGAAGTAAACAGCGCCCGCGTCGCCGTACAGCGAGGAGACCGTCGCACTGGCTGTTGCCACCGAAAACTCTTCATCGAGAGAAGCGAGGTTTAGGCCAGTAACTTCAGATTCACCAAACTCACATGTGCCGGTGCCAATGGGCGGATCAATTGACCGCGTCACGATAACTTGATCGGTGGTTACCACAACACCGCCATAGAACTTTTCGCAGACGCCAGCTACGCAGCGTCCTTCGATGACACCACGCTCCGGTGCTCCCTCGGCGCAACCCCGCACTTCACCGGTATCTGCATACACCGCAAAGAACGCGTTCTGAAGGGATGGATCGTAGTCTTCACTGCCGCCGGTGCCAAAGAAGAGCGCAAAGCGGCCAGCGTCATCCGAGCGAGCTCCAATCGTTCCGTGAATGGGACGCATCGCCAACAGTCCACAGTCGCTTAACAGTGTAGAGAAGACCGCCAAGACGGCATTTCCACCAGGATCAACGTGGCCCGTGGGAACCATGCCCAAGAGCAATCCAGCGGGGTCAATTTCGCCAAGCACGCCGTTTACCGAACCCGATGGCATGTACGACTCGCCAAGATCTTGCGCCGGATTCACCTTATAAAGATTGCCGCAGGCGTCGGCCCACATGACGCGATCAATGTAGCCATCGATGCTGTTCTCTCCAGGCTCATCTTCGTCGTCGGTTTCAAAGGCAACGATGTCGCTCGTAATCGGACACGCACTTTGGAACTGCCACAGCGTCTCGCCGGTGCCGATGTCAACGGCCATAATATCGCGCCCCTTGGTGTAGGGAATCGAAGGGTTTTCTGGAGCTCGGCCGGTTGCGAGAATTGCGATAAACCTGGCTTCGTCGTCGATTTCAACGCGAGCAATCACCGGTTTGGAAAGCGCTTGTCCTGCGCTGGCGCCACCGGGAAGAACGTCCCAAAGCGGTGTAGGACCAACGACTGTGCCGCTATCGGTAATTGTCTCGGTGATATCCAAAGCCGTCACACCGCGACTACCAGCTCCACCTGAGACAAGCGCAATGGTGTGCACCTCGCCATCATCGAGAATCACATCGCCAACCGTCGGCGATCCATCGGGATACGAAGTTGCCGTATCGTTGGTCATGTCTTGCAAGAAACCGCGGGCAACCCGCGCGGGAATAAAGGCCCATGCCTCGCTACCGTTCTCGGCGGCACTAATGTTTCGAGAGTCGTTGCGCACCGCGTGAATGGCTCCATCTTTCGAACCAACCAAGACGATGGTCTTTCGATCCGCTTGCTCGCGAATAAAGCTATCTACCTTGGTCTTAACCTCCGGCGATGCGCCGTTGTACCAAATCGGTCGCGAAGGTGCGCCAACGACGGCAGGGGTTGAGTTCTCGATGGCGCCAAGACGCGTGTCTTTGGCAACACCAAAGCGCGCGCTGCGTTGCCACTCCACAAGCGCGTACGCCTGCGCCGTGCTGCCAACACCAAGCGTTGTCTTTAGCTCGGCGTCTGCACTATTCGAAGTTTCAAAAGCAATTCGCGAAGTGCCATCGATGGTGGACGTGTAAATGTTGCGAGCCGAGTCACTACTTGCATCGAGGCTCGTCGCCAAGTCCCAATAGGTTTCGGTTAGCGCCGCATTGGTCGCGTAGAAGTGACCGCGTGCTCCTGGCTGGCGAAACGCGCCAACGTAGGCCACGCCATCGCTCACCACAACACCTGCGCGGTAGTGCTCTTTTGAAACTGTGTAGTCAAATCCAATCTCAACACCAGAAATCGTTGGAGTACGCGTGAGAAAAATGTTGGAACACAGCTCAGCCTTCCATCGAACGGTTCGGCCCACAGGCCGCGGAAACGAGACACAGTAGGATGATGAATCGTCGACGCAGGCAGAGGCTTCGTACCAGTTTGCCGGATCTTCATTGGACATGAAGAAGGTGATCGACGTTCCAAGCGGAAGGTCCATGTCTGGGCTCAGTCGCGCGCCCGTCACAACCATCTCCTCGTCTTCTAGGTCGCCGAGTTCTAGCACCCCAGACTGCACCTCTCCACACTCGGGAAAGGTAGCGACGGTGCGATTGGCCAGAACCAGGTAGCCCGCCGAGTGGTTACCATCGGCGATGATTACATCGAGAGTGCCATCGGGGTCGTTGTCATAGTCAAAGACGGCACCGACATCAAAGTCAAAGTAGGGAACGTACCGAGTACTTGTCACTTGCGTGATGCCGCCCGAGAACGGGTCATCCGTGCCATTGTTACGCCAGTAGGCGGAGTTGCCACCAATGCGATTGTAGTTGTAGTTCCAGTTATCCGACGCTAAGAGAATATCGGTCTTTCCATCTTGTGAAAAGTCTCCAGCCACAACGGTTGTTGCGCCTCCGCTCCACGCACCGGTTATGTTGCTGCGAGTATTGCTTAACCCGCCGCCTGCCAGCCCCTCGTAGAACCAAATAGAAGCCTCCGTAGGACCAGAGACCACCAAGTCGGGATTGCCATCGCCGTTCATATCGCCAAAGGTCGAAGCCAGCGCGCCACGTTTACCCAACGATGAGCCGCCTACGAGTTTTTCTCCGCGCACAAGTTTTGGTTGGCGCGAGTCGCCATCGCTAACGTAGACGTGCACATCCGATTGGCTATTGCTGGTCGAATGCCCCACAACAAGGTCGGGGTAGGAGTCGCCGTTGTAGTCGTAGGGTGTGCTATCGGTAGACCACGATAGGTAGTTTAGCGAGCTGAGGTTTGAGATTCCCCGGTATCTGGTATCGAACGTTCCGTCGCCACGACCGAGAAAGATATCGGCACGTGTCGTCGTGGACGTGTAGATGTTTGAGGTGTTGAGTGACCTGGACCGGGCATAGAAGAAATCCATGTTGCCGTCTTGGTTAAAGTCTGCGCACGAAATCGTAAGGCCACCGCCGCTTGTGCTGCACGCGATTCCCGAAGACGGATGCCCGTTCTCGCCACGACAGTTGTGCTCCAGGTAATACGGGGTTGCGAATTTGGGCGTTGTCCGATAGTCGGGGTCATCCCAGTTTGGCAGCGTGGGGAATTGCTGATTCTCAAACGTGATGTTTCGGTAGTACGCGAGGTCTGCGCCACCATCGCTTGCGCCGATAAAATCGACCCAACCATCGCCATCGAAATCGCCAGAGCAAATGCCGACGACTTTCGAGCTTACAGAAAAGTTCGTAGCTTTAAATAGGCCGGCCTGTTTCTGAAGTTTGAGCGCGGTGCTCGTATCGTCGTAAATGACACCCTGGGCATTGCTTGCGGCAAAGCCTTTAAGCACATCACCGTTTTGGGCAGTTGGACTCGACGACTCGGGACACGCCAACTCATCGTCGGCGGCCTCTACCTCCGGAACGACAAGGATCGCTGGCGTTTCGCCAAGCACGTACCAAGCCCCTCCAAGCAGGAGCGTGAAAGCCGATATCCAAGAGTATCTTTGCAATGTAGTGAGTCCTTCCAAACTGCGAATCGGTCATCCTCGATATTTCAAGAGTTGATTGTCGCGTCGCTAAGCAGTTCAAGAATTACACTACAGGCTTTTGCTTCGAACGTCGGGTAGCTGTCGGCTACCTAAAATCATGGGTATACGACCGCTACCCGTACGACAGAACACGTAAAGAAGGGTGCAACAGCCTCGCCCAACAACTCCTCAGCGGCTCGTCATACAGAAGAAATAGGATCAGCGTCTGCGCTCGGCTTTGGGCGTCTCCGTAAGAATTCCACCGCCTCCTCATTTCTACACACAGCCGAAACCCTGCTGCAAACGCGGCGACAATCGTCTCTCCGCGATCGTTTTGAGGGGCGCGTATAGGGGTAACTTTCAGGGCGATATGAACTGACACCACGCATCGGATCGCGTTGCGAAGTAACGTTGAATTAACCGTAATCTGCCCAGATCTTGCCAAATCTCGCGATTTTTCGCACTTGCTTGGAACTAAACCTGCGCGCCGCTGTCGATGGTAGTGAGGCAAGGGAGCAACCGCTCAACTGCCGACGCCGCGAAAGTCGCGGTGACCTTCCTGCGCCGCACTTGCGCGCATGTCTGGATGTCCACGGCCATTGGCCGTCGGCGTAATGCCCAGAGTGCGCCCAACGTGTTTCGTGACACCTCAAATTCCCTGGAGACCGCCATGCCTGAGAACAACACATCACTCACCTTTCGCATCTACAAAGACGAGGCATTTCTGCGAGAGCAAACCCTCACAGCCTCGGTCATCAAGGTGGGAAAACTCTCATCATCGCATCTGCGGCTTGAGGACGATTCTGTCAGTCGCATGCATGCGGTGGTCGAGGTTTCAAACAACGGTATCGTTAGCCTTATCGACCTTGGCTCAACCGTTGGTACTTGGGTCAATGGCCAGAAGGTCAACAAGGCAACGCTTCGCAATGGGGATGTCATCACCATGGGCGCGCTTCGCATCGAGCTCGCAATCTCGGCTCCGCAAGCGAGCGTTGCGCTACCGATTCCCGCAGCGGCGCCGATTCCCGCAGCGGCGCCAGTCGCCGCCATCGCAGTCGCACCGCACATTCCGGCGTCTGCCATGCCGATGCAAGCGTTTCCTCAAAGCGGTCCAAACGCCGGCGCTTCCGCAATCGAAGTAACCTCAATGCTCGGCGACTCGGTGGTCAACGTTAAGCACGTGATGAATCCTCGTGGCGGCAAGGTTAGCCCTGTGACCTACGGATTGTTCGCAGGCGGCGCGCTGCTTCTCATCCTTAGCAGCATCGCCTTCTTCTCCGGCGTCGGCACCGCATCCGATAACAAAGCGCGCTTTCACGAGCATCTCGCCGCAAAGCGTGTCGCTCACGAATTTCGCCCACGTCGCCTAAGCAATGCCTTCGATTGGATGGCACTTGGTGGGCTCGCTGGCGGCCTTTTGTGCATGACCGTCGGAATGCTGCGAATTCGCGAAGAGAAGGTCCAGCCGAGCTATCGCATTGGGCAAGCCTCGGGGGTTGATCTTCCAACCACCGATGCACCGACCGACGACTTCGCCATGATCGCTCCCGACGGCGATTCCTTTGTCTTTAACTTTGCCGCCAATTGGCAAGGAGAGGTTGCCCAGGGCAGCCAAGTTGCCTCGCTCGCCGAACTGGCCGCAGAAGGCCGTGCTCAGCCCAGTGTGCACATTCCAGGAGCTTGGCAGTTCGCCATCGCCAACGACGCACAGATTCGCGTGCAAGCCGGCTCTCAGAACTTTTCGATTCGCCCGGTTCCCCAACCTCGTAAACAGGCGGTTCCGCTTTGGTCGCAAGGCAATGCCGAAATTCTCGCTTACGTGGGCGCCTCGGCAATCCTTGTACTGGGCTTTGTAGGGCTTCTCAACACGATTGAGCCCGACGAAACCACTCTTGGCGGCGATAGCTTTTCCAGCAGCCACCTCTTGGCCCATGTCGACATGGTCGCAGTCGAAGACGCAATACCCGACCCCGAAGACGAGAGCGAAAACGCCGAAGACGGCGGCGGCACCGGTACAGCGATGGCAGAAGACACGGGCAAGATGGGTGAGAAAAACTCAACGCGCACCAGCGGGCGGTTTGCGATGAAGAACCGTAATATTCCGCCAACTCTTTCCCGAGAGCAAGCTCGCGACCAAGCGCGCAACTCGGGCATCTTAGGAATTATTCGCAACCAAGACGGCGGCGCCTTCGCATCCCTCACAGCCTCCGGGATGATTAGCTCGGGCATTGATGACCGCGATGTCTACGGTGGGCTTCTCGGCTCGGAAATTGGCGAAATGGCCGGCGGCTGGGGCCACGGCATTGAAGGGATGGGGCCAGGTGCAGGCGGCGACGGGTACGGCACGATCGGCACCGGCAACTACGGTCTTATCGGACACAGCAAAGGCACCGGCGAGGGCTACACACCGGGCAATGGCGAGGGCAGTATTCGCACCCACAAAGCCCAGGCTCCAAAGCTCAAAATTGGACCACTTAGCCACAGCGGCGACGGCATTGGCCCGGCAATCATTCGACGGTACGTGCGCAGCAAGCTCTCGCGAATTCGCCACTGCTACGAGAAGGAGCTTGTAGTTTCCAGCAACCTTCGCGGCACCGTGACAACGCAGTTCCAAATTTCACCAAACGGCAAGGTACAGGGTGTAAAGGCAACGGGCATCGGCAATGCAAAGGTCGAGTCCTGTGTCGCAGCAGCAATCGAGTCCATTAACTTTCCAAAGCCCAAAGACGGCGGCTACGTGAACGTTCGCAGCTACCCCTTCACCTTCCAACCTGCAGGCTAAAAACACCAGGCGCGAAGGGCCCTAGCAAGGCGGGTTCGGATTCCCATTGATAGAATACGGGCACCCACATGCCTTCCGAATCCGAACTCCTCAAGATGAGCGCCTCCGACCAAGCAAGGCTCTTGCAAAGCGGCGAGGTCTCCTCTCTCGAGCTCACCAATCTCTACCTAAAGCGCATCGCTCAATCGAACGATGCGCTTTCTGCGTTTACCTACGTTGCGCACCGCCGGGCCAGGCGAATTGCTAAGAGCTGGGACCGCAGGCACGCGAAGGGTGTGGCACCCCAAAGCCCACTTTCTGGCGTGCCCACCGGCGTTAAAGACCTGGCCTTTGTTCGCGCCATGCCAACGCGCTTTGGCAGCCGAGCCGTACCTGCGATTTCGCCCCTTTCCGATGGCCTCGTGACCAAGCGCATCCGAGCCGGTGGCATGGTCATCTTGGGAAAACTCTCAACCTCCGAGTTTGGCGCGATGCCGGTTACCGAGCCCGATACCCACGCACCAACACGCAACGCCTTTAACCACGGGCACACCTCGGGTGGTTCGAGCGGAGGCTCGGCGACCGCCGTTGCAGCCGGCCTTCTTCCCATCGCACAGGGCAGTGACGGCGCTGGCTCCATTCGCATCCCCTCCTCGTTGCAGCATCTTGTCGGGCTTAAACCTTCACGCGGTCTTATCTCTCACATCACTCCAGTCGACAAAGGCTTGCGCCTTTCATCCGTTGGTGGCCTTGGGCGAACGGTCGAAGATGTCGCAGGCTTTCTCGATGTGCTCGCCGATTGGTCGCAAGACTTTGTGGGCCGCTACCGCCAAGATCTTCCCAAGGGGCTGCGAGTTCGGCTTTCGCTCGACTCGCCGCTTTGTGCTACCGAGACCGAGTTCCAGGCAGCCACCCAGAAGGTCGCATCCATTCTTGAGGGCTACGGAAGCGAAATCATCCCAACTCCATGGCCCGAGGTTGAACTAGAAGAGTTCTTAACGTTGTGGCAACGCCTGATGGCAAATGCCCCGGCAATTATGGAATCGAGGCTACAGCCTGTAACGACTTGGCTTCGCAACGAGGGTAAGAACATCACCCGCGAGGAATCGGTGCAGACGCGCATCCGGCTCGAGCGTCTTATCCTCGATTGCTTTGGCAACGCCGACCTTTGGGTCTCTCCAACCGTCGCCATGAAGCCACCAAAGATCGGCGAGTGGCGGGACGACGATCCAGAAACTAGCTTTCGCAACATATTGGGGATGGGCGTCTACACCGCTGGCTACAATGTGAGTGGTCAACCCGCAATCTCAATACCGATGGGGCTGTGCAAAGATGGCTTCCCAATTGGGGTGCAAATCGCTGGGCGCACAGGCGCCGATGCGCAAGTATTGCAGGCCGCTCGAGTGATTGAGCAGGCTGTAGGCGGATTTCGCACCGAGCGAATCGATAGCGTTTTCTGCTAACGTCCCTGCATGCGCATAACGCTCAACCGCATCAAGCTCAACTCGCTACTGCTGCTCGCTGGGGCCGCGGCTTTAGCATTTAGTCCGGCATGCAAGGCGAAAGAGAAAGCTCCCGAAGGCGAAGTCATCACCCAGCCTCCCACGACGGATCTCTTGCCACCGCCCGAGTCCCCAAGCATCGATGCCCAGGGGCCAACCGCTCTTGGCGAGACGCCAACGATTCTTCTCGACAACGCGACCGCGGTCGAAGCAACCTGGACCGTCATCGATACCGAGATTCGCCTGCGAGCGAGCTTTGCCAAGGGCAGCGAAAGCGCGGCAAAGCGAGACGCAACAATCTACGCGACGGTTGGCGAGTCTCCAGAGGCCATAGTCTTTGCCTGCAAAGAGATGCTTGTGGAAGGCATGCCTCGCATCGAAGCGCTTTTGCGCGGCGATAACGTGCACCTTCTGTGCATCAATCCTCCGCTTGGCGAGAGCACAGGCTTTACCGACGGAATGCGGCTAGGTCTTGATCCAGCCAAGATGGCCCTCGCCGAGACTGGCTCGTACGGCGGCGAAGGCATCGTCGATCCAGATTCGATTGACCTGGACGAGGGCGAGGACGAGGGCGAGGGCGAGGGCGAGTAACTCTTAGAGCCCCATGATTTTTGCGATGGCGTAGCGCATCACCTCGTCGGTGCCACCGCCAATGCGAAAGAGTCGCTGGTCGCGCCAAGCGCGGCTAATGAAACTCTCATCCATGTAGCCCATGCCACCGTGAAACTGCAGGCACTCGTCCATCACCTTACTGGACATCTGCCCGGTAAAGAGTTTGGACATGGAGATGAGCTTGACGGTATCAAAGCTAATCGGCCCACTCTTTATGTAGCGCTCCTCGTTGTAGCGCTCGACCGCACCGTAGACGAGGTGCCGCGCAGCTTCGACATCGGTGTACATATCGACAAAGCGGTGGCGCCATACTTCGCGCTTGATGATGGGCTTGCCAAAGGCTTTGCGATCACGGCCATACGCAACGCTTCGGTCCAGAGCACGCTGGCAGCCTTCAATCGTCGTAACCGAGCCAACGAGCCGCTCGGTTTGAAAGTTTTGCATCAGGTAGTAAAAGCCTTTGCCCTCTTCGCCAAGCAAGTAACGAGCGGGCACTCGGCAATTGTCAAAGTGCAATTCGGCGGTATCGCTCGAGTGATTTCCAAGCTTCTTTAGCTTCTTCGAAACGTGAAAGCCCTTGGTATCGGTAGGCAAGAGAATGATCGAGATGCCGTTGTAGCCAGCATCCGGGTCGGTCTTGCAAAGCAGCGTTATGAACGAGGCGCGAGTTGCATTGGTGATGTATGTTTTTGCGCCATTGATGATGTAGTCATCGCCATCGCGCTTAGCGGTTGTGCGAATCCCTGCAACATCACTTCCCGCATCGGGCTCGGTTACGCCAAGTGCGGCGATCTTGTCGCCCGCAAGCGCAGGTTTTAAGAACTCTTCGATTTGCTCTTTGGTGCCAAGGTCGGCGATGCACGGCGTTGCCATATCGCTTTGCACCAAGAGCCCCATGCCAATGCCGGCTGCATTGATGCCTGCGTACTCTTCACCCTTGGCGACACTAAACCAATAGTCACCACCAAGGCCGCCCTGCTCTTCCGTAAAGTGAGCGCCGTGAATGCCAAGGTCGCCGGCCTTCTTAAAGACCCAATCGGGAAATGTCTCATCGAGTTCCCACTGGTCGGCGTTCGGAGCAAGCTCCTTTTCGACAAAGTTCTTAACGGTGCGGCGAAACGCCTGGTGCTCTTCACTAAAATGCTTGCTCATCGAATTCCCTCGGGCTGGCAGTTTGGGCGAGGCAAAAAGCTTCGCTTCACGAAGTATCTTCCAACTCCGGCGCAGGGTCCAGCGCGTTGAAAATCTGCCGCGAGAACGCACCTCTAGCGAAGGCCCTCTACTCGCGAGCGGTTCTCGCGAAGGCCGGCAAGCAAGGGCTAAGAACTACGGATAGAGCCGGGCAATCTGCCAGGTTCCATCCGCATCGAGTGTGTACTCCAGCCTGTCGTGAGCCCTATCGGCGCGGCCTTGCCAAAACTCAAAGCGCGTCGGAACCAGCCGGTAGCCGCCCCAATGCGCCGGGCGCACAAGCTCGCCAGTATCCAAAGTTCGCATGCGACTCTCCAAAACTTCGCGACTCTTAAGAGTACGGCTCTGGTCCGATGCCATCGCCGCAAGGTTGCTCGCGCGGGGGCGGCTAGCGAAATACGCGTCGCTCACGTCCGCTGCGACTTTATGCACCTCACCGGAAATGCGAACTTGGCGAGCAAGCTCTTTCCACCAAAACATCAGGCTCGCTTTGTTGTTGGCAGCAAGCTCGGTGCCTTTGCGACTCTCGTAGTTTGTAAAGAAGACAAAGCCTTCGGTATCGACCTCTTTGAGCAGGACGATACGCGCGTGGGGAACGCCAAGCGCATCAACAGTAGCCAGCGTCATGGCATTAGGCATCTCGAGGCCGCTTGCAACGGCAGCGTTAAACCAGCCATCAAACTGCGCTCTGGGCGAGTTCTCACACAAGCCCTCCACAAGAGGTGCGCCATCGTAGTCTTGCCGAAGTTCATCAAACGCCATGTTAGGAGTGTACGCTACGTTCCCAAAGCCCCCGTTGTCTGATCAGGAAGCCCGGCGGCGACGTCGCCGCAAGAAAAGGATGCAAGCAAGTAACCACAACCAATTGCTGCTCGCATGCGTTCCAGTACTGCAACCACACCCACTATTGGGTTCCTTGACTCCGCCGGGATCAGGAGCAACACCCGCGTCGGCTGCGGCGCCCGCGTCACCATCGGCTGCGGCTCCTGCATCTGGTATTGGGCCCGCATCCGGCGGCACGATGTTGCCAGAGGCCTCGTCATCATCAACAGCCGAGTCACACCCCGTATCCTCGGGATAATCGATAAGGGTATCGCCGTCATCATCGATGCCGTTGGAACACAGAGGAATATCCGCTTCGCTGGTATCCGCCGCATCATCACACCCTGGATCGGCAAGATCGGTCGCGCCATCTCCATCGTTGTCGATCGAATCCGCGCAAGCCGCAATGCCACTTTCATCATTGTCAGCATAGCTTGAGCAACCAATGTCATTGGGAAAGTCAGTTTCCCCATTGCCATCGTCGTCGACTCCGTTAGAGCACTGAGTATCATCGGTCTCGTCCAGATCGGTTGCATCTACGCAGCCAGGGTCGGCTAGATCGATTAAGCCATCCCCATCATTATCAACACCATCATTGCAGGCGACCACAACTCCTGCCGTTCCTTCTACGATAACCACGGCTGACGGCTGGCTCTCCACTTCTGAGGCGCCGCTATTGGTGGCCGTGGCAGCAATGTTTTGCCCAGCGATTAAGCTCGGAACTACAACGCACCAAGCATTCGCAGTTACCGTGTCAGTGGCAGTTGCCAGAAGATCAACTGAGACAGTGATTGCTGTGCCGTCGGCTTCTGTGCTCGTGCCACAGACCTGGATAGCATCTTGAAAGATGGGTGCATTAATAACGGGGGTGTCACTCTGAGTGATATCAACAAAGATGCGCGCCACATTGTTGATCGAATCAGACATTTCACGCTGTGCCGGGTCGTCGATCCAGGTATCGAGCTTGGAACCATAGACACCCGGCGTAACACCGACGCCTACCAACGCATCGAAGGATAGGACCTTTGATGCGCCTGGCGAGATCGTGTCGCTTCCAGCAAAGACTCCACTGTCGAAGAAAAAGACCTGCCCTGTGAAACTGGGATCACCCGCGGCTGCGGCATCAACAGTGACCGTACCGGGCACCACCGTCACGCCAGGTGGCAAGGTAACGGTGTATCCACAGTCTGCGCAGTTCAGTCTCGCATCACCAGAACCGTTGTTTGCAACGCTAGCGGTGTATGTAACAGTATCGCCGGCAGCTACGGCAGCAGGGCTCACTGACATATTCAGAGAGGGCACTGCGATAGGACCTAGATTGGTCAACGAAACCACCGAGAACCCAGGTACGGGCAGCTGGTCCGAGACATAGGTGCTGCGATTGAGAATTGGGCTATTGTTCCCTGCGGCTGTTACCACAACCGTGTAGATGACCTCATCTCCTGGAGCCAAGGTAATGGCTGGCCAGGTCACCAAACCGCCGGCCTGAGTGCCGCCATTGTCGGCGCTCACGAACGTTACGTCCCCAACTCCCGCAAGCAGGTCGTCGGTTATCACCACGTTGGTGTGAGTAGTTGTTGCGTCTAGGTTCTTCGTTCGAACGGTGTAGGTAATCGTGTCGCCAGCAAGAACTTGGAGTTTATCGGAATCGAGATTGAAGAGTAGTCCCAAGTCGACGCAGGCCGGCGCTGGAAGAAAGTAGCGCCAGGTATTGTCCTTGCCTCCGCTGCTGCCATCAAGTGCTCGAGCCGAGGCATCACCTCCGAATACTTCTGAGCAGTTCGTGTCGGCGTTTTGCAGAGGATCAAGAGGTGCCGCCAATACTCGTAGTGATATTTCGACTTGGTACTCCTCACCAACAGCAAGTTCGCCAACAGCAAAGCGGACGGCGTTGGTCGATGCTGGTAAGGGGGTATCAGCGGAGAGCTGAAATCCGAGAGACGTTGGTACCCCAAGTCTATCGGCAATTGGGCCTTCCACTGTTGCCGGCACGCCTGTGCCAATTTCAGCACAAGGAGTCTTCACGCGCTGCCACGGGCCTACGACACCTGCGGTTTCAATTACGCCACCATTGTCAGTTGCCTCGTATTTGTAAAAGGTGTCGGGGCCAGCCACAGCGGAGCCATACCCAAACGGAGTATTTCCGCTTCCGCGATTGAAGCTCGAATTGCAGCCAAAAGCCTGAAGCTGAGTATTGTCCCACTCGTTGTGTGCAAAGTGATCACCGTTTGGATTGTTCGCAGCACCAATAAGGTCCTCAAGTTGCCCCACACCGGTGGGATCGCAACTCATGGTGACGCCGTTTGAAACAGTGGTGAAGTCTGCTGTTGGTGCCCGCGCAGTTCGCGAATCCGACGAAAAGAAAATGCCCGTGTCTGCGTACAGCGAAGAAATCCCACCCTCTCCCTCCAGAAACCCTGGATCGGGTGAAGTAGGAAAGTCACCTGCAGCATAGTTAGCCGCTCCTCGCGCGCCAAAGCCAACAGGCCCAAAGCCACCACGATGCGGGCACACGGTCTCACCTACGGTGTTTACGAACCTAGCCCCGACGACTTCGGTATTGCCTGGGATGTACTCGGTGATGTAGCCACCAAGCCCTCGAGTCGCGCCGTTTTCAACGGGTGTGAAACGAATATTGAATGTAAGAATATCACCAACGGCATAGTTAACGTTGCCGCCAGCCCCCCCTGTAGTGCCTCCGCCCTGTGGGTCGATAAGCTGCACAGTTGTTTCGGCAATGCGCTTGGCAGTCTGCACCTGAGCGACACTATCCGCATCAGCTCGCTGGCTTGGTACAAAAGCGAGAGCGACGAGGCCAGCTAGAAAAATGAATCGTTTGTTATCCATGATAATCCCCCTTGTCCTAGTCGATGCCAATGATGGCTTCCGGTACGACAACGAACACCCGACGAATATCGAGAAGCGTTACCGAATCACCGAGAATGTTAAGGTCGATAGAAAAGAGCTGCGGCACGTTTGCCGGTTCGACGAAGTCGTTAAATGCCTGGACGTCGAAGTTGACGATGCTTCCCGGAGTCACATCGCGAAAGACCAAGCCATCAATTGTGGCTCCTGGTGGCGCGGGTGCTACCGGAGTAATCGACGTGATGAAGTCGGCAGTCGTCGTACCCGGCGGTAAGACTTCGCCTTGAATTCCCTCAAGCGCCCCGAGCGTTTGAGTTGAGATATCGAGCACGCCAAGCGTGGCTAGTTGCACAATGGCGTCGACGATAACCGTGCCCAAGCCACTGCCATCGGCCAAGACGTCAAACACCAGTGGGCATCCTTGAACCCCACCAATGTCAATTGATGGTTTCGAAGCCCCGGCGACTCCGGTCGAACACTCGTTGCTAACGTTGGGCGGAATAATAGCGCTTGTGGAAATTGCGAGGTCGACAAGTTGGGCGCCTGGATCATTGACCGTGTTCTCATTTTCCAGGCTGTTGACGCCGATGACACGAATTTCAAGAGTATTAAGAGCGGCGACCGCTTGATCCCGCGAGTGGGCGCCAGCAGAAACCGGGTAGTCGGACGCTAGATGGGAGATAGCGTCGGTGATGTGAATGATAATTGGCAGCGAATCTGCTCGAAACCCGACGCCCCCAATCCCGCCTGAAGCGAACGCTGGATAGCCGAACGCGGGCATTCCGAGCCCAGTGGCCCATTGGAAGAGTGCCTCATAGCCTGCCTCAGGCACGTCCAGACCACCAGACGCCGGTGCGAGAGCCGCCAGAGCCGTCACGACGTCGGCAACCACAGTAGTAATGTTCTGAAGCCGCTCGAAGGGTAAATCACCAGCAAGGCCAAATGGCTCAAGCGGTAAATCTTCGAAGCGCCCGACACCAAATGCCGCATCGGGGATAACTGCGGTGACTCCGGGAACGATGGTGTCTTCCAGCGCACTCTGAATCGCAACAATTTCCTCACCAAAAGAGCCGGTGGTGTCGACAGAAAACAGGATATCGGCCTGCTTTACCGCCGTGGCGAAATCGAGAATACCGCCATCGCCTGGGCCCATGAAGGGCAGCACAAAGTAGAAGTCTCCGGCAGGAATATCCTCGGCGGCATCGTTGGGATCAGAGCCTGCCACCGTCTCAATCAGATCCGGAGTACCATCGCCATCGGTGTCCTCTCGAACGGGAGAACTCTCACCCTCGTCGAGGGTTCCATTGCAGTTTAGATCTTCCCTTGCATCGGGAAGACCGTCGTTGTCGCTATCGAGGTCGCGGTAGTCGGGACGACCATCGCCGTCGCTGTCTAGTGGCGTTGCTGGATTGGCACCAGCTTCAACCACGTCCGAGATGCAGTCCCCATCGCTGTCGAGAGACCGAAGGTCAAGTTGCCCATCGCCATCCGAGTCTCGAGAGCTCTCCACCAAATCGGGGATGCCATCGGCGTCTGAGTCGTCATCGAGGTGATCGTAGATGCCGTCTTCGTCGGTGTCGAGCGGCTCGCCGTTGCTGTTGCGCTCAAGCGAGTCCTCAACTAGATCGTCATCCGAATCGACATCTTGAAAGTCGGGGATGCCATCGTCATCGGTGTCGACCGGTGGCGTCGTGAGAACCTCGTCACCAGCCTCGAAGGAATCGAGAAGACCATCGCCATCCGAATCCAAATCGAGCCAATCTTCGAAGTCATCTAGATCGGTGTTGAGGCTCTGGCTCCAGCCTTCATCATTATTGGTGATGCCGTCGCCATCCGAGTCTTCACCACCACTAATGCCACCACACGCGGCCATACATCCGCACAAAAATGCCAATACAAATCTACTCATTCGATCCCCCATCGAAAGTCTGAACAATTGCCAGAGCCGGTGTTTGCCAGCGTTCAAGCAAAGGAACCATCACACATTTGAGAGAGACTCTGGCGCTCTATCAAGGCACGAGCCCCCTAAGCCTCTCCTGCGCTACTCCAAATATACCAATCGCTTTTGCGCCATTGGCGATCGGTCGGCGCGGTTTACCCCGGCAAAGGCCGAATGGGGTGGGAACCACAACCTTCCGCTTTTACAGGTCTTTATAACTAATTTCAAAGAAGTACGAAACCTGCAAATCATGCGGGTGTCTTGTGCGTTGGAACATCTGAACCAACCGGGAACTCTCCATACCTATGCGCAAAAAAACTCTGCTCTCCACCTTTGGCATCGCCCTTGCCGGCATCGCCCTTCAGTACGCCACAACCTACGAGGTGAGCGCCGAGTTCTTTATAGGTGATGTGCAGATGCAACAGTCGGACTTCGCAATGCTGGAGACCTCAGTGAGCAAGCCCGGTGGCGAGACGGTTTCCAAGGCGACGCCAAACCACTTGAGCAGCACCAACATTGCAGCCATCGATGGAGGCAGCCTACATGTGGATGCGGACTCGGGCATGTTGGTGCAGAGCAACGCCTCGCTAAAGAAAGTTGCGGCGCTTTTTATTGGTCACGATGCAAGCCAGCTCGTTGTCAATCGGGCGAGCAAGCAGGCATTCGTCGCGAACCGAAATGGTGATGCGATCGAAGTTGTAAGCATCGCCCACGGTCTTAGCAAGCAGCGCAGCATCAAGACCCGCGCCGAACCTTATGGAGTCGCGCTAACCCCCGATGCCAAGACGCTGCTGGTGACTACCGTCGCGGATCGCCAACTCACTGCCTACGATGCGATGACCGGTAGCGAGCGTTGGTCGATCGACATTGGTCCCGAAGCACGAGGTGTCGCAATCTCGCCCTCGGGCGACGAAGCCGTTGTCACCTTTCTAAACACCGGGGCGATTGCGCGCATCCCGCTTGGCGACATCAGCCACGCACCGCGCTTTGTCCCTCTCGACCGACAGGTTGTAGCTCCTGCGAGTCCACAGCAGTTTTTTCAACAGCAAGCCAAAGCAGTTAGAAACATGGACAGCGACATGATGGGGCTCTCTGGCGGGCCATCCCTTGACCCCGATGTTGGTCGACGCTTCTCGCGCGCGGCATTTTCGGCAACGTACATTGGCAATGATATGGCGGTCATTCCCCACCAAGAGTCGACACCGCAGCTCGCCACAACCGGCAACGAAAACACTGGAGTCTACGGCGGCGGTGGCAACTTTGAAAAACCCATTCAACATCGCCTCGCCTTTGTCTCGACCCGCAAAGGTGAGTTCGAGCAAATGGCTAAAGCCGAAGTCCGCCTTCATCAACCAAGGGCGCTCACCTACGATAAACACCGAGACGTACTCTACGTCGCTGGCTACGGTTCAGATACAATCATTGCACTCGCCGATGCATCCAAACCCAGCATCCACCTAAAGAACACATCCCGTCTAAGTAACGGCAGCGACCCCTGTGGCCCAACAGGTCTTGCAGTCGCCGACGATGGCAAGGTGCTCGCGTTTTGCTCGCTGGGCCGACAAGTCGCGACGCTTAGCTTTGCCAAGACCGGGGATCCCAAGCAGGGAAAGAGTGCAGCGCTTACCAAGAGTCGCTTCTCGGAAGCTGCGCTTCGAGGCCGACAACTGTTTCGCAAAGGTGACGATGCACAACTTTCAACTCGAGGTCTTATGGCATGCGAAAGCTGCCACCCCGAAGTTCGGGCCGATGGCCTGAGTTGGCGCATCTCTGGTACGACGTTGCAGACACCACTGCTCGCCGGCAAGGTCGTCGGAACGCATCCGTTTAAGTGGGATGGCGGCGACAAAGATCTTCAAACCAGCCTAACGCACACAGTGACTCGCCTTGGCGGAAGTGGCATCAACGCTAGGCAAGCTGGCGATATTGCCGCCTTCCTCACCGAGCAGCCTGCGCCCCGCACTCCAACGGTTGCCTCTAGCACAGCCGTCAAACGCGGCAAGCATCTCTTTGCGAGCAAAGATGTCGGGTGCATTTCTTGTCACTCGGATGCGATGCGCACCGATCGCAAGTCATATGAATTTGCTGATGACATTGCCAAAGTAGATACGCCAGCGCTTGTGGGACTTGCCTCAAGTGCGCCCTACTACCACGATGGTAGTGCTCCAACCCTTCGCTCGCTACTTCTAGAAAACGGCAGCGTGCACGGCATGGGAAAACTCGCTCACTTAAGCGATCAAAACGTCGACGATCTAATCGCGTATCTAAAAACCCTCTAGCCGGCCACTTGGCTGCTATCCTTGCTTCGAATGTCATCCTCGATCTCTCGACGCACTAGACTTGGCGCAATTCTGCTCTCTGCAGCTTGCGCCGCTGCCTGCAGCTCATCCAATACCTCCACGGATCCAACGCCGCCGCTTCCAGGCAAGTCCCTAAACGCCCAGCCGGCGGCGAACGAAGATGGTCATGTCCCAGATCCGCGAGAAGAAGTTCTCAGCGGTGCGGTCGCAAGTCTCCTGCGGCTGCAGCACCTAAGCCAGCAAGAGATCAACGACGAGCTCTCTCTCAAGAGCTACAAGCAGTTTCTGGAGATGGTCGATCCAGACAAACTCTTCTTTTTAAAGAGTGACATTGCGGCCCTTGAGACGCACAAGTCCCAGTTTGACGACGACTTGCTAAGCGGCAATCTTCGCATTGCACATCAGGCCAACGACATTTTTCTCAAGCGCTTAGATGCTGTGCAGAAAATGGTTGAGACCTATCTCGCGAGCTCGATTGATCTAAACGTAGAAGAGTCTCGGCAAACCGATTCGGAGAAGCTCGATTACGTTTCTAGTGAGGCCGAACTTGGAAAGCGATGGGGCCAAGCGCTCAAGCTTGAGATTTTGGGTCGCGTGCACCGCATGGGAGTGCGCACTGAGTCGCTCACAAAAGCAATCGCCGAAGCCAAGGACGGCAAAAAGCGCACGGGTGAAGAAGCCGAAGCGCATGCAAAGAAGGTCGAGACGCTAAGCAAAGCACTCGCAAAGATTCCAACCGATGACGCAGGTCGCATCGCAAAGGCGCAAGAGGATTTGCAAAAGAGCTACTCGGCTCGCTTTGTGCGACTGACCGATGTCGACGCGCTAACGCCGGCGGCAAACTTCATCAACGCCATCACCAACAGCTTTGACCCGCACACGGTCTACATGCCTCCAACCGAGAAAGAGAACTTCGACATCTCGATGAGTGGCAGCCTAATTGGCATTGGCGCCGTCTTGGTCGAGCAAGATCACTTTATTGGAGTCAACGAAGTTGTCGTTGGCGGTGCCGCATGGAAGCAGGGGGAGCTTGAAGCAGGCGACCTCATCTTGGCAGTCACCCAAGAGGGAACCGACGAAGAGTCGATCGATGTCGGTGATATGAAAATCAACAAGGTCGTGAAAATGATTCGCGGCAAGAAGGGCACAACGGTCACGCTTACCGTCGAGAAGGAAGACAAGTCGATTAAGACCATCTCCATCGTGCGCGAGAAAGTCTCGCTAAAAGAGTCGTACGCTCGTGGTGCGGTTATTGATGGCAAGGGCCAAACGCCTGTTGGCTACATCTACCTTCCAAGCTTTTACGGGCAAACTCGTGGGCGCCCCGACCCTGCCGCTCGCTTCTCTGCTACCGACGTAAAGAAGCTGCTCACCATTTTTGAAAAGCGCAAAGTTGGCGGGGTTGTCATCGATCTTCGCAGCAATGGCGGCGGTCTGCTTGACGATGCACGCAAGATGACAGGCTACTTTATTAAGAAGGGCCCCGTTGTACAAACCCAGCTTCCTGACGGCACCGTCGAAGTTCTCGCGGATACAGACCCGGCCGTAAATTACACAGGCAAGGTCGTCGTACTCATCGATCGCTTCAGCGCATCGGCATCAGAAATTGTCGCAGCGGCACTGCAAGACTACGGACGCGCCGTTGTTGTTGGCGCCGGGCCAACTCACGGCAAAGGCACGGTACAAGGGCTTCTCGACTTGGATCGGGCAAACCAGAATCCAAACGATCCGCCTCTTGGAGTACTCAAGCTCACCGTCCAGCAGTTCTTTCGCATCAACGGCTCGTCAACACAGCGCCGGGGCGTAAGCCCTGACATCAGCTTCCCCGACAGCTACAAGCACCTCGAGACTGGCGAGCGAAATCTCGACAATGCCTTGCCGTGGCGCGAAGTTGACAAGCTCCCATACGAGCAGTGGTCTTCCATTACTTGGGACCTTGCCGCCCTTCGAGCAAAGAGCCTTCAACGCCAGGCACAGAGCCCGTACTTCACCATGGCAGAGCAACGCGGCGACCTTATGAAGAAGCGCCGAGACGACTCGATCGTCCCTCTCGCCAAAGCGAAATACGAGGCGCGCAACAAGGCTCAGCAAGACGAGTTTGATGCGCTCTCTCCAGACGACAAGAAGGCAAAGCCCTTCTTCAAGGTTGCACCGGTCGAATATGCACCTGCGGCCGACAACGCCGACGAGAGCAAAGACGCGAAGAAGAAACTCAAGGAGTGGTCGGAGAGTCTCGCGAAAGATCCGGTCGTGAACGAGTCGTTGCTAATTCTTCGCGACATGCTTTAGCAATCGCGTGCGAAGAGGCACAGCTCACGTAGATTAACCGCGCTACTCGCACAACTAGCCCCTGAGAATTTTCAGGGGTCTGCGAACTGGCGATTGGAACATTCCCTAGCGGTAGCGAGCAGTCGTGCCCAAGAGGGCACTTCATCTCGACATGCTTGGGCTCTCGTACTACCGTTAGGCAACGTGCTACGCCAACTGTGCCTTTTCACCTGTGTTAGTACTTTCGCAGCCTGCGCGAATGCCGTTGTTGGAAACGGTTCGCCCGATGGCGGCGGTGACGGAGATCCGAAAGCTGATGCTGCGCTCCAAGGCTCGGCAGATGCCAACAACGCGGCTCTGTGCGAAAGCGTTCCCAGCGGTTGGAGTCGCGTTGGTTCGCCCATCGACCCGCCCGATTCGCTCTTTGACGTTGGTGATATAGCAATCGATTCCACGGGCCAACCCGTTGTTGTCTTCTCAAGTGGTGCGCCATCCGACGGATACGCCTTTCGTTACGATGGCAGTAGTTGGAGCCAACTTGGTGACGCCTTTGATATGAACGAAGGAAGCGGAGTTTACGATTTGTCGATTCGCGCTGTTGGCAACGACCTGGTAGCAATGTTCTTAGAGTCGGGCGGAGCAACCAACACTGGCGTGTACGTGAAGCGTTTGACCGAGGGCGCGAGCACGTGGCAGATCATGGGCGGCGGTGACCTTACGACCACGAATGCAAACGTTGTGGGAAGCGACATGCTCGTCGATGGGGATGATGTCTTGGTTACATGGTCTCAGTATTCGGACGGCCAAATTGGGCGTTCACGAGTGCACGTTCGAAGGTTTACCGGAGATGCCTACGTTCCACTAAGCCCCTTCATGGGCGGCATCGCCGGCCCGGGTGCAAGCGCAATCACGCCGAGCTTGGCGATGGATGGCGATGGCAACGAAGTTGTGTTCTTTAGCGAGACCGGCGTGCGCCACTTGCAGCGCAATGCTGGCAACACCGACTGGGACTACATCGGCGAGGTCACACCTGCCAACTCGCTAAACGGCGGCTTTGCTCCGCAAGCTGCGACCGATAGCCTCGGTCGAGTTCTGCTTGCAATGACTGAGCGCAACGAAACGGCAAATCAGAACATTGCTTACTTGCAACGCTGGAACGGCTCAAGCTGGGATGCACTTGGCACCTACCAAGGCTCCACGGCCGACAACACGCATGCGACTCCCGCCGACTTGCTGCTCGACGCCGACGACAACCCGATTATTGCGATGACTGAGGCTGCTGTGCAAAATGGCCCGACGCAGCTCTTTGTTGGACGACGCAGTGCCGGCGATACCTTCACCACCTTAGGTGGCAGCAATCTATCTGGCGGTGGAGACGGCACCCAGAGTGTCTTGAGCCCAAAAATGACCAACGACCCCTGCGGATTTCACATCATGTTTGCCGAAGCCGCCGATGCCAAGAGCGAACGCAACGTGCATGTCTTTCGCTGGAAGGACTAGCTTCGGTAGCTCGGGCTTCTTCGGCCGCTCGGGCTCGGTTGCTCGGGCTTCGGTCGCTCTACTGCAGCGGCCGCAAACCGTGGCGCGTCCGCAACTCGGCAACCCGCCGCGCCAATCGGTTGTCGCCTTGCAGTAGTTTGCCAAGGCTCGAGGTTGAGACACCGATAAACTCGGCGGCGTTCGCGATACTGGATTCAAAGGCATCCACGATGTCGAGCACCTCGGCCAGCATCTGGACGTAGGGCAGCGTGACACGCATCTTTGAATTCCGGCCTAGGGGCCCTTTTCGAATAAGCTGAGCCAGTTGTGCCATGCGCTCTTCCGACTCGGTCGGGCGCTCTCGAAGATCGAGGGCGATGTTGGTACGAAGTTTTCTTAATGCCTCTGCGCGATTATCGCTTTGGGAGCGGCTTGCATGGGCAGTAACAAGAATGCCTGTGCTGGCGTGGCGCATCCGCACCGCGCTCGAGGTCTTGTTGCGCTTTTGCCCACCAGCTCCAGAAGCTTTGTACAGATTGACATCGCATTCGGCGGCCAGCGCCCGATCATCTAGACGTAGCAGACGCTGACGGTCGCCAGGCACCTGTCTAGTCTTCCTGCTCGCTCCGAATGCGCGGCAAGAGCTCGACGAAGTTGCACGGACGATGACGGTAGTCGAGTTGCTGCAGCAAAATCTTGGTGAGAGCGGTGCGCACGGCTCCGGTAGAGCCAGGCAAGACGAAGATGTAGGTCTGGTCGCAAAGTGCGCCTTCGGCTCGGCTCTGAATCGTCGAGGTACCAATCTCCTCGTACGAGATGGCCCGAAAGAGCTCGCCAAAGCCCGGAATGGGCTTGGTGATGTGCGGAGCCAGTGCCTCGGGCGTTACGTCACGTGGAGTCACTCCTGTGCCGCCGGTGCTGATCACAACTTCGATGCCTTCGTCGGCAATAAAGCGCCCAAAGGCCTCGCCAACCTTGTCGCGATTGTCCGTCACAATCTCGCGCGTCACGATGATGTGGCCCGCCTCTTCGAGAAGCGTTGCTGCCGTCTTGCCCGAGGTATCGGTCTCGAAGGTGCGCGTATCCGAGACCGTCAAGACCGCAATCTTGACGGGGATAAACTCCCTTGGGCGTTTCGGCGAAGCCACTGGCGCTTTTGCGGTCACTAGTTTGCAACCAGGTTTACGAGCCGGCCCGGAACATAGATTTCCCGGCGAATCGTTTTGCCTTCGAGGAATGGCGCGATGGCCGCATCGGCCTTGGCCGCAGCAATTGCATCGTCCTTGCTAATGCTCGCATCCACTTCAATCGTGCCGCGCATCTTGCCCATCACCTGGACAGCGAGGGTAATGGTATCGACAGCGAGCTTTGCCTCGTCGTACTTAGGCCACTCTGCAAAGGCAATGCCCTCTTTGTTGCCAAGCCGATTCCACATCTCTTCGGCGAGGTGTGGGGCAAACGGAGCGAGAATTAACAAGAACTGCGAGAGCCAAGCCTTTGGCAACTTCTCGGCCTTAGTGGCCTCGTTCACAAAGACCATCATCTCGGCAATCGCAGTGTTAAAGCGAAGCTCGGCTACGCCTTCTGTCACTTTCTTAATTGCCGCGTGAAGCGTGCGCTCAAGGTCCTTGTTGTCGATTTCTTCGTCGACAAGCTTCTCTGCCGGCTCGCCGGTTAGATGGTCCACTGCCAAACGCCACAAGCGATCTAAGAAGCGCCTGGTGCCAGCAACGCCGCTTGTCTCCCACTCACAGCCTTCTTCAAGAGGCCCCATGAAGAGTTCGTAGAGACGCAGCGCATCGGCGCCGTACTCCTCGCACATGGCATCTGGGTTGACGACGTTGTAGCGAGACTTCGACATCTTCTCGAGACGGGTAAAGACCTCGATGCCGCCCTCTTTTGTGAACCACTGCTCATCCTTCTTCTCAACTTCTTCGGGGTAGTAATACTTCTTAGCGTTGTCCTTGTCGGGGCTCGTATTAAACGACCAGCCGTGAACCATGCCCTGGTTAAAGAGCTTCTGAAACGGCTCTGGTGTTGAGACCAGGCCAAGGTCAAAGAGCACCTGGTGCCAGAAACGAGCGTAGAGCAAGTGCAAGGTTGCATGCTCGGTCCCGCCGACATAGAGGTCGACAGGCATCCAGTACTTCTCTTCTTCTGGCTCCCACGCACCTTCATCAAATTGCGGCGTGATGAAACGCAAGTAGTACCAGCACGAGCCAGCCCATTGCGGCATCGTATTGGTTTCGCGCTTTGCAGGCTTGCCAGTCTCGGGGTCGACCGTTTTAACCCATTCTTCCGCGCGAGCGAGCGGCGGTTGGCCATCGTCGGTCGGCTGAAACGCATCGAGCATAGGCAGCTCAACAGGAAGCGAGCTTTCGGGAAGCACTTTAACGGTGCCGTCCTCAAGTTCGATAACCGGGAACGGCTCACCCCAGTAGCGCTGGCGCGAGAAGAGCCAATCGCGAAGTCGGTAATTTACCGAGCGCTTACCGCGGCTCTCCTTCTCAAGAAAGGCAATGATCTTCTCTTTGGCATCGTCGATGCGCAGCCCGTCCAAAAACTCGGAGTTGCAGTGCTCGCCGTCGCCTGTGTAGGCGCCCTCGCCCTCTTTGCCGCCTTTAACAACCTCGATGATTGGCAGCTCGAACTTTACGGCAAAGGCATGATCGCGATCGTCATGAGCGGGACAGGCAAAGACAGCGCCTGTGCCGTAGCTCGCCAAGACGTAGTCGGCGATCCAAATAGGAATCTTCTTACCGTTGACCGGGTTGATTGCGTAGGCGCCAGTAAAGGCACCGGTCTTCTCGGCCTCGGCAGCCTCGGAAGTGCGATCGCGTTCTGAGCGGCGACCAACTTCAGCAACGTACTCATCGATCGCGCCCTTCTGCTCGGCAGTGGTAACCACCGAGACCAGAGGATGCTCGGGTGCAAGCACCACGTAGGTGCCGCCAAAGAGCGTATCGGGACGAGTGGTAAAGACCGAGATGTCCTCGTCGTGGCCATCAATGGCAAAGTGCACCTCGGCGCCAACCGACTTGCCAATCCAGTCAATCTGCTGCTTCTTGATGCCCTCAGGCCAATCTAAGCCTTCGAGACCATCGATGAGGCGCTCGGCGTAATCGGTAATGCGCAGCATCCACTGCTTCATCATCCGCTTCTCAACCGGGTCCCCCGTCTCGATGTACTTGCCCTCGCTCACCTCTTCGTTGGCGAGCACAGTTCCCATGGCAGGGCACCAGTTGACGGCGACTTCGGCTTGGTAGGCGAGGCCCTTCTCGTAAAGCTTAAGGAAAATCCACTGGGTCCACTTGTAGTAGCGAACGTCGGAGGTAGCGAGTTCGTGTTCCCAATCGTAGCTAAGCCCCAAGACCGAGAGTTGCTTCTTAAAGGTCGCAACGTTGCGCTCAGTAATTTCCTTAGGATGCTTATCTTCTTTGACTGCTTGGCGCTCTGCCGGCAAACCAAAGGAGTCCCATCCCATCACGCGCAAGACGTTCGAGCCCTGCATGCGCTTGGCGCGTGCAACGACATCGGTGGCTACATAGCCCTTTGGGTGCCCAACATGCAGTCCCGACCCACTTGGGTAGGGAAACATATCGAGTACGTAGTACTTGGGCTTGGTGCGGTCAGTGCTGGTTTTGAAGGTCTGGTTGTCCGCCCAGTTCTTCTGCCACTTCGCGTCGATTTCGGTGTGATTGTAGCCGGCCATAATCTTTGCCTTGCGGTACTGCTGATTGTCTCGGCGTTATGCCAAGACAGATTTAATGCGAGCGGTAACTTCGTCGGGAGCTGCGTTGCCATCAACGCGGCGAATCAGCCCGTGCGCTTCGTAGAATGGAATGATTGGAGCGGTCTCGGAGTGATACTTCTCAAGGCGCGCAACGCATGCCTCTTTCGTATCGTCTTTGCGCTGGACGACCCGACCTGCGACGTCCGCTGGAGGCGGATTAAATTGCAGGTGGTAAATCGCGCCGGTCTCGGGGTCCGAGCGGCGACCGGTGATGCGGTCGACGATGAGCTCGTCGGGAACTTGGATGAAGAGCACGACATCGAGTTTCACGCCGGCCCTTGCCAACTCGGCATCGAGAGCCTCGGCTTGTGGAAGCGTGCGGGGAAAGCCGTCGAGCATGAAGCCCTCCTTGCAATCCGCTTCTGCGATGCGGTCGATGACCAGCCCGATGACAACGTCGTCTGGAACGAGTCCTCCACCGTCCATAAACTCCGCAGCCTTGCGCCCCATCTCGGTGCCGGCTTTCTTTGCTGCGCGCAGCATATCGCCCGTCGAGATGTGGGGAATTTTGTAGGTTTCAATAAGCTTGGCAGCTTGCGTGCCTTTGCCCGCTCCAGGCGGTCCAACAAGTATCATTCTCATAGTCTTCTCCTCCGAGTTCGGGACTGTCGCATGCTGATTAGCGCCCGAGCAATGCGGGCCGAGGAGCAAATTTTACGAAGCTGCACCAGTTGCCCCGAACCGCGCGCTCCACTGTATGCAGGGAACTTGCTAAGATATGCACTGTGAAGATATTTCTTCTAATAGGCGTTGCGCTCTGCTCGGGATGCTCGCTTCTCTTCGCGCCGCAAGAGGCCAGCCAAGACGCAGGCTCCTCTGCAGTCGATGCCAATGTCGGCGCCCCGACGGCGACCATCCTCATCCAAAATCCGGGCAGCTGCTCGGCCAACGTCTACCGAATCGGTGGCTTGTCTACGGCAGCTGAAGGCACGTTTATCGAGGAGCACCGGTGGGCAATTCGCCAAGGCGATAACGAGCTTGCACGTTTGAGTGGCCCGCCCGCCGATGAGGTCGCTCCCAGCACCCATCTTCGGGGTGGAACGCTGGCCGACTTCGGGCTCAATCCATCACTCTTCTCGGCGCCGCAAATGCTCTCTGCAACAGGGTTCAACTCGAACGACTTCAAACAAGTCTTCCAGGTGATTCCCAGCCCTTTGCCAGAGATGCTTTACGAGATTTCCTTCGTAGCAGCGAGCTCGGCCGAGTCTGACTCGTTTCGCGTCGACCTTCTGGAGCACACAGACAGCAACAGCAACCTCGGTCTTAATGAGACGATTACTCCGACTCTAGCTCCAGAATTGTTCACGTTTGTCTTTGAAGCGGAACCAGCAGCTACCACACAAGCGAGGGTGCGATTTGCGTTTAACACCCCGGGCAGCTTCTCGATCGATAACGTGCACCTGCGGCAGATTGATAGCCTTGGTGGTCCGCTCACCAATGGTGGTTTTGACAACGTGGCGCTAGACGGCTGGGCAAACTCCTTTCCCAACGGAGCCTTAGCTAGCGCCGAAAACATACCGGCCTTCTTCCCGCCCACCACACTGACACTGGTTGCCAAGGACTCCATCGGCAGGGAAAGCGTGACGGCAGAGGTAACCCTTGAGTCGCCACCTTGCCCGTAGGCGGCTCATTACAACAATCCAAGCCGTCGTGAAACTGCCGTCGTGAAACTGCCGTCGTGAAACTGCCGTCGTGGAACTGCTATAGTGCGCCACCCAAATGGAGCCGCACAACCAGACAGAGCTAAGCCGAATTCTTGTAAAACTCATCAGCGAAACCAATGGAGTCTCGCTGGGTGATACGTTGGAATTGGCGGAGCGCTCGATGCTCTTTCAAGAGCGTCCAGCCGAACTCGCAAAGATCACCGACTTTCGAGAACGTCTTTTCGAGCACAATAAGGCGGGCGCCGGCATCGAGACGTTGGTCGACCACGAAGTTGGCCAAACTCTGCAGAACTTTCTGGCCTCGTATCCTCTTCCGTTTCAAGAAGAGCACATTCACCTTACAGGTTCGCTAACGGCCGCCTTTGTGTATCCGCGGCTCATGAAACTTCTCGACGGTCCAGATGCCGCGATCTACGAGAAGAAAATTACCGACATCTACGGCGCCGATGCACTGCCGATTACCAGCGAAGACGATGTGGATTCGCTCATTCGCATGCGCGACAATATTAGCTTTGATCGCTACCTGCAAGTTCTCACCTTGCCAAAGCTGGTTCTTACCGACAAAGAAGCGCACGTCGAAGCGGCCTACCACTTGGCCAGCACCACCTTTAGAAACTACAACGTTGGGCGCATTCGCCTAAAGTTCTCACTCTCGCGAGTAACGGGGAACTCGACGGACGCTCTGCCGGGCAAGCCGGTTAGCCCGGAAGATGTCGTATTGGGGCTCTACGAGGGGTTTGCGCGCTTTGCCAGCGAAGAGCCAACCTTCGACTTCATCCTCTCGCCAAGCTTTCGCAAAGAGGCATTCTTCTACGACTCCGCACGCTTCGCGAGTAAGCACGATGACTTCTTTCATCAAGTAGAAACCCTTCTTGCCCTACTCAACAAGTATCCCTTCCTGCGAGACAAAGTCACCGATGTAGATACCGTTGGTGACGAGCGCGATCACTTTCGCAAAGTGCATTTCGAAGAGATGCGCCTTGGCTTTCGCAAGCTGCAGTTTCGCGGATTCCGAATTCGGAGCCACCATGGAGAGACCTGGCACACGCTGCGGCGCGGTGTGCAAGCGGTCGATAATGCCATGAACATTTGGCACATCGATGCGTTGGAACACGGCGTGAGCTTGGGCGTAAATCCCAACTACTACTTCCACATGATCTTTGAACGGGTCATGAAGCGAAACCTTCAAAGCCAAGCCATTACCAAGGGGTCGCGCGAGTACAACGAACTTAGCGAGATGGATTGGCAAAACCATCGCAACATCTTTGACCAGCTGGTTGCGGGCAACAAACTCGATGCCGACGACCTGCGCCGCTTTATTAAGACGAAGTTTCACGCAGCGCGCGAAGTCGAGCACTACCAGCACGACGTGCTCAATCGCATGATTAACAAGAACGTCGGCCTGGTTGCCCTGCCCTCGTCAAACATCATGCTCACCAAGACCTTTCCCACGTTTAAAGATCACCCATTCTCTTGGTGGGAGAAAAAGGGCGTGCGCTTGGGTGTGGGCACCGACAACTACGTCACGCTCAACACCAATCTTGTAAGAGAAATGCTTATTCTCCTTTGCGCCGACATGGAGAGTCTAAAGATAACCAAGCTTCTAATGCTGGTAACTGGCGAGACCCGACGTCCGCTGCTAAGCCGACATCTTTGGAGCATGCGGGCACCCGAGTAGCGATCGCTTGGGCGCGGGCAGCGTTGGCCAGCTAGTCGCGAAATTCGCAAATGCGAAGGTTCTTAAAGAGCGCCTTCGTCTCTCGGGTGTGCAAACCGACGTAGCCGCTCTTAACGGGAATCGTCGTGGCAGTCGCCACCGTTGCCCCCGAAGGATTGAGCGTTGCAGTGCAGGTCATAACCGAACCGCGCAGTTCGAGCTCAAGTTCGATTTCCTCGTTCTCGACAATCGCTGGTCTATCGGTTCGCTGGTAAATCTCCATGTCGAGTGCGTCGGGCGGTGGCCCAGAGAATTTTAGCGCTGTGGTCTTTTGCGTTGGGCTAAGCCCTTCCGCGACCTCGATGCCACATCCATAGGCTTCGTACGAGGTTGCCTGGGCATCAACCCGGGCAACGAGAAAAAGCTGTCGCAGGTCTTCGTCATCAAAATTGCTGATGTCGGTTGAGGCTGCGGTGACTCGCATGTAGACGTTGGTCATCTCGAGGCCCTGAAAGAGCGCCGCATCGTTGGATTCGTTTGCCAAGCGAGTTTGCTGATAGCCCGCTTGGTAGACCCAGTTGTCTTCATCAAAGCTATCGGTGGGCGTAAAGAGATTGCTCTCTTGTTGCAAGTCGTCCTCGACCACCAAGAATGCATCTAAGTCTGGGTCGGCTGGATCGCAATCGCAGGCATCGCCAACACCGTCATCATCGCCGTCGGCCTGATTTTCGTTTGCAACTCGTGGACAGTTGTCGTCGGCATCCGCAACTCCGTCGCTGTCGGCGTCGGCTGGTCCTTGCGGCCTAGAATCGGGCCTGGGTGCGTCGTCGCCGCCAATGCTTGCCGAACATGCACTAAGCAAGAAGGCAGCGAATATGGGGAGAACAGACCGCATTCGGGCTTTTAGGATACCAGAAGTCGACTCGGAGAAACCGAACAATGGTGCGAGCCATCGAGAGCCTCTGCGAATGAGAGGCCCTCGAAACTAAGGCTCACTAGCCTTGGTTTTGGGTTGCGAGATGGTCGATGAGATCGAGCTTGGTGATGATGCGCTCGATCTTGCCATCGTCGGCCAAGACGATCGCGACTTCACCGCGATCAAAGATTCGCGGAAGCTCACTGGAGTCGGCGTTCATGGCGACCGTTGCCACTTTGCGCTCCATGATTTCTGCGGCCTTCGACTCTTTGCGAACACGTCCAGAGACCATTGCGTGAAGCACGTCGGCCTCGGTCAAAATACCGACAAGTTGCCCATCGTCGAGCACCGGCAGTTGTGAGTAGCCATGCTTGCGAAAGCGCTCGACAACATCGCCAACTTCGTCAGTGAGCTTTGCCGTGACAAGTTCACATGGAGGCATTGCGCGAATCATCTCGGCGATGGTTCCAAGCTCCCAATCAACTTGCTGAAATCCGTGTTGGCGCATCCAAGTATCGTCGACGAACTTGGTCATGTAGTTGCGAACGGAATCGGGAAGAATGACCACAATACGCTGGCCTTCCTTCATATCTTTTGCAACTTGCAGTGCGGCCCACATCGCAGTTCCCGACGAACCACCAACGAGCAAACCCTCTTGGCGAATTAGCTGACGAGCGGCTCGAAAGGAGTCGCGATCGTTGCTCTTGATCCAGCGATCGACAAGGCTGCGATCGAGAACCTCTGGGATAAAGTCGTAGCCAATGCCTTCGACCTTGTAGCCCTTAATTTCGCCAGGACCCGCGAGAATCGAACCTTCAGGGTCAACGCCAATCACCTGGCACTTAGGAAGCTCGGCTTTAATGGCGCGAGCAACACCAGTAATCGTTCCACCGGTTCCGGCGCCAATGACGATTGCATCAAGTCGGCCACCGCACTGCTCTAGAATCTCGCGGCCCGTTCCCTCGCTGTGCGCAAGAGGGTTACTTGGGTTGGCGTACTGATCGAGGATGTGTGAGTTGGGAATCACTTCGTTCAGTCGCTTGGCCACTCCGATGTGGCTCTCGGGCGCATCAAATGCCGCCTCGGTTGGAGTGCGGATAATCTCCGCTCCAAGTGCCTCAAGAACGACCTGCTTCTCGCGGCTCATCTTCTCGGGCATCGTGATGATGACTCGGTAGCCCTTAACAGCGCCGGCCAAAGCCATGCCGATTCCGGTGTTGCCCGACGTTGGTTCGATCAGAGTGTCTCCGGGCTTAATGCGCCCAGCCTTCTCCGCATCCTCAATCATTCGAACGCCAATTCGATCTTTGACCGAACCGCCTGGGTTCATGAACTCGCATTTGCCGAGAACCTCACACGGCAGGTCACGAGCGATACGTGAGAGGCGAACCAGGGGCGTGTTTCCGACGCCTTGGCAAATGGAATCGAGGATACCTTCATGAGCCGTTTTCATAGCGCGCGAATCGTATAGACTTCTCCTCGCCGTGAATACGCAGAAACAGCTTAAGAAGGCCCTTGGCGAACGAATTCTGATCATCGATGGAGCGATGGGCAGCCTTATCCAGCCATACGAGCTTAGTGAGGCCGATTTTCGTGGATCTCGTTTTGCGAATCACGAAAGTTCACTTCAGGGCTGCAACGATCTCTTAAGCATCACAGCACCAAAGGTGATTCGAGATATTCACACACGCTTCCTTCGCGCAGGCGCCGATATCATCGAAACCAATACGTTTAACGCCACGCAGGTCTCGATGGAAGACTACAACCTGCAAAGCTACGTTCGCGAAATCAACCTCGCTTCGGCCAAGGTTGCCCGCGAAGCGGTCGACGCCTACCTAAAAGAGAGCGGCAAACAGGCCTTTGTGGCAGGTTCCATTGGGCCGGCCAACAAGACCGCATCGCTCTCGCCCGACGTAAACGATCCGGCATTTCGCGCCATCACTTTTGACGAACTCGTCGTCGCGTATCACGAGCAGGCAATCGCCCTTCTCGATGGCGGAGTAGACATTCTCTTAGCCGAGACTTCCTTCGACACGTTGAACATGAAAGCTGCGCTCTTTGCGATTGCCAAGGCAAACCGCGAACACAAAACGCCAGCGCCCGTGATGTGCTCGGTAACAATCACCGACCGCAGTGGCCGCACCCTTTCGGGCCAAACCGTCGAAGCGTTTTACACCTCGGTGGCAAATCACGATCTCCTCTCTATCGGAATCAACTGCGCTCTTGGCGCCGACGATATGCGCCCCTACGTCGAGGAGATGTCGCGCATCGCGAGCATTCCCACCAGCTGCTATCCAAACGCCGGCCTTCCCAACGAGTTTGGTGGTTACGACGAAACTCCCGAGGCACTTGCAACCGTGCTCGAAGAGTTTATGCGCGCAGGCTGGCTCAATATCGTTGGCGGCTGTTGCGGCACAACCCCCGAGCACATTGAAGCAATTGCGGCAGCGGCTCGCGGCATTACACCGCGCACGCCAAGCACACCGCCCAGGCGCCTTAGGCTCTCGGGGCTAGAGCGATTCGAAGTTACCGAAGAGTCCAACTTCACGATGATTGGCGAGCGCACCAACGTGACTGGTTCACGGCGTTTCCGACGGCTCATCATGGAAGAGAAGTTTGAAGAGGCGCTCGATGTGGCACGCAACCAAGTCGATGGCGGCGCCAACATCATCGACATCAACCTCGATGACGGAATGCTCGATGGCGAAACGGCCATGACGCACTTTCTTAACCTGATTGCGGCCGAGCCCGACATCTGCCGAGTCCCAGTGATGCTCGATTCTTCCAAGTTCAGCATTTTGGAAACCGGGCTCAAGTGCCTTCAAGGCAAAGGTGTCGTCAACTCCATCTCGCTTAAAGAGGGCGAAGAACAATTCTTAGAGCAGGCGAGATTGGTTCGCCAATACGGCGCGGCTGTGGTGGTCATGGCCTTTGACGAAGTGGGCCAAGCTGACAATACCGAGCGGCGCGTTGCGATTTGCACTCGGGCCTATCACCTACTTGTGGACAAGGCAGGCTTTCCGCCCGAGGACATTATCTTTGATCCAAACATCCTCACTGTCGGCACCGGCATCGAGGAGCACGCAAACTACGCAGTCTCGTTTATCGAGGCCACGCGCCAGATCAAAGAAACACTTCCCCACTGTCACGTGAGCGGCGGCGTCTCCAACATTAGTTTTGCGTTCCGCGGCAACGATCCAATTCGCGAAGCGATGCACTCGGCCTTCCTCTACAAAGCCATCGCAGCGGGTATGGATATGGGCATCGTCAATGCCGGACAACTCGAGGTCTACGAGGAAATCCACCCAGAGCTTAGGCAACTTGTCGAAGATGTTCTTGAGAACCGCAGCCCCGAAGCCACCGAGAAGCTCATCGACTTCTCGACCACCTACCAGCAAGAGGCAAAGGCCGAAGAGAAGCAAGACGCATGGCGAGAAGAGCCTGTCTGGAAACGCCTGGCCCACTCGCTGCTAAAAGGCATTGGCGACTTTGTCGACGTCGACGTTGCCGAAGCACTGGAGGGATTGGCACCACTCGCCATCATCGAAGGTCCGCTCATGGACGGCATGAACCATGTCGGCAAGCTCTTTGGCGAAGGCAAGATGTTCTTGCCGCAAGTGGTGAAGAGCGCCCGTGTCATGAAAAAGGCCGTCGCAATCTTAGAGCCTCTAATGGAGGGCTCGGAGGCCGCAGCCGCTGGCAAAGGCAAGATCATCATGGCTACGGTAAAGGGCGATGTTCACGACATTGGAAAGAATATCGTTGGTGTTGTTCTTAGCTGCAACGGCTACGAGATTATCGACCTTGGTGTGATGGTGCAGACCAAAGACATTCTAGATGCGGCTATCGAGCACAAGGCCGATGTGGTTGGCATCTCGGGGCTCATCACTCCTTCGCTTGACCACATGGTTGCCGTGGCCAAAGAAATGAAGCGCCGCGAGATGACCTTGCCACTGCTCATTGGTGGAGCGACCACAAGCGCGAAGCACACCGCTGTAAAGGTTGTGCCCGAGTACGATGGTTCGATTCACCACGTCGCCGATGCTTCGCTTGCCGTTGGCGTTGTGGCCAAGCTCCTAGGAACCGGCAAAGAAGACTACGTCATCGAGAACCGAGCCAAGCAAGAGCGCATTAAAACTCAGTATCATGCGCAGCAAAACAAGCGCCCGCTCACGCCCATTGCCGAGGCCATTGCTCGTAAACCAAAGATCGAGTGGGCTGCCGAAGACATTGTGGCACCGCCCTTTCTCGGCACCCGAGAGCTTACCTCTAGCCTTGAGAACATCTCTGAGTACATTGATTGGACTCCGTTCTTTCACGCCTGGGAGCTGAAAGGCACCTATCCCAAGATTCTTGAGAATCCAAGGTACGGCGACAAGGCTCTAGAACTTTTAAACGAGGGCAAGGCGATGCTGGCGAGCTTGCTCTCGGATGGCAAACTGCAGGCCAAAGGGGTGTATGGCTACTTTCCCGCCGCCAGTGATGGCGAGAGCCTTGTGGTCTACACCGACGAGACTCGCAGCACCGAGCGCATGCGGATTCCAATGCTTCGCCAACAGGGCGAGCTTAAGACCTGCTTTAACCTCGCCGACTTTGTTGCCCCAACCGGGCGCCTGCCCGACTACGTTGGCGCCTTTGCCGTCACAACCGGCCTTGGCCTCGACGCCATCACCGATGTAATGGAAGCTGAGCACGATGACTACTCGGCAATTATGGCCAAGGCCATTGCCGATAGGCTTGCCGAGGCCTTCTCCGAACTCGCTCACGAGCACGTTCGCAAAGAGCTGGCAATTGCCAAAGACGAGAGCAAGGCCGACCTTATTAAAGAGAACTACCGAAGCATCCGGCCGGCCTTTGGCTATCCAGCCTGCCCCGACCACGCGCCCAAAGAGCAACTCTTCGAGCTGCTTGACGCCACACGCGCAACCGAGATTTCGCTCACCGATAGCATGGCCATGTTGCCAACCGCATCGGTAAGTGGCCTGTACTTCTTTCATCCCAAAGCGCAGTACTTCTCGGTTGGCACCATTGGCGATGACCAGATGAAGGCCTACAAGAAGCGCGGTGGCAAGGCTCTTGGCCTTGGAGCCATCTAACAAGCCCAAGGCGATGCCGCAGACGCTCGCGCCAGAAGAACTCGCAGCTCGTACGAGCCGGCTGCGCGAGCGCGCGAGGATACTTGGAGCCTCACCGCTGGCAATCCTCGCTGGCAATGGCAAGGCCGCGCTTGTCGGGCGGCGGCTTGCCAACGATGCGGGAGCGCCGCTTGTCCCGATAAACCCGCTCTTGCGACCGGCCGAGATTGCGCACATTCTAGAAGATAGCCAGGCCACGCATCTCTTGGTCGAAGAAGGACGAGAGGCGGATGCCGAGGCTGCAGTTGTGGCTCTAACTGGCAAGCGCCCGCAGCTTCTCGCGCTTGAAGAGGAGCCGCTTGCAGCCGACCAAGTCTTGGTCTTTGAAGGAGCAGCTTCGGCAGCAGCTTCGGCAGCGGCTTCAGTTGACGATGACGACATCGGCGCAACGCTCATCTACACCTCAGGAACCACAGGACGCCCAAAGGGCTGCTTTCGCACTGCAGCCCAAGAGGCTGCACGAGCGCGCGAACTCATCGCAACGTACTCGCTCACAAGCCGCGACGTGCAGCTCATCGCCTGTCCGCTTGCTCACTCGGCACCGGGCATCCTGGTTCGTACAGCGCACGCCATCGGGGCTCGCTCGGTCATCCTTCCGCGCTTTACGGCGCAGTCGTTTCGAGACGCGTGGCAGCAGCATCGCGCTTCCTTCTTCTTCCTCGTTCCCACTCAGTACCGGCGTCTGCTCGATGCCTTTGCATCGACATCAGAACAACTCTGGTCACCGCCAAGCTCTACTCGGGCGGCGCTGGTCGCAGGCGCGCCGTTGCGCGATGCCCTTCGCGAGGACGTAAAAACGTGGCTTGGCAGCGATGCGCTTTGGCAGTTTTACGGCTCCAGCGAGACCGGGACCATTTCGATTGCTGCCCCGGGTTTTAGCGCCGCCGATGGTGTTGGCAAGCTCGCGCCCAATGTCGAGGTCGAGGTCCGAGATGCGCAAGGACGTCTCTGCCCGCCCAATGCACTTGGCGAGATGTTTGTGCGCTCTCCAACTGTGATGACTGGCTATTGGCCGAGCAAAAGGCCAGAGCATGCCGATGGCTTTATCAGCGTCGGCGACCTTGGCTACATGAGCGACGATGGCTCGCTCCACCTTGTCGATCGCAAAAACGATACGATCATTAGCGGCGGCGTAAACGTCTATCCCGCCGAAGTGGAAGCAGCGCTCTTGGCGATGGAGGGCATTGATGCGGCGGTCGTTGTTGGCATCGACGATCCAAACTGGGGCCAGCGTGTTGTTGCGCTGGTCGCATGCTCGGGCGGCCAAAGCGCGGACGAGCTTCGTCAAGCCTGTCGCTCGTCGCTTGCCGCTTACAAAGTGCCAAAGCAAATCGTGCTTTGGCCGCTTGCCAAGATGGCCGTTGGCGCAAGTGGCAAACCTTTGCGTCGCCGAGCACGCGAACTGCTTCTAGAACTTCAACCTGCCAGCACGTAATCGACAATCACGAACATCGCAGAGCCTTCTGCCTAGCCGGTCGTGGAAGTCGAGAATCGTAGGTGTCTGCAAGACTCGTAGGTCTCCAGGCCTAGTCCCCACTTCGATACCCTGGGGTGCATGTGACAATACCTGTTATATCAACTACCTAGGGATGTCCTGGCGGTGGCTTCCGCTTTGCATCTATAGAGACGATGCCGTCCTCCCCCCCTCGCCACGTCTCCAGCACACTTCTCCTCGTCACGCTCCTCTCCCTTTGCTCGCTTGGGGCTTGTTCCGATCAGGACGGCAAGTCTGGCTTTGATCCAGATAAGTTGGATGTAGGGACTGATCAAATTGAGCAAATTGGACGCCTGTCTTTCGGTGGCGACGTCACAAGCGAATTTGTCGCAGACGATCAGTTGGATGGATACGTTTTTACGGCCGAGGCGGGGGCACTCGTTACCATCGAGAACACCAATCTAGGCACCTCGCGAAATCTTGATTCCACGCTGGTTGTCTACGGGCCTGCGGATGAGTCTGGCTCCTATGCTGGACGCGCGCTGGCAGCCGACGACGACGGTGGTTGGGGCCTCCACGCGAAAATCAAAGAGTTCAAGGTTCCCAGCCGGGGCGACTACTTGGTCGTCATCAGCACCTACGCCGGGGCGGACCGCGGCCGCTATCGCTTGGCGCTCAGCTGCGAGGGCGAAAGCTGCGTGATTCCCTGTGACGAATCGTGTGGCCATGAAGACACATGTAGCGGGCAGACTTGCGATGCCGTCGATGGCTGTCTTAGCCAGGACGTGGCGCCTGTGTGTTCAGATATCAGTGTTAGCGCGCAAGAGTTGGTAACAACCGCCCAAGGCGAGAGTGACCGCTTCGTCGTTCGCCTTAAGAAAATTCCCGAAGAACATGTTGTGGTCCATCTTGAATCCTCGGATATCGATCAGGCCGCGGTCTATCCCCTAAAGATAAACTTCTGCGCACCGGGCTATACAGAGCAGCTCAATGGCTGCGAACTCATTGATCCTGAGACTGGGACTGAGGTCGAAAGCTGGAGCCGAGAAGTCGAGGTCACCGTCACCGGGACGCGCTCATTGCAATCGGATGGTGATGTGCCCTTCTCGGTTTCTATGACTGTCGTAACCGAGGACGAGCACTACGCTGGCATCGAGTTGCAATCGATCGCGGGCACCAACGTCGGCGATGCGCCGGTCTCAGACCTCTCCGAGCTGTCCGAGTTGCGTGATGGTGCTCTGCTAGCGGCTCTCCACGAATTGACAAACGATCACTTGGGCTACGGATATCGTGGACAGAATAACGCCCGAAATATCATGTTCTCGGCAGTCGATGCGTACGATGGTCTAGTCGAAGGGCTCTACACGGGAAGCATTATCGAGCGCCCTCTCGACAGTATTGCGGCATTCCAGCGAGGTTTCAATTCGGAGCACACCTGGCCTCAAGGCCAGTTTGACGAGGTCGAACCTGCTCGCTCGGACCTGCACCACGTCTTCCCAACTATCATCGAGACCAACGGCGTCCGCTCATCGTTTGACTATGGCATCACGAGTCCAACAGCCACAGGCTCGCTTCTTGGTAGCAATGCCGACGGCCCTGGAACCGTGTACCAAGTGCGTCCCAAGAGACGTGGCGATGTCGCTCGCGCACACTTTTACATGGTTGCTCGCTATGGCAATGACACGAGCCTCGGCATCGACTTTGATGATGACAACAATGGCAGCAACGGCCGCATCAAGGATTCGGAGGAGGCCGTCCTGCGAGCATGGCATGTTCAAGATCCTGTTGATGATCTGGAGCGCACTCGCAACAACCGGGTCGAAGCGTTTCAGGGGAATCGCAATCCATTTATCGATAGACCTGAGCTCGTGAATCAAGTCGCTGACTTTTAAAGCTGACTTTTAAAGCTGACTTTTAAAGCTGACTTTTAAATTCGGCGCGACTCTGTCGCTCTAAGCCTCTGCCGGTTAGCGCCCACCATCATCTCCGGTGCCGCTGTGAGGCTGGCGCGAATTCCGCACCAGCCCACCCGTAGCCGGCTGCTACTCGTCTTCGTCTTCGGCAGGCGCTGGCAGGCTCTTGGTGACTTCGACCGTGATCTCGTCGTCCTTCAAGTCGACCAGAGCGGTGCCGCCATGCTGCAGCTTGCCAAAGAGAAGCTCATCGGCGAGCGCAACTTTGAGTTTGTCTTGGATGAGCCGCGACATTGGGCGTGCGCCAAACTTCTCGTCGTAGCCCTCTTTGGCAAACCAAGCTTTTGCAGCGTCGGTAACTTCAAGTTCGACGTGTTTATCGGCAAGTTGCCCATCCACTTCGAGTAAGAACTTATCGACAACCCGGATGATGACTTCGAATGGCAACTTGCCAAAGAAGATCGTCGCGTCGAGGCGATTGCGGAACTCGGGGGTGAAGACTTTTTCCATGGCCTTCTTGCCCTTGCTGCTGTTGTTGTCCTGCTCTCCGCCGCCAAAGCCAATGGCGGTTTGCTCCATCTCACGGCTACCGGCGTTGGTGGTCATGATGAGAACCACGTTGCGGAAGTCGGCTTTGTTGCCGTTGTTATCGGTAAGCGTTGCGTGATCCATCACCTGCAACAAGATGTTGAAAAGGTCTGGGTGCGCCTTCTCAATTTCGTCGAGAACGATGACCGAGTACGGATGCTTGTTGACCTGGTCGGTGAGCTGTCCACCTTGGTCAAAGCCCACGTAGCCCGGAGGGGCACCGATAAGGCGCGAGACCGTGTGCTTCTCCATGTACTCGGACATGTCAAAGCGCAAGAACTCAACGCCCATGGTCTTTGCAAGCTGCTTGGCGAGTTCGGTTTTGCCGACGCCGGTTGGGCCCGCAAAGAGAAAGCTGCCCGTTGGTTGATCGGCTTTGCCAAGACCTGCACGGCTAAGCTTAATGGCCCGAGCAATGCGCTCGATGGCCTCGTCTTGCCCATAGATAACGCGCTTTAGGTCGTCTTCGATGTTTGAGAGTTTTTCTTTATCGCTACTCGAAACCGTTCGCGCAGGGATGCGAGCAATCTTTGCGACCACGGCCTCAATGTCGATAGGGCGAATCACCTTTGGGCGGTCAGCCTCGTCCATCAGGCGAAAGCGTGCGCCGGCTTCGTCGATGACATCGATTGCTTTGTCGGGAAGATGCGACTCGTTAATGTGCCGCGCAGCAAGCTCTGCTGCAGACTCAAGGGCAGCATCGCTGTAGTTCACACCGTGGTGCTTCTCGTAGGCTGATCGCAATCCCTTTAGAATCTCGAAGGTCTCGGCAACAGAAGGCTCGGTGATGTCGATGCGCTGAAAGCGTCGGGCCAAGGCACGGTCTTTCTCGAAGGCACTTTTGTAGTCTTTGTAGGTTGTCGAGCCAATGCAGCGCAGCTCGCCATTTGCCAATGGTGGCTTGAGAATATTGGCCGCATCCATGGTGCCGCCATTGGTTGCGCCGGCTCCAACGATGTTGTGAATCTCATCGATAAAGAGAATCGAGTCGGGCTCGTCGATGAGCACTTTGAGAACCGCTTTAATGCGCTCTTCAAAGTCGCCGCGATAGCGAGTGCCCGCGAGCACTGCCGTCATATCGAGCGAGTAGATCGTGCAATTCTCGATGGCCTTTGGCACCTCTTTATTAAAGATGCGAAGAGCAAGGCCTTCGGCAATGGCTGTTTTGCCAACACCTGGCTCACCAATGAGCAGAGGATTGTTTTTGCGGCGACGGCATAAAACCTGAATCGTGCGCTCAAGCTCATCGCCTCGGCCCACAAGCGGGTCGATACGGCCGGCTTCGGCGCGCTCGTTCAAGTTTACGCAAAAGCTCTCAAGCGGATCGGCTTGGGCTTGCGGCTCGTCATCGGCACCAGCGCCAACGCCGCGCGCACTTGGCGAGCCTGCGGTTGGATCAATTTTCGAGATGCCGTGGCTCACGAAGTTGACGACATCAAAGCGCGTGACGCCTTGGTTCTCGAGAAGGTAGACCGCATGGGAATCCGTCTCGCGAAAAAGCGCGATCAGAATATTACCGGTAGTGACATGCTCGCGCTCGGCGCCCTGTGCGTGCATCAAAGCGCGCTGCAAGACCCGCTGAAACGCAAGAGTTTGCTCGGGACCATCCATTTCGTCCTCGGGCAAGACTTCCACTTCGGTGAGAAACTCTTCGAGGTCGGTGCGCAGCTTGGTGATGTCGGCTCCGCAGTGTTTAAGCACGGGCAGCGCCGTCTCATCATCGAGCATTGAGAGCAGCAAGTGCTCGAGTTGAAGGTATTCGTGCTGACGGACGCGAACGTCATCAACAGCGCGTTGCAGGGTTTTTTCTAGGTCTGGGCTAAGCACGATTTTTTGCCTCGGATTATTCTGCTTCGATGGTGAGCTGCAACGGGAATTCAAACTTGCGCGCCAGGTTCATGGTCTTGTCGACCTTGGCTTCCGCAACTTCGTGAGTGTAGACGCCAGCAACGCCGACGCCATTGTTGTGCACGTGCATCATGATCTGCACTGCATCGTTATCCCGTTTGCGAAAAATATCGCGCAGGATGAGAACCACAAATTCACGAGTGGTGTAGTCGTCGTTGTGAAGCAGCACCTTGTACAAAGGAGGCTTCTTGGTTTTGGGACGCTCCTGAAGAAGCGTCCCTCCTTCGCGTTTCCGCTCGGGGGGCTTCGGGTTCTTATCGTCTGACATCAAGATACGCATGACTGGCCGCAATACTACTGCGTCCAGTAACGTGGTGCCTAAGCTTGGGTCAGGCAAGCCCCAAGGGGCCAATCAAAGGCGCTTATTCCTGCGGGTACTCTTTGTATGTGTAGAACAATGCACGAATCGAGAAGAGTGCTCCTGCGGCAAACATAAGCCCGGCAAAGATCCAAAACCCCTTAGAGAGCGGCCAACCTTCGAAGGCGTGGGAGAGCTTTGCAACCAGGTAGTTGCCAAACGACACACAGAGCAGCCAGAAGCTCATCACAATCGACTTCATGCGCTTGGGCGCTTGGGTGTATGCGAATTCAAGCCCGGTGATGGACACGAGAACCTCACTTGTCGTCATCAGAGCGTAGGGGATCATCTGCCACCAAATCGACACGTGGCCTTCGCCGACATCTTCGATTTTGGCCTGAATCAGCGCCACTGCAATGAAAGCCGTTCCCGCGATCATCATGCCGACACTCATTTTGCGAAGCGGCGTAATCTTCAAGCCCCATCTCTCCAGAGCCGGAAAGAGTCCAAAGGTGAGGAGCGGAATAAGAATCATGACCATGATTGGGTTCACAGCTGACACCTGTGAAGGCAATGGGCTCCAAGACCACACTCCAAAGTCCATCATTCGATCCATCTGCTTTGCCTGCTCGACCCATGTGGTGGCGTGCTGGTCAAAAAGCATCCAGAAAACACTTACTAGGAAGAATACCGAGACGATTCGGAAGACTGCCAATGGCCCTTCTGCGGCAACTGATCCGTATTTCCCAGCGGCAGGACCGAAGAACCAATGCTTCGAGATCGCGGCATCTGGATCCGCTTTGCTTCCAGGAGAGCCAACCTCGCGGGTATTTTTCTTAAAGAGCCCTTGGCACGAGTAGACCAAGATCGCGAGAAATCCATCATCCTCTTGGACGCGCTGTCGGTAGCTAAACACCATCATTCCGACAACTACGGCAGCGACGGAAATGCCCACCTTCGCCTGCCACATGGTGACAAGGCCTGAATCTTGGGCAAAGAGGATCATAAATAGTGGGACGAAGAGACAGAACCCTACGACGGCATCAAGGAAGCCAAGCTTTCCACCAGGATTGGGCGGTACGTGGACAAACTCGTGGCGTCCCATCCAGAAGACGAATGTCGCAAGGAACATCAGGACGCCGGGAAGACCGAATGCGATCATGGCGCTGTGTTCTAGGCCTGTCCCCATTCCAAAGATCGTAATCTCGCCGCCCTTGCCTCCGTTGTACAACCACGGCACCAAGAGGGTGGAGAAGAACGATCCGAAGTTGATGATGAAGTAAAACGCCTGGAAGACCTTGTTAATAAGGTGCCAGTTGGATTTGCCAAATTGATCGCCAACGTGCGCGGACACGCAGGGCTTGATGCCACCAGCACCAATCGCAATCAGGGCAAGGCCAAGATAGGTACCTTCTAAGTTGCCATCAAAGATGGTCATCGCCGCGTGGCCTGCGCAGTAAACAAGCGATAGCCAGATGATCGTGTGGTACTTGCCGAGTAATTTGTCGGCGAGAATGGCTCCTAAAACCGGGAATGCGTAGACACCCGCGATAAAGAGGTGGACCTTTGCCGTTGCACCCGCTTCGGATGCAGCTTCGGTTAGGCCCGTCGCCTGGATAAGGATCGTGAGGTAGATGTAGAGGATCGCCTTCATGCCGTAGAAGCTGAAGCGCTCGGCGCCCTCGTTGCCGACGATGTACTTGACACCGGAGGGCCAGCCCTTGAGGTCGTGGTCTGGTGCGGTCCTGTGGGTTGAACTCATGGCCGCATACTGCGACATGTAGGCGGCGAATTACAAGCCGATAATGTTTAGTATTTTCAGGCTCTTGTGCACTTGTAGGACGAATACTGCTCGACGCGCCGCAGCAAGCGAATCCCACGGGCAACGACTCGAACCTGGAGCGCCGCCAGCGATACACTCGGCCGCATGAGCGCCACCATTGATGCAGTAGCAGCCCGAGCCCAGGTCGAGAAGGTTTTCGACGAGTCCATTGTCCCGGCTCTAATCGAGTACATAAAGATTCCCAACAAGTCTCCCGACTTTGATCCCGATTGGGAAGCGAATGGCCACATGCAAAAGGCCATGGACCTCATCGTCGGCTGGTGCAAAGACCATCCGCTCAAAGACATGAAGCTCGAAGTTTTGCAGCTTCCTGGTCGCACTCCACTTCTCTTCATCGACATCCCCGGCGAGGTTGATGACACGGTGATGATCTACGGCCACATGGATAAGCAACCCGAGATGACCGGTTGGGACGAGGGCAAGGGTCCTTGGATTCCGGTGATGGAAGGCGAGCGACTCTACGGACGCGGCGGCGCCGATGATGGTTACTCGACCTTTGCATCGCTTACCGCGCTTTCAATTCTTCAAGAGCAAGGCATTCCGCACGCTCGCTGCGTTGTCATCATTGAAGGCTGCGAAGAGAGCGGCAGCCCCGACCTGCCCCACTACATCGATCACCTCGCCGATCGCATTGGCACACCAAGTCTTGTGGTTTGTCTCGACTCTGGCGCCGGCAACTACGACCAGATGTGGTGCACCACTTCGCTTCGCGGCATGGTCGTTGGCAACCTAAGCGTCGAGCTTCTGCGCGAAGGCGTTCACTCCGGCGATGCCAGCGGCATCATTCCCTCAAGCTTCAGAGTTCTTCGCATGCTCCTCGATAGGCTCGAAGACGCGACCACGGGCATCATCCTTCCAAAAGAGCTGTACGCAGAAATCCCCAAGCAGCGCGTAGAGCAGGCGGCCAAGGTTGCCGAAGTTCTTGGCGATAAAGTCTGGGACCACTTTCCGCTTCACAAAGGCGCCGAGACAGTTGCTCTCAACAACACCGAGCTTGTGCTCGAGCGAACGTGGAAGCCGCAGTTGGCAATTACCGGCGCATCTGGGCTTCCCGACGTTGGTTCCGCCGGCAACGTCATGCGCCCAATCACAACCGCGCGAGTGAGCCTTCGCTTGCCACCAGAAGTGAGCGGCGAGGCTGCCAAAGAAGCAGTCACAACGCTGCTCACCGAGAACCCTCCCTACGGCGCCAAGGTGACATTCGATTGCGAAGAGGGCAACGATGGATGGAATGCTCCTCCGGTGGCGGCTTGGCTAGAGACGGCTCTTAACGAGGCATCCAATACCTACTTCGGCGCCGACTCGGTCTACATGGGCGAAGGCGGAACCATCCCCTTCATGGGAATGCTGGGTGAGAAATTTCCCGAGGCGCAGTTTATGATTACCGGAGTGCTTGGCCCAGAATCGAATGCCCACGGTCCAAACGAGTTCTTGGACATTCCAACCGCAAAGAAGCTTAGCTGTTGCGTGGCGGAGACCATCCGCCAGCACGCTCTTCGGCCACGCTAAACGCAACCGGCTAGTCTTTACGCAGGACGGCCTGCAATGCCCCGAGCAGGTCGTGCATGCGGAAGGGCTTGGCCAGAAACTGCGTAGGGGCCCCAAGCTCGGGCAAGGCTTCTTGCTCGAGTAGGCCGGATACGAAAACCACCGGCGTTTGGCGCCCGTTGCGATTGCAGGCTTGGGCGATTTCGGTTCCGCCCACCTTTGGCATCACCAAATCGGTGACAAGAGCGTCGATTGCGAATCCGCCCTCGATGAGTTCGAGACCGCGGCGACCATCGGAGGAGCTCACAACCTCGTAGCCCTCTTGGCTTAAGGCGCGATGAATAACGTCCCGCAAAACCGCCTCGTTCTCGCAGAGCAAGACGATGCGTCCTTCACCGCGAATCTTGGCGTCGTACCCAGGGCGCGCGAGCGAGGTCTCGATGCTCGAATCTTCCAACGCCAAGGCAAAACTCGCGTCGTAGCTCGTGCCTTTATCCGGGCAGCTTCGCACGTCGATTTGCCCGCCAACCTTCGCGACCAGTGCATGCGCAATGGCCAACCCAATGCCCGATTGCTGCTTGGTTGAATTTGAAGGCTCAAATACCTGTTGCAACGAAACTTCCGACATACCGCGGCCGCGATCCGTAACAAGGAGGTGAAACCGATTGTCCTCGATGCATGTCGAAACAGAAATCGCACCTTTTTTAGAAACTAGTGCTTCTCGGGCATTTACGAGGAGGTTTAGGAGAATTTGCTCCAAGGCCCCAATGCGCAGTGCAATGCTGGCCCCAGACGCTTTGAGCGATAGGGAAAATTCTGCGTCATCGGGCACGGTTCGCTCCATGAGCTTTCGCATCCCTGCGATGGTTGCATCGGGTGCAATCACTCGCACAGCTCCTGGCCGATGGCGACCCATCGTTAGCAATTGGCGGCATAGCGACTCGCACCGCCGAACAGCCTCGTGGGCATCTGTGATCATCTCGGGCAGGTATGTGCTTGAGGGATTTCGCTCGGCCACCTCAAGAGCTGCCACAATCACCGTTAAGAGGTTATTGAGATCGTGCACCACACCGCCGCTTAGACGCCCCATCAGCCGATGTCGCTGGAGTTTTTCTAACTGCGACTCGAGAGTTACGATGTCGTTGCGATCGGCCAGTTGGACCAAGGTGAAAGTCTCGTCGGCACACGCAATTTGACTCTGCGCGATTTCCACCGAGCGTCCGTTACCCGATTCGGTGACCAGACGCCCACGCCAAGCACCGAATGACAGCAAGCCCTTCGGCGCCAGCCCCAGCGGAGCCGGCAACCAATCGCGCGCAGCCAGGTGCACCATCTCGCCTTCGGGACGCCCGACGAGTTCGCTTGCAGTTCGGTTGGCGCGAACACAGGCGCCGTTGGAGGCAACCAGCACCAGGCCATCATGCGAGCGGTCCCAAATAGCCTCCTCGATGATCTTCATGCGCTGCATCTCAGTGCGAAGCAAATGCGCCTCGACAAGTTCGCACAGGCGCCTTGCCAAACTAGAAAAACTCTTACGCCCCAAGCGATCGAGAACCTCTTCGCTCGTGCCGGCTTGCATTCCGACAAGCCAATCGCACCCGTCGGCGCCGGTTAGCCTTGCGATAACTTCATGCGCAACATCGGCGCCCGTTCGCAGACACTGCTGTCTCTGCGTCGTGCCTTCTACTTGCCGCGCTAGCCGAACTCGTTCGCCAAGAGCGCCCGTAAGAATTAGCGTGCCATGGGCCCTGCGCGAGTCGTCTGCGCTGTTGCCGACGCTGCTATTGCCAACGCTGTAGTGCGCGGCAGACTCGGCCTCGACGCTTGACTCGATGACCAAGGGGCCAAGCAACCAAGCGGAAGCGGAGGAAAAGCTTGCCGATAACGAAGCCAGCAGCCCGTGAATCATTGCATACGTTGGCAACGGCTCGACGCGCCCCCGATTTGCACAAGCGGCCAAATCTTCGTGAGCCGCCATTAGCCACTCCACTGTCCACTCCACTGTGCGAGCCTCGCTCGCTGCGCTCCTCCCGTCCATTACGAGCGGAAGGTAGCAGCCTTCGGGATTATCTGAACAGTTTCTTCCACGCAAAACGAAACTCAGAAAATTACCTAACCAAGGATTCGTTCACGCCTTGCAACGCAAGGCTGTATCTTTACAGTGGCGTCGTGTGCCAATTGCGACGGTCAGGCAATGACATCGCCCAAACCATCCAAATCAGGTAAAGCCGCTAAATCGTTATTCCCATGGAGCGGGAAATTTCTTCGGCCTCATCAAGCCAGGTCTTCACACTTCCTTCGATTCCATTCTTCCAAAAGTCGGGATCCCGGGGATCCAGATCGAACGGTTTCATAAGTTCGACAGCGTTTTTGCTGCCGCCGGCCCGGAGAAGATCAAGGTACATGCCCTCAAAGTCGTCGCCAAAGTCGTTTTGCACGGCAAAGAGGCTTTGCGTAAAGAGCTCTCCAAATGCGTAGGCATACACATAGAACGGCCTCGTAAAGTGCGAGACGTAGGCCCAAAGATTTTCCACGTTCTCGTACTCAAAGAGCGCCCCTGGCTCGCCGTAAAAGGCTTTTGTGACATCCATCCAGGCGTCGCTAAAGTTGCTAACCGTAAGCTTGCCGGTTTTGCGCTGGTTGTGAATTTTGCGTTCAAAGTTTGAAAAGGAAATTTGCCGGACCACCGTGTTCATGTGATCTGAACTCTTGTCCATGAGCAGAGCTAGACGTTGCTCATCGGTTTCCGCTTTTCCAAGAAGGTACTTAAAGGTCGTCATCTCACCAAAGATCGAGGCGGTTTCGGCGTAGGCCATCGGCGCCCGAAACATGAGCGGCCCCTGAGCCTCGGCTGCCAAAATTCCGTGTGCACCGTGACCGGCTTCATGGGCAACGGTCATGACGTCACGGGTCGAGCCTAAGTAGTTTAGAAAGTTGTAGGCGCGAGCTTCGCCAGTGGGCAGAAGTATCGAGTAGTTAAAAGCGCCACCACCTTTGCCATCAGCTGGCGGAGCGTCAACCCATTTCTCGTCGACCATCTTTGCGACCAAGTCGCGCAAGGTTGGTGAGAACGATCCGTAGGCCGCAAGCACGGTGTCGAGACACTCTTGCCAAGGGATGATGCGTTCGTCGACAAAGGGCAGTGGAGCGTTGCGATCCGACCACCTAAGAGTTTTTCTACCCAAGTGTGCCGCAAGCAAGCGGTAGTAGCGCTGGCTTTGCGCGGCTCCATGCTCGGCGACAGCTTCGTGAAGCGCTTCCACGGTTGCATCGTCAATCTGATTTCCGATGTTGCGTGAACTCATCGGTGAGGCGTATCCGCGCTCTGCATCTTCGGTCGCTTTTGCGCCGAGCACGACGTTAAGCGTGCGCGCCATAAGACGATCGTAGCGCTGCTTTGAGAGCCCTTTGCTAAAGACGCCAAGAGCATTCGCTCGGCGATCGCCATCGGCATCGTTGCTAACGACGTGAAGAATCTCTGGGAGCGTGAGGCTCTTATCGTCAAAGTCGAACCGAAGCTCCGACTCCATCTCATCGAGGTAGTCACTCCACTCGGTCGCGCCAAAGGGTGAGCGCAGCGTGAGGGCTCGCTCGACGGTTTCGTCGAGGAGATACTTCCGATTGGCACGAACGAGATCGAGCATTGGCTTGTGACGCTTGGCAACGTCATCCTTTGCGAGTATCGCCGCGTAGTCTTCGTCCGAAATCTCGACGAGCTCGTGCTCGAAGAAGTTCATGTGATTGGCTGCAGCGCGACTCCACGCCTCGTGCACCTGCCCCATGCGCTGCTGCAACGTCTCGTTGGTGGCATCGGTGCTGCGCATCAAGAAGAGGTAGATCATGAGCTTGCCCGAGAGACAGGTCATGTCTGCATCGAGCGTTAGTGCGGCGCCAAGATTGTCTTTGAGCTTGCCGCGGTGGTTGTCCTCAAACTTCTTAGCCATCGCCAGAAGTTCTTTAAGGTCCACATCAAGGGCTGGGTCACTTGGGCCGGTGTAGAGGTCGCTCAAGTCCCATCGAACTTCCTCGGCACCGGTCTTAGACTTCTCGTTGCTATTTTCTTGGCTCATATCGGGGCAAGTCTTTCACTCGCCCCTGCGACTTTCAAGAGCCGGTGGGCTTGCGAAGACTGCCCTGAACACCTTCGCCTGCAGGGCTGTAAATCAGGCCGCCCTGTGCCCCATTCGAGAGCTCGGCCGCATTGGCCTCATCTGTGTCGATGTGCATTTCAAGCAGGTAGCTAGATTTGACTCGTACGAGCACATCACCAAAGGTGAGGTCGCGAGGCCCGCCGGTGATCGCCACTTCAACTTCATCGCCCTTCTTCACACCAAAGGCCTCGGCGTCTTCTGGGGTCATGTGAATATGCCGGCGAGCGCAGATAAGCCCTTCGGAAAGCTCCACGGTTCCCTCTGGCCCCTCAAGGATAATTGGCGCCGAGCCTTCGACCTTTCCCGAGCCGCGAATCGGTGCGTCAACGCCAAGTTTAAACTCGTCGGTTCGCGAGACCTCAACTTGGTTCTTTGATCGCAGCGGGCCCAAAACACGAACGCCGTCAATGCGATTGCGAGGCCCGATGAGATTGACCTTTTGCTTGGAAGCAAACTGCCCCGGCTGAGAAATTTCCTTATGCACTTCAAGCTCGGAACCCTTGCCAAAAAGCAGGTCCATGGTTTCGCGATTGAGATGAAGATGACGTGCGCTGATCGCAATTGGAATCGCGCGATTTAGCACAGGCGATACCGGAGCGGAGAGTCGTGCGGTCTCGCGAGCAATCGTGAGTTCTTCGTTCGTCGCCACAACAAGTGCCCGAGCACCAGCGTGGGAAGCGCTCACATCGACAACCGGCGTCTCCTCGGAAACTCGAGCATCGTTATTTGCGTAAATCTCAAACTGCACGCCCAAAAACTCTAAGCGCTGCAAAATGCGCTGTCGCATCGAAGCGCTGTTTTGACCGATGCCACCGGTAAAGAGGATGGCATCAACGCCTCCCATCACAGCAGCGTAGGCACCGATGTACTTGCGAACTCGATGCGCAAAAATCTTAATGGCCAAGCGAGCACCTTCGTGGCCTTCGCCGGCTTTCGCTTCCAAATCGCGCATGTCGTTGCCGAGGCCCGAGACGCCGGCAATGCCACTCTTGCGATTGAGCAAGGTATCGGTCTCTTCGATGCCAAGTTCGCTGCAGAGCTTGAGCACAGCGCCGGGATCCAAATCCCCGGAGCGCGTTCCCATGGCAAGACCTTCGAGTGGTGTCATGCCCATGCTGGTTTCGACCGAAGTGCCATGTTCGATAGCGCAAACGCTTGCACCATTGCCGAGGTGACAGCTGATGAGCCGAAGCTCTTTCAGCGGACGCCCCAAAAAGGCTGCGGCACGTTCGGCAACGCAGGAGTGCGAGCTGCCATGAAAGCCGTAGCGAACAATGCCGTGCTCTTCGGCCAAATCCTGTGGCAATGCGTAGGAGCGCGCCCGGCTGGGCATGCGCGCGTGAAATGTTGTGTCAAAAACAGCGACCTGCGGCAACTCGGGCAAGGCTTCGCGAGCGGCCCGGATGCCGGCGAGATTGGCGGGATTGTGCAATGGGGCGAGCGGCACGCATGCCTCGATCGCCGCTTCTACCGAAGCATCAATTTTTGCCGAGTCGGTGAACGAGCGTCCGCCGTGCACAACGCGATGGCCGACGGCCTGCGGGGCATGTGCTGCAGCTTCTTTGAGAATTCCGGCAAGTGCCTCGGCGTGCCCACCCGCAAGGGTATTCACTCGCTCGGCAGTGCCCTTTAAAAGGACCTCTCCGCTGCCGCTGTCCACAACCTGATACTTGATGCTCGATGACCCACTATTGATGACTAGAATTCTCATGTCCCTGCTCCTTTGCTAACAACCGAGCCAGAAACATAGCGGGCTAGGCTCCAGAATGCCTTGCACCCTGGCCGGGAATTGATGGTAAGCAGGGCCGCGCCCGCAGTCGGGCCACGCTCGTATCGAACGGGCTTGCAACATCCAGGACGTATTGTGACTTCATTTAAAGACCTGCCACTGATTCAACCTCTGCAGGAGGCACTCGTGGCCCAGGGCTACACCGAGCCCACACCGATTCAACTTCAAGCGATTCCCCCTCTTCTCGAGGGCAAGGACGTATTGGGTTGTGCTCAGACCGGCACCGGCAAGACCGCAGCGTTTTCCCTTCCGGTACTTCAACACCTCGCACAAAATTCCAAAGGCAAAGGCCGCGCCCACATTAAAGCGCTTGTGCTCACCCCAACTCGCGAGTTGGCAGCGCAAATTGGCGAGAGCCTCAAGAGCTACGGCGCGAACCTACACTCTCGGCACCTGGTCATTTTTGGTGGCGTAAACGAGAACCCGCAAATTAAAGAGCTGCGCCGTGGCATCGACATCTTGGTTGCAACGCCAGGCCGTCTCCTCGATCTCGCTGGGCGCGACTTTGTCGACCTAAGCAAAGTTGAGTTTTTCATTCTCGACGAGGCCGATCGCATGCTCGATATGGGCTTTGTGCACGACGTTCGCCGGGTCATGAAAATGCTCCCAACCGAGCGACAGAACCTGCTCTTCTCGGCAACCATGCCGCCGGCAATCACAAAGCTGGCCGCAACCTTCCTCAGGTCGCCGGTTCGCGTTGAGGTCACACCGCAATCGACCACCGTCGAGCGCATCGAGCAGACCGTCATGTTTGTGGATCGCGCTGACAAGGGCAAGCTCCTTGAGTGGATCGTCGAAGAAGACAAAGTCGAGCGCGGCATTGTCTTTACACGCACCAAACACGGTGCCAATCGCCTTGTCCAACAGCTTACAAAAGCCAACATCAACGCTGCCGCAATTCACGGCAACAAGTCGCAAGCGGCCCGCAACCGTGCGCTTGCTGGCTTTAAGAATGGCGAAATCGCGCTCTTGGTAGCAACCGACATCGCATCTCGAGGCATCGACATCGACGGCGTTTCCCACGTTTTCAACTACGACTTGCCAAACGAGCCAGAGAGCTACGTCCACCGCATCGGCCGAACCGCTCGCGCCGGCAAGAGTGGCGTTGCCATCTCGTTCTGCGACCCAACCGAGATTGACTACCTTCGGGACATCCAAAAGCTAATCGGCATGCCGGTTCCCCAGGATTTGGACCACGATTACCACCACGAGCCTGCGATGCCAAAGCCTGGACGACGCGCCACGCCTAAGCCCAAGCAGCAGCAACGCCCTCCTCGCACAGGTGGTCGCGGTGGTCATGGCGGCGGCGGTCGACCGAGCCAAGCTCGAAGGGGTCCTGCGGCTGCAAGCAAAGGGCGACGCAGCTCAGGATCGTCAAAAGGTCGCTCGGGACGTAGCAGCTCGTCCTAGCTGTTCCACGCAGCTCCAACCTCCCTATATAATAGGGGCATGGCTGTACTTCGGAATTGCTGTCTCGGCATCACTCTTAGTTTCCTCCTCGCAAGTTGTGGGGGAAACACTGGCACCGAGGTCGAGACGGTGCCCGCATCGATCTTAGATCCCGATGGTTCGGAGGCCGTAGAGGCCGCCAAGCGTGTCGACTACAAGCTCGCAAGCAAAGAAAACACGCCGGTCTTTCCTGCACCAAAGTCGGCCTACAAGACCGACTCTGGGCTGCGCTTTGCCGTCTTTAAACGCGGCGAAGCACACGAGCATCCAACCGGCAAAAGTAACGTAACGGTGCACTACGAGGGACGCACATCAGACGGCGAGGTCTTCGACTCTTCGGTCGCCCGTGGCGAGCCGGCCTCGTTCACCCTTGACCAAGTTATTCCCGGTTGGCGCGAAGGCGTGAAACTTATGACCGTTGGTGACACGTTTCGATTTTGGATCCCCGAGAAGGATGCGTACCGAGGGGCCCCTGGCAAACCAGCAGGTCTGCTAATTTTTGATGTCGAGCTCATCGATTTGGAGTCCGAATAATTCCTAGTACTGCAATCGTTGCAAGGGCATGACTGACCGTGCAGCAGAAGACTCGAAGCGGGTACGAATCCCCGACTTCGATGTCCAAATCGCCGAGTGGCGCGATGACTTGCTCGATCGCATTTTGCGAATCGCACTATTCATTGCCACCCTGGCCTTTGGCGTTGCCATTTGGCAAATCAAGCTCAATCGAGTCGATCCGAACAATGCCTACGTTGTTGCCAGTATCCTCGTTGTTCTTGGCAGTGGCGTCCTTGCCTCAAATCGGTTCAAGCTCTTTCGCATCTTCACGCTCCTCAGTGCGTTCTACATTGCAGGCGCGCTTGGCAGCTTGGGCGGCATTGTAAGTCTCTACGGAGCCGGGTTCGTCGGTCTCATTGCCTGTAGTGCCCTCTTTCTCGAAGTTCGCGGCGCAGTCGCCTCCATCGCACTTTCCATCGTGCACACCACCATCGTCGCAGTCGCGCTAAACCAGGGCTGGTTCGAGGCCTTCATTCCAAAGGGAGGACTCGACCCCACAACACCGGCCAACTGGGTACGTGCACTAAGCTTCGACCTCGCCGTTGCGATCGTTCTCTCAACCTGCATCATCTCACTACTAAGAAAACTTCGCAGCAATCTTGCAGGCAGCATCCAACTGGTGGGCCGGCTCGAGGCCGAGCAAGAGAAGCGCGAGCGCATGAAGCAACACATGGTTCGAGCCGAGCGCATGGAGTCACTGGGGCGTTTGGCCGGAGGAATCGCCCACGACTTTAATAACGCGCTCACCGTAATGGGTGGCGAGGCCGACTACATCGTCTCGGAAATTGGCGAAGACCATCCCATTGGAGAATCGGCTGAAATCATCAGGCAGGCCACCGAGCGCGCCGCCGCTCTCACACGTCGCTTGCTGCTGCTCGGCCGCAACAAAGAGCTTCTGCGTCCCTCGCCGCTCGACCTGCTAACCACCATCAACGATATGGTCCGGGTGTCTCGCCGTGTTCTTCCCGAGTCCATTCAAGTTGTGCTCGAGAGGTGCGAGGCCGCCGTCGTGAAGGTCGACGAGCCAGCCCTGCATCAGGCGCTACTCAATCTCGTCCTCAACGCCGCCGATGCCATGGAGCAAGAAGGAACCCTCACGCTTAGTTGTGGGTCCAGAACGCTGGGCGAAGACGAAACCTCCCTGGCCCCCGGCACCTATGGATTTGTCTCGGTTCAAGACTCGGGCCGTGGCATTGCCGAAGACGAACTTCGCGACATCTTTGACCCCTTCTTTGTGCCCAGCGGCCAAAGCAACAACAACGGCCTAAGCCTGGCGAGTTCCTTTGGCTTTGCAACGTCGTCTGGCGGAACCATCGCGGTCGAGAGTACCGTCGGCGAAGGCACGTGCTTCACGCTCTACTTCCCGCCCTCGACCGAAAAGGTTCGAGACGCCGTCGCTCTTCTCGGCTCGATCGCCGGCATCGGCAAAGGCAAGCTTGCGCTTGTAGCCGAAGACAATCTTCGCGTTCGAGCGATTCTTTGGTCCGCCTTGGTCGACGCGGGTTTTGAGGTATTGGAGGCCGCCGATGGCGAAGCAGCGTGCAACATCGCAACCGCCTGCGACCGGAAAATCTCGCTACTCGTCACCGACTACATGATGCCAAAGAAAGATGGCGTGCATCTGGCCAGGGACTGTCACGCATCCCATCCCGACATTAAAATCGTCATGGTTACCGGCTACGCAAGTTCCGGCGCTAGCGAGAAGCTAAGAGAAATACCCAATACGGTTCTTCTCCCAAAGCCCTTTGGTCGACGCGAACTCTACCGGGCCCTAGAGAGTTTGGCCTAAGCGTTCAAGCATCATGCGGATCTGGGTGTATGCAACCACGCTCCTGGTGAGCGCATTTCTCCTATTCTCGGTCCAGCCCATGATTGCGCGACTCGTCCTGCCGTTCTGGGGCGGCGGCAGCGGTGTGTGGAGTGTTTGCCTGCTCTTCTTTCAAGGCGCGCTGCTCTTTGGATACCTCTACGCCCATCTCCTCGCCCAGAACCTGGGGGTCCGAGCTGGGGCGCTTGTTCACGGCGCCTTTGTTCTCGTCGCCATCACCTTTCTGGTCTTTGGGGAAATGCCCGGAGCCGCCGCAAACAGCGCCCTTCTCCCTTCGGCGCAGCTTCTGTGGCAACTCGCGCGCCACCTAGCAATCCCCTGCATTCTTCTTTCCTCTACAGCGCCGCTGCTTCAGCATTGGTTTGCACAAGAACGCGGAACGTCGGCCTACCGGCTCTACGCGGTCTCCAACGTTGGCTCGCTAGTGGGCTTGCTCTGCTATCCCCTGGTTGTCGAACCACTCCTCGGCCTCGAGGTTCAAACAGCGCTTTGGACCTGGGGCTACGCACTGCTGGCGATCCTCTCGCTCGCCAGCGCGGCCCTTGCAACGCCCCATGCAGTTGCAGCCGAACCCACGCCGCCAACACCGGTCGCGACTCGTGCGCTGTGGCTCGCACTCTCGGCTGCAGGCGTCATGCTCCTGCTAAGCGTCACAACCGAAATCACCGCGAACCTCGTGCCCATGCCGCTGCTGTGGGTCGTTCCACTAGCACTGTACCTACTCACATTTATCTGGTGCTTTGGCAACGAACGAGCGTACTCCCGCAGGCGTTGGCTCGGGCTGTTCTCCATCACTCTCCTGCCCACGCTTTGGCTTCCCGCCATCGAGTCACTGGTCGGCGTGTGGCCAAGTGTTGTTCTCTCGTGTGCAGCACTCTTCAGCGGCTGCATGATCTGTCACGGCGAACTCGCCAAGTCGAAACCGGCAACAAGTAAACTTAGTCTCTACTATGTTTTCTTAGCTGCTGGCGGCGTTCTTGGAAGCCTAGTTATCAACGTACTTGCCCCAATCATCTTTGCGCGAAACTGGGACCTCGCGACGAGTCTCTTCTTCGTTCTCGCCCTTGTCGGGGTCGGCACGATTGTCTCGCCCACCACACGAGCCGCGCCGTGGCTTGGTCCAAACAACGCACCTCGGGCCAATGTAAGCCTTGGAGCCATTGCGCTTTGGGCGATAGGCCTAGGCGCATTTGCCTTTATCGGCACTTTGCCACTGCGTGCGCAGCGCGGAACAATCGCGGCCGAGCGAAGCTTCTACGGCGCCCTCAGTGTTGTCGACCACATCAGCGCCGGGCAACCAAGGCGGTCGCTCTCCCACGGCCGAATTCGTCACGGAGCTCAGCATCTCGGCGACAAAGCACAGCAACCGACGCTGTATTTCAGCGCCGATAGTGGCATCGGGCGCATCCTGCAACACGCCGCATATGCCGGCCCCCGTCGTATTGGCGTCGTGGGGCTTGGGGCAGGAACCTTGGCAAGCTACGGAACCCCCGACGACAGCTTTCGCTTCTATGAGCTCGACCCACTCGTCGTGTCCTTTGCTAAGCGCTACTTCTCCTTTCTCTCAAGTAGCCAAGCGACGATCAACATCGTCGTTGGCGACGGCCGCCTTGCCCTGCAGCAAGAGCTAAGCGATAGCGGCAGCAACGGCTTTGATCTGCTTATCATCGATGCATTTAACGCCGACGCTGTGCCAACCCACTTGCTCACCCGCGAGGCCTTTCAACTCTACTGGCAGCATCTCGGCTCCAAGGGGACGCTGGCCCTTAACATCACAAATGCATTTCTCGATTTGGCGCCGGTTGTACAAGCGCATGCAAACGAGCTTGGCGCACAGACCCGAATCGTTATCGCCAAACCAAGTGCGCTCTCCCTGTCTGGGTCAACGTGGATCCTCGTAACGAACAACAGCACGTTGCTAGAGGATCCGTCGTTTCGAACCGACGCTCTGCCAAAACCCGCAACAAGGGTGTGGACAGATGACTACAGTAATATTCTTAGTGCGCTAAAATAGCATCCGCAACGATCGCTAGCGAAGCACTCGAGCCGTGCCTTTGTCGATTTCCAAGACTTCGGTTGGCCCGTTGTAGTAGCTCGCCATCCCGGTATCGATGCGCCACACCCTGCCGTCGCATGCGCTGGTAATCCCGCGAAGCTGCGGCGTGTGACCAACCACCATGCGCTTTACCCCAAGAGCATCTAGCGCCTCTTCAAGCTTCGCACAGTCGGTATCTTCGTTTGAAAACTCACGAGTCCACAGCGGGCCTTCTGGATCAAGCACTGCCGGTGGCGGCTCTTCTAGAGCGCCAAGCAAATAGCAGCGAGCGTCGCGATTGCTCTTCTCCAAACTGGAGGTAAACCGAGGCAGCACACCACCGTGCACAAAGACGCTATCGCCAACAATGGCGACCATGTCATGCGCAGCAAGCTTTCGCGCGTAGTGGCCACCGGGAAAAAATGCGCGAGCTCGAGCTTCGGCAGTTAATGGTTCGGGCACGTCCCCGGTCACAAAATCGGCAAAGCCACCGCGGGTGACATAGCGAAAGTCACCCATCGCGTTCATCAGCTCGTGATTGCCCTGCAACTGATAGATCGCGCCTCCAGCGGCAGCAGCTTCGATGGTTAGCTTCGCAAAGAGATCGAGAATTTCCTGCTCATCATCGCCTCGGTCGAGAATGTCGCCGGTTTGCACAAGCAGCAGGTCGCCACCAATCCACGCATCGGCCTCGTCAATGGCGCCAGCCAAACGCAGGGCTCGCCGCGTCGCTTCCATATCGCCATGCAGGTCGCCGATAGCAACAAGACGGCTGGTTTGCTTGTGGCGCAGGTTGCGAACCTCGATTGGGCAGCCGTCGTCTGGCGTATCCGCAAGCGGCGCAGTCGCCGGTTGTGCCGGCGCTGATGGCGTCGCTGTGGCTGATGGTTTCGCCGCCGAGCGAGGAGCTTCGGGCTCAGTCGGATTTTTGCCCTTGCAGCCGAGCGTGGCCCCAGCAAGAGCGGACCCAGCAAGCGCGGACCCAGCAAAAAGCCCCAAGACCGACCAAGTTGCGTAGCTACGTCTCAAGATGGTTTGCAGCATACACGACGACGACGGTGATGTTGTCATCCCCTCCGCGGGCGTTCGCCAAGTCCACCAGAGTTTGCGGAAGGTCGCGAAACCAGTAGCGCTCCATGATGTCCCGAAGCTCGGCCTCTCCCACAAAGTTCGTCAGCCCGTCGGAGCACAAGAGAAAGCAATCGCCAGCCTGGACAACAACCCCGCTACTATCAACTTCGACGTTGCGCTCGTAGCCAATCGACCGAGTGATAACGTGCTTGAACTGCGATTCCTCGGCTTCCGCTTCTGTCATCAATCCTCGGCGAACTTGCTCTGCGGTCCACGAGTGATCATCGGTGAGTTGGCGAATTCTGCCATCGCGAAAAACATACGCGCGACTGTCGCCAGCGTGCACTAGGTGCATTCTGCCACTGTCGTAGAGAAGCGCTGTGAGCGTGGTGCCCATCCCCTGCAACTCTGGGTCACGACTCGCTTCGCGAAACACTTCATGACTCGCTTTCTGAGCAGCAAGACGCATGACGGCGGTCGCAGGCGGTAGCGAGACGAGGTCGATTTCTGCCGACTCTGCATCTTGCGTTCGCAAATCACTCTCCTCCGTCGCGATCTCCTCGGTTTGCCTGGCATCTTCACCCTGCGCACTCTCATCGGTCCAACGCGTGCGCGCATTCGCTGCAAGCCGTTCTGCCGCCGCCGACAAATCTTCCACCGAAGAGAACACCGCAGATTCCAGCACCTCCAGCGCCAAGCTCGAAGCGCGAGCACCGCCTTTGTGGCCGCCCATTCCGTCAGCGACGGCAAAGAGCCTAAGCTCTTCGCAAACGAGAAAGCTATCCTCGTTCTTCTCTCGCTTTCGCCCCGTATCGGAGAGGGCCCAACTCGCAAGTTTCATAGTCTGCTCTCTCCGGTTTTCGTTAGTGCTTGAACCATTGGAGTTGGTTCGAATCTCGCGCAGGGATCGTAGAACGAACCAATGTCAATGAATCAAGCACTAGTCGAGGTCCGCAATTTCAGCGGCCGTCTCGCCGTAGCCATCGCTGCCGTGACGCAAGAGCTTGGGCTTTTCTTCGACGACAGTAAGAATACTCACCGGGCGTTTCCACACCTTGAAGAGGTTCTCCAGGGTGTCCTTTGCGTGATTCATATCCAAATCCACACCTTCGTGGTCGTGACGCAAGAGCAACTCACCAGCGTTCTTAAAGTTACCATTCACAACGCGAATCACCGGTTGGCCGCGATTGGTGAGTGAGTCAAGAAGCTGCTTTTTCACCTTCTCAAAGTCCCGCGACATGATTTCCCAACTGCTCGCTCGCTCGTTGTAGCCAAACGAGTAAAACTTTTGGTCGATACAAAAGTCGAGGGTGAAGTACTCGTCAATAAACGTGATGTCATTGTAGAGCTTTCGCACTTCGAAAATCTTCTCGCGCCCCAGGCCAAGTCGCCGGTCCCAACTGCCCTTCACAGCCATCGAGTCGCACTCTTCCCACTCCTGCCCAAACTGCCCTTTGTCCCAGCGCATCTCGATGTGCCGAAGCAACTCGACGCCAAGTTTGTACGGATTTAATCGCCCAGGCGATGTCGCCAAAACACCCGCGCAGGCATCGGCGTAATCTACAACTTCCGAGCCCTTCAGCGCTTTGCTCGTCAAGATCTTCGAGTGCCAGTAGGTCGCCCAGCCCTCGTTCATGATCTTGGTCATGGCTTGGGGAGCGTAGTAGTAGGCCTCGTTGCGAATCACCTCGAGGCAGTCGCGCTCCCAGTCCGCCAGTGGCGCTGCTTCAAGCAAGAACTGCAGAACGTCGCGCTGTGGCTCCACCGGAAACTTCTTTTGCTTAAGCTGCTCGTTCGCGAGCTTCTTGCGCTGCGCTTCCATGAACTCGGGAGGGTTGATGTACTCCTCCATGTAGCCTTTGGCTGGAATCCGAGGAGTCTCTTGCGTCTCTTCAGGCTCGCCCGAACTCGGCTTGGGATTGCGCGCAATAAAGAGCGACATCGGATCGATGAGGTTCTCGATCGAGAGGCAGACGTCGATGAAGTCTTCGACCACCGACTGCCCTTGTGCTCGCATGTGTCTTCGCACCGTCGAGGCATGGTTTGCCATGCCATCAATCATCTTTCGATTGGTTTTAGAGAAGTAGTAATTGTTCTTAAAAAAGTCGACGTGACCGCAGACATGCGCCATCACCAACTTTTGATCGACCAGAGAGTTTCCTTCGAGAAGATAGGCATACGAGGGATTGGTGTTGATCACCATCTCGTAGATCTTTGACATGCCGTACTCGTAGCTCTTCGAGAGCTTTTCGTAGTCCATACCAAAGCGCCAGTGCGGATACCGAGTGGGGAACCCACCATAGGCAGCCACTTCGTTCATCGTCTTGTAGTCGAGAACTTCGTAGAGGATCGGAAAGAAGTCGAGACCATAGTCTTTCGCATGCACCTCAATTTCTTGCTGCATGTCGGCTAGGTGAACCGGTAGTGGTTTGTGCAAACTCATTTGCCCTGCCCCAGGAAGTCCTTAATGGAATCCATGATCGCATCCTTGCCCTTAATCTCGGAGGTCACCAGATTCTCGGTATCGCCGAAGTGCTCCTCCAGATCCTTAATAAACTGCCCCGAGCCATACGGCGATTCCACCTGGCCATACGAGAACTGATTGGAGGAAGGAAGAATCTGATTATTGAGAATGTCGACGCAGGTCACGGTGTCATCCACAGACCAGTTATCGCCGTCGGAGAAGTGGAATGGATAGATGTTGTACTCATCCGCCGGGTACTCATCTTCCATCATCTTTGCGCACAGTTTGTAGGCCGACGAAATCATCGTGCCGCCCGACTCGCGCGTACTAAAGAACGTGTCCCGATCCACTTCCCGCGCCATGGCATCGTGAATGATGTAGCGGCTTTCAATGCCCTTGTATTGGGAACGCAACCAGGTATCGAGCCAGAAGGACTCGATGCGAACAATCTCTTTTTGCTCATCGCCCATCGAACCCGAGACATCCATCATGTAGATGATAACGGCACTCGATTGCGGCAGTGCCTCGGTCTTCCAAGATCGAAATCGCTTATCATCCTTAATCGGAATGACAATGGGATTGTTCTTACTGTAGGTACCTGTCGAGACCTGGCGTTTGAGCGCCTCTTTATAGGTGCGACGAAAGTGCTTAAGCGATTCGGGCCCAGTGGTCCGAATGCCCGTGTAGCGATCTTTGTGCGCCGTTATCTTCTCGCTGCCCTTCGGCTCGATTCGCGGCAGCGAAAGCTCTTCCCCTAGAATCTCTGCGAGTTCTTCTAACGAGACATCGACCTCGAGGGCGTGCTCACCCGGTTTATCTCCGGCTTCGCCTGGCCCTCCAGGCCCATCCTCGCCATCTTTGCCAAGCGAATCGCCAACCTCGCCATCGCCTTGGCCAACGCCACCCTGCTGCTTGCCGCCGTGCTTAAAGCGCGGAATATCGACACTGGGCAGTGGGATCGAGACAGTGTCCTTGCCCTTGCGAGCCACCATCTCCCCATTGCTGATGTACTTGCGCAGATTGTCTTTGATCTTTCCGCGAATGATCTTTCGAAATCTGCGTTGGTCCAGGTCGATCTTTTGGCTCATTAAATAACTACCTCCGACGACTCCCCATGCGCATTTACAATGCAAACGGAGCCGCCCTTGGCTTTTCCACGCACGCACAAATCCAAGATGCCGAGGGCGCGTGAAAGCACGCCCACAGCATCGTCCGTGTCCAACTCAACACAGAGCGACGCAAGAAGCTGCGCCGCTGTGTTGTTGAGTTCTACGGAAACCGAACCAACGCCCTTCGGATCCATACCGGGCTACTCCTTCACCGCACCGCGGGCAAAGATCGAGGCTACGAAGTTGAGCACATCGGTCGCCGAGACTTCGTCGTAGCCAAAGTTCTTGATGAGCCTCTGCTTTACAACATCGATCTTCTCTTGGGTCTCGCGGTCCACAACATTGGAGACAAGCGAGGTGAGCTTGATCGAATCTTTTTGGTCTTCGAAGAGCTTTGACTCGAGTGCCTTGCGAAGCCTCTCATTCGTCTTGTAGTCGAACGAGCGGCCCTCGATTGCCAGCGCACCAATGTAGTTCATGATCTCCCGGCGGAAATCGTCCTTCCGGCTCTCCGGAATGTCGATCTTCTCTTCCACCGAGCGCATCAGCCTCTCATCCGGTTCTTCGTCTTGCCCGGTGTACGGGTTTTTGACCTTCTCCTTCTGCGTGTACGCCTTCACGTTGTCGATGTAGTTTGAACAGAGCTTGGCGATGGCATCTTCGTCCGCCGAAATCGCCCGGCGCACTTCGTCTTTAACGATGTCTTCGTACTCTTGTTTTACAACGCTCAAGAGTTCGAGATAGCGCTGCCGCTCATCCTCATTTGAAATGAGGGTGTGATGACGCAACCCAGATTCCAACTCGTTTAGAACCATAAAGGGGTTAATCGATGTGCCGTCCTTCTCCGATACCAAGGCATTCGAAATCTTGTCTTGGATGTAGCGCGGAGAAATGCCATCGAGCCCTTCTCGATTGGACTCTTTGCGAAGCTCTTTGATGTTGTCTTGGGTAAAGCCTGGCAAGAGCTTGCCGTCGTAGAGCTTGGCTTTTTGCAAGACGCTGAGGTTTTGCTTCTTGGGATCTTCGAGCCTTGATAAAACGGCCCAAAGCGCCGCAACGTAGAGCGTGTGCGGAGCCACGTGCATGCCCACCCGCTCGCTAGTGTAGGCCTTTTCGTAGATCTTGATCTCTTCGGAGACCCGCGAGATGTACGGAATATCCACTTTAACGGTTCGATCGCGAAGCGCCTCCATGAACTCATTGCTCACAAGCTTGCGGTATTCCGCCTCGTTTGTGTGGCCGATGATGACTTCGTCAATCTCGGTCTGAGCAAACTTCTTAGGCTTGATCTTGTGCTCTTGCGTCGCCCCCAAGAGGTCGTACAAGAACGCGACTTCAAGCTTTAGAATCTCGACGAATTCGATGATGCCGCGATTGGCAACGTTAAACTCGCCATCAAAGTTGAATGCGCGCGGATCGGAATCGGATCCAAACTCGGCGATCTTTCGATAGTTGATGTCACCTGTAAGCTCGGTCGAGTCTTGGTTCTTCTCGTCTTTTGGTTGAAACGTGCCAATGCCAACTCGGTCTTGCTCACTTAGGATGAGTCGCTTGACGCGAACATGCTCCATGACCTTCTCGAAGTTGCCTTTGTAGTGCTCCATCAGCTCGCGGAAAATCCAACGGCATGCCGGGTTTACATCGCCAACCACTTTAATGCGGTGGTCATCGTTGCCAAGGGCGAGTTTGCGAAAGGCATCGGCGCGCCACTCTTCGGGAATGAGCCGCAGCGGTTCGTCGTGCATCGGGCAGTCGAATACCGCTTCGCCACCAGAGAGACTCTGCAGCTCTTCGGGAAGCACCCAAGAGTAGGTGTACAAAGCGCCCTCAGCGGTGCGCGAGTACTCCTCGATGCCCAACTTTAGGAGCCGAGCGATTGTGGACTTTGCCGAACCAACAGGCCCGTGCAAAAGAATCACGCGCTTCTCGGTGCCATAGCCATGGGCCGCACTCTTAAGAACGCTCATCAGACGCATAAGCGGAACGTCCAAGCCAAAGACCGCATCGGCACCGCCGTGAGCTTCGTCTCGAAAGAACTTATAGCTTATAAGCTTCTTCTTATTATCGATGTACTCCTCGACACCGTGCGAGAGCACCATGTCGAACATTCGTTGATACGCGTTGCGAGTGACCTTGGGGTTTTTCTTAACCAACTCTAGGTAGTCACTAAAGGAACCTTCCCAGTGAAGATCCTCATACTCCTTATAGTCCTGCAACTCCGCGATCTGACCAACCAGACTCATTGCGTCCCTCTTCCCCGGTAGAAAGTTAATATGTCTACCAACTTTAGCACGGCTTCCATCCTGTGAGCAGGACTGCCATCACCTTGTGTCGTCATTCACCTCGCGAGACATGGCGCACTGCACAGCGGCAATTTTATAGCGGCAATTTTCTGGCTGCGGCAGCTAGCGGTTGCGTATATACTTATCCACGTTGCGCTCGTGCTCGGCCCGGGTCTTTGCAAATGCGTGGGTTCTAGAATCCATCGCAACAAAGAAGAAGTAGCCGGTCCCATCGGGCGTCATGACGGCCTTCATTGCCGACGCTCCTGGGCTGCAAATCGGTCCCGGTGGGAGCCCCTCATGCTGGTAGGTATTGTACAGGTTCTCGGCATCATCAAGCTGCTTGCGACGAAGCCTATCGGTCTTGTCCCAGTCTTGGCAGCCCGCCGACTTCTTGGTTGGCACCATGCAGCCGTAGCGAATGGTCGGATCGGTATCGAGCCGGTGCGGAACAAACTTAGGCGAGGTGAGTCGGTTCATAAAGACCTGAGCGATGCGCGGTCGCTCCTCGGCCGAGACCGCCTCTTTCTCGACAATCGAGGCCATAATAAGAAACTCTCGATCGCTCCAGCCAAGCTCTTCCCGAACCTTTGCGAACTCCTTGTCATTGGCTCGCCTTAGCCTGTCCCAAACCACCCGATGCTGTTTCACCATGGTTTTTAAAACGAGCTTTGGGCTCGAAGGAACTTGGAAGTTGTAGGTATCGGGGAAGAGGTAGCCATCGATGGTCTCGCCTTCGATGCCGTGCTCCTGCAAAAACTCGGTGTCTCGTGCAAGCCCTTCCAACGCCTGAGCGTCGGCGATGCCAGCTTCTTCATACAAGGCAAAGACCTCAAGCATGTTGAGCCCCTCTTGAATCGTGATTCGAGCGGTGACCTCTTTGACGCCTTCGAGAAGTTTGTCGACAACTTCTTTTGGAGTCATGTCGTCGGTAAGCACGTAATTGCCACTTCGGACCTTTGTCGTGACGCCTCGGCGCATGCCGTAAAAGCGAAACCACCTGGGCTTTTCAATCACGCCAACGTCCGCAAGGCGCTCGGCGATTTTGGGGAAGCTCATGCCCCGCTCAATCTCGACGGTGATTGCCTGGCCAGTGCCTTTGCGGGCCTCGTGCGGATAGGCCATGGCTACCGTGTAGGCGTAGTACCCAACTGCGCCCAACACGAGGAGCGTGCAGACTACAATCCCACCGGCGATTCGAAAGCTGCGCTTGGACATGAACTGATTTCCCGAGGTGGGAACGGAGAAGTTTAGCTGGAAGGTCGGTTGGCGTCGAGCCAGCCCTGCAAGATGTACGCAGCAGCTTGTTTGTCCACAACCTTCTTGCGCTTTGCTCGTGACATATCGGCGTCGATGAGCACACGCTCGACAGCGGCCGTTGAAAAGCGCTCATCCCATTCGTGAACCGGGATGCCGTCGCCAAAATGCGCTGCCAACGCCTGAATTAGCACCTGAACACGCCGAGCGCGATGGCCGACCTTGCCCGAGAGCTCGAGTGGGAGCCCGACGACAATCGCGATGACTTCGTGCTCGTTTACCAGGGCCTCGACAGCCGCCACATCTTTAACAGTCCCAGCCCTAGGCAAAACCAGCAGCGGGTGCGCGGCAATGCCAAGGCCATCAGACAAGGCGATCCCGATCGTCTTTGTTCCAACATCAAGGCCTAGGCTTCGCACGCCCGCAGCATACACCGCCTTGGCCTTGGCTGTCGGGCAGCGGTGGTTTCGCGACGGCCTAGGCCCTCGTCGCCGGCTCCAAAAGTCGCAACCCATCCGCTTCGAGTTGGGCTTGGGCACCAAAGGGGAAGGCTCGATTTTGCTCGCCATGACCAACCGAGAGCCCGGCCCCACAGGCAAGCCCGGCTGTGCGCAGCCGCTCTTGCACCACAGCCACTGGGTTCAATTCGCTATCACTGGTTTCTTGGCACAACGTAAAGTCGCCCAAGATTACCGCTGTCGCCTCACTAAGAACTATTCCATTTTTCTGTGCGAGCAATTGAGTAAGGTAGCGATCGAGTGCGTAGGGACGCTCGCCCACATCTTCGAGAATACAAATGGCATCGCGAAGGTCAGGCGCCCAAGTTGTTCCGCAGGAGTGTGCAAGCAAGCTAAGATTTCCTCCGATAAGGCGGCCGTGGCGAGGCGCCCCATCCCCCACGCACGGGAGCACAGTTCCGATACCTTTTCCCGCAAGCAGCTCCAGTACCCACGAGACATCGCCCTCGCATAGTTCGCCAAGTTGGGTAAGTACGGGCCCGTGAATTGAGCGGACTCCGTGCTTGGCAGCCCAGCACAGCAAGACGGTCACATCGGAGAAGCCAACAATGGGCACAGGATCGGCCACAAACGCTGCCGCATCCAAGTCATCGACGATTCGCGAGCAGCCGTAGCCGCCGCGCGCTGCCCAAATGGCGCGCACATCAGGATTTTGCACCGCAGCATTGAACTCCTCGGTCCGCCTGGCATCGCTCCCCGCCAAGAAGTTCTCGCACCTATGGATATCCGGCGATACGAGCAGCTTGTAATGCTTCTCGAGCCGGCGCAGACCAGGACCTAACCTTTCGAGTGGCACCGGCCCAGCGGGCGCCACAACCGCGATGGTATCGCCTGGGCGAAGAGCGGGCGGTGCAATTAGCTGTGGCGACATTCACGCGAGCATAGCAAAGCGCTAGCGTGGCCGACCTTGGGCAATCCACGACTCGACAAGCTGAATCTGCTCGGCGCTCATCGAAGGAAATCCAAGTGGCATGCCAACCTGCGAATCGCTTTGATGCCCGCGCTCTTCCGCTCGCCTTGTGAGCATCACCGAAAGCAGTAGAGAAATGCCTTCGTCGTTTTTGGCAAAGACACTTCGCTTGCGTCCATCTGGGCCAAACGAGCCCGAGCGAATTGCCTCGTACGAACTCACATCAAAGCCCTTTGCAGCGTAGCCAAATCCGCCGGTGTTGCCTGCGCCGCCATCGCCCATAGCAAGGTCGGCCGACGAGTGGCAATGCCAACACACCTTTTTAAAGACGCCTGCAAACACTTCATCCCAACCAACCTCGCGCTCCAAAACTGGCAAGCGCTCGGCAATTGGTGCAAGAGATGGGGGTTTTTCTGATGACGTCCAAAGAAAGGCAGCGATGCTTGTCGCCTGGCTCTCGGTGAGTTTGAAGTTTGGCATGAGGGTTTCAGGATCCAAGCTCTGTGGATTCATAAGCCACGTTACGAGATTGCCCGATTGAAACCGCATGCGGGTGAGCGAGAGGTCTGGCGCGAGAGCCAAAGCGTCGGCCGTTGGGGTCGCACCACCAGCGTAGCTTCGAGGCATGGCAGGCAAACTGCCCAAGGCGTGACAGGCATTGCAGGTGAACTCTTCAAAGAGTTTGGCGCCCCGCCCTGCGGCTTCGCTAGAAAAACTCTGAGACTTGGCCTGCATCGGAATCAGAGCATTGGACAGCGCCAAGGCCTCGGATTCTGAGATCGGCAGCCGCGGCATGCTCGCGGGCAAGCCAGGGCGAACTTTGTGGGGTTTGCGAAGAAACTCGGCAACCCAAGTTGTAGTCAATTTCTTGCCAACATTCGCCAAACTGGGCGCAACGGGGAGGCTCGCCAAGTTGCCTTGCCAGGCAGCGAGGTTTTCGGGCGAGGCATCCAGCTCACCAGCGAGAATTTTGCGATGACACCCAACGCACTGCTTCTCGAGGGGCGGCTCTGCAAGCCCGGTCCCGGTGTGACAGCGATTGCATTCGAACCGCGCTAGCAACGCCGCACCTTCCGAAGAGAGCTGCGCGGTTTCGATTGCTGGCGACGGTGCTGGGGGCGTATCGGCAGCCCCTTCGCTCGCATCCTTGCAGCCCAAAAGAAGGGCCGCCGAGAACAAGAGCCACAAGAAACGTGATCGCAAGCGGCCTACTTCTTAGATCCGCTGCCGCTTACGACGCCTTTGGGCGACGACGAGTTTCCAAGGAAACCACCAACCACAGCGCGAGATCGTTTGCTGCGCGGCTTTTTAACGACCTTTGGAGTGAGCGAGCACACAGCCTTGTGCTTTGTCATCTTTAGGCAACTGGCAACAGCCTTGTCTGCGGCGGCCTTCTCGCCGGCCTCAGAAAGCAGCTGAGCGAGCACCGTATAACTCTGAGCCTCCGGCATGAGATCACGCTCTGCGAGATCTTCTAATGTTGCTCGCGCTTTGGCAGCGGTTTTGCCAGAAAGTGCGAGTGCTTCGGCGTGGCGCGAGACTAAGAGAGGATCTTCTGGCTTGTTCTTGAGCTCTTCGGCAAAGAAGCGGGTCGACGCATCGATGCGATACTTGGCGACTTTGGCACGGCGCAGGCCTGCCGTGTGATTCACCATCGACGCCTTCTTGCGCAGCCGTTTATCGCTAAATTGATACGTGTCGGGCGACACAAGGCGCTCGGCCTTAGCAATGTCACCTTTTGCGAGCAGCCGCTCGGCGTTTGCAATTTGCTTTACTGCATCATCGCCCTCAACTCGCATCGAGTTAATGCAGGCAACTGCCACAGAAGGACCAGCAAGGGCAAAACTAAGAATCAGGGCTACTCGCAATTTCATTCGTAATCTCCAATTTGTGCGCCACGTCTGTCCGCGGCTGTGGGTTGGTACGCACTGCACACCGAAGAGTTCTATTTGTTGCGAGTCGTACGCCGTCGACGACGCTTTTTCTTCCCTTTTGCGGGAGTCTCGGCTGCAGCAGAAGCTTCTTCTTCCTTGGCTTTTGTCTCCTTCGCCTTGGCCTCTTTTGCCTCTGCAACCTCTTCGGGCGTCACGACATCCATCACATCGGTGTCGGGCCCATCGGACTCCTTGGCCTGCTTGGGCTCCGCAGATTGTTCGGCCCCGGACGCTGCCGACGCTGCCGACGCTTCGGAGATGTTGCCACGCCACCAAGCTTGGGCAGCGCCATCGAGCGCAGCGGCCCCGACGAACATGCCAGCAGGTCTCTCGGTCCCAGCGACCTGCTCACTCACGCGGGCTACCTGAACGGGTATTTTGAGATCCTCATCGATGCAGAGCACGACACTTGAGCCAACGGGCATCGGTTGTGGGCACTGAACATAGGCTTGGGACTCGCTAAACTCCTGCATGCAGAGCTGGCTTCCCAATTCGATGCCTTGGTACTGGAGGGTCACATACACATCTTCTGGCATGTTCGAAGGGTACCTTGCCTCGCCTGGCAAGCGCGAGAAGATGAACAACAGTCACACTACCAGCTGTTGCCAGAGCCCGTGCCCGCGCACACATCTTGCTGTAGCCAATACGAACACTCCCATGCCCCGAGGCGTGAACCTCTGTTAACACGCAACCCTCACAGATTTCTGAGGCGGCGTGGGGGCGCGACAGCGTGAGGTTTCTGCCACATTCTGCAGCTGGTGAAGAAAGCGTGCAAACCGCCAAAACCCCGACGCTTCTGTCAGTCTTTGCTCACTTTTGACAAAAACGACCTTGGCCAATGCCGCCAAACCGCCTGATTGTTCAACAAATACGATCTCTTTGCCAAGGTGGCACGGTGCATGCTTAGTCTCAGGACATGATGCCGACCCTAGATAAAAACGTTGGAGGAACAATGCTCAAAAACGCTTTGATGATTACCGCCCTCGCCTTCTTTTCGACAGCCCTTGCCGGTTGTCACCTCTACTTCGAGGATGATGGTGATAGCGCCCGCCCGGGTTACACCTATTGCGACGAAACAGGTTGCTACGAGTGTGACGACTGGGGCTGCTACCCCGGTGATGGCCGCGGCGAGCCCGGCTGGACCTGCACGAGCAACTACGATTGCGCTGGCGGTTGTTACTGCAGCGATGACGGTTTCTGCGAAGAAGCTGGATTCTGTTCAAACGACTCTGAATGCGCCCCTGGATTTGAGTGCGATGACCGCGCTAGCTGCGTTCCCGAAGGAAGCACCGACGTTTGTACCTCTGATGCTTCTTGCCCGAGCGGAAGCTTCTGCGACGAGCAAAGCGGCGCTTGTGTAGGTTCTTGGACCTGCGACGATGGCGCTCCTGGTGCCGACGAGTCCTGCGGAATGGGATTTGAGTGCGACGAGCGAAACACCTGTGTTCCACAACCTTGTAGCGACGACGGCATGTGCCAAGAAGGCTGCTACTGCGATGAAGCTGCCGGCGACTGCATCGAAACTGCAACTTGCGACGCAAGCGGTGGCTGCTTCGGCGACCTTGTCTGCGACCTCGACCGCAACACTTGTGTTCCACCGGACGAGATTGGCCCAACCTGCCAAGGTGATGTCGACTGCGCACTTGCTGCTCCTGTCTGCCCAGTGGGTTCGACTCCAGCAATTGAGAGCGGCTGCTACACCGGAGCTTGTATGGCCAAGACCGATTGCCCAGACGGCGCTCCATTCGAGTGCAGCGACCTAAACAACGACGAGAACGCATGTATCGGCGACAACAGCTGCAGCACGGTTTACAAAGGCGTCAACTGCACGTCACCAGGCGGTGACGAGTGCACCGGTGGCTCTGTCAACTGTACTTGCGAGTCCTTCGAATACGACTACTGCGAAGCGATCTAACGACTAGCGGCATCTCGCTAGACTGGTTCGACAGTCCCGGCCCATCCTCTTCGCGAGGGTGGGCCGTTTTTCTTTGGTGGAACCTTCGGGGAGTTGCTCTCAACCCCGCAGAAATACTTCACTAACCGGCCACTTTCCAGGCTCGCAGGACGCGGAACACTGTGCTAGAACGCTGCCAGCGAGAGCGGCGCCTATATAGAAGTCATCCGGCGCCAGACGGCCGCTCTCCTCGCAAAAGGCAACCATGTCCATAATTTCGAAGATTTTCGGCAGCAAGAACGACCGCGAGCTCAAGAAGCTCAAGCCACTAGTCAGCCACATCGCGTCCTTTGGCGACGCAATGGAGGCCAGGAGCGACGACGAACTTAAGGCGCTAACGCCGATGTTCAAGGAGAAGCTCGACAACGGTGCAAGCCTTGACGACATCTTGCCGGAAGCATTCGCGATGACTCGCGAAGTCGCATGGCGCGTGATGCAAATGCGTCACTACGACGTGCAGATGGTTGGCGGCATCTTTCTTCACCGCGGTGTCATCGCAGAGATGCGAACTGGTGAGGGTAAGACGCTTACCGCAACAAGCCCCGTGTACCTCAACGCTCTTGAAGGACGCGGCGTCCACGTCGTTACCGTAAACGACTACCTCGCAGCTCGCGATGCGGAGTGGATGGGGCAAATCTACAAGTGGATGGGGCTCTCCGTTGGCGTGATTGTCCACGGCATTTCCGAACAAGAGCGCCAGGCTGCCTACAAAGCGGATGTCACCTACGGGCAGAACAGCGAATTTGGATTCGACTACCTGCGCGACAACATGAAGATGTCGCCGGACAAGATGGTGCAGCGCGGCCTTCGCTACGCAGTCATCGATGAGGTCGACTCGATTCTTATTGATGAGGCGCGTACTCCGCTCATCATTTCTGGACCGGCCGAGCAGAGCGCACAGTCCTACGAGAAGGTCGACAAGGTCGTGCCAAGGCTTAAGCGCGATATCGATTACACCGTTGACGAGAAGGCCCACTCGGCCATGCTTACCGACTCGGGTGTCGAAGCAGTTCAAGAGCTGCTCGAGCTTGAGAACTTGTACGACCCAGCCAACATCCAACTTAACCATCACGTTGGCCAAGCGCTTCGCGCACACACGCTCTACAAGCGCGATGTGAACTACCTAATCGACAACGGCAAGGTCGTCATCATCGATGACAATACCGGTCGTAAAATGGAAGGCCGCCGCTGGTCCGATGGTCTGCACCAGGCAATCGAGGCCAAAGAAGGCGTGACCATCGAAGAGGAGAACCAAACCCTCGCGACGGTGACCTACCAAAACTTCTTCCGCATGTACGACAAGCTCTCGGGCATGACGGGTACAGCCGATACCGAGGCTGCCGAATTCCATCACATCTACAAGCTCGAAGTGTTGGTGATTCCTACCAACAAGCCGCTTGTTCGAAACGATCAGCGCGACCTCATCTACAAGAACGAGAAGGGCAAATTTAAAGCCGTTTTCAAGGACATCACCCAGTGCCACGAGAAGGGCCAACCGGTTCTTGTCGGTACAACCTCAGTCGAGAAGTCGGAGGTCATCGCTTCGCTACTTCGCAAGCAGAACATCCCCTTCGAGGTGCTAAACGCCAAGCAGCACGAGCGCGAAGCTACGGTTGTTGCCCAAGCGGGTCGCAAAGGCGCCATCACGATTTCGACCAACATGGCTGGTCGCGGTACCGACATTGTTCTCGGTGGCAACGCCGAGGTCATGGCCGAGGACGCGTTGAAAGAAGAAGGTGACGAGGGCAACGAGGAGCGACTTGCCGAACTCATCGAGAAATTCGAAGCCGAGTGCGATGCCGAGCGAGAAGAAGTTCTTGCAGCCGGTGGCCTTCGCGTTATCGGCACCGAGCGACACGAATCGCGTCGTATCGATAACCAGCTTCGCGGTCGTGCCGGCCGTCAAGGTGATGTCGGTGCCTCGCGTTTCTACCTTAGCCTTGAGGATGACCTCTTGCGCATCTTCATGGGCGAGAAAGTCGCAGCCATGATGGAGCGTCTCGGCTTTGAAGAGGACATCCCAATCGAGAGCGGCATGGTGACCAAGTCGATTGAGAACGCACAGAAGAAGGTTGAGGGGCACAACTTCGACCAACGTAAGAACGTTCTTGAGTACGACGACGTGATGAACCAACAGCGAAAGACCATTTACGGCCTTCGCAACCAAGTTCTTCGCGGCCAGTACATTCCCAATACCACCGACGACGATGGCAATCCGTTGCCTGCCGAAGAGATTGAAGAGCCGCCAACCGTAAGTGCGGATTGGACCGTCGAGAGTCTCACCAAAGATCTTCACGAGGAGATCGAAAAGATGGTGAAGAATGGTTTGGCAAAGAAAGCCGAGAATGAAGAGATTGCTAAGAACAATCCCTTGGCCGAGCTTGTCCCGGTCTGGCACGCGATGCGCTCTGAGATTTGGAGGCAAACCGGTGCTTGGCTTGAAGATCTTGACCGCCAATACAAACGACTTGACAGTGGGAAACTCGACGAGAAAGAGTTTCTTGAGTGGATCATTGATCTCGTTGCGAGATCGCTGATTCAGCAACGAGAACGCCTCTACGACCTTAGCGATACGCTTATTGCCGACATCATCGAAGAGCAGTGTCCGCCAGACTCGCACATCGATGATTGGGACTTCGACGCGATTGACGAAGCGATGTCGACGCAGTTCAACAGCAAGATTAAGGTTGCTCGCAAGAACGTCGATCAGCAGGTGATTGCGGAGAGTACCTGGGAGCAAGTGGAAGTCATTCTCGAGAAGCGCCTAAAGGACCTTGGACGCCCTTGGCTCATGTACTTCGCTCGTCACTTCCACCTAGAAGAGACCGACAACCAGTGGATTGAGCACCTCAAGAACATGGATACCTTGCGCGAGGGCATTGGTCTTCGTGGCTATGGCCAGAAGGACCCAAAGAAAGAGTACAAGCGCGAAGGCTTTGAACTCTTCTCGCTAATGATGAAGAACATCCAGCACAACACGGGGGAGAACGTCTTCCGAGTGCAGATTCGTCAAGAAGAAGAGGTCATTCCAAGCCTTCAGCAATCGCGCGGCCGCGAGGTGCACGAGAACCACGCAGGTGACGACGACTACAATGAGGACGAAGAGCAGCAAGCGGATGCAGGCGGTGCAGAGGCTGTGAAACAAGTTCGTCGTGAACGACCCAAAATTGGCCGCAACGACCCATGTCACTGTGGCAGCGGCAAGAAGTACAAGAAGTGCCACGGCCGCGAAGGCAGCACAGCGACCCTCTAGAACGACTCGATTTCTAACTTGAGGTCGACGGCAGCGTTCTAACGAGCGCTGCCGTTTCTCGTTTGCTCCAACGAACTCGTCAGCCTGCAGTTCACTTCCGGAGGCGATTTTAGCTCGCTGGCAGGCCTTCCCAGGTCTTGGCCTGGCAGCCAACAACATTAGGCCCAGGAGCAAGAAATGCCGAGACTCTGACGATCGATCGTCAGAACCACCGACGCCTTGGATCCCTCTTACAGCTAAGCCACTGAATACTTGAAGGATTTACTTTGGCCCCACCCTTGCTTTTATCGGTGGCATGGGCAGGAGCAAACATGGCTGAAGAAGAGATTGACGAAGATTTAGGAGCGTCGGAGGCACAGAAGTCCTCCAAGATCGTCTCCCTTTTGTTGTTCGTTAACATCTTGGTTAGCGGGGCAGCTCTTTTCAAGATCATGGGCCTACCGTCCGAACCCGTTATCGTAAACACCATTTCCGCGGGAGATGCGGAAGATGATAGCGACCCAGAGGCTCCTGGCCCGATTCACTCTTTTGATGCCTTTCTCGTAAATCTAAACGAGGCGGGCGGCGGACGATTTCTTCGCGTAACCGTCGAACTTGAACTCAAGAATGAAGACGGACTTGCCGACTTGGTGGCCAATGAGCGAAAAGTTAAAGACGAACTTTTGCGTTTCCTCAGCAACTTGCGGGTTGAAGAAACCCTTGGCGAAACCAACCGCCTTCGCATCCGCGACGGCATCATTTCCAGGCTCAACATCCTCTTAGACGACGAAGACCTTGTCAAAAGCGCCTACTTTCCCGATTTCGTAGTGCAGTAATAATGACTGCACACACCAAAAGAACTTATCGACCCAACCGCTGCTTCACTCTGACTAGCCATCGGAGCTCTGCACCCTGGGGACAGGCGTCTCCTCTGCAATTTGACGCCTGTCCTCTCTTTCTACGGCTTCACTCCGATTAGCCATCGGAGCTCTGCACCCTGGGAACAGGCGTCCTCCTCTGCAATTGGACGTCTGTTCCTTCTTTTCGTTTCGGCACAAAAAAATGAAAAAGGACCTGCCCTCGAAATTTAGGCGCACCTCAAGCAGCCAACTCGAGTCGCACCTACGAGGGCAGGTATCCAGCGCATCCGCAACCATCCGGGCTGCATGCTTCACTCCGACTAACCGGATGGTCTACAGATACGCTCTAGTAAACTTTTGGATGTAGCTCGACCGAGCAGCAGTGCCGAGGCAGACACCGGCTGGCAATCGCTATCTAGGACTTGTTCTTAAAGAACAGGCTATTGGTAGGCGCGTTGGGCTTGTCGGGCTCGTTGCCCTGCCAGCCGTCGCCTAGCCATTTCGCCCCGAGCGCGCTCGAGAGCGCTCTCCCACTGGCGGTCTCGAAGGCTGAGAAGGTCGCGAATCTGGCGGCATTTCTCGTTGCCGCGAAGCAACTCGGTGTTGTCTCGAAGTAGCATCTTAAGAATCGTGAGTTCGGCTTCTCGCTCACTCATCAGGCACGTTGCCTGAGCGATAATTTCCGAAGCGTCAAGCTCGGGTGCTGGTTCGGGCGTTAGCGCAAGGAGTCTCTCAAAGGTACTCTCTGCCTGCTCGATGGGCGTTCTACCCGTTGGCACGATTTGCCTCCAAGAACGCCTCGCGAAGTTGAATCATGACAGCGCTCGCTTGGTCGAGAAGCGCCCCATTGTTGTGGATATTCGCCTGTGACAAGGAATCTAAGACATAGTCGTAGAGAGCGGCTAGGTTGCCGCACAAGTCCGGTGCGAGTTCGTGGTCCAAAGCTGCAACCAACTCCATGATGATTTGGTTGCCGTGGTTGATTGCTGCAGCCTTGGCCGCGACATTCCCCCCCGAGATTGCGCTCTTTGCGTCGTCGCAATCTCGTACGAAACGAAGGTACAGTTTGTCGAGGATCTGAGCCTTGGATGAGGACTCGAGATCAACTTGCTTATAAGCTTTGGCTGCGCGTGCGTACATATATCTCCTAGAACCCTATTGCGCCCAAAAACGACTGTTGCGAATTGAGCTGTGACATCGCTTGTTCAAGAGCGGCGAATTGCCGATTGAGTTGTTCCCCCAGAGCAGCAGCACTCTGTTGGATTCGCTCAATCTGAGTGTCGAAGACTTTGATGCGGCTGTTAAGCGACTCGGTCTTACTCGACAAAAGCCCGGTTGAGCTCTGTGTATATGTTTCGACCATATCTTGGAGAACTTTGGCCACGCCGTCATTTCCTCCGTCTCCTGCGAAGATATTGTCGATCGCCCGTGGGTCGGTCGAGAGGGTGTTATCGAGCTTAGTAGAGTCGATCGAGAGCTTGCCTGTGTTGTCCATCTCGATACCGAGAATGCCAAGCGAGGTTTGCCCCGTTCCATTGGCATAGTTCGTAGAGATATTGGCACCAAGAGTCCTCTGGAGCTGCCTAAGCGTCGAATCGCCAAAGAGGCTACTGCCGTCCTTGGTTGTTCCGTTGTACGTGAGCTCTTTGTTTACGACGTCGACAATCTTGTTATAGGAGTCGACAAACTCTTGTAGCTTTGTCTTGGTGCCTTCGGTGTCTTGGGTAACTTGAATGTTGGTATCGGCCTCGCCCACTTGCGTGAGACCCACCAGTTGCAAGCTGACGCCGGTGATCACATCCGTGACATCGTTGCTCGGTCGAGTAACGGCGACGCCGTTAATCGAGAACGCCGCGTCTTCCGGAGGAATCAACTCGGCGCCCCCAAGGGTTAACCCAAGTGCATCCCCCGACTCGCCAAAGGTAATGCCATTGGCAATACCGGTATCCTCTGACGTCACCATGATTCGATAATCGGTTCCATCAAAGAGCACGCTGGCTGTCGCCTTGGCATCGGAATTTGTAATGCGATCCGCTATCTCGTAAAGCGAATCCGAAGCGTCGTACGCAATGCTCACCAGAGGATCCGAGCCAACAGTGAGATCCAAAGTACCCGTGCCAACAACGCCCGCGTCGGGGGTGGCGTAGGTCTGAGATTGCGACGTTTGGTTCTTTGCGAGATTTGTTACTCGCATTGCAAAGTTTCCGGCGGTGGCTGCACCACTGCTGGTAACGACAACACGATTCTCGTTGGTGGTCTCAACCGACATCTGACGGATTTCATTCTTGGTACTAAAGCTCTCAAGCTTCGTATTCAAATCCTTCATGATGCTCGAGAGACTTCCAATCGTGGAAATCTGCCGTTCTGTATTGAACTTCCGCTCGTTGAACGTATCCGCTCTAGCGCTTTCAATACTGACAAGGGAATCAACAATCGACCCGGTATCGAGTCCTGAGGCGAGTCCTGAAAAGTTAATAGGCATATTGTCTTTCTCCTTGTCCACAAAAAGCGGCAGGCGCTAGCGAGGGTATTGCCCGCTAGCGCCTGTGAGCTATCCGATTAGCGCCAGTGCCGATGAAGGCAGGCTATTCGCCTGACTTAAAACCGAGATGCCGGCCTGAGAGAGGATTTGGTTCTTCGTCATGTCGGCAGCTTCTGAAGCTACGTCCACGTCTCGAATTCGCGAGTTCGCTGCACTGAGGTTCTCGTGTGCAACACCGAGGTTCGAGATGGTAATGGATGCACGGTTTTGAAATGCACCCACTTTTGCTCGAGCGGTTGAGAGCTGCTCGATGGCCGCATCAAAGGCACCGAGAGCGAGTTGCGAGTTGGTAGCGGTTGAGAGGCTAACGCCAGCGACAGTGAGCCCAGCCGAGCCAGCCGTGCCAAGCGTTGACGTTACCAATCGCGTGATGCTCATTGAGATCCGATCATTCGCCGTATTCTGAAAGCCGACCTGCATGGTGAGACCAGAAGATGCTGAGCCATCGAGAAGCTTCTGACCGTTGAATTCCGTGGTGTTCGAGATTCGATTTAGTTCTGCCGAGAGAGAATCGAATTCTGTATCGATGTAGCCTCTCTCGGTTGACCCAAGCGTTCCGTTCGCCGCTTGCACTGCAAGCTCACGCATACGAGTTACGATTCCCTGTTGCTCGTTCATCGAGCCCTCGGCCACTTGAGCCAGGGAGACAGCATCGTTCGCATTTCGACCAGCCTGTGCCAGTCCGCGAATATCCGCTTTGAGGTTCTCACTAATTCCCAGTCCCGCAGCATCATCTGATGCCGAGTTGATTCGAAGTCCCGAGGACAATCGACCAATGTTCTTGGCCATTGCTCCCTGTGATTTTGAAAGATTGCGTTGCGCCGACAAAGACGCGGTGTTCGTTAAAATTGACATTCCCATTGCTTCACTCCTGTTAATGGACCGCCGCCAAGCGGCCCTGTTCTCTGCAATGAGGTGGTTCGCCCAAGCTCAATTTCTTTTAAGGGCCCTGAGCGTTTTTTTTGCGATTTTCTCGATCGTGAAACTGACGCGCAAAAAAAAACGGCCTCGGTAGGTTTTGCACCCACCGAGGCCCGAACTGTCTAGCCGCTACTACTGTAGGAGCGATAGCGCTGCCGAAGGAAGCTGATTTGCCTGTCCCAAGATGGCGACGCCGGCCTGGCTTAGAATCTGGTTCTTTGTCATTTGCCCCGACTCGTAGGCAATATCCGCGTCGCGAATTCGCGAGTTTGCCGCTGAGAGGTTCTCGTGAGCAACTTCGAGATTGTTGATCGTGATGACAACGCGATTCTGAAGGGCACCGATGTTTGCTCGGGCTGTGGAGAGATTCTCGATGGCCCTGTCGAAGACGCTTAGTGCAATCTGTGCGTTGGTAGCGGTCGATAGACTCGCGCTGCCGATATGGAGCGAGCTTGAGCCAAGGGTCGATGTTGTGAGGCGACCGATGCTGAGAGTGAGGCGATCGTCGGCGGTATTGTTGATGCCAACTTGCATTGTGAGGCCAGCGGATGCTGAACCATCGAGCAGTTTCTGCCCACTCAACTCGGTTGTAGAGGAAATTCGATTGATCTCGGCGCGAAGCTGGTTGAACTCGGTCTGAATGTACCCTCGCTCCGTGTTGCCTAGGGTGCCGTTGGCTGACTGCATTGCCAGCTCTCGCATACGAGAAGCGATGCCCTGCAACTCGTTCATGGCGCCCTCGGCCACTTGCGTGATTGAGATAGCGTCGTTGGCATTTCGCTTGGCTTGTGTAATCGAACGGATGTCTGCTTTCAGGTTCTCCGAAATGCCAAGGCCGGCAGCGTCGTCGGCTGCGCGATTGATTCGAAGGCCCGAGGAAAGCCGTCCGATGCTTTGCTGAAGGTTTCGTTGTGTACTGCTCAAGTTGCGTTGAGCGAGAAGTGACGGAAGGTTTGTGACGATTGAGATTCCCATTTTTTATTTCTCCAAGGTAGCGTTGCAGGTGTGTGTCACTTACCTGGTTCGCCCGACACCGGCCTTCATGAAGGGCTTTACCCCTTTTTTTCAAGAAAATCATAAGTGCGCTAAACTGCTTGTACGACCTGAGCAATGCGCTCTGTAAGTGCTTGAGCTGTCTGAAGCGCTTGTGTGCTGAGAGCGAGTTCGGTGGCGGCTTTGATCGGATCGATCTCAACGGCCCGTTGGTGTATTTCTGAGAGCACGATCTCGAAGTCGGCGCTGGCGATTTCCGCCGCATCTAAAGAGCCCTGAAGCCCACCAATCTCTGCACGCCCCAGCGATACTTGATGAACTGCCTGCTCAAGTCCGCCAATCGCATTCTGGATGCCAGCTAAGTCGTCGGCAACCAATGCGTCGCGAAACTTGGTGAGTTCGTCAAAGATGTCCACTCCACTTGCGGCGGTAAAGAGTGTGCCCGTCACCGTAACCGCAAGGCGACTGCCCTCGGCAGCTTCGATGGTTCGCGCATTCGTATCGCCCTGATACACGCCGGCCGCATCGAAAGGCGGGTTCTCGCCGCGGCTACCCGCTAAGAGATATTCTCCGTCACTACCGCGGGTATTCGCTGCGACCAGAGCCGCATCCAACAGAGCGGTAACTTCTTTTGATGTCGCCAAGCGACTTTCTGCGTTTTGGGCTCCGTTGGCGGCGAGAACGGCAAGTTCGCGCGATCGACTTACGACTTCGCCAACCGAACTAAACGCGCGCTCCGATTCTGAAAGCCTAGAGTTTGACGAACCAATCGCCTGCTCTCGCAGCTCCCCAACCTGGAGGCGAAGCTCTGCTCGGCGACCGGCAGCCCAGCGAGCTGGATCGTCAGACGGCTTCGCAACGTCAAGCCCAGTTGATACTGGGTCGGACGCGGCAGCAACTCGCTCACGTGCTTTGGCGACCTGTGAGGCCGCTTGCACGAGCATTCTACGTTCTGTGATGCGCATCGGGGTCCTTTCTCGTCAGGCGACTAGAGCCTGTCGATCATCTCACCTAAGAGTTGGTCGATCGTTTGAACGAATGTCATGTTGGCTTCAGCGGCATGCTGAAACTGTGAGAGCCGATTGAGTTCTTCCTCGAGGCTCACCCCCGAAACGGAGTCGCGCAACGCTTCGATACCGTTGCGTTGCGCGTCTTGAACTTTTTGGTCGACGACTGCCGAGCGGACTTCTTGGCCAACGTTGCTGATAAAGCCAATCGACTCTTCGACAAAGGTTCGCGTGCCGCCGCTCGCAAGCAGAGCATTGTTTGCGTCGAGAAGGGCGAGCATGCCGCCGTTGTCGCCAGTTGCTCCGCCCAAGGTCGCAGAGGCGAGAAGGCCCGAATCGGCTGCAAGCGCAGCATCGAGATTAAAGTTCTTTGCGGCCCCAGCAACGGTCAATGGCTCGTCAAATAGGTTTTGCCCGGTGCCGCCGGCAAGCCCCTGGCCCGCTCGGTGAATTGCGTTGAGACTGGTCGAGACATCAAAGGCGAGTTGATCAATCTGATCGACAACTTCGGTGGTGATGGTGTCGCGAAAGTGAATACCTGCACCAATTTCGCCAGAGGAAATCTGTGCTGTGATGTCGAGGCGGTGTTGGCCATCGACAACTTCGATCCGCGAGAAGCCACCAAGCAGCGCATCTGGTGTGGTCTCTAGCGTTGCAGCGCGATTGCCGTCGACAAGGACACTTCCATTGTCTAATAGGTAGCGCATTTGCCCATCACCATCGATGCGAGCTTTGCCACCGACAAGCTCAGAGAGCTGCAGGGCATACTGCTCGCGTTGATCCAACAAGACCGGGTCGCTCTGCAGTTGAATCGCTGTGTTGAGGTTGGCGATTTCTTGCATAATCTCGCTTGCATTGGCTGCGGAGCCGCGAATGCGATCGTCGGCATCGCCTTGTGCTCGCTCGATCTCGACCGCCTGTCGCTGAAATGCGGATGCAAGGTCTTTTGCGGCAACCACTGCAGCGTCCCGCAACTGTGGATCGAGCGGCGAAGACGCAACGTTGTTAAGGGTTCCGAAAAGTTCTCCCAAGCCGGATGGGATATCGCCCTCGGCCGCAGTCATCACGCCCTCGAGATCCAAAAGCACCGATGAGAGTCGATCGAAGTATCCCGAGGAACCACCAACATCCCGCTGGCGTCCTGCGAGCAGTTCATCACCGACTCTAAGAGGATCACCAAAGGTGACACCTCCGTAGACCGGGCTCCCGATGTTTGAGCGCAGATCAACGCGTTGGCGGGAATAGCCTTCGGTATTTACATTGGCCGAGTTGTTAGCGGCCGTAGCAATCCCTGCGTTTTGCGCTTGAATCGCACTGCCTCCCATATCGAGGAGGCCAAATAAGCTGGACATGTTGAACTCTCAGTCAGATCGACGTAGTTGAAGATCGCCGGGTTGGGCCCACTGTGCGTGCACGGTTGTCGTAACCTTGCACCCTAGAGTCCACCCCGAGTTTGGCCGTAATCGCCGCAATTGCTTCACCCAGTAACGCCGAGTTGGCGTAGATCATCGCTCTAACTTGCCCAGCTGCGAGAGAAACGCGCGCCTTTGCATCACGCATTTCTTCGCTTGTAGACGCAACAGAGCCGGATTTATCCTGCCCTGTTAGCGCTTCTAGCTGGCCAACAAGCTCTCGCTTGTCGCCATCAAGACCCGTTACGACTTCGATGTCGAAACGCGCCACCGCTTGTAGCTCTTGTTCTAGAACGTCAAAGAGACGCGCCAGAAGAGCTTCCGCCTTTACCAATGAGTCGAGGTCCTGCCCCGCACTCCATGAGGCGGAGAGATTCATTCCGCTCCCGATCGGGCAATCTCATCCCCGAGGATATTCGAAGCGAGCTTCTTGTAGTCGACAGCATATTCGTTGTTTTGCAACTGCTGTCGAACTTCATCGAGACGTGCTTGAATCTCGGGGCTAATAGAAGATGTGCTTCCCGCTGAAAGTGTGCGAGCACTACTTCCCAGCGAGACGACATCGCCCTTGTTGCCGACAGCTCCGGCGCTTTCGCCTTTGGTATCGGCCTTGGATGTCTTTGCGTCACGCTCGGCAGCGTCGCTCCGATTTACCCCTGGTTGTCTTGGTCCTTGAATTCGCATAAATCTGCTCCCTTAGTCTATCGATCGGCCGCATTGCCGCCGTCTTGAGGACTATTCCGATATTTTTTCGAGGCCGTGAATTTCGCCTTTAGGATCAATGGCTTTGCCGGCACGCCGAACTTCGAAATGTAAGTGCGCTCCGGTCACTCGACCGGTTTCTCCGACTTTGCCGACGATTTCACCGGCAGCAACTTGCTGGCCAACCTTCACCGACATCGAGTCTAGGTGGGCATAGCGAGTCTCGAGCCCGCCGCCATGATCGACGACAACGATGTTGCCATAGGCTCCGGCTTGGCCGGCCCGCACCACAACACCCGGCCCCGAGACAGCGACCTTTGTGCCTTTTGCAGCCGCCAAGTCGATGCCTTCGTGAAAACTCTTAGCGCCCGTGACGGGATGGATGCGCTTTCCAAACTCGGAGCTCACCCGCGCTGTCACCGGTGCATGGCGCAGATCGCTGCCACCGGATTGGTAGGCGCGCGCGTGAATTCGCGCCGCGCCAAGAGCCCGAGTCGCTTCGGCCGAGGGAGCGACTTCCGTCGATGAAGGATCGAGCTCAGCCGACATGACCTCGGCGATGCCAAAGCCTCCGCTCTTTGTAACGCTGGTTGCCATCGCCTCATCAAGCATGTCCTGAAACATCTTGCCCGCGTACCCACCACTGAGCATGCCCTCGTCGCCCACGGTCTTGCGCATCTCGGAGAGCATCTGGCGCACAAAGAACGCTTCGAGCTGTTGCCCTGCGTCTTTGGCGTCAGGCTCGCTGCTTGCGCGCGTCGTAAGATTGGGTTGCATTGGGTCAAGGGCTACGGTCATCGTCAAAACTCCTAAAGGATTTGAATCTCAGCTCGGAGGGCGCCTGCAGCTTTTAGCGCCTGAAAGATAGAAACGAGATCTCTTGGCTTGGCACCCAAGGCATTTAATGCCGCGGCAACATCGCCAACCGTGGTCGCATTCGGAATAACTCTCAAATCGCCCGGTGCCTCGTCAACCTGTAGCTTGGAATCCTTTTGCGCTGCTGCCGTCTCACCACCGGAGAGAATTCCGGGCTGCGAGATCTGAGTTCCTTCGGAGACTGTAATCGTGAGCGCCCCATGCGCCACGGCGACACTACTTAATGTCACACCGGCACCAACCACCACCGTGCCCGTTCTCTCATCAACAATGACTCGAGCCGGCACATCAGGCGTCGCGCGTATGGATTCGAGGGTTGCGATAAAGTGAACCGAGCGCGAGCGCCACTCGGGACGAATCTTGACGGTGACCGAGCCAGGATCGCGTACCACTGCAACTTCGCTTGAGAGCGTTGCGTCAATGGCCTTGGCGATGCGTGAGGCGGTTGTGAAATCGGGATCCTTTAGGAGCAGCACGACCTTGTCGGAGCGAAACACCGTGGGCGCTCCAACCTCGACCATGGCGCCATCGGGAATCCGGCCAGCGGTTGGGTGATTCTTTACGCTGCTCGAGCCCGATAGGCCCTTTACGGAGAAGCCGCCAGAGCTAAGCGCACCTTGGGCAATCGCGTAGGTTTTGCGATCCGGCCCTTTAAGAGGCGTTGCGATAAGCACGCCTCCCTGAAGGCTCTTCGCTTCTCCAGACGACGCCACCAAAACATCCATCTTCATGCCGGGCCTTGCAAACGGTGGCAACTCGGCAGTCACAAGCACAACGGCAACGTTCTTGGCTTTGACATCTCTTGACGAGACTCGAGTTCCAAGACGCTCTAGCAAGTTCGCCATGCTCTGCTTAACAAGGACGGAGCTTCCGCTATCGCCTGTACCACTTAGGCCGACAACGAGGCCGTAGCCCACGAGTTTGTTGGAACGAAAGCCTTCGATCTCGACGAGGTCTTTAAGGCGAGAAGCCTCCGAAGAACTCGGAACGAGAAGAACGAGAGCGATGACCGCGAGTAATAAGGTGCGCATATCAAATTCCTAGAAGGGCCAAACTTTGCCCATAGTGCGAGAGAGCCATCCCTGACGTTGCTGGTCGGAGATGTCGCCACGCCCGGTGTATTCAATCTCAGCTTCGGCAATTCGCGACGATGCGACAGAATTGTCTGCATCGATATCCATCGCCATCACGATGCCGCTAACGTAAATGTGATGTTCTTCGTTTCCGACCATCACAACCTTGCTGCCCTCGACGTAGAAGTCTCCATTGGGCATTACTTGGCGGACCCGAACCGGCAAGGTCGCCGTTAGGTTGCCCTGTCGACTCGACTGCCCGGTACCAGTGAACTTGGTCTCGCGTTGTGCCCCAAAGAGCGCCGTTGGATCAACGCTTGGGAATTTTTCTTGGAGCTTGGTCATCAGTCCAAAGGCACTTGGCACTGCGAAGCTCGAGTCATCTTTGCGCGCTAGGTTAGCGCTTGCGTTTTGCGACCCCGAATCGCGCTCGTCGATTCGAATTACAAGGATGTCACCTACGCGTCTTGCGACAGCATCTTCGTAGAGCCCGCTATCGCCTGGTGCGTACAAACTTCCCGGTGCACGTTTTGGTGCAGAAGCGTACTCGCCGGGGTTAAAGCGCCGCTTCTTTGGTCGATACGGAGCAATATGAGTTGTGCAACCTGCGAGGACAATGCCCGAGGCTACCGCCAAGGTGGCAGCCCATCGCAGGGCGCGCGGAGTGTTGGAAAAGAGAATCATCGAAGACCACCAAGCTCGACAAGGTCGGAACGAGTGAGTTTGCCTGAGAGCAATTTGCCGGCAACGCGAACACGAGTAGGAGAGCCAACCATGGTCTTGGTTTCCAAGACTCCACTTGTGGCCACAACAGCGCCACCTCGGCGCACAATAACGCGCACCTCGGTACCGCGAGCAATCGGCATAGGCATCGATACATCGCTATCGAGAAGTGCCTCACCGGCATTCATCGCCGAGACAACCCGAGAACCGAGAAGATACGATGGCTCGACCTGCAAGAGAGTCGCTTCGGTGCGAGGTCGCTCTTCAACTCGCAAATGCCCAGCTTCGATGATTGAGCCGGCCTCTAAATCGACAGCGGCCACAACCACTTTGCCAAGTTCGACAAGTTCGATGCGAGCCCAACCCTTTTTGATGCGACCGCTGCGTTTGTGCACCAAGACTTGGACGATGGAGCGGCCTTTGCGCGGTGTTTGCCGCCATTGCAAGGCCACGATGTCTTTGCTCGAACCGCGACGGCGAAGCGTATCGGGCACGGAGATCGAGGCAACAGCGAGCCCAGTTGGCAGCGTGCGTTTCACCTCGGCCATGACTTGTGCATCAAGACTCTTTGCAGGCTCGACCTTCACGCGGGATTTTGCCTGAGCGTCGCCCACAACAAGAGTGCAGCCAATCGCCAAGAGAATGGTGACAAGGCCACGCACTAGAGGTTTCCAGTTCTCTGGAGCATTTCGTCGGCAGCAGAAATCACTCGTGAGTTGATTTCGTAGGCACGTTGCCCAGAGATCAAGTCGATCATTTCTTCGACGACTTTGACGTTCGACATCTCCAGAGTGCCCTGAGCAAGACTTCCTGCGCCTTCTGCGCCGGCATTTGCCAAGACGACGGCACCCGAAGCAGCGGTCTCTCGATACAGTGTTTTACCGGTTGCTTGCAATCCACTTGGGTTTGCAAACATCGCGATTTGAATCTGCCCAAGTTCGGTAGGAGTGCTTTCTCCTGGAACAATTGCGGTCACGGTGCCATCGGCGCCAATCGCGACACTTTGCGCATCTGGCGGTACGACAATTTCTGAGGTGAGCTTGTAGCCATCGGCGTTTACCATGGTGCCTTCTGCATCAATCTTGAAGGCACCGTTTCGGGTGTAGGCGTTTTCGCCCGTTGGAAGCTCAATTTGAAAGAAGCCCCGGCCCTCGATGGCCATGTCCAGCGTATTGCCGGTTTGCTGCAAGTCGCCCATGCTGTGTTGGCGTTGGGTTGCGACGGTTCGCACACCCATACCAACTTGAGCGCCGGTTGGAGCAGAGGTGCCCTCGCCGGTTGCAGTGCCCGGAGCGCGAATCGTTTGGTACATGAGGTCGGCAAACTCGGCGCGCCCTTTCTTGAAACCAGACGTGCTGACGTTTGCGATGTTGTTCGCGGTTACGTCCAGCTTGGTTTGCTGGGCGTCCATACCGGATGCGGCTGTTGACATTGCTCGGATCATGATTCACTTCTTTCTATTTGGGTCCGCCGAGAGCCTTCGCGGCCCGGCCTTCTGTTTCTTTGTAGCTTTCCATCATCTTCACGAGTGCCTGGAATGTGCGCGTCACCTTGATGACATCGACCACTCCACGCACTGCATTGAAGTTCGAACCTTCGAGGGCTTTGCTCACCACGATGGGAAACTCTCCATCCTCGATTGGCTCGCCTTCAGCGGCATACAAATTCGCGCCAACTCGTGTGAGTTGGTCGCCTTCGTAATTCACAAGCTTGAGGTCACCAATGGAAAGCCCATCGGCGAAGACCTCACCGGTCTCAGTAATTTCAACGAAGCCCGCATCTTCTGGAAGCTGCATAGGCTCGCCGTCTTCATCAAGCACTTTCGCGCCTGTTGAGTTGACCAAAAGGCCGTCGGCATTAAGGCGAAAGGCGCCGTCGCGAGTGAGGCGCTCTCCATCACCGGTTTGCACGGCAAAGAAGCCTTTGCCTTCGAGTGCCACATCCAATGGATTGCCAGTGTCGCGAATCGCTCCTTGGCTTAGGTCAAGCGATGGGGCTTGCACGGCTACGTACTTTTGATCGGGAGACTGGGCTGCGGATAGCGACTTCTTAAAGCTGATGCGCTCGGCCTTGTAGCCATTGGTACTCACGTTCGCAATATTGCGAGCGGTTGAGTCAAGCGCATGACTCTGCGCTCGAGCTCCAGCCAACGCAGCATAGATTCCCGAACTCATGCGTACTGCTGCACTTCCGTAGGCTCGTGAACTTCAACTCGAAGTCGGGCAAGAGCTCGCGAGTGCAATTGACACACTCGGCTCTCACTCACCTCGAGAAGCCCACCGATCTCGGAATAGGTAAATTGCTCGTTGTAGTAGAGCGAGAGAATCATTGCGTCGCGCTCTTCAAGGCGATGCAGTGCTTCTTCAATGAGGCGAAGCATCTCGGAGCGCTCTGCCAAAACCTCGGGCGAGCGCTCGTCTTTGCCGTTGTACTGCTCGGAGCGCGCGATTTCTGGTGTTACCTCGATCAGCGCAACATGGCTTAGAGCAGCGAGGTTGTCCCGATACTCTTCGACTGGAACATCGAGCGCGGCGGCAATCTCCTCGTCTTCAGGAGGACGCCCAAGCGATTGTTCAAGAGCCCGAATGGCTTTGCCAACCTGCCTAGCCTTGGTGCGCACGCGCCTGGGCATGATGTCTCCGCGGCGAAGTTCGTCGAGAACCGCCCCGCGAATGCGCTTTTCGGCAAAGGCCACAAACGGCTCGCCGCGATTTTCGTCGTAGCGATCCGCAGCCTCTGCCAAGCCCATCATTCCTGCGGCAACAAGATCGTCTACGCAAATCCAATCGGGAACTCGCCTAGCGACTCGAAGCGCAATGCGCTTCGCGACGTCGACGTGCGCCACGATAAGGTTGTCACGGCGTCGATCGTTCTGTTGATGTTGTACGTAGGCTTTCATGTCCTGTCCTTTTTTCCGCATGGCGAATGGTTCTTGTCGTTGTCGTCGGGCGCGGCCCTATGACTCCGCAAGAATCCCTTTCCAAAAACTTCGGGTTGCGTTAGTCCGCGTATCTGGAACCGCAACGGTGTCCAAGTGTCGTGCTACCGAGCGAATGGCTCGTGCTGCAGGGCTGTCTGGGTATGCTCGAACAAGCGGTACACCCGTAGCACCCGATTCATTCACTCGAGGATCGTAGGGAATCGCCGGCAGTGCGACGAGCTTGAGATCTAAGAAGCGCGAGACCAGCGACTGAAGTCTAGCAAAGACCTCTTCCCCCTCGGCTTCTGAGCGAACTCGGTTTGGAACGATATACGCTCGCTTTACGCCTTGCCGCAGCGCCAAGACTTTAAGGCAGGCGTATGCATCAGCAAGGGATAGCGCCTCGGGTGTGGCAACGATCAAGACATCCGAGGCCGCTCCAGCAAACTCGGTTTGATTGGCACCAAGACCTGCTGCAACATCGATGATAAGCGTCTCAAAGCGTGAGTTCAGGCTCTCGATTGCGTTAAAGGCAACACGGCGGCGACTCTCGGACATCGATTCGAGAGCAAAGCTGCCGTTAAGCGCTGGCAAGAGGCTGATGCCGTGGCATTTGACCAAGGCTTCATCGACGCTCGACCCGTTAATGATGTCGAGAAGATTTTTCTTAGGAGCAACACCGAGAAGAAGGTTGAGGTCTGCCATTCCAAAGTCGGCATCCACTGCCAACGTTTCGGAACCGCGAGCTGCGTAGGTGACAGCGAGATTCACCGCAATGGTGCTCTTGCCAACGCCGCCTTTGCCGCCAGTGATGGCGATGACTCGGTTGCGCCTTGGGTGCAAGGCAATGACATCGCCGCCCGACGCTGAGGAATCTTGATTGCTCTCGGTAATCATGCGGCCTCCGCACAGACTTCAATGCCGCCCTGGGCAATGCTCATGAGCCCCTCGGTGGTTGCGCATACGAGATCTTCGGGAACTGCTTGCCCTGTTGTGAGAAACGAGACAGGAACCTCGAGGCGCGCCGGTGTGCGAATGAGTTCGTCGAACTCCAAGCTCTCATCGAGCTTTGTGAACAAGAGTCGATTTACTCCGACTTCGGAGTACCGTCGATAGTTCGCATCCATGACGTTATTGGGTGTGTTGAGAGAGAGCGTGAGGTGAACTTCCATATCGGCAATGCCCTGGAGCGCGCTGCGAAGTGTTCGAATGGCGGGAATGTCTCGCGGGCTGCGTCCTGCGGTATCCACGTAGACCTTGTCGTACTCACCGAGTTCATCAATTTGCGCTGGCAAGTCTCGCGGGTCGGCGACCACAAAGAGTGGAGCTCCGATGAGATTTGCGTAGGTGCGCATCTGCTCTTCGCCGCCGACGCGATAGGTATCTAGGGTGACAATCGCTGCCGACTGATGGTCGCCGTACACAGCTTTGGCTGCGAGCTTCGCGATGGTTGTCGACTTGCCAACCCCTGTTGGGCCAACAAGGACGATCACACGGCCTTCGGATGCAGCAGCAATTGGTGCGTCGCGAACAAGCGATAGAAGATTGATGGTTTGCTCTGGCGGAGTGCGAATGCCTTCGAGGACATGCCGCATTGCACTAACTTCACGGCGAATCTCATCGCCTTGTCGACTCTCGGATGTCGCGCGAAGAAGGCTGCGTAAACTTCTTAGTTCGGATCGAAGCGGAGCCATGATGCGCTCGACATCGGCATCCCCAAGACTGTAGCCAGCTCCCATCGCTGGGCTCGCTCGATGACTCATCGGCGGTGGCGTTGCAACATCGTCGTTGTCGAGAGCAACAGAGACCTCGACGCCTTTGCCAAGAAGGCCGCGGCGAACATCTCGCGTCGAGATCACCATGGCTCCTTCCCCCAACTCGTCTTTGATCTGTGCGAGAGCTTCGCGAACACTTCCTGCCTGGTACTTCAGTATTTTCATGCTGCCATCTCCTGAGCGTGGATAACGCTACTGGTTACAAACGGGACCGATGAGTCCACTTCTCGATAGCTAAGGACGATGAGTCCTGGAATGTGTCGATGCGCTACGGCAGCGACGGTGCGGCGAATTTCGGGGGCGACAACAAGAACCGGGGGTTCGTCTCGTTCAATCGCCTTTCTCGTGTTCTGTTCAATTTGATTTGTGAGATCGGAGAGGGCGCGAGGGGAGTTCGTTCCTGTTCCTTTGAAAATTGCTTCTGAATCTGGACCTAAAACCATGGCTCGGAGTTCCCCATTCTCGGTCATATGAGCACGCGTAATGCGCCGACCGAGTCTCTGCCTAACTAGCTCGGTCAGTTCTCCAGGATCCTTAACAACTCCTGCTTCATCGGCGAGAGTCTCTAGAATTGTTCGCATATCTCGGAGCGAGATTCCCTCGCTGAGGAGATTTCGAAGCACCTTGATGACTTCGCCAAGACTGAGCAAGTGCGGAATTAGCTCTTCCACGACCTTGGAATTTTCCCGAGCCGTAACATCGATGAGCTCTTGCGCCTCGACGCGGCCGAGCATCTCGCCAGCGTGGCGGCGAATAATCTCAGTTAGGTGCGTTGCGATCACCGCAGACGAGTCGACGACCGTGCAACCACTTGCTTCAGCTCTCGAGCGATCGGCTTGTGAAATCCACTTCGCAGGAAGCCCAAAGGTTGGCTCTTTGACCATTTCACCTGGGAGCGACGCGGTGCCGCGACCACTTGGATCGATTGCCATGAGACGGGCGGCTTTCACTTCGCCGCTCGCAACCTCAACACCAGAAATGACAACGCGGTAGGCGCCTGGACGAAGTCTGAGGTCGTCTCGAACGTGAACCGGTGGAACGATGAGGCCAAGCTCGGTGGCAAGCTGCTTGCGAAGCGAGGCGATTCGGCTGAGAAGTTCGCCGCCGCGATCCGCGTCGACCATGCCCAAGAGGTCGAGGCCGACATCAATGGCCAAGAGGTCCACGGGAAGCAGAGACTCGATTTCGTCGCGCTGGGTTTCGGAATCGCTTCGAGGTGCAGCGCTCTCCGCTTCGCTAACGCCACCAGCTTTAGGACCCGTATCAAGCCGGCTTGCACGTCGTGCAAGAAAGCCTGCGCCGGTAGCAAGTGCCAAGAACGAGAGGTGTGGCATGCCAGGCAAGAGCCCCACAACGGCAAGCACACCGGCGGAGATTGCCAGAGGACGGCGCCTAGAGAGCATTTGCAGCGTGAGCGACTCGCCCACACCACCGTCGGCTTTGCGTGTCACAAGGAGAGCAGCACCGGTCGAGATGAGCAGCGCAGGAATCTGCGAGACCAGTCCATCACCGATGCTGAGAATCGTATACGTGGTTGCGGCCTCGCCAGCGCCCATGCCGTTTTGCGCAACGCCGATGACCATGCCACCAACAATGTTGATGCCAGTAATCATGAGACCGGCAATCGCATCACCGCGAACAAACTTTGAGGCACCATCCATCGAACCGTGAAAGTTGGACTCGGCTTCAATGTCTTTGCGGCGGCGACGCGCTTCTGCTTCGGTGATAAGGCCGGCACCAAGATCGGCGTCGATCGCCATTTGCTTGCCGGGCATCGAGTCCAAGGTGAAGCGCGCAGCAACTTCGGAGATACGCTCGGCACCTTTTGTGATGACGATGAAGTTCACGATGACGAGAATTAGGAAGACAACGGTGCCAACCACGAAGTTGCCGCCAACAGCGAACTCACCAAAGGCGCGGATAACGCCACCAGCAGCATCCGAGCCCTCGCCACCCTTTAGAAGGATAAGACGGGTCGATGCCACATTGAGCGAGAGCCGAAAGAGCGTGACGAAGAGAAGCAGAGTTGGAAAGGCCGAGAAGTCGAGTGGTCGCTCTACGTAGAACGCAACGAGAAAGGAGAGCACAGCCATGCACAGGCTAAGCCCGAGGAAGCAGTCAAGCAGCGGCGCTGGCAAGGGCACAACCGTAAGTGCCAACATGCCAATGACGACGGCTGCCATGATGGCATCCGACTTCAAAAGACTTCCCATGGATCGCGCTGCAACAGCCATTAGACGGCTCTCCTAGGCTGTTTAAGCCGGTAGACGTAAGCGAGGATTTCGGCCACAGCCTGGTAGAGGTCTGCGGGAATCTCTTTTCCCTCGGGAACCAGGCGGTAGATAAGACGTGTGAGCGGAGGCCGCTCGAGAATGGGCACACCGGCTTCGCGGGCGAACTCACGCATCTTTGCAGCGAGTTCGTCTTTGCCTTTAGCGACCACCCGAGGGGCGCCGCCAAATTTATCGTCGTAGCGAAGAGCGACCGAATAGTGCGTTGGGTTTACGATCACGACATCGGCGCGTTGTACTTCGGACTTCACGCGACGTTGGGCAAGCTCGCGCATCTTCTGCTTACGCTTGCCTTTCATCTGAGGATCGCCCTCTTGCTTCTTGTGCTCGTCTTTTAGGTCCTGCATGGACATCATCATTTCATCCATGATTTTCTTTTTCTGAAAACCAAAGTCGATGAGAGCGAGGGCACCAAGAACCAAAATGGAATAGAAGCCGAGCTTGCCAACTGCGCCAAAGACCGAGCCGCCAAGAGCCATCGCTTCGAGCGTTGGTGCGGCGAGGAAGGCCTTGTATTCGGCGACGATGACTAAGGCCAAGACGACCATGACGAGGCCCGCTTTTGCGGTTGCCTTTAGGACTCGTCCACCCGCTGCTTTAAGCGAAATCAGCTCTTTTAGGCCGCCCATTTTGAACGGCTTGCCCGGTTCAAATTTGAGTTTTTTAAACGCTGGAGGCCAACCGAGCTGCACCATGGTTGCGGTAATCACACCAATGATAGCGCCGAGCATGACGGGCCAACAGGCGATAATAAAGGTGTGCACACCAGCGCTAAAGACTTCGCTGATGTCTTCGGCGGGTCCTGCGCGCAATCCCGAGCGCATCAAATTTGAAACCGAGAGCATGATGCCGTCGGAGTAGGCCAAGCCCATGGCGCCGCCCATGAGCATCAGCGATACCGAGCTGAGGTCCTTTGAAAGCGCAACTTTGCCTTTCTTGCGAAAGTCCTTGATGCGCTTAGGAGTCGGCTTCTGGGTCTTTTGCGCCTTATCTTGGGTACTCATCGCGCGCCTCCAACAATGTGAAGAGCGTCGATCGCACGTTGGGCGGTACCACTCATCTCGGCGATGAATGCGGGCGCCGTGACAATTAGTGTGAAGCCACCAGTGATAAGCAAGGCCGATAGCATGACCGAGAAAATGTTTAGCGAGGGAGCGGCCTTGGATGCGAAGGCCATTCCCACGTTTGTGACCATGCCGGCAATCATTGCCGGTGCAGCGAAACGCAGTGCCGACACCATGACTTGGTTGGTTTGCTCCATCAGCTGGACCACGGCTCCGCTCAAGGTGCTCACGTCGGCAGGTGCCATCGCCAAAACGCGAACCGCTTCTCGCAAGCCGCCCATCATTAGGAAGGCAAGGCTTGCAAAGATAAGCGCGAAGCGCCGGGTCACAATCGCTTGCTCGCCAGCGGAGGGGTCGAAGAACGATGCCATACCGAGACCGAGGTGCAGACCAATGAGTTGCCCGCCCGATTCGGCGCCGGCGAAGACAAGTCGAATCGCAAAGCCGGCTGCAAGGCCCATAAGAATTTCACCGGGCATAACAAGCGGCAAGTCGATGGCAGAAACCGGCGGGCGAACCGTCGCCACCGCGAGTGCGATTGATGCAGAACCGCCAACACGCACTTTTGCCGGAATCATTGCGCCACCGATGATCGGTGCCGAAAACATAAATGCGGCGGCCCTTGCGAAAGCCGCGAGAAAGGTCGCTATGACGACCTCGTTCAAAGGCCGCCTCCGCTGCCAATGACCACAAGGCTGGTGATTGCCTTTTCGGCGAATCCGGTGAGCGTCTCGAGTAGCCAGCTACCGGCGACCATCATAACCAAGCCGACAGAGAGAAGCTTTGGAACCAGAGAGAGAATGTTCTCCTGCATCTGGGTCGCAGCCTGCAATAGTGACATCACCAAGCCGACGATGAGAGCGACGATCAAGAACGGCCCGGCAACCATGGCCATGCAGTAAATCGCCTCTCTCCAGAGATCGAGTAGCTCGGTGGTTTGCATGGCTAGGCCACTCCCAAGAGGAGCGATTTGACAACGAGGTGCCAGCCGTCAACCGCTACGAAGACTAAGAGCTTGATTGGAAGCGAGACAATGGGCGGCGGCAGCATCACCATGCCAAGGGCGGAGAGCACCGAGGCGACAATGAGGTCGATGACCAAAAATGGCAGCAGAATGACCAAACCCATTTTGAAGGCGGTCTGAAGCTCGGAGAGCACGAATGCGGGAACCGCAATGCGCAGCGGAACATCGTCAGCTGTCGTTGGTCGCTCTTGTGATGAGACTTCGTAAAAGAGTTCGAGGTCGCGCTCGTTTGTGCGCTTGAGTAGAAATTCTCGCAAGGGTGGAGTGCCGCGTTCAATGGCCTCGGCTTCGCTAATCTCTCCGTTGAGATAGGGCTCGAGACCTGCGTCGTAAATGAGTTTCCCGGTTGGGGCCATGACGAAGAGCGTCATGAAGAGCGCCATGCCGACCAAGACCTGGCTTGGTGGAGCGCCTTGCGTTGCGAGACCGTTGCGAACGAAAGAGAAGACAATAGCGAAGCGAGCAAAGCAGGTCGATGTGAGGATGATGGCCGGGGCGAGAGACGCCACCGTCAGCATCACCACCAGCTGAATCGCACTAGACGGCCCAGAACCCGCTTTCTCGATGAGCTGATGGCCCTGAGATGTGAGGGTTGCGGGTTCCGGTACGACAACGCCTTGAGCCGAGGCAACACTGGCAACCAGAGTCACGGCCGCCAAGGCGGAGAGCGATATGATGAGCTTGGGTTTCAATCCATTCTCCGAAGAACGTTGTCACGAGTTGCCTTGAAGAGCTCGCGTGCCCACTCGGCATCGGCTTCGGGATCATCGGTCGCCACGTCGACGCTTACTTGTGGTGCTTGGTCGCGAAGTTTGAGAAGGCCAGCTACAGATGGGCTGTTCTCCGCATCGTTTGTGGCTCGTCGCCTGGGCGCTTTTGCTCGAGTCTTTGGTGGCACCGCTCGCTGCTTAAGATGCGCTGCGATGTCTGCCTGCGCTTTTGCCGCGGTGCTAAGTGTGCTTCGAAAGTCGTAGACCGTAGAAGCATTTGGATCCGCAGGCCCTACGACCACTGGCGGTGCTGGCGTTCCAACCGCAAAGCTATCTTGAATGTCGGCAAGACTCGCAGGAGCCCTCTTCTCGACACGTACGCCACTTAGGAGCCCTGCTGCCTCGCCGCTGCCAAGAGCGGATTGCTTGTCGTGCGACCACTCGCTGAGCAATTGCGTGCCGGCCTCACCAACCGAGACAACCATTTCGCGAGCACCAACGCTAAGCCAAACCACTTTGGATTTTCCGCCAAGCTGCTTGGTTGCGATGATGCGAAATGCCTCGAGGTCGGTGGCATCTTTTGGTGTTTGGCGCGAGCGCCAGACGATGACTCCACCGCCGGCCAAGAGCAGAAGAATTCCGAAGAGGAGCCCAAAGGAGACGCCTCCTTCTGAAGACTTCGAAGTTTCAAGTGGTGTCGGAGACGATTCGCTGACCGGCTCGGCAGGTACAGCTTCCGCGGTTGCAGTTGCAACGTCGGGTGCTTTCTCCGCAGCCCCGGCCGGTGTAAGGACTGGCGCGGCTGCAGCTGTTGGTGCTGGTGCGCTTGGCACCGGAGCCACGACTGCAGCCACAGGTCCTGTGACCTCTTTGGGAAGTGGCCACCTGGGAATGTGCATGATGATTCCGCCATCGAGATTCTCGATTGTTGCGGCAGAACCAATGGCTCTTGTCTTGTCGCGACCGTGGCGCATCTTCACGCTAATGCGAGGACGACGTCCGTCACGAATCTCGACCATCTTGATGGTCTTATCGCCTTGGATTCGAATCTGCTGTGCCGAGGCCGCAGCTGGCAGATTGATGTAGATGCGGTCGCCTCGTGTCTGCAGCGTATTGCTATCGACCTGCATATTGTCGATGCGCACAACGACACTCTCGGCCTGCTGCTCGACACGAACCGACGATGAGCGAATTTCGCTGTGTGCGTCGCTGGCATCTACGAAGCCCGCGAGAAGAGCGCTTACAACAATCGCCGCGGGTAGAAAGAACGACCGGCTCATGACTGATCAGCCTCTCCGCTCTCGACGATTTCGATGATTCGAACACCACATCGCTCACCGACAGCAACGGCCTCGGCACGGGCAACCAGTCGGTTATTCACCCGCACATCCAGCTTGTCCCCTGTCATCTTATTGAGAGGGATAATGGAACCAGGTCCCAGTCGTGCTGCGATTTCTCGCAGGTTAAGAGAAACTCTTCCGAGCTCGACGCTAACCTCTAGAGGTACATCGTGTAGGAGTTCTTCGATAAGAGCTCCTTCTTGGCTTGGATACTCCGCACCATCCATTGGGTTTTTACTTTCACTCATGCGACTTTCGCCTGCCTTTCTGCAACTGAACCAGCTGCTCCAGAGGCCCCATCATCACCGATGGCCATAAGGCCCTCGGGCAACGCGGCCCCTACGATTTCTACTGCTAGGACGCCGCGTGTCACCACGGCGCGTCCATACGCTTTCACAACCCCAGCACACTCAACCGGCAGTGGATCATCCACAAACTGCCCAAGAGTAAGAATTGTTCCAACTTTCACCTTCTTAAGCTCCGCCATGCTCAGCTGTGCTCGTCCAAGCTCGACGCGAACTTCGACATTCACCTGTCCCAGGGCATACTCAATGGCACCGGGCGCAGCCGGTACAGCCTCGATTGGCTGAGGCGGCGGAACCATGACGGCCGGTGTTGCCAGAAGTCGGATGCGACCTTTAACCGGCCCATCAACTGACATCGTTACGGCAATCACTACATCGGATTCGCAGAGAGCGCGCTTCTCGACGTCTGTGCCGTCGTCCGAGTTATCAACTTCGATGCGACATCGATCTTGGCTTTCCCATCGAACAACCAAGGTGTCCACCAGTGCTCGGCCGACAGGCTCAAACACTTTTAGCGAAGCGCCCGTTGGTGGCCTCTCATCGTCTTCGGCCTCTTCGCTCATCGCCCCAAGGAGACGAGCGGCAACACCAGAGATCATCGGTCCGCCCACAGCAACCAAGGCAGTTCCAGGTCGGTCGGAAAGCCGAAGCGAGCAAACCCACATCTGCTCAAGCTCTTCGCGAAGTGCACCGCCGTCTACAACTTCGGCGTTGACAACTTTGATTTCGACTTCGCCCTTTAAGACGTGCTTGAGACGAGCACCAGCGAGCTCCGCCCAACGTTCGGCCAGGCGCATTGCGGCAGGTCTTGCACTCTCGGCAGCTCGGTCGTCGGCGATAAGTGCGAGAGGTAAGATATCCTCCCCCATGTTCATCGAAGACGCGCTCGGCCGATCGACCTTGCCCTGCGCTTCCCGAACAGCGTCCTGAATCGCTTCGAGCTCATTCGGGTCAAGAGGTGCGTCACTCATCGGAGTAGTGAGATTGCAACCGGCAAGCCAGAGTTTTATCCGGTAAATTCAGCTACTTAGACTGCCCCAGATCGAGAGGCGTCGGCGAGAATGACGATCGGGACGTGGATTTATTGCCGACGAGTAACGGCCGACCCACCAAATGAGGCGGAGCCGGCCGTGCAATCTCCGTGTCGCCAAGAGGCTTAGCACTTAGCGGAACGCGTATTTAACTAGCTAGCGCTTATCGCTTAAGGCTCGAGACCTCTGCCAGCATTTCATCAGCGGTCGTTACCGTTTTGACGTTGGCGGAGAAGGCTCGTTGGTAGGAGATCATCGTCACGAGTTCTGTCGCAAGATCGACGTTCGACATCTCGAGAGCTCCTGAAGTAATGGCGCCGCGGCCACCGACAGCTGCGCCATCGATCAATGCTTGTCCCGAATCGGGCGTTTCCGTAAACAGGGCGCCGCCTGCGCGAGCGAGACCGTCCTCACTTGTGAAGTCTGCAAGGGCGACGCGCGCAATGGCTCGTCGTTGACCATTTGAGAAGACTCCTTGCATGGTGCCATCGTCGGAAACTGAAATGTCGACAAGGTCGCCAAAGCCGTAGCCGTCCTGGTTTAGGCTGCTCACAGAGGAAGGCCCAGAGAACTGCGTTGTGCCTGTTAAGCCTGTGCCGGCATCGGTAGTGATTGCGTCGCCGAAGTCAAAGGCGAGGCTCTGGCCTGCGGCCGCACCTTGAAAGTCGATTGTAGCAGCACCGGGCGTCTCGACATCGAGCGCACCGTTGGCATCAAACTGAAGAGTTCCCGTTGCAGCCTCTACAGGCGTTCCCGGTGTACCTCCAGTGACGTCTTCGCCATCGACCATCGCATGCCACTCCCACGCCCCCGAGCCGCTGGTGCGAAAGTACATATCAACGCGTCTCTCGGTTCCAAGGGAATCGTAGACCGTCATCGAGGTTGCAAAATTTGACGTGTTATTGGGATCAGCGGGATCAAAGGCAGGCGGTGCGGTATCGGTGCCATTTAGGTTAAGCACCATGCTTACATCGCTAGTCGGCAGTGGTGGGTTTTGCCCTGCGCCAAGTTCAAGGTCGCCAAGAGAACTATTCTGAGTACCATCAGGAGCGATCGTATAGCCTTGCAATCTTAGCCCATTGGGATTCGTTACAAATCCTTCTTCATTGAGCGAGAAGCGTCCGTCGCGACTAAAATACTGGCCTGGCACGCCAGCATTGTCTCCTTGCAGAACAAAGAAGCCGTCGCCGCGAACGGCCATATCCAGAGGACCGCCGGTTTGCTGGATCGAGCCCTGCCCAAACCTGGACTGAACCGCACCAAGTTGCACACCAACGCCAACGCGCTGTCCCCGTGCTGTGACACCTCCGAGAATGTCTGAGAACCCTGCCCGAGACGACTTAAAGCCGACCGTTGAGACGTTCGCGATATTGTCACCAACGACGCCAATTGCATCGCCGTGAGCCGAGAGTCCGCTTGTACCCGTGTATAGATTGCTTAAAATTGACATATGGCCTCCTTAGCCGATGGAAAGAACATCAGCAGGAGCAAGCAGTGCCCCACCGATACGCATCATTGGAAATCCTTGAGAAAAATCGAGGGAGTCAATGACCCCACTTACGTTGGCAGGCACCGTGCTTTCATTTCCCTCTGCGTCTTCAACGCGGATTTCAATGCGGTAGTCGCCATCCTTGACGGTTTGCCCGAGTTTGTCTTTACCGTCCCATTGCACCGTGTGTTCACCAGGTGGCAGCGCTCCAAGGTCGATGCTGCGCACTTCGTTGCCCTCGGCGTCGATCACCACCGCTTGCGCATTGGGTGCGGCAGCAGAAAGTTCGTAGTTCATATCGGGAACACCGGCCTCGACATCATCGAGTCGCAGTGTCTCGGTTCGAAAGCTCGCCTGCTTGCCAACAAAGCCGGCCAAAGCAGCGCTCGATGCTGCGACCTGCTCGGCTCGCATATCGGCCAATAGTGTATTGGTCTCTTCACTCTGCTCGACAGAAGCAAACTGCGCGAGCTGTGCAATGAAGTCGGCGCCCGACTGCGGCTCGAGTGGGTTTTGGTTCTCAAGTTGAGCAACCAGTAGTTGCAGAAACTCTTCCTTAGAAGATTTCTCAACGGGGATTTGTGACGAACCGGAAAGTCCGGGGTTTGTTACATCTGTTACTTGCATGCTTCTCCTACCTTTGTGAAACAACTCTGCGTTGACTTAGGCGACAATTCGAACTCCTCGTCGCACACGTGAGGTCTGTGTCGCAGGCTCCAAGACGGGCTCTGCGCCAAATTCGGCCCCGGATTCGGCCGAGGATTCGCGGTGCTCAAGGGTCTCGCCCCCGCCTCCTCCGGTATCCATCGTTCCGAGAGAAAGCCCGTGCTTGCTAAGTGCCTCGGCAAGCTCACTGCTTCCCCGTTCAAGCGATTGTGCCAATCCTGCATCGGCCACTCGAGCGTCAATATTCACCATTCCGTTGCGAAGCTGAACCGTTAGAGCAAGGCGGTCGCTGCCCTCGCCAATGACAACTCGCGCTCGTCCTGTCGTCATACTGCCGCGCACCTTGGCAATCTGTTCAACCAGATCATTCATGTCGAGCGAAGCGGGCGCTGCAGTTTCCGCGCGATGCAACTGCGTCGACCGGGCAAAGGCTTGCCGTCCAAAACTCTCAACAAAGGTCGACGGTGCTGCGGCTGGTGCTGATGGTGCATTCGCCGGTGCCAAATCGGGAGCACTCGATGCCTCCGGCGAACTGCTCACCTCAAACGTTACGTCAGGATCCCCGTCAAATTGCATTTCGTCGGCCGAGCCAGCATCGTCTTGCAGGCTTTCGCCAGATGCTTCTTCGCCGGAACCGTCCAGCCCCTCGGGGGCATCCGATGCGGCGAGATCGGCTGGAGTTGCCTCTTCGGCAGGCTCCGCATCAACCTCGGACCAGGCCTCTTCGCTAAGTTCGAGTTCGCCACCTTCTGCAGAAACGTCTTCATACGAGGCTTCGGAATCAATCGCGGAACCCGTTATTGCTTCTTCCGAAGCGCTGGCGACCGTGTCTTGTGTCGCCTCCGCTTCATCTGACGCTGTCGAGTTCGGCCCATCATTGTCGGAGACTTTCCCAGCGGGCGCTGTCCCTTCACCTTGCTGCACTGCTGCTGTGCCGGTCTCCTGACGAGATGAGGACACGTGCCGAGGCGTTGATGTCACCTCGGGCGCAGACTGAGGCTGCGCATCAGCGTGTACGCTGCTCTCCCCACTGTCTTCCTGCTCACGCCATTTGATTAGAGCGTCTTCAAAGGCACTGTGGCCGCTCTTCTCAGTAAAACTCCGTTTTCGAGGAGCATCTTTGGCCTCAAGGGGCTCAAAGCTCTTTGATGTATCAATCAACGTCATTCTGTCTTGCTCCATCGACTCGCAATAATGTCGTCCACCATTGCTTGCTCGTTCTTGTCCGCAATTTTGCTCACTTCGATGCGAGTCTCCTGAACCAACCGTTCCGACAATCTCAACTGGCGCTCGCAGCCCCGCAATACGTTGGCCGCTTGCTCACTTTTCAGAGCAGCTTCATCCAGTGCGTTGCCAGCCTCACGAATCCCTTTGTCGGCACCAACAAGTTCAATGCCTAGGATCTCGATCTCGGCAATGTGGGCGGCAATCTTAAATCGTTCATCGGCCTCGTTCGCGATTTCTCGACGAAGCTCTTCAGCATCTCGCTTGCAGGTGTCGCGCCGTCGTCGTTCGGCTTCGGCCATCGCGAGTTCAGCAGCGGCGGCATCGCGAATTCGCTCCCGAGCCATGCGAATGCGCTTAAGCATCTTTAGTCGGTCTTTCACGTCGGCCCCGGCTGCATTGCTGCCAACATCTGTCCAATGGTCGCCTCAAAGTCGGAGCGCTCGTTGGGACGCTGCCCGGCCCACCTGTCGATCTGCTTGCCAAGTAGCAAGGCCTGGTCGTACTCGGGATTACTGCCCGCAACGTACGCGCCAAGGCTCTGCAAGTCGGCCACCATCTTGCGAGTCGAGAGCAATTCTCGACAGCGCCTAGTAAGCCCCTGCACGTCATCTTCCGTCACTTGCGACGAGACTCGCGATGTCGACTCGAGAATGTCGACGGCCGGAAACTGGCCACGACTCGCATGCTGTCTCGAGAGCACAATGTGACCATCGAGTAGCGAGCGCGCAGAATCGGCGACTGGATCGCTCAAGTCATCGCCTTCGACAAGGACGGTGTAGAACGCGGTTATCGAACCGCCGTGCCGCATTGGTGCAACACGCTCTAAGAGACGAGGCAGCTCGGCAAAGACACTTGGCGGATAGCCCTTCGTTGCAGGCGGCTCGCCAACGCTTAGACCAATTTCGCGCAGGGCCATGGCATAGCGTGTTACCGAATCCATGACCAAGAGAACGTTCTTGCCTTCATCGCGAAAATACTCAGCGATCGCAGTGGCAGTCTTTGCACCACGCGCACGCTCCATTGGGGACTTATCGGATGTTGCCGCGACAATCACCATCGACTCACGTACAGAGCTTGTAAGAAGTTCTCGTACTTCCCTTCCGCGCTCGCCAATGAGTCCTACGACAATGACGTCGGCAAAACTCTGACGGGCAATTTGCTCAACCAGGACACTCTTACCAACGCCAGCGCCGGCAAAAATCCCCATTCGCTGCCCACGTCCACACGTGAGCATTCCGTCAATCACTCGAACGCCGGTATCAAAACGTTTCTCGACTTGAGCTCGGGCGTGGACCGAAGGTGCGGGGCTGTTGATGTCTTGCTCTGCGGCGCAGGTAATCGGTCCTAGGCCATCGATAGGTTGCGCAAAGGCGTCGACAACCCGACCGAGTAGCCCAGTACCCACCGGAATCGTATTGGCTGCCGTGCATCGGCGAACCGGTGCACCAGGGCGAACGCCGTGCATCGATCCAAGAGGAATCGCCAACACTCGGTCGTCACGAAATCCGACGACCTCACACAGCAGCGTCCGATCATCATCGATAATTTCGAGTTGCTCTCCGAGCCGGATGCCTTCGAGAGTCACTTCTACGAGTAGGCCTGAAACTTTGACGACGTTTCCAATCATCACCGGCGTCGCTTCGCGGGCCAGCACTCCACGGATTCGATCGCGTGTCGTACTTCTCAAGAAGATGCCTCGTCTTCTTGCTCGTCTTCTTGCTCGTCTTCTTGCTCGTCTTCTGCCTCGTCTTCTTGCTCGTCTTCTTGTTCGTCGGCCATCAGCGTGCGCACCAAAGTGTCGCGAACCGCTTCGAGACGTGCATCGAGCGATGCATCGATAATCCGACCGGGCATTTGCACCACACTGTCACCGCGGCGAAGCGTGGCGTCAGCCTCTAGCTTCATCCCCATCATGCCGTGTTCTTCGAGGCGGTTTTTTACTCCCTCCAAATCATCGGGATTCATTCGCACCGTAACCGTCCCATCGTGCGGCACGCCTGCGAGTGCTCGCTCCACCGCAGCAAAGACCAAGTCTTCGCGAACACTTAACTCGGCGTGCAAAATCTCCTGTGCGACCAATAGCGCAAGGTCAACGACCTCCGAGGTAACGACTTTCGGAATCGAAGCAATCGCCTCATCCATGCGCATGAAGGTTGTGGCATAGCGCTCGCTTATCTCGGCGAGTTCGCGGCTGTTCACCTCTTGTATGTCGCGCACAGCCAAAATCCGCGCCTCCTCGACGCGCTCTTGGAACTCGGGCGCCGAAGCGTCGAAGGTCCGATTTGGCTCGCGAAATAGCGGCCGAGGGGTTGATGCAACCGACGACGGCGTTCGCGCCCGGCCCGCTTCGAAGAGTCGCTGCTCTAGCGATACCACCGGCGACGGCGTGTTGTCGGCATCCGAGATCACGGACGTGAGAGAGCGAACAAGGTGCACTAGACCATCTCCTCGCTGCCACCACCGGGCATGGTGATTTGGCCTTCCGAAGACATGCGCATCGCAGTTTCGATAACTTCTCGCTGAGCCTCTTCCACCTCGGAAAGGCGCTTCGGAGGCATGAGTTCCAAGTCTTCGCGCATGGTCTCTGCAGCTCTCGACGAGACCGCACCAAAGAAGACTTCTCGCACCGACTCGCTGGCCGTCCGTAGAGAGGTAAGCAGCGCCTCAGAAGAAATCTCGCGCATGAGAGTTTGAAGAGAGCGTTTATCTAGATTCGAAAGGTCCTCAAAGGTGAACATCGCTTCGCGAATCTTTGGCACCTGCTCAAAGTCGTTCTCTTCGAGTTCTTCCAAGATCCTCTCGGTATCGTCGGATGGAAGTTCGTTGAGTAACGACGCGCAGTAGGCGACGCCGTCAAAGATTGTGCGTTTATCAGCTCCCTGGGCACCGCCGGCTGCATCGAGACCGCGAACCACCGCTTCCGAGGCAACCTCGAGCGCGTCGCGAGGAATCTCCTCAAGCCCGGCAATCCTCGCAATGATTTCGAGTTGCAAGTCTTCGGGCATTGCGCGAAGCACCTTTGAGGCTTGCGCGGATGGCAGTTGGGAAATAATCACCGCGGCAACCTGCGGATGCTCTTCAACCAAGAGATCGGCAAGAAGCCCTGTACGAGCGTGGTGGAGCCGTTTCATGGCTGTTGGCGGCGGCGGCTCGGGCGGTGCAAAGAGACGCCCGGCCTTGTCTGCGCCAAGCGCTGTCTCGGCGAGCTTGCGCATGTATTCGCCACCTTTGCCACTTACAACCGGCTCGCGCAGCCTGCGCTCAAACGTGCGAAGTGCTGGGCCGAGGCTATCGTAGGGAATTGGATCGAGTTCATCGACAACCTTGGCCAGTTGCACCAGATCATCCTCGGTCATAAAGCGCATCACATTTGCTGCGGTATCTTCATCCAGAGAAAGAAGTACGAGAGCGGCAGTTTGCGGTCCGCTTAGTTCGACACCTTCATTTGCATTTGGGGTGTCTGCTACCGATAGGGCTCCAGCCATTACGCGCCTTCTTTCACTGTTTCATCGAGGAGTGCAGAGAGAACGCGGGCGGCATGCCCAGCGTCCGAGCGAACTGTTGTTAAGACGCGCCCGTAGAGGTCGCCATTTTGAGACCCGAGTTCAGGAACGTCCTCTTCGGCGGCAGGCAGTTCGGCCGGCGAGCGCCTGGACTCGAGAACACGCTCGACTTCGGAGATTGATGCGGGCAGCGAAAGAACCTGAGCTTTCGCCATTTGCTTGCCACCCTTTCGCCGAGTGAGGAAGAGCAGAATAACAATGAGCAAGAGTGCGGCAACCGCGCTTGCCGCGTAAAACATATTCTTAGAGAAGAGTGGCTTGGTAAAGGCGGCCGGCTCGTCAAGAGCAAGAATCGGAGCCTCCTCGAAGGGCACGTTGGACACTACGATTGAGTCGCCTCGCTCCTCGTTGACTCCGGCGGCCTGCTTTGCAATCGCGGTGATGACTGCGAGTTCTTCTGGCGTTAGGGCCTTGCGCTCGGTCTTTGGCTCGGCATCCTCAGCTTTCTTTTCTTCGTCGCCCTCTTCCTCCTCATCCTTTGCACCGTCTTTCGCCTTGGGATCCGCTGCAGGGTCAACCGCGGGCTCTGGCTCCGCAGCGGCCTCAACGGGTACTTCCTTGTGGTTTACCAGTACAGCGACGTGTAGGCGTTTAACCCGTGAACCAGCGCCAATCGTGTGTTTAAGAACTCGGGGAACTTCGTAGTTTGTAGTCTCTGAAGAGTTGGACACGCTTGGGTCGTCACTGGCTTCGCCGCCTGTGCCAGCCGTTCCATCGAGGTTGGCACGAGCTCCGGCAATGCCGCCAACCGTGCCACCTGCGCCGGTATCGCGCGTTAGGTTCTTCACTTCCGAGCGAATCGCAATCTTGTCCTTGTCGTACATCTCCTCGGTTTGATCGACCCGGCTAAAGTCCATCTCAGCGGTGACAACTACGGCAGCATTGCCGGTGCCGACAACCGTCTCGACCATGCGGCGAACCCGCTCTTCAAGGCCGGCTTCGAGCTTGCTCTGGGTATCGGCAGCCGAGCTATTCGAATCTTCGCCACCAGGCGTTGAAAGCACTTGGCCGCGCTCATCGATAATCGCAACTTTCTCCGGGTCAAGCCCGTTCACGCTGTTGGCAACAAGATTCACAATGCCACGCACCTCGGAAGCGCGAAGGCTTCGACCAGGCTTAAGGTGGAGCACTACCGAAGCGGTTGTTGGCTGGGTCGCGTCGCGAAATACCGAACGCTTGCCCATGGCAAGAAGAACACGCGCACTCTTGACCGACGAGATGGCCAAGATGCTTCGCGTAAGTTCTCCCTGAAGAGCGCGCTTGTGATTCATTTGCTCGACGAAACTCGTGGTTCCGAAGGTTTGCTTGTCGAAGATCTCGTAGCCAACGCCGCCACCTTGATTGAGACCGCTAGAGGCCAGGTCAATGCGAACTTCGTGAAGCTTTGCCTCGGGAACCGAGATGGTTGTCCCGCCGTTTGAGAGGCGGTACGAGATGCCGCGCTCTTTAAGCGAAGAGACCACTTCGCCGGCGTCTTCCGGCGCCATTCCGGTGTAGAGCGGTGCGTACGACTCAACAGAGCCACCTAAGGACATCGCGCCAACAAGCACCGCGGTACCAACGACCGCGGCAATGACAACAGCTCTTCGGCGCGGGGATAACGTATCCCAGAGCCCGCGGAGCTGGCCTACGACAGACGTTGGTGCGTCTGCCGGAGTCGGTTTTTGTGTTTCAGCCATGTAGGTTCAGGCTGTCTTAGACCTGGGTACTCATGATGTCTCGGTACGCCTCAACAACTTTATTCTTAAGTGTTACGGCATATCGCAGAGACACGTTGGCTCGCTCGGAAGCGATGACAACTTCATGAATTCCGACGTTGGGATCACCCTCAGCAAACTGCACGGACATGTTAGTCGCTTGCTTCTCGTCGTTGGCGGCGCGTTGCACGGCGCCAGTAATTGCATCGGCAAAGTCGAGTCCAGAAGAACTCTCAGCGCCGTCGCTGCGATTACTTTTGCCGATTCGGCTGGTAGCGTCGTTGCGCGCAATGGGAAACTCACTGCGCTGCATGCTTGCTAAATTTGCGATTGAACTTGCCACGATTACTTACCAATTCCCAAGGCGCGTTCCGCCATGCTGACTGCAGTTCCAAGGGCAGTAATGCCAGCTTCATAAGCACGAGAAGCGGTAATCATGTCCACCATCTCTTCGATGGCATTTACGTTTGGATAGGCGACGTAGCCTTCTTCGTTTGCATCGGGGTGACCGGGGTCGTAGTCCATTTGTAGCGGTTCTTGGTCTTCGACAATTTCAGCGACACCAGCACTTCGCACGCTATTGCTAAAGCTGCCGGCCTTGTGCCCTGCAATGCTTCCGCTTAGGCGCTGCGAGCGCACCACAACATCGAGACGCCGATAGCCCTCGCCATCCGGCGACGTCGTGTTGACGTTTGCCAAGTTGGACGAAGCAACATTCATGCGCGTGCGCTGTGTTGCCAGTCCCGAGGCCGAAACCTCCATCGCTGTAAAGAAGTCCATCTGATTCTCCTAGTTGCTAGAAACCCAAGCCCCCCACGGGCCCTATGCCGCTCCGTCAGAAGCGGCGTACCGAAGCATCGCCAAACGCCTTGAAACCAAATCCGATGTAGTCGAGTACCGCACGCGGTTCGCATCGATTTTGGCCATCTCCCGCTCGATGTTGACCGCATTGCCATCTGCACTTTGCATGGCGTTCGCGTCCACAATGGTCCTCGCAGGAGCACCACCACCAGCGCCATCTCCCCCCGAGATGTGCCGGTCATCAGTCTTTGCCATCCGTCCCGCGTTTAGGGCGGCGTTGGCAGGAAGTCGTTCCAGATCCAGAGGCTTGTAGCCCGGTGTATCAAGATTGGCGATGTTGCCAGCGATCGTCGAATGGCGATCGCGATGAAACGTCATCGCTCGCTGCATCTGATCTACGGCTTCGTACACTTTCATCGCAGTACTACTCCAAAGCAATTGTCGATCCACAAGGGTGGGCACCTAAGAACCACCTAAAGAATTGAACACTTAGACAAATTCTGAACCTCGAAAGGGCCCCAACTGTCGGTCGGATTGACGGCGTTTTTTTGACGATCGAACATTGAGAGAAGCGCCGAGGAAGCGAGAAGCATTGCCGAGCAAGCTTGGCCGAAACGCAAAACGTGCCCAAAGCTGCCCCATAGAACTGGAAGCACCTTCGCGCACGTTGCCGAATCAAATGAGCGGTCGTTAGTTTCCGTGCTTGCGGATTTTCTCGACAAGGGTTGTGCGGTTAAGCCCGAGAAGCGCAGCTGCTTCGGTGCGATTGCCACCAGTCCGCTCCAGTGCCTCATCAATCAGCTGTCGCTCGACCGAGTCGATCGCCTTTCGCAAATCCAGGCTGGTTTCAAGATTGAGTGACTGGCTCGCCGTTGTGCGTCGACCTCGAGTGGTTGGACGCAGACCAAGGTCTTGCGCGCGCAAGCTTCCCTGGCCTTTGAGAAGCACCGAACGCTCCACCAAGTGATAGAGTTCGCGCACGTTGCCCTGCCAAGAGTGCGCCAGAAGCGCTTTCTCCGCCGATCCATCAATACCGGTAATTTGCCTTTTATTGCGCGTATTGGCGCCGTCCACGAAGGTCTTGGCAAGTGCAATGATGTCTTCACCGCGCTCGCGCAATGGTGGCAAGTGCACGGGAATCACGGTGAGTCGAAAGTAGAGGTCGGCTCGAAACGTTCCCTCGGCGACCATGGCCTCAAGGTCGCGATTGGTTGCCGCAACGATTCGCACGTCAACGGCAACAGGAAGGTCGGCACCAACAGGCGTAATCGTTCGGTCTTGCAGCACTCGCAAAAGCTTGGCCTGCGCAGGCAGCGGCATATCGCCAATCTCGTCGAGGAAGAGGGTTCCACCATCGGCAGCAGCGATTCGTCCCGTGCGAATTGCGGTCGCTCCCGTAAAGGCGCCTTTTGCGTGCCCAAACAGTTCGGCCTCAATCATCGATTCGGGAATCGCCGCGCAGTTTAGTGCGATGAAGGCATTGGGTGCTCGCTGTGATCCTTGGTGGACAGCATGAGCAGCGAGTTCCTTGCCAGTGCCGCTCTCGCCGGTAATAAGTACAGTGCAGTCGGTATCGGAAACGCTTCGCAGAATCTTTAGAGCGTCGAGAAGCGCGGGGTCATCTCCGAGAATGTCTGAGGCGCAGCGCTGGCGCCAACGCGAGAGTTCCTCGGCATCAACGCCTTGATTGACGCGCAGCTTTGCCAAGAGGTCGGCGAGGTGCTGCACTTCAAAAGGTTTCTCGAGAACATCGATGGAGCCCGCTTGCATAACTTCCACAACCGTTCCGCAATTTGCGAATCCTGTCATGCAGTACGCCGCTCCGACTCGATGCTTGTCGACAGCCCACTTAATAAGTTCGGCGCCGGTTCCATCTGGCAGGCGAAAGTCGACAAAGGCGATGTCAACAGAGTGCTTCTCAAGCACGTTGCGCCCTTCCTGAACAGAACCTGCCGAGCGGACCTTGTGTCCCTCGCGCTTTAGGAATCTCTCAAGGGCTCTCCGGAGTGGCGCCTCGTCGTCAACTAGAAGAACGGAGAGAGGAGCCTGCTGAGTGGAGTTTTGAAGCACAACTGAATCTCTGTGCGAGAAACGATCCACTTGCGAGATGGGATCGCTGATGTGGTCTCTTTGTGCGGCTCTTCCCCACCTGGTGCCTCGGCCAATCGTGGAAGAGCTTGAGATCAAAAACGTATCTGAGATCAATTCATTTCGATCCTTAAGGATCGAGTCTTGTTCTGTCTTTTGCGTATTTCACGATATCGCGCTCATGTGGGTACATTCAGACCCGGGTCACTGACCCATGCACCCAGGGTCTACAATGACCCGCGCAGGGATCGAGCCAGCCCTACAGTTTCTATTTGGGTGGACGACCCAGTTATCGATGGAATCCACGGCTGTAGAAGACCAGGTCTTCGGCATCTTCTTTGAGTACGGCACCGAAGCCGTATTCACGATGCATCAAGAGAGTCGTGTCATTCTCTCGGCGAATCGCCATCTCGAAGAGTTGGTTGGCCGCTCAATCCACAGCATTGTTGGCAGCCCAGCGGGACTGCTCTTTGACGAGGATGAGCGAGCGGGTCAATGGGACGACCGCATTGCGGGCCGGGCTGGGCTCCACGAAGACGTGCGCCTGCGACGGCTCGATGGCTTTCCTGTATTCGTTTCTCTCACCGTTGCCCACATCAATCAAGGCGAGGACCCGCTGGTGGCGTGCATTGCGCGAGATACCACCGAGCGCCGTAATCTTGAACGCGACCTAATCGCCAAGCACACAGCGCTCTACGCAGCCCACGCAGAGCTTGGTCGAACCGTCGAGCAACTTACAGAAGCGCAGGGCTCGTTAGAGGATCGCAACCGCGAATTGGCAGCGCTAGGTTCGCAGTTTGCCCAAGCTGCTCAGCGCGCGGCGATTGGCGAGTTTAGTGCCGGCATCGCCCACAGCATGAACAATCCGATGGCGGCGCTCTCCAGCGCACTTCGGCAAATCTCAAGGCGTCTCGAACGCAACGCCGATGAGGAACTTCAAGATGAGCTCGCGCGATTTCTGCAGCGCTCCAACGGCGCCCTTGGCCGAATGGAGACGATTGTTGATGCGGTTCGCCGGGCTCACAAAAGCGGAAGTCTGCCGAGTACGGCACAGGCAGTGAATATCGCCGACGAGCTGCGCACCGCCCTCACCCTCTTTGACCAGCGCGTAGACGAGATCGAGACAACGCTTGTCTGCGACTTTGACGAGAGCCCGATCGCGTGGATTCCGCCCGATGCCCTGCACCACGTGATTTCCAATGTACTCGACAATGCACTGCGGGCACTTGATGGCGGCGGCATCGTTCGCCTGCACCTTCACCGAGACAAGGATTGGGTTGTTCTCGACGTTGAGGACGATGGTCCCGGGCTACCGCAGCGCATTCGCGACAACATCTTCGAGCCATTTGTATCGGGTCGCGTAGACGGCACCGGCCTTGGGCTCAGCATGTCGTTCCGCTTAGCCAGGCAATGGCGCGGCGACATCACCCACCACGATCTACATCCTGGCACACGATTTCGAATTCTCATGCCGGCTCATGACGAGCACGCCCCACTGCCGGCCAAAGAGGGCACAACCACCGAGGGACTAAATGATGAGTGAACAAGTAGTATCCGATTCCCGCTACCGCATCCTAATTGTCGACGACGACGACGATGTCCGCGATGCCCTTCTCGATGAGCTTGAGCTTGATTATGACGTCACAGCCGTGGCCACAGGCGTAGAGGCATTGGGGCACTTGGATTCAGAACGCTATGACGCCATCATCTCCGATCAAAGAATGCCTGGAATGAGTGGCGTGCAGGTTCTTGAAGAAGCGTCGCGACGAGACTCTGAGCTTGTGCGAATTCTTCTTACGGGCTTTGTTGATGACGATGCCCACAAGGCCACCATGCAGGAGAATGCCCCATATAAGGTGGGAAAACCTTGGCACGATGAAGTCGAGGTCACCCTTAAGCGCGCGTTTGAAAATCGCGACAGGGAACGTTCTCTCAGCGGTTCGGTTACGGATGCACTCGCTCTTGCTGGTGTAGACAATGAGCTAGCAGCTCTCGAGAGTCCCACGGCACTTGCCAAGGTACTTGTGCGCCGTGCGCAGGCGCTTGAAAGCGTAGCGTACTGCGCTGTTCAATTGCAAGATGAGCTTGAGGACCGAGTGCTCGCCGGCACAATTCCGCCCGCTGGATCGCACGAAGGCGCTTGGGATGTTGATTTACCAATAAGCTACGACGGAACGATGCGCCTGGTTGCTCGCGGCAAAGGCAGTGTCGCTCGCGACATTGTCGGCTACATTGCAACGCGGGCACTGCATTGGAGTAGTGAGGATACAGCGATTCGACTGGCGAAATCGGCGAGCGATAGCCCGCAGGCGCGAGAGAAGCTAAGTGCGGTAACAAGGCGCGCAACCTTGGGAACGATGACCGTCGCCTTGGTGCACGAACTCGCCTCGATGGTGCAAGGCCTACAGGGCGCGCTCTTTGAGTTAGAAGATTTCGTACGCGACACGGCGACCAAAGAAGAGGATCCCGAAGTTATCGATACGTTGGAGAACGCGGTCGAAGTCTCATCTCGTATGGTCTCGCTATTTCGAGCAATGCGCACCTTTGTAAGGTCGGGGGACGCCATTCACAGGCCTTGCGGCGTGGGACACTTGGTCGACCGCTCGATTGCCCTTTGCCGCGGAAACCTCCGCTCGGTCGTAACGCTGGACATTGCAGAGATGCCTGACGAGGAAGTGGACGTCAACGAAGCCCTTTTCCTCCAAGTCCTCGTAAATCTTCTTAAGAACGCAGCCGAGGCATCGCCACTTGGCGCTATCGTATCGGTTCGAGCGACTGTCGATAAAGACCGTGTGGTCTTCGCAGTCACCGACCACGGCAGTGGAGTTCCCGAAGACCTGGTCAACGAAATCTTCGAACCATTTATGTCCACAAAGAACGACCACACAGCCTCGGGGCTTGGTCTTGCGATTTCTTCGGAGATTGCAAATGAGCACGGTGGATCGATTCGCTACAAAGCCATGGAGGATGGCGGCTCGGAGTTTACCGTGACTGCGCCGCTTGTTCCAAAGCACCATTCGCTATCGGTCTGTTAAACAGTATAATCTGCGGCACATGAAGAAGGCGCTAATTCTCGCAATCGCTTTGGGGGCGCTTATAGCGGCCCCAAAAGCCGCTTCGGCATTCTGTGGATTCTACGTTGGAGGGGCCGATGCCAAACTCTTTAACGATGCCACGCAAGTTGTGATGATGCGGCAGGGCACAACCACGGTGCTCGCCATGCAAAACGCCTACAAAGGCCCGCCATCCAACTTTGCGATGGTGGTGCCGGTTCCTGTCGTGCTGCAAGAGGAGAACGTTAAGACTCTTCCCGATGCCCTGTTCGACAAGATCGATAGGCTCAGCGCTCCAAGGCTTGTCGAGTATTGGGAAACCGACCCGTGCGCCCCGGTGCTTGAGTACAAGCGGGGAATGGCGCAGCTGAGCATGGCGATGGCTGTGGACGAGTCGGAGGACGACGATGGAGCCGGCCTAGGCGTCAAGATCGAAGCGCAGTTTGACGTCGCCGAATACAACATCGTTATTCTTAGCGCCAAAGATTCGACTGGCCTGGATACGTGGCTTCAGCAAGAAGGCTACAAAATCCCCAAAGGAGCCGAGCCGTATCTGCGCCCCTACGTGGAAACTGGTTCCAAGTTCTTTGTTGCCAAAGTCGACGTCTCGAAGGTGAAGTTTAAGGATGGGCAAGCAATGCTCTCGCCCTTGCGCTTTCACTACGAGAGCAAAGAGTTTTCCCTACCGGTGCGTCTTGGCATGATGAACTCGGCAGGCACCCAAGACCTTATCGTCAACATTCTCGCCGCTGGGCAGCGCTATGAGCTTGCGAATTATCCCAACGTCACAATTCCGACCAACATCAATCTTAAGGACAAGACCAAGGGTCGCTTTGGCGAGTTCTACGCGGCCCTCTTTGATAGCACTCTTGAGAAAAACAAAGGTGCAGTGGTAACCGAGTACGCTTGGGACTCCGCAACCTGCGATCCGTGTCCAGGCCCAACGCTAGACTTTCAAGACCTCGCAACCCTTGGCGGCGACGTGCTTGGCACCACGCAAGGCATGGTTCTCACGCGCTTGCACGCACGCTATGGATCGGCCGACCTTGCAAACGACCTTATCTTTAAGGCTGCCCCACCCATCGCCGGCGGCCGAGAGGTTCGCAATGACAAAGGCGCTCTCGAAGTTGGCTCGGTATCGGACGGCGTAAATAACTTTCAGGGGCGTTACGCGATTCGCCACGAGTGGGAAGGTCCCATCGAGTGCAAAGAGCCTGTGCGCGGACGCTGGGGCGGTCCTCCCGCAGGAAATACGGGCGGCATTGAAGCGGCGCAAGACTTGGCCTTCGCTCCTCGCGGAGCACTGCAGCTTGCAAGCGTCATCGCCTCGCCGGTTCCCGAATTGGGGCTAAGCCCCAAAGCCGCGGTTGCAGAGACGAATAAGAAAAAGACCGAACCCGAGAACCCGCAGGCCAACGATAGCGGCAAGAAGAAATCGTCAAAAGGCTGCAGTACCGGTGGCACGAGTGGCCTCGCCTTTGGGCTGCTTCTCATGGCAATAGCATTCGCGCTGCGAAGCCGTCGCTGTCGCGTCACAAGCCGCCGCTAGCCTAGCCCCGGCCCGGTGCTCTCGAGGATCGCAAGGATCCTCGCGCGCGTCTGGCCGGCCGGCTCTGGCAACTCTGGAGCCGGGCCCTTTTGTTCGGGCAACCATCCCAGAAATTCTCTTAGCTCGCGGCTATCACCAGGCAGGCTGTACTCGAGGTTTACCGAGAGGTGCACAATGTCTTGAAGCCTGGCAACGCGAGCGGCGATTTGCGCAAGCTCTGCTTCGGCGGCCGCGTTGCCCCGCCAGCCCACTTCCTTCTGTGCTTGGCCAAGCTGAGCGCGCAATTCGGTGATATGGGGAAAGGCCGCAACCAAAGCGGCAGGGCCCTCGTGAGCGGCTTTGCGCAAGAGGGCATCAATGTGTGCCGTAAGCCGGCTTAGGCGTTTCTTAAAGAGCGGGCCGTAGAAGAGCGAGGATGCGGCCACGTTGACAACAAGCGCTGAGAGCCCTGCGATGCCAACCGCTTCAAGCCGGTATCCAAACGTTTGCAGCGGCTCGCCGAAGGAGACGATCTGCAAGAAGAGCGCGGTGAATGCCGCCGCAACGGTGCCGCGATGAAAGCCGATTCGGTGCGTGCACAAGACCGCCAGTCCAACGGCAAGGCCAACGCCCAAAGCGGTGGGAAGCTCTAGAACGGCCCCAAGAGTCCCAAAGACGCCGCCGAGCACGCTGCCAACAAGTTGGTCGACGCTTGTGCGAAGGCCCATAAGAGCGCCAGGAGAGCAGCACAGAACCGCGACAAAACTCGCCGTTACCATGTCGGGAATGCCAAGGCCTTGCACCAAGAGCAGAGCCATCGCACAGGCCGCGGCCGACTTGCCAGCCAAGAACACAGGATTGGTAAGCGTAAACCCCACGAGCCCTACTCTCGCGCAAGCGCACGCCAAGTGGCTTGCGCGCTCGTTTCGCCAAAAAATGTCACCAATCCGCTCACGGAGTTGATCATACACCAGCCGCCGCTAGGGGCGGAACGAGGCGTCCTCACCAAGGCAGGCGACGACGTTCCGATACACATTGAAAAGCGCTTCATCGTCCCACCTAGGCGGCAGCGCTTGCACGATCCGGCTCGCAAGTGGGCCTTCCATGACAATCGTTTCTAGAAACGGAGCCAACGCTTCATCAAAGCGCGGAGCCAATTTCTCTTCCCACAGAAACTGCAGCAATTCTTGTGAGCGACATCGGTAGCCTTCGGGAAATCCCCAAGCGCGCAGATAGTCTGCGTCGCGGATGACCGCGGATTCGCCCTCTACGATCGCATTGGTTGTGAGTTCATCCAAGCGCGCAGCAGGCCAGACATCGAGTTCGGCACTGGGCACCGAGCTATCGTAGGAGAGTTGGTTAACCAGCGCTTGAACCGCGGCCACCACTGCGATATTCGCCGAGACGCATTCTTGGCCATCAAGCATTCGAATCGCGATGTGCTCGGCCCTTCGATCGGGCCACAAGCCGCCGGCGCTAACCTGGCTAGGCAATAGGGTTGCACTGTGGCCTTGCTCCACAAGTGCAGCCTTGAGAGGCGCGGCAACCAAACTTTCAAACGCAGCCAGCGACTCGAGTGCGGGTGGTACGTAGCGCTGAACACTCGTTAGCGCAAACTCTGGATGGCTGCACACAAAGTCGTGGCGAGCGGCGAGGCGACATTGGCGCGCTGGGCCAATCGCGCCCTCGGCGATGGGTGATGCGGCCGAGAGAACCGGTAGCAGAGGTTGGAGAAAACGCAGTGCCGCGTAGAGCGGCTTGAACTCGGCCTCGCTTGCGAACGGAATCGCCAAGTCGAGACCTTGTTGATTTGCCCAACCGTGGCGATCGGCTCCAAAGAGTGTGTGCAATGCGAGGTCGCGTTCGGCTCCGCCGTGTGGCCAGGTCTCGGCGCGCTCGGCGTGAAACCAAGGGTGCATTCCTGTGGGCATGAGTTTGCCTTCGACCCGCGCAGCGTCTTCGGCCAAGGCCTTCACTTGCGTTGCGAAAAACTCTTGCGCCTGCATCGGCGTATCAAAGCCATGCGCCGAGCCGAGGCAGAGATGATGTCGTGGTCCAACGTTGTGCCAAACCACATCGCCTTCGCGAAGAAAACGAAGACGCTCGCCCTCACTGCGAAGACTCAATACTTCATCGGCAAGGGGGAGTACGTCGAGCGAACTCCATCCCACCAATGCAAAGTGAAGGGATAACTGAAACCCTGGCAAGCCATGCAGATCGATTGACGTCAAAGCTTGGCCATGTTGCTGAATTTGTGAATTGAAGGCAAGGCGATGCGGTCGGGCAGTTGGTCCACTTACTGGAATCAAGCCGAAGCAGTCACACCGAGACGAGAAAGCCTGCATACTTCGCAGCATGAGCCTCTCTTCGCTCCACCTCGATGCATTTTTTGCCGCCGCGCAATCGCTTAACTTCTCGCAAGCTGCCCGCGAACTACACATCACCCAGTCGGCACTGAGCCAGCGAATCAAAGCACTTGAGGAAGACATTAACCTAACGCTCTTTGTGCGCATGCCACGCGGAGTTCAGCTCACCGAAGCCGGCGAGCGCCTGCTGCGCTATTGCCAAGCGCGCAACAGTCTAGAGGGCGAACTCATCGACGAGATTACCGGCAATAAGCAAGATGGTCTTGGCGGTCATCTGCGCATCGCAGGCTACTCGTCCATCGTGCGCTCGGTTCTAATTCCGGCCGTCCACCCACTTTTGGTGGAGCATCCAAACATTCAACCCCATTTTCAGAACGCCGAAATCCGCAACCTTCGCGATATGTTGCTCACCGGCGTGGTCGACTTCGTTGTATCCGACTCAGAATTTCACCGACGCGACTTAGAGTGCCTGCAACTTGGCAGCGAAGAGTATGTGCTCGTGCAAAGCAAAAAGAGCCCGCCGCAGCGCGAGGTCTATCTCGATCACGATCCAGAAGATCGGATCACCCAGCAATTTCTCTCATATCAGGAGCGTCCAGTGCCCAGCTATAAGCGCGCCTTCATGGACGAAATCTACGCAATCATCGATGCGGCGGCGATGGGGCTTGGCAAGGCCGTGGTCTCGCGCCACTTGGTCGAGAACCACCCTGGCGTGGAGATTATCCCCGACCACAAAAGCATGCAGGTCCCGGTCTTCCTCTACTACCACCGGCAGCCGTTCTACACCGACTTGCACAAGGCTATCGTCAAAACTCTTGGCGACCGATGCCCAGGCTTGCTAAGCCCAAACTAATTTTGTCTGGCCGGCTCAGCTTCAACGATAATTGAGAATTCACATGAGAGCGGCATGTCTAGTATTTATGGCCTTAGTACTCGTCACTCCCAATTTAATCGAGGTGGCCAACGCCAAAGACGCGCCCGCAAGCGAGACACCTTGGAACGATGGAGTCACGAAGGAGCAGAAAGCAAAAGCGCAACCCTTCTTTGATGCCGGTAACGACTACTTTGAACGGTCGATGTATTCCAAGGTCCGGACAACATTTGGGTTCTAAGTAGGTCTCGGGAGAACACCGAATCGAAAAATCAGTTCTTTCACTACGACCACACACACACCGATGCCGATGCAAGGTGGACAGAGTTTCCGCATCCCGGAGGAGAGTGGCTTTTCGACAAGCTTGTTGTGTTGGCCCCCGACGAAGCCTTCGCGGTCGGCATACATGCGGTTCCAGGTTCGTCAGAAACACTACACTGGACTCGCCGCTGGTCTTGCAGGGCCACCGAAGACAATTGCTCAAATCGCATTGATGACGATTGTGACGGAAAAATCGATGCAGACGACACGGCGGATTGTCCCTAGAGAATATCTCCGCTCGACGACGCAGACATTCTCATCTCGAATGAGAGCGCGAGAAGCTTGCAGCAAGCCACGCTTTAACCTCCTCGCGTTCTGCAACCACTCGAGTCCTTTGGCAGCGCTAGGCCGGATCGCAGGTCGCGCCAAAGCTTGTGCACCCGCCCGACTTGGGTGAGGCGCAGCTTCGGTAGCGGCGCTCGGCGATGTCGTAGAGGCAATCGCTCTTTGGTTTGCAGGCTGCGCCAAATTCCTGGCATGCACCTTCGGTAAAACTCTTACACTCTTTGTACATGCCCGACGGCAATTCGACGGTACAGCTATCGGCCGGCTGGCAGACCGCTCCGTAGTGAAAGCACTGGCCGTCTGCACCGGAGAGGCACGAGAAGTGCCCACCTGCTTGTTGGTGCAACATGCAGGCAGAGGCCGACGGGGTGGCGTAGCTCACAGGCCCACTTGGCCCATCGGCAGTATCGCCCTTGTCACCAGAAGCCCCCTCGGTCGACGCATTCTTAGACACGGCACTTGGGCTACTGCCTCCCTTGGGAGTGCCGCCACAGGCAAGAAGTCCCAGTGAAAGAACCATTGCCGCCATTGAAACGAGAGACCCGCTGAAGTGCATCCCGTGTAGCTTACCTAGCACTGCAGGTTTCGCCAGGCGTTACGCTTGCAACGACCACCGGCGTAATTTCAGGCCTAGATTGTTGGGACTTCGGCAAAAAAGCTTGACCCGGCTGGGCACGCCTCGGACGATGCGGACTTGCGTGTCTTGAGCCTCCTTCTCATCCTACTTTCCGCCTGCGGCAGCTCAGCGAATGACGCGCCAATCGAGGTGGATGCCACAGAACCCGAGGTCGACGACGACAACGATGGGCACTCGCCGCCTTTGGACTGCAACGACTCGGACCCAGACATACATCCGGGCGCTGAAGAGAACTGCGAAGACGGCATCGACAACGACTGCGACGGCCAAGCCGACACAGACATCGAGTGTCTTACGCCTTGCGAACTTGCAGTCCGGGAGAACTCCTCGCTTGGCTGTGGTTTCTATGCGCTTGACCTCCCGCAAGTGAGTCTCAACAAGCTCTACGCAATTAGCGTTTCGAATCCCTCTCTAACAGAGACCGCGAACGTCACCGTCTCCGGCCCGACGGGCGTGCTTTCATCGCTGGTCGTGCAGCCGCTTGGCGTGGCAACCTATGAGGTGTCTGAACGCTCAGCAATGAACATCGCTGGTGGCGGCATCACCGACAAGTCCTATCGAATCGAGTCCGACCTGCCCATTGCTGCGTACCAGTTCAATTCGTTTGACACGATTGGTGCTGCCAGCACGGACGCCTCTCTCCTCTTCCCGGATCACACGTTGGGAGCCGACTACTTTGCGATGGGCTACAACGTTTTCAGTATAGGATCCGACCTCAGCTACATTTCAATCGTCGCCACAGAGGACGACACGCTTGTCACTGTCACTGCTAGTTCCAGCAGCCCTGATGCCACCGAGGCCACCCTCTCGAAGGGACAAGTCATGACGGTTACCTCAAGTACCGTAGGGGAAAGTCTTACTGGATCCAAGATCACCGCTAACAAAGGCATCGCGGTTTTCTCGGGCAATCGCTGCACACAAGTCCCAACAGGCACAAACTATTGCGATCATCTCGAACAGCAGATGTTTCCACGCCAAGCAATCGGGTCGCGATACGTCATTGGCAAGACGCATGCTCGTCAATCCTGCGATATTCCCGACTACGTGCGTATTCTGGCGGATGTAGACAATACGACCGTTACCCTAACGCCGGCCCTGGGAGGCCCTTACACGTTGCAAGCCGGCTCACACGTGGAACTGGCACTCACCGAAGCTGTGGCTCTCGAAGCGAGCAATCCGGTTCTTGTCGGCTCCTTTATGGGGTCATCTGGCGGTGGTGGGTGCAACGATGAAGGCGACCCTGCCTTTGCTCTGCAAGTTCCAAGTGACCAGTTTCGTGATCGCTACGTCTTCCTCACTCCTCCGACATACACGAGAGACTACGTAGACGTCACAGCCCCCATAGGTGCAAACGTCACTCTCGATGGAGCCGTGCAAGAACTCAGCACAATCGCCATTGGCGGGACAAACTTCACGATTACCTCATTCGAGATTGGCGACGGCGCTCATGTTCTTCAGTCGAGCGTTCCGGTGGGCATTTCCGTCTACGGATATGGTGGTCCCACCGGCTCTCCCGACGGCGTGATCAATGTGAGCTACGCGTATCCAGGTGGGCTAAACCTCGATGCCATCAATCCGATTGAGTAGTCACCTAGTGCGTGATTCATTGACATGGATTGCGCTGATCACGCACTAGCGCAACGCTGCTACACACTTCTGTTCTCTCCAAGCGTTCTGGTTCATACTTAGCGGGTGCTAAGGCCTGCGTCCCCCGTTGTATTCGCTGCTCTCCTCGCTCTCACGTCAGGCCCTCTAGCCTGCGGCGGCGAAGACGCACAAGTTGATAGCGATGCTGGCGGCGAAATCGATGCCACACCGCCCGATCTTTGTACGTTGTTGCCTGCCACCCCAGCTTGGGTTGTGGAGGGAGAGGACCTAAGCGTCACAATTTCCTGTGCAAGCGGCGAGGACCTTAGCGATCTTGAACTCGGTGCCCTGCCCGAAGGCGCAGCCTTCGATGCCGCAACCAAGACGCTAACCTGGACCCCCGAACTGGATCAGGCTGCGGTTTACAACATCGAACTTTCCTCGCCTGCACTAAACGCAACCCAGACCCTCGAAATCGGCGTCGCCGATGCATTGGGCAATCCAGGCAATGTGCCAATTGTCGACCCAAGCAAGTACACGATGGAGCTTGGCTTGCCTGTACTCTTTATTGCCCAAGAACCCGCAGGAGATACCGACTACGAAGCGATGCAAGTGACCTATGGCGGCGTTGTGCACGAAGCCGAAGCCAAGCTTCGCGGCAAGTCCTCGCTCACCTATCCAAAGAAAAGTTACTCGCTGCGCTTTGATAAGTTCGATGCCTTTGGCGAGAGCCGCTTCGCCGACTTCGCCAATCGAACCAGAGTTATTCTTACCTCCACGTTCGATGACAATAGCTACATCCGGCAGCGCATGGCCTTTGACCTGTGGTCGCGGCTCGAGCCGGACATCAAAGTTCGCGCCTACAGTGCCGTTGTCTACCGAGGCACAGAATACCGAGGCATCTACACGGTGACCGATCATGTCAACGCCGAGCTCATGGCGAGAAACGGCCTCTCGGATAGTGCCAACGTCTACAAAGCCGAAAACCACGATGCAAACTTTCGAACAACGGCGGCAAATGGCAACGAGAAAGGCACCCTGCATCAGGGTTATTCAAAAACCGAAGGTAACCCTGACGAGGGCGAAGAAGGTGCCTTCGATGACATGGATGCTCTGGTCTCCTTTGTTGCGAATTCCGATGAGACAACCTTTAACGATGGCATCGCCGACCTGATTAGCGTCGACGACTACGCTGCGTGGTGGCTGCACGTAACCTTCATACTCGCCAACGACTCTGCCGGTAAGAATAGTTATCACTACCACGACGAGGCGCGCACCTGGCGCGTTGTCCCTTGGGACTTTAACGATAGCTTTGGACAAAGCTGGCAGACCTTCAGAACCGATTCCCAAGACTACGAGCCGTTCTTCTCGCGCAACCGCATCTTCGAACGCCTGCAAGAGCACCCAATTCACGGCCCAGCAATCCGCCTTCGCTACCAAGAGGCACTGGAAAGCGGCGCCTTTGCCCTCGCCTCTTTAGATGCTCTCATCAATGGATACGAGGCCGAGATGCATCTGGCCACAGCCCGGGATTGGAGCCACTGGGAAAACGAGTACCGCAGCTTTGGACGCTGGTCGGGGCGTGGGGATTTTACGACCCACGAAGAAGAACTCGCCTACGTGCGCCAATGGCTGGCCGAGCGCTGGCAATTTGCCCTCGATAACTACACAAGCGCTGACTAGTGCTTGATTCATTGGAGTTGGTTTTCGCCGGCGTGCTATCCCTGCCCTCGTGATCTCCGCAGAGAAATTTCGCGTCCGCGTAACGGCCGAACACGAGGGCCTTCGCCTCGACCAATTCCTCGCCGCCACCGTTCCCGACCTAAGCCGTCGCAAGGCTCGCGTTCTTCTCGACATTGGCGGCGTCTTTGTCGATCGAGCCCGGGTCAAAGTGGCCGGCAGAGTCGTCAAGGTTGGGCAACTCGTCGAGGTGGTTCTGGGAGGCGCCTTTGATCGAGCCACAAAGAAGACCGGCCAAGTTGCTCGCTCGAAGGACGCCGAGAAGCTGCCGGCCCACGCAGTGCTTTTCGAAGACGATCACATCTGCGTTGCAACCAAACCAGCTGGGCTTCTCACCGCCCCAACCCCAGAATCGGATCGGGGAAACCTGGCCGACGCGCTGGGCCGTGAACGCAATCTTCGCATGTTTGTCGTGCATCGAATCGATCTCGATACCAGCGGTATTCTCGTCTTTGCGAAAACCGAAGATGCCAATCGCGAGCTTAGCGAGACGTTTCGCAAGCACGCGATCGAACGCCAGTACCTCGCCGTGGTGGATGGCCAGTGGCCAGACGATTTGACGCGCATTGAAGAAGACGTTGGCGGCAAGTCAGCGGTCTCTCACTTTGCCGTCGATCAGCACATTGGCGATCGCGCGACCGTCTTGCGCGTAACGTTGGAAACCGGCCGTACGCACCAAATTCGCCTGCATGCAGCAGGCGTGGGCCAGCCGGTTCTTGGCGATAAGCAGCACGGCCGAGTGAGTGATATGGCTCCGCCGCGCATGGCTCTTCACGCGCGCAAGCTGGCGTTCAAACATCCCATAACTGGCGAAGCACTCTCGTTTGAAACCGAGTTGCCAAACGACTTGCGCACCTGGCTTGATCATCTAATTAGCGAAGTTGCTTAATTAGCGAAGTCGCCGAACCACGGGGATGCCTGCGGGTCGCAAGTGGCTGGCCGCAGGTTCGCGATAGAGCACCGATGCATCTTGCGCATCGGACTTGCGCTCGAACGTGCCGCCAAGCTCCACTTCATCGCCCGCAAAGAGCACTTCTTCGCGCACAAGATTAAAGTGCAGCGGATAGAGTTCTTCTGAGGGCTCTCGCAGAGGATCGATGTCATCGATATAGGCCTCAAGCTCGAGATTGTCGACATCGAGTAGCTCGGGTGCTTCGTCTGCAAAACGCAGACGTCCTGCGGGAACGGCAACCAACTCACCGGTCCCGAGTTCGGCTGTAAAGCCACTGGTGATGGCATCGCGATACATCACACGTTCCCCATCACCGGCGAGCATACGCAGTTCGAGACTGTAGGCGAGGCAAGACTCTGCGCTGGCCGGCGAGGTGAGCCCATGGGCACCGCGAACCGTGCCGCGCAGCGAGACCTCGGCCAACATCGGAGCAGCCTTGGCTCCCTGTGGAACTTTGCGCTCGCGAATGCCCTTGTGCCGAGCAAGCATGCCCCCGGTAAGGCTGCCAAGCATTCCCCACAGCAAGACTCCAGGCCCAAGCCCGGCCAAGCCATAGGCCACGGTGCCACCCAGCGAGAAGCTCCCCATCGAGGTAGCAAGGACTCGCCGTTGCGCGTGTTGTGCCGAGCGACGAACCAGTTCTCGGTCGGCGGCGCTTCCCCAACACGCCTCGACAATCGCTTCGCGCTCTGCCGCGACTTCAAAACACGCCACGCTCGCTGCTCCCTCGCAATCGCACGTTCCGCCCGCGAAGAGCGCCGTGCGGCAGCGAAGACAGAGGCAGCAGCGCCTGGGAACGGCATTGGTGGTCACGATGCGGGCAGCGTAGCAGGAAGGCTTGCTACATGCGCCGTGCAATGGCGGATGGCAGCGAGGCACGTGGCTCTGGGCCAATGCGCAGCGAGTACTTAATGACAACGCCAATCGCCACGAAGATCGTTCCGCTGGTAAGCAAGGTTAGGTCAAACGCCTGGGTGACTTGAACGTCCATCCAAGAGGGCGTGCACATTCGATAGAAAAGCGCCGCCAAAAACGTATAGCCGGCGGCCGATGCACCAAAGGCCACCGCGGTTTGCGCCGGTCGCAATGTCGGAACCACCATCAGCCAAATAAGCGCTGGCAAAAGTAGAATCAAACACCAGACCATTCCAACCCGTAGCGCCGAGGAGGCTCCCATCCAACTTGCCAACTCAAAGCGCCGCTCGGCTGCAACATCGCTGCTCGACATGGGATTGGGTCCCGAATCTGGTGCGTAGGTGGCGCATTGCGCTTCATCGCCAAGGTGACAATCCACGGCGGGCACCATGCCGCTTGGGTCACCAACAACCTGCCAAGAGAGAGCTGGCGCCACCGAGAGAAAGAAGAGGGAAATTAGCGCGGCGGCAGCGGCAATGCGAATGCGATAGACCGCATCGTCCTCGCGTCGAAACGCCATCCAAAACCCCAAGAGCGCCGCCGCACATAAGACCATCAGCACCGAGTCTGCACCGACGCCCTCTTGGTGCGTGGCCGAACCTGCATGGTGCACAAAGACGGGAAGCGAAGGAGCACTAAGACTGCCGTCTTGCAAAACGAAACGCGCTCGGAGCCCAAGCGTAAACGGTTGGTCGCGATGGGGCCCTGTTTGCGAGGGCGCAACTTGCACCATGCCATCGAAGAGCGGGTGAACATGTCCCCACATTTGCGCAAGCGAGTCGGGGCCGCCTCCCCAAACGGGTTCGAGAATTACACCGCGCGCAGCGGTTGGAGCATTGCGCAGCTCTAGCCAAAGCACGGGCTCGGCGACGCGCTTTGCGTTGCTGTCTTGGCTGCCAACCGAATATCCCGAGCTGACAATTTGCGGATGCTGCCTGTCCAGGGCGCGAACTTGAGCCGGCGTTTGCGGCACTGCTTGCTGCTTCGCGGGCGAACTAAAGATGACGGTTCCGCAGGCCTCGGCATCGCTGGCCTCGGCACCCATCAGCACTACACTGAGAAAAAGTAGTATGCCAAAGGCCAACCCCGGTCTTGGCCATCTACGCCCTTTTGACGAATGCAAGAGGTTTTTTTCGCTGCGACGATTGGCGGTAAGACAGAGCATATCAGGACGATTATACGCCTCTCTACCCAAACCTGTATGCGCTGTTTTACAACTCCCGCAGGTTCTCCAACAAGCCAGTGCGATTCATTACACTTGATCTTTGGACGGCACAGCGTTGCTCACCTACCTTGTTTAGGCGAGTTCAGGCTCGCACCCCTCAGAATCAAAACCCCAAAACACTTTTTAAAAGGATTTACTATGAAACGTTTCACACTTGCTCTTGTCGCCCTCGGTTCTCTTGGCCTCGTTTTCACTGGCTGTAAAAAGGATGAGAAAGAGGCAGGCGAAACCGCTCCTAAAGCCATCGAGGCTGTCGAAGCTGCAAAGACCGAGGTTGTCGATGAGGCTGCTAAGGCTGGCGAAGCTGTCGAAGGCGCTGCTGTCGAAGGCGCTGCTGCAACCGGAGCTGCTGCTGACGACGCAGTCAAAGCTGCTGGCGAAGTTGGCGAAGAAGCTGGCGAAGCTGCTGCTGAAGGCGCCGCTGCTGTCGAAGGCGCAGCAGACGAAGCTGCAGCCAAGGTCGACGAAGCTGCTGACGACGCTGCTGACGAAGAATAAGTCGAATTGCCTACTGCGGCAGATCCCGCTTGAACGACATGAGTCTCCTTCTGGCTCGAACTTCTTTCAGGCTCGCTTTTCCGCAACCAAGGTAGATCGCTACTGAACCGAGGCCCACAGCAATGTGGGCTTCGATCGTTTCGGACCAAACGCATTTTTCGGCCAACGCGGAGGCCTCGATTGCACGAGCCCCATATAGTGACGCCCATGAGCGACGTCCAACGTCTCTTGCCCAACGTCTTGCAGGGAAAGAGCAGTATCTACAATGCAATGTCGGCGATGGCGAAGGAGTACGGCGCAGCAGACCTGGCCCAAGGATTTCCCACGATCGAAGGCCCGGCCTCGGTTCGAGCCCACGCCGCCAAGGCCCTCTTGGATGGACCACAGCAGTACACCGACCCTCGTGGCATTCGGGCACTCCGCCTCGCCCTGTGCGCTGACGCCAAAGCCCGCTACGACGCCGACCTCGATCCAGATACGCAAATCACAGTCGCCGCAGGAGCCCAGGGCGCGCTGACCGGCGCGATGCTCGGGCTTCTCTCCGCCGGCGACGAAGTTGTCTTTATTGAACCCTTCTACAATCCTGTGGTTCCTCTCGCCCGACTGTCGGGAGCCACGGTTAAATTTGTAGCGCTTCGAGCCCCAAACTTTGCGCTGCAAGAAGATGAGTTGCTTGAGCAAATGTCTGAGAAGACCAAGCTCATCGTTTACAACTCGCCAAACAATCCAAGCGGTCATGTCTTTAGTCGCGACGAACTCATGATGCTGGCCCGGGCGTGCGAACGTTTTGACGCCTACCTAATTGCCGACGAAGTGTACGAGCACTTGGTCTATCCGGGGCACACACACATAAGCGCGTTGGAAATCCCCGAGCTTCGAGATCGCTGCGTTGTGATCTCGTCGTTCTCCAAAACGTTCCTTATGACCGGCTGGCGAATTGGCTGGGCCCTTGGCGCCGCTCCGCTCATTGCGGGAATTCAGAAGTTTACTGAGCTAGCGTATTTCTGCGTACCACCATTTCTCTCGGAGGGCGCACGCTTTGCCATTGAAGAGCTGCCGAAAGAGTATCTCACGAGCTTCGCCAGCGAGCATCTGCGCAAACGCGACCTACTGTGCAACGGGTTGCAAGCACTCGGTCTCGACGTCCTAGTTCCTCAAGGCACCTTCTTCTGCAGCATCAACATCGAAAACCTCGTCGACGACGACGACCTCGCATTTTGCTTGCGGCTGCCCAAAGACGTCGGCGTGGCGGCTGTGCCCATGTCACTCAGTTGGCACAAGCGACGCGAAGCACGCCATCTCATTCGGCTGTGCTTTGCCAAAGAGGATGAAACCCTGCACCAAGCAATCGACGCCTTCGCCCGGTGGATGGAAACGCGTTAGTGCTTGGCTTAGCTCTCGATCGACGGCAGAAGATTCTCGCTCTGGCGGTGCCCATCATGTTGGGCATGATTTCTCAGACCATTCTCAACCTTGTCGACACACTCATGGTTTCGAGCCTCGGTGCAAAATCGATTGCCGCCGTGGGCTTTGGCAGCTTTGCCAACTTCCTTGGCATTGCCTTTGTCACGGGTATGTCAACCGGTGTGCAGGCTATCGCCTCCAGGCGTAAAGGCGAGGGCCGAGACTCGGAAACCGCTGTGGCGCTAAACGGCGGCCTGCTCGTCGTTGCCGCCATTTCCATCCCGCTATCGGTCTTATTAATTTTCTCAGCGCCGTGGTTCTTTAGCGCACTCACCCGCGACACCGAAGTTGTCGACATTGGCGTTCCCTACTTACAGGTTCGGCTCGTCGCCATGATTGCCATCGGATCGAACTTCGCATTTCGCGGCTATTGGAACGGCATCAATCGCAGCAAGCTCTATCTGCGCACGCTTATCGTTATGCACATCTCAAACGTGGCCATTAGCTACGTTCTCATCTTTGGTGCATTGGGTGCCCCAGCGATGGGCGCCACCGGCGCTGCCATCGGAACCGCGGCTTCGGGCTTCATCGGAACAGCATACTACTTTTACCTAGGCCTTGCCCACGCGCGCGAAGCGGGCTTTCTTCGAGGCCTTCCCGATCGCGCCACCATTGTCTCGATGTTGCGACTCTCGGTCCCCTCGGGGCTGCAATCGATGTTCTACGCCGCTGGGCTCACCGCGCTATTCGCCATCGTCGGTCGCATTGGCACGTACGAGGTCGCGGCCATGAACGTGCTCATCACGGTCACCATGGTTGCCTTTCTTCCAGGCCTTGGCCTCGGCTTGTCGGCAGCAACTCTCGTTGGCCAAGCATTGGGACGCAAAGACATCGATGACGCAGAGCGCTGGGCCTGGGACGTCATCAAGGTTGGCATCGCAATCATGCTCATCCTTGGGCTTCCCATGGCCATCGCGCCTCGCCTCATCTTGGAAGCGTTTTTTGGCAACGAGCCCGAGGCACTTGAGCTCGCGATTTTACCGCTGCGCCTTGCGGGCCTAACGGTATGGAGCGAAGCCGTCCTCATGGTCCTCCTAAACAGCATCATGGGCGCCGGAGCCACGCGCACCGCACTAATCGTAAACGTTGGCATGCAGTGGCTGCTCTTCCTCCCTCTGGCCTATCTCATTGGCCCTGTGCTCGGATGGGGGCTCATTGGCGTTTGGAGCGCGCGCATTGGCTACCGAGTGCTGCAATCGGCAATTCTGATGGTCGTGTGGCGACGACGAAGCTGGGCAAGCGTCGAAGTTTGATGCAGTTTTGCCGGCTTTCCTGCGGCCCTAAAGGCGTGGTAGGAACACCCATCCTCAATCATCGGAGCCAGCTTCTATGCGCCTGTTAACGCCAACCCGTCTCGTCCTTCCCTTTCTTCTTGGCCTTGGCCTCAGCGCAGGCTGCGGTGGCGACAATGAGCCAGCGATCACGTTTACCGACGCGACGCCGCCTGTCCCCGACGCAGCCTCCTATGACGCAACGCCGTGCGTTGGCAGCGTCTGCGATGACGTGTGCGTAGACACCAGCAGCGACTCCTACAACTGTGGCGGTTGCGGCCTGGCTTGCGACTCCCCAGGACAGATTTGCTCGGGCCAAACTCCCTGTGCATGTCCAGCCGACTTTCTCCCTGCATCCATTGGTGGCACAGGCTTCGATCAATTTTTTGCACAGGGCCAATTCACCGCCGCCATTGCACCAATTGTTGGTGGCACACTTAACGTCGGTGCCGTGGTCTTCGACCTCACATTAGAAACCGGCGTCGAATACGATCTCGCAGAGGGCATTGCTACCTCATCGGCACCGGCCGCTGCAGCGGGACACGACGTCGACATCAACTCCTTCTCGGCTCACACGCCGTACGGCGCAACCTCTGGCACGATTGTCTTCGACACCATCTGTGCCGAAGGTGTATCGGGCACGATGACCGATGTCGTCTTCTCCGAAGTTTCCGCAGTTACCGATCTAACGGTTGTTGAAGGCGGCTGCACAACCAGCGTCAAGGTTATCAATTTCGATATCGGCAGCTGTCCTCAACCCAAGAAGTAGTTCCCCATGCAGTACGTCTCATCGTCATTCGCAGCGATTGCCTTTCTCGGGCTTGGCTTGGCCGGCTGTGGTCCAAGCGAGCCTGCTGCAACGCACACCACAAGCACCACAACCGCAATCGAGGCGCCCGCAGCTGCGGCGGTAACAAGCCTTAGCGTCATTGGCACAAACGACTTGCACGGGCATGTCGAGATGCTGCCAATTTTTGGCGGCTACCTAGAAATTCTTAGAAGCCATCCCGAGCGCGCGGTTGTATTGCTAGACGGCGGAGACATGTTTCAAGGCACCCTCGCCTCCAACCTAAAAGAGGGTGCGCCCATCGTGTCTGCGTACAACATGCTTGGCTACACGGCTGCCGCAATTGGCAACCACGAGTTTGACTACGGCCCGATTGGCCCCGAGGCAACCGTTTCCGAGCCGGGGCAAGATTCTCGCGGGGCCCTAAAAGCACGCGCAGCCGACGCAGAATTCCCCTTTCTCAGCTCCAACATTTTCGACGACGAAACCGGCGCAGCCATCAACTGGCCAAACGTAATGCCAGCGACGATGCACGAAGTTCGCGGCATCAAAGTGGGCATCATCGGCGTCTCCACCTTCGAGACTCCAAACGTCACACTGCCAGCCAACTTTATTGGGCTTTCCATGGAGCCGTTGGCAGCGCGCATTAGCGAGCACGCAAGTGCACTTCGAGAAGCCGGTGCCCAGGCAGTTTTGGTGGCGGCACATGCCGGTGGCGAATGCGAAGAATTCTTAGACCCGAAAGATATCTCCAGCTGCGGTGCGCACGAGATCATGGAAGTGGCTGCGGCCTTACCCACCGGTAGCGTCGACGTCATTGTCGCAGGCCATACCCACCGCGCGATGGCCCACGAGGTCAACGGAATCGCCATCATCGAGTCGTACTCGTACGGCAAGGCCTTTGGGCGCGTCGACCTCGCTGTGGCCGCAGATGGCAGCGTGAGTGTCGATACAATCTTTCCTCCACGGCAGCTCTGCTCCGAGGGCAAAGGCCCAAGTTGCACTCCGGGCGCCTACGAAGAAGCGACTGTAAAGGCTGATGCAAAACTGCTTATTCTCGCAAACGAGGCTCAAGCGGTAGCCGAGTCGCTTCGCTCGAAAGACCTTGGCATCACCTTGCCCGATGGCATCAAGCGCTCGCGCTCCGACGCTTCGGCACTTGGAGACCTCTTCACCGACCTAATGCTGGCAGCAAAGCCTGGCGCCGACGTTGCGATCACAAACGGTGGAAGCCTTCGCGCCGACCTGCCAAGCGGTCCTCTCAATTACGGCGGGCTCTTTGAAGCCATGCCATTCGACAATCGCTTTGCAATGGTGAAGCTTAACGGTGAGACCTTGCGCAGGCTCTTTGCGGCAAACCTAACTCGCGACAATGGCCTGCTAAGCGTCTCTGGGCTCACTGTCAAAGCACAGTGCAAGCGAGGCAAACTCGACGTTCGCATCCTGCGCCCCAACGGCAAAGCAGTTCGCGATGCCGAGATCATTACGGTCGCAACCTCAGACTTTATCGCATCGGGCGGCGACGGCTTTATCGGCTCGGCAG